>Ga0065721_10053017_pt1 | contig 10696 bp, 15 predicted proteins | sample Mesricmetagenome_FD_59108 | JGI IMG/M metagenome (GOLD analysis project Ga0065721, IMG submission 59108) | Mesophilic microbial community from rice straw/compost enrichment Sample: eDNA_1 v2 (version 2) | ecosystem: Engineered > Solid waste > Grass > Composting > Bioreactor | place: USA: Davis...
CCCGCCGAACGCCCGCCTCCCGAGCCGAGGCGCGAGGCCGTTCACAGGACCGACAGCGGTCGGAACAGCGCCCCGAATCCGGTGACCGCCGCGCACCTGTGGCCGCCCTCGCGCCTCGGCTCGGGAGGCGGGGAGAACCGCCCCGTAGCCTGGCACGGCGAGTTCGTCACGTTAGGCTGGCTGTGGACCGGGAACGGCTTCACGACCCCGGGCGTCCCGGACTACAAGCACCGCTTCCGGGACGCGCTGTAAGTAGGCACACGAAGGCAAACCTCGCATGGGTAAGACAACGACCCTGGCGCGAGGCCGTGGCGACGGAAACGCGGCGCCCGACCCTAAAGACGGGCCGGGCGCCGCGATGGGGGAGGAGTTTACGACTGCCGCTCCCGACGGCGCGCGCCGCGTCACCTCGGCCCACCCGCTCATCTGGCGGCTTCACTTCTACGTCGGCGTTTTCATCGCGCCGCTGCTCGTCCTCAGTTCTGTCAGCGGCATCCTGTACGTCTTCGCCCCGCAGATCGAAGACGCGTTGTACGCGCGCCGGAACAACGTTCCGGCGGACGCCTCTGCCCCGCCGCTGGGCTACGACGAACAGATCGCCGCCTTCCGCCAAGCGTACCCGCGCGCCGAGGTGCGCGCCTTCCGCCCGTCCTTCGCGCCGGGACGCACCAGCGCGGTCACCGCCGTTCTGGAACCGCCCCGTCCTGCGGAGCCCAGGGAGAACACCGGCCGTGGCGGCGGCGAACACGCCGGGCACGAACACCACCGCCAGCATAGCGGCGGCGGTAGCGGCAGCAACCCGTCCGCGGGCCGCCCCCGGCAGACCGGCGGTCACGACGGCGGCCATGACGGCGGCGGCGACAGCGGCGGCGCGCGTGCGCCGCAGACCACGGTCTATCTGGACCCGGTCACCGGAAAGGTCGTCGGGGAGTTGCCGGAGGCGTCGCGCTTCGGAACAATCATCCGGGACGGGCATAAGACGTTCTTCGCGGGGCAGAACGGGCGCATCCTGACGGAACTGAGCGCGAGCTGGCTCATGGTGCTGCTCCTGACGGGGGTGTACCTCTGGTTCCCACGCAAGGTGGGACGCGTCGCGGGCGTCTGGGTGCCGCGCCTCCAGGCGCTCGGTCGGCTCCGCTGGCGTGATCTACACAGCGTCCTCGGGGCGTACTGCCTGGCGATCACGGTCGTCCTCGCGTTTACGGGCCTCACGTGGTCGCGGTTCTCCGGGAACTACCGGCGCGCCTTCCAGAAGGCGATCAGACAGGAGGCGGTAGCCCCCGCCCTCCGTGGTGCCAACAGACGAGGGCACCGAAGCGCTGTCCCTCAGCGTCGTCACGGCAGCGGCAGAGCGGGCCGGTGTCACCCCGCCTTACCGCATCACGCTGCCGCGCGGCGGAACCGGGTCGTTCTCCGTCCAGACCTATGACGACCCGCCGTTCGCGGAGTCGCTGACTGTGTTCGTGGACCAGTACAGCGGCGCGGTGCTCCAGACGCACGGCCGCGGCGGCACCCCGCCGGTGGCGCGCTTCTTCTCGATGGGCGTCGCACTGCACGAAGGGCGACTCTTCGGCCTCGCGAATCAGATCCTGTGCGCGCTGGGGGCGGGGATGATTATCTTCTCGGTCGTCTCCGGGATCGTCATGTGGCTGAAGCGGCGGCCGGCGGGCACGTTCGGCGCGCCCAAGCCCATGCCCGGCGCCCGCGTTCCCGTTCCGCTCGTGATCGGTTTCGGCGCCCTGTGCGTCCTCCTGCCCACCGTGGGCGTTTCGTTCGCCCTGGTGCTGCTATTCGACCGTTTTATCCTGCCGCGCCTCGCCAAAAATCGCGGCGGCAGCAAGGGATGATGGTTAAGGAAGTGGTGTGATGAACCCAGAGAACCGCGCGGGAAAGGGAACAAAGCCATACCCCGCTGGTAAACGCGGAGCGTTCACTTTGATCGAACTGCTCGTCGTGATAGCGATCATCTCGCTGCTCGCCGCGATCCTGTTCCCCGTCTTCGCCCAGGCCAGGGAGAAGGCACGACAGGCTGCCTGCCTTTCCAACGTGCGGCAGATCGGTAACGCCGCGATGATGTACGCCCAGGATTACGACGAATGCATCGTCCCCCAGAGGGTAGGGGCGTTCCCGAGCTTCCCCATCTACTACTGGTGGGGGAGCGTGACGATGAACGGCGGTACCTGGGTGCGAGACATGCGCGGGGGGCTTCTGTTCCCCTACATGAAGAACAACGAGATCGCGCGGTGCCCGTCGTTCGAGGTGCAGGAAGGTTAGCGTAACATCGTTTCTGTAAAATCGCGGTCAAAGCCAGGCTGCTTGCCAGGCACACAGGCCATGGGCGTATCCTTTCAGTGACCAAACCAAAGAGGATGCAACCATGACCTGCGATTTAGAGGATAGCGCAGTGGCCGATTTGCTGCCACTGCTGACGGGCGGCGATGCGGATCGATTCAAAGACGCTTTACGGTTGCTTGTAAATGCTGCCATGCTCCTGGAGCGGCAGCGGCATCTCGGGGCCGAACCGCACGAGCGCACCGAACACCGGAACGGGCACGCCAACGGGTTCAAGGGCAAGCGTTTCCAGACGCGACTGGGGGCGCTGGAGTTGCGCGTTCCGCAGGTGCGGGGCAGCAGCGAACCGTTCTACCCGCAGAGCCTGGAGAAGGGACTGCGCTCCGAGCGGGCTTTGAAGATCGCCCTGGCGGAGATGTACGTGCAGGGCGTGCAGACACAGCGGAGCTGTGCTCTACAGCACCCGCAAGGTCGCGGCCATCACGGAGCAGCTTTCACGGAGCAGCTTTGCGGTTTCGAAGTGTCCAGCACTCAGGTCAGCCGTGCCGCCGCCGAGTTGGATGTCGTTTTGCAGGCGTGGCGGGAGCGCCCGCTCGGGGATCAGGCGACGCCGTACCTGATTCTGGACGCACGCTATGAGAAGGTGAGGCAGGCGGGCGTCATGCAGGATGCCGCCGTTTTGATTGCCGTAGGCGTGGGAGCGGACGGCAAGCGGCGCGTGCTGGGTCACACATGTGTGACCGTGGGCGTTTCGGTGTCGCTCTCGGAGCATGAGGTGCATTGGCGAGCGTTTCTCAAGAGTCTGGTAGAGCGCGGCCTGTCCGGAGTTCGACTCATCACCAGCGATGCCCACGCAGGACTTTCGGCGGCAAGGCAGGCGGTCTTCGGTTCGGTGCCCTGGCAGCGCTGCCAGTTCCACCTGCAACAAAATGCCCAGGCGCATGTGCCCCGGCAGGAGATAAAAACGACTGTTGCTGCCGACATCCGCGCCGTCTTCAACGCGTCTGATCGAGCAGCGGCGGAGACTCTGCTCAAGACGGTGGTGGCGCGTTATGAGCAGAGCGCGCCTAATAGACGTTTCATTTTGACTTCGGACAAAGTGCCGGGAAGCCGTAGCGCTTCAGGAAGGCGGACGGGAAGAGGTTCTGGCGCAGATGCCGGGCGAACCGCTCGGCCAGGTCGGGCAGTTTCGGGAGCGCGTGATTGTGGCTGACCGCCTGCCTCGTCGCCTTCCAGACTTGCTCCTGCGGGTTCAACTGAGGGCTGGCGACGGGCAACCAGAGTATCTCCAGGCGAGGGTTGGCCGCCAAGACCTCCCGAACCGTCTCGCCCTTGTGCCAGGGTGCCCGGTCCCACAGCAGCAGGATCGGCACCTGCGCGCGGATAGGCCTCCAGGATCTGCCGCAGGTGCTCCGCGCAGGTCTTTGCGTTCCAGGTGGGACTCTGCTGCACCAGTTCGCGACCGGTCTGCAGGTTCAGCGTGCCGAAGAAACAGGTCCGCTCCCGCCCCGGGTGGACCGCCACGACGGGCGGGCGGCCGCGCTCCGCCCAGACGCGGGCGGTGGTGGCTTGCAGGTACAGGCCGGCCTCGTCGCTGGCCAGGATCACGGTGTCGGGGGCGTCCTGGGCGATGTCGACGAGTTTTTTTCGAGTCGCTCTTCGAAGTCCATGATCTGCTCCTTACTCTGGGACCGGTACACCTTCTGAGCACGCTGGAAGGAGAAGCGGCAATCCGCAAAGAGCGCACAGTAGGAGGTGGGGCTGTCGAAGGTGACGCCGAACCACAACTCTACGGCTTTCTTTAGATCCGGCACCGTCCAGAACTGGCCCGAGGCGGTGGCAGCCTCGGGGCCGAAGAGTTGACGCGGCGTGTAGCGGCGCAGGCGCTCTCGCACCTGCAGGCGCTGCTCCGGGGTGAGTTTGGCGCGATTGCCGCCGACGCGGCAATCGCGCAGGGCGTCGACGCCGCGCTCCCGAAAGGCGCGGTACCAGCCCATCAGGCTGGAACGGCTACACGGGCAGATCTCGCGGATCTGCTCCAGGCGATAGCCGAGCCCGTAGAGGCGGACCGCCTGCAGGCGGGCACGGGTCGGGCCGTGCTTGGCCGACAGGTACGCCTGCTTCAGTTGAGCGGCCTCAGACTCGGTCAACAGAGTGCGTTCACGCGACATACGAGCATTGTGCAGAATCTAAATGAAACGTCAATAAGCTGTCGGCGTGGATGGAGGCGAACCTGCCCGAGGGCTTGAGCGTGTTCGCTCTACCTGAGGCGCATCGGCGTCTGCTGCGGACCGCGAACGGCTTGGAGCGAGTCAACAAAGAGGTCAAGCGCCGAACCCGCGTCGCCACGCTGTTCCCTTCTGAGTCCTCCTGCCTGCGGCTCGTGTCCGCCGTACTCATGGAGATCAGCGACGAGTGGGAGGCGGGAAAAGCCTACCTGACCTTCAAGAGCGAGAACGGAAATCGAGCGTAGATTCGAGGGGATGCGCCCACATTTTACAGAAAAGACGTTGCTTTATCTGCAGGAAGCGCCGACAGACCGGGTGGGCAGTGCTACGGGGTATGCCTATAACTACGTCTACTTAACTCCTGCCGCCGGACACGGCGACCGCTTGCTGAGATCGGCAGTCCTGCCAAAACGATCCTGATCACCGATGCCGCCGCCCTGTCCGCGGCGGGAAACATCGTCGCGGACGACCGGCTCGAACCGCCGTCCACGGGGGCGATGTCGATCCACGCGCGCTTCCACGGCAGGCACAACGGCGTGGGGAACGTCCTCTGGTGCGACGGCCACGCGAAGGCGTTCAAGCCCGCCCTGCGCGACAGCAGCCTGCCCGGCCCGTACAACGCGGCGCAACTCGCCACGCTTCGCGCCAGCAACATCGGTGAAATAGTCCCCGGTTCGCTCGCCGGGAAGACCGCGAAAGAACTCGACCTTCACTACGACCTGGACTGAAAGGAAACCGCTATGAATCGTCGTCAACTCGTGCAAAATCTGCTCGTGTCCGCGGCCCTGGTGGCGCTTTCGTCCCGAGTTCTGGCCACCGATGAACCGGGGCATAACGGGCTCGTTCGTGATGCACGCCTTACCGCCCCGCTGAAAGCGCCCGCGAGCGGCAGTATCCGCGTCGCGTTTCTGATCTCCTCGAATGCGGAAGTCGTCGATTTCACCGGGCCGTGGGGAGTCTTCAATTATGTTATGGTAGGAGGTCCCAGCAGACCATTTTCACTCTACACCGTTGCCGTTTCCACGGACCCGGTGACGGTTTCCGGAGGCATGACCATTGTGCCGAACCACAGTTTTGCAGACGCTCCAGAGCCCCATATCGTCGTCGTCCCGGCGATGGATCTCGAGACGCTTGCCCCCGGCGCGCTGAACTGGCTGCGCTCGGTATACCGGGGGGCGGACGTTACGATGTCGGTCTGCAACGGTTCGTATGTGCTGGGGCAGGCCGGACTGCTCGATGGGAGGAGCGCCACCGCGCACCATAACGGCTACGCCGGACTCCAGGCAATGTTCCCGAAGGTCAAACTGGTTCGTGGCGTGCGCTACGTAGAGGACGGCAAGATCGCTACCGCCGGCGGGTTGACCTCCGGCACCGACCTCGCGTTGCGTGTGGTCGAGCGATACTTCGGACGTGATGTCGCAAAGCAGACCGCCCTCCGGCTCGAATACCAGGGCACGGGCTGGATGTATCCGCGGAGCAATGCCGTCTTCGCGAAAAAACCGGTGAGCACTACGAACCGACCGCTTTGCCCGGTGTGCCAAATGGAGGTCGAACGCAAGACTGCCCCGAGCGGGCAGTATCGCGACAAGACCTACTACTTCTGCGGGGAATCGTGCAAAAAGAGCTTCCTCGCGAATCCCACACGTTTTGTCCGCGCGAAATAGGCGGCGGACCGCTCCTCAAGAATAGGAAACCCGGACGAATGTACCAAACACGCACTTACTCACGCCGACCCGCCCCGGCGGCGATACTGCTCCTCCTTGCCGGCGGCTGCTGACCGCGGGAACGCCCGCCTCATCATTCGCACAGGAGCCGCCGACAAGTGCGGCAAAGGTCAGCGCTGCCGACACCAAATGGGTGACGCTTCACCTCAAAGGGCTTCATTGCCTCGGCTACGAAAGCGCGGTGAAGTTCGCGCTCCTGAAGGTTCCCGGCGTTGAGTCCGCGACCGTGAGCGCGAAGACGCAGAGCGCGCTGGTCGCCCTGTGCCGCGAAAAGGCCCCCAGGGAGGCCGACCTGCGCGCCGTCGTGAAGAAGGCGGGGTACGAATTGCTGAAGGTCGAGGCGGCGAGCAAGCCCGAGGGAAAGGAAGCGGACGGTGGCGAAAGCCCGAAAAAAGGCTAAGAGCAGTGAACTCCGTTCTCTGGGCCAGCGCCCAGAGGGCGGAGCCGACCGGGGCGCGAAGTCGCCCCGCCGCCCCAGCGTTGCGGCAGCGGTCGTCGCGGTGGGGATGACGGCGATCGTCGCCCTCGGGGTACAGCAACTGGTGCGCGGCGGGGCGTTGGGGGGCAACCGCTCCGCCGTCCCGAATCTGGTGTCGCCGGGGATGGCCGCGCCGGACTTCGCGCTGCCTGACCAGGCGGGGCGCGCCTTCCGCCTGTCGGACTACCGGGGGCGTGCCGTTTTTCTGGCGTTCGTACCCGATTGGAACGACCCGGACACGGTAGCGGAGGCCCGCTCGCTCGCGGCGACCGTTTCTCAATTCGACGCCGCCGGGGCAAAGGTCATGATGGTCGGGCCGGATGGAGCGGGGGAGGCAGCGAAGGCGTTGCACGACCGGGAGAGGCTGCCTTTTCCGCTATTGACCGACGCGGGCGGGCGGCTGGCGAGACAGTACGGCGTGCCCGCCGGGGAACCGGGGCGCGGACGCATGACCTTCGTGATCGACCCGGCGGGCACGGCGAAGTTCCGCGTCGGCGGGACGACCTTCGACGCGGCGGGGCACGGGCCGCAACTCCTCAAGGTCAGCAAGTGCTGCATCGACGAGGTGATGGCGGCGCGTGCGCACGGAGTCGGGAACCGGGTGGGGGACTACAGCCTGCCCCGGGCGGACCGCGCCGGGGTGATGGAGAGGCTTCTGGCGGAGGACGCGCAGAAACTGACCCTGGTCCTGTTTCTTTCCGTAAAGTGCCCCTGCTCGAACGCGTACAACGAGCGGGTCCGCGCGCTGGCCGGGGAGTACCGCGCGAAGGGCGTTCGGGTGGTAGGCGTTTACGCCAACCAGGACGAGACGGCGGCGGAGATCGCCGGGCACGCGCGGGAGAACCGCTTCGAATTCCCCGTACTCCGGGACGAGCGGGGGCTGTGCGCGGACCACCTGGGCGCGCAGGTGACACCGGAGGCTTTCCTGATCGACCGCCAGCACGTCCTGCGCTACGCGGGCCGCATCGACGACAGCCGGGAGGCCGGGGAGGTGAAAACCCGGAGTCTCCGGGATGCCATACACGCTCTGCTGACGGGCGTGCCGTTTTCGAAGGCGGACACGCCTGCGTTCGGGTGCGCCATCGTGCGGAGCGAGCTTCCTTCAGCGACCACACAGACAAAGTGGACGGCACCTCAGTAACATCGAACGGACATGACTACGGCCACCTTCAATAGAAACTGCGCAACAGCGACAGCAGCCATAGCGATCATTCTCATGGCATCGGCGTCGGTGGCGACAGGGTCAGCCGCCGGAGCACCGCAGGGCGAACCCGATGGTGCCGTCCTCTTATCCACGGCCTTCACCCTCCAAATGCCGTATGACAAAATGGACGACCTGACGAAGTACCGCTTCCCCCAGCGTAACTATGATGAAAAGCCCGGAACCAGAAGCATGACCTTACCCTGCTTCAATGGGCACGCAGTTAAGCGACACTGACGGCACAGACGCCCTCCCTGTTGTGGTGCTGGCGTTGCCTTTCGAACTGCCTTTCAAAGGAGGATGAACTCGTCGTCTACGACCGCGACGGTCCCTCGCTGCCGCGGCACCGAGACGACCGGGACCGCCGCATGTTCGAGCGATATAAGACGAAGGCGATTCCGTGAGGCCCTGGGCTTCCGGATAGATCAGCTTGCCAGTGACTGCTCGTGCCCTACTCGTGTTCCGCACGGGCCACGGGCGGGGCTCCGCATGATATGATGGACTAACAATCTGAAGTAGTGAACCCTTCGTGTCTGGGGAAGCCGGTGGGGAACGAATTGCATCGCTCCGATTCCGGCGCTGTAGCGCAACGGTAAGCCCATTCTGGGACGAGTCCGAATGCCAGCCGGAGGAAGGTCGTAAGAACCCTTCGCGAGAAAAGGGGCGACAACCGGGGCTTTCCACAGGCCCCGTCGTCGCCGCCTGGTTCCTGGAACCGGCGGCGTTTGTGTTGCCGTTCCCCGTTTCGTCGCGCAGGGCGTGTCTTCCATGCAAAACGGTTGCGGAAAGGAACCCGACCATGCGCGAAACGCTCAATGCGGTTTCATCCCCTGGGGAAACGCCGCCCCTGCCCCCTTCGCCGTGCATCAAAGTGTGCCGCCTGGACGAACGGCGGGAGCGGTGCACCGGCTGCCGCCGCACCCTCGGTGAGATCGCCCGCTGGCAGCAAATGGCGGACGCCGGGCGCGAGGCGGTGCTGCGTCGGCTGCAGCGGGAAACCAGCGGGGGGCGGCCCGGGTTTACTCTGATCGAGCTTCTCGTCGTCATCGCCATCATAGCGATCCTCGCCGCGATTCTCTTCCCCATCTTCGCTACGGCGCGGGAGAAGGCGCGCCAGACCCCCTGCCTCTCGAACCTCAAGCAGATCGGTCTGGCCTGGCTGATGTACGCCCAGGACTACGACGAGGAAGCCTGCCCGTCCTACTACTACTCCGAAGACTTCCGGTTCGAGACCGCGTGGGACTTCAGAATGGACTGGGGGACCATCGTCAACGGCGTGCCGAAGTGGGAGTACGGGCTGCTCGGCGCCTACGCGAAGAGCGGCGAACTGCACAACTGCCCGTCGTTCAGCGGCAACGCCTGGGGAAGACCCTACACCGGCTACGCCTACAACGCCTCCTACGTCGGCGGGGACGTTTTCGCGGGCATCCCGCACTGCACGCTCGCGCAGATCGAAGACCCGGCGGGTACTGTCGTCCTCGCCGAGGGCGGCTTCGGGCGGCCAGTCGCGGCGCAGAACTACCTGCGCGCCCCGAGTGACGTCCTGTTCCAGGCGGGCAAGGTCCACTTCCGCCACCTCAAAGCCGCCACCGTGGCCTACGCCGACGGGCACGTGAAGGCGACCCCGCGGATGTACCGGCGCAATGCCGCCGAACCCGACTGCGGCGCGCTCTCCGAGGACGACTCCGCCTACGACCTTCGGTAGACCGTTACGCCGCCTGCGCGCGGGCGGTACGCCTCGACCGACCCGCCGGACCCATCCCGCGAGGCAGAAGAAAGAGAACGCACGTGAACCACAGTGCACGGACATGCCCCCCCACCCGCCGCGCCTTCGCGCGCCTTACCGCCGCCGCCGCTTCGCTCCTGGCGGTGACCCTGTTGACTTCGTCCGCTCCGGCCCAGGCGGACGACCGGTTCGCCGCGGAGGTCGTGAGCGTCACCGGCAACTTCAACAACAGTCTGTACCGCGACCCGGCGTCTTTGCTCGGCAAGCCGACGACCTACGTGCGGGACCAGTTCCCCGCGCCGGGCGGAACGCCCAACGGGACCGTCGCCGCCTCGATGGTCTTCGCGCCCTACAACACAGCCCCGGACGGCACGAACCTCATCACCACCATCAACGAGGGCGAGCATATCACCGTCCGGTTCGACACGCCCATTTTCGACGACCCCGGCCACTGGTACGGCTTGGACTTCACCGTCTTCGGCAACGCCTTCTTCACCGCCAGCGACTGGGTCTACGGCGACTCGAACATGGAAGACCTGACCATAGCGGGCGGCGGTTTTCTCGAACCGTTGCTGGTGAGCGTCAGCCCGGACGGGCTCGACTGGTACACCTACGAGTCGGGGCCGTTCGCCGACGACTACTTCCCCACCAACCCCTTCGCCTGGGACCGGGACGCCGACGCCTGGGGGGCGGAGTTGGACTGGACCAAGCCGATAAACCCGGCGCTGACGGCGGCGGCGTTCACCGGCCTGAGCGTGGCGGACGCCATCGACCTGTACGACGGGTCGGCGGGCGGCACGTCCTTCGACCTCGCAGAGTCCGGCTTCTCCAGCATCAGCTACATCCGGGTTTCGGGCGTGGGCGACCGGTGGGGCGGGGAGGTAGACGGCTTCGCGCGCGTCGGCTTCGCCAGCACCGCCGCCGTCCCCGAGGCGGGTACCCTCGGTCTCCTGCTCGCGGCAACTCCGGCCCTCGGCGTGCTGTCCGTGGTGAATCGCCGCCGCAGGAAACGGGCGGCGTGAGTCGGCGGCACCGGCGGGACGCATC
>Ga0065721_10006704_pt1 | contig 10695 bp, 12 predicted proteins | sample Mesricmetagenome_FD_59108 | JGI IMG/M metagenome (GOLD analysis project Ga0065721, IMG submission 59108) | Mesophilic microbial community from rice straw/compost enrichment Sample: eDNA_1 v2 (version 2) | ecosystem: Engineered > Solid waste > Grass > Composting > Bioreactor | place: USA: Davis...
TCGCGACCGCGCAACTTGTGCGGAGGCGAATGCAACGAGCACCCCATACCGTCACCACCCAACCTGATCGGGTGGTCCATGCTTTTGCTCGCATTGAGGCACGAGGACTGTGCCGGTCGTTAAGTCCGCAGGCCGGACCAGGCCGGGTCGGAGGCGTAGCTTTCGGTGGGCACGGACTGGGCGGCGCGGCCCCAGATGTCGACGCTCATCAGGCGCGGACCGTCATTGCCGCCCGGATCCTGGTAGAACATGATGACGCGGCCATTGGGCGCCCAGGTCGGGCCTTCAGCGTGGTAACCAGAGTAAAGCAGGCGTTCGCCCGAGCCATCCGGGTTCATGATGCCGATGTGGAACTGCCCGCCCGACTGGCGGGTGAAAGCGATGAGATCGCCCTTGGGGGACCAGACAGGCGTGGAATAGCTGCCTTGTCCAAAGCTGATCCGCTGGGCGTTACCGCCACCAGCGCCCATCATGTAGATCTGCGGCGAGCCGCCCCGATCGCTTTCGAAAATGATACGGCTGCCATCGGGCGAATAGGACGGCGCCGTATCAATGGCCGCGCCTGATGTGAGCTGCATGGGCTGCCCGCCGCTGGTTGAGATGGCATAGATATTGGTCGCGCCGCCCTGCTCCACCGAGAAGGCCACCGTACCGCCATCTGGCGAGAAGCGCGGCGCGAAGGTCATTGCACCGACATTGGCCAGCCGCTGCTGGCGGCCGGTGGATAATTGAAGCAAGTAGACCTGCGGATTGCCCTCGGCAAAATTCATATAGGTGACTAGGTCGCCATTGGGCGAGAAACGCGGCGTGAGTGCCATGGATTGGCCGTCGGTAAGATAGCTTACATTGGCACCATCCTGGTCCATGATGGCCAGGCGCCGCACGCGGTTGGCCTTCGGGCCGCTTTCGGCCACATAGAGCACGCGCGTGTCGAAATAGCCGGTACCGCCCGAAAGCTGGCTGTAGATCGCGTCGGACACTTGGTGGCCGATGCGCCGGGCCGAATTGGGATCGGTGGCGTAGGAATTGCCCACCACCTGGGCCTGTTGCTGGATATCCCAGACACGCACGGATGCCGACACCTGGCCGCCGCGCTCTACCGCACCCATCACCAGGGCATCGACATTGACCGTGCGCCACGTGTTGAAATCGGGCGGGGTGTTGACATCACCCACCTGGATAGGCAGCGAGGCCGGATCGAGCGGCAGGAAGAGGCCCGAGCGGCGAAGATTGTTGCGCACGATATCGGCTATCTCGCGTCCAAAGGACGGGTCCGAAGAGGCGAAGTCCGGAATGGCGATCGGCAGGGGCTGGAAATTGGCTCCTTCCACCACGATGCGCAGCTGCGCCAGGGACATGGGGGCGGTTGCAAGCAGGGCTCCGCCTGCAAGGCCGAGCTTGAGTGCAGCGCGTCGCGTCATCATGGTCATGGGTCTAATTCTCTCCGGTCTTGCCGTTTTGGCCGCAGTTTGGCCAGCAAACAGGCAAATTCAAGGTCACGGTCTTAGTTCCAGTTCGAATGAACGCCACTGGTCGTAGGCGTCGGGCGAAAGTTGGAAGGGGCCTTCCTGGCTGGCGGCGACCACCGCGCGCTGGGCGGCGCGGGCTATTTGCATGCCGGCCGGCGAGGGGTCGGACGACACGATCTGGGGCACGCCATTGAGCGTGCCATCGCGGTTCATGTCGAGCCGCAGCACCACATTCATGCCGCTGTTGATGTCGCTGGGCAGCAGGTTCCAGTAGCGCTTTACCCTGCTGGCGACACCATCCATTTCCGACTGACTGAGCCGGGCCGATCGTCCGCTCGTATCCCCCAGCGTAGGCGAACCGCCCTGTCCGGTCGTTGCCCCGGTAGTGGGGGCATTGTTGATGATCGAGGATATGGCGTCGGCCGTATCCGAGCTGATCTGGGTGGGCGGCGCGGGGCGTGCGGCAGCAGCAGCGGCCTCGCGGCGCTTGCGCTCTTCTTCCTCGCGGCGCTTGCGCTCGGCCGCCAGCGCCTGCTCGCGCACCTGCGCCAGATCGGCGGGGCGCGACGTGGGCATGGCGACATTGACCTGTGGAGCAGGCGGCGGTGTGGGCTCGGGTTCCGGCTCAGGTTCCGGCTCCGGCTCNGGTTCCGGTACGGGCTCNGGTTCCGGCTCCGGTTCGGGAACGGGTTCTGGCTCAGGTTCGGGCGGCGGCGCGAGGTCCTCGGGTCGGGTCTGCGGCAGAACCACCGGCGGCGGCTCGGGCTGCGGGGCCGGTTCTGGCTCAGGCACCGGCTCGGGTTCCGGTTCGGGTTCCGGTTCGGGTTCCGGCTCGGCTTCGGGCAGCGGCGCCGTTTCCGTGACCGGCGCGGGCGTCTCGACCTCCGATGGGGAGGGGGTCACCTGGTCCTGTTCGGTATTGCCGGTGGGCTGGGCAAGCTGGGCAGCCTCATTGGTCTCGACCACCGAGGGTGTCTCGGTCTCGACCACTTCGCTGTCGAGTTGGCCCATGCGGATATTGGTAAATTCCTCGATCGGCACCAGGTCTACCGCGATGGACTGCACGGTCGTTTCCAGCCGCTCGGTCATGCCGAGATTGATCAGGCCGAGCACGAGCAACAGCACATGGGCGGATACCGATACGACAAGGCCGGTGCGCATGCCCTCGGCCTACCTCTCGCGCTCGGTGACGAGCCCGATCTTGGTGTAGCCCGCAGCCGAGAGCAGCCCCATGACGCGCATCACCGTGCCGTAATTGGCGGTTGTGTCACCACGCAGATAGATACGGTCCTCCGTGGTCGCGAGCGTACCTACGGTGCTCACCAGCGCGGTTTCGGCCACGGGCGCGTCGTCCACGAAAATGGCGCCATCGGGCGAAACCGAGACGGTAATCGGCCGGGTCTGGCTGGGCATTTCATTGGCGGCGGTGCGCGGCAGGTCCACCGGCACGCCCGATGTCATCATCGGAGCGGCGACCATGAAGATGATGAGCAGCACCAGCATGACGTCGACCATAGGCGTCACGTTGATCTCGCTCATCACTGCGCTGCGCTTGCGGCGCCGGCGGCGTCCGCCACCCACTCCTCCGCCCGATGAAACACCCATGCCCATGTCAGCGTCCCCGGGCTTCGAGCTGACGGCTCAGAATGGTGGAGAACTCGTCGGCAAAGCCTTCGAGCCGTCCGATCATCTTGCCAGCATCCGAGGAGAGCTTGTTGTAGGCGATAACCGCTGGAATGGCGGCCACCAGACCAATGGCGGTCGCGAAAAGTGCTTCGGCGATGGGCCCAGCGACCACGGCCAGATTGGTGTCCGACGACGCCGCGATATTGGTGAAGGCATTCATGATGCCCCAGACTGTACCAAAGAGGCCAATGAAGGGGCCGGCAGAGCCGACGGTGGCCAGGAAGCCCAGGCGCTTTTCGAGATATTCGCTTTCGCGGGCAATGGCCACGTCGAGCACCTTGTCGAGACGCTGCTGCATACCCACAAAGCTGGCCGCATTCTGCTCGTGACTGCGCTTCCATTCCTTCATCGCGGCGACAAACACGGCACCAAGCCCGCCCGAAGGCTTTTCGGCCTGCTGCTGATAAAGCTCCTCAAGCGACTGCCCCGACCAGAAGGTGCGCTCGAAGCGGTTCATCTCGGCCAGCGTGCGCCTATAGGTGATGGTCTTGTCGATGATAATGGCCCAGCACCAGATCGAGGCGCCGAGCAGACCCAGCATCACGGATTTGACGACAAAGTCTGCGGCCCAGAACAGGCCCCAGATGGAGAGATCTGCATGCGGCGCTACGGTGCCCACTGCATCCATGGCTTCCATGAAATATTCCCTTTCGGCGGCCCGTGCATCTGGCCCCCAGGCAGGTGCGATGGGGACGAAATCTGTCAAAATTAAGAGAAATGCCCGCAACCCGGGCGCCCGGAGCGTCCGGCGCGGCGCAAATCTGCCTATGTGACCTTTATGGTCACCAATGGGTTAACAAACCGATTCTGGATTCAGGCGCGGCGGAGCAGCAAGTCCCGCAGGGACGGCGGCAAACGCGCCGGGCCGCCGCTCATCCGGATTGCCACCACGGTGACTTTGGCCGTCGTGATCACCTTTTCGTCACGGGCGATGGACTGCTCGAGCACCAGGCGCACGCCGCTGGTCTCAGCAACCGATGTGGTGACGACAAGAAGATCATCGATCCGGGCGGCCGCGATGAAATCGAGCTGCATGGAGCGCACGGCAAAGGCTATGCCCTGCTCAGCCAGCTCATGGTGGTGTATGCCCAGATCGCGCAGGAATTCGGTTCGGCCGCGCTCGAAGAACTTGAGATAGGCCGCGTGATAGACATTGCCTGAAAAATCGGTGTCTTCGTAATAGATGCGGACCTGATGGGTATGGGTTGCCATGGCCCTCAGCTCAAGCCGCGTTCGTCGTGAACGACATGGGTGAACCTGGCTGGTAGCCCACGCAGGAAATCGGGCAACCAGCGCGGCAGGAGGTTGAACTCTTCCAGCGAATGATCGTGCAACGGCACCCAGTAAAACGAGAGGTCGTGCCCCTCATCAAAGCGCTTGAGCCATGGCACGGCGCCATTCGGCCCCTGCCCCGGCAAGGCCACGTCATAAAAGAAACCGAGTTCGTGNAAATCCTGGCCGTCGCGGCGATAAAAGCTCTCCGAGGTNGCGACCATGGGGCCGATTTCTGCAGGCAGATCAAGCTCTTCGGCGATTTCGCGCGTNAGGCTGANCCGGCTGTCCTCGCCCAACTCGATCCGCCCGCCGGGCAGCATGCAATAATCATCATCGTCTTCCCGGCAAACCAGCACATGACCGGCAACGATCATGATGCCGGCGACCCGGAAATTGAAGCGCTGACCCTCTATGGGAAAGCTGATGACGTGGCGGGCGCTCAATCCTCGCTCTCCTCGAAAAGGCTGGATTGGAGGCCCACAAAGCCCTGCGGCACCACTTTTCCCAAGTGTTGGAAGGCGATGGATGTCAGCATGCGACCGCGTGGGGTGCGCTGGATGAAACCCTGCTGCAAAAGATAGGGCTCGACGATTTCCTCAATGGCATCGCGGGGTTCGGAGAGGGCCGCCGCGATGGTTTCGATGCCGACCGGGCCGCCATTGTAGAAATCGGCAATGGTTGTGAGGTAACGGCGGTCAAGCTGATCGAGCCCGCGCGCGTCGACGTCGAGGCGCAACAGGGCCTTATTTGCTAGCACACTGTTAACCTCTTCCACCCCCTCAACCTGCGCAAAATCGATCACGCGACGCAACAGGCGTCCGGCGATGCGCGGCGTGCCACGCGAGCGCCTGGCAACCTCCATGGCTCCGTCGGGGGACATGGGCATGCCCATGAGCCGGGCGCCGCGGGTGACGATCTGTACCAGCTCCTCGGGCGTATAGAAATTGAGGCGCACCGGAATGCCGAAACGGTCGCGCAAGGGCGTCGTGAGGAGACCGGCACGGGTGGTGGCGCCAACAAGGGTGAACTTGGCCAGATCGATGCGAACCGATCGCGCCGCCGGCCCCTCGCCGATGATGAGATCGAGCTGGAAATCCTCCATCGCAGGATAAAGCACTTCCTCGATGGCGGGGTTGAGGCGGTGGATCTCGTCGATGAACAGGACGTCACGCTCTTCAAGATTGGTCAGGAGCGCGGCGAGGTCGCCCGCCTTGGCGATGACCGGACCGGACGTGGCGCGAAAGCCCACGCCCAGTTCCTTGGCGATGATCTGCGCCAGGGTCGTCTTGCCCAGGCCCGGCGGCCCGACGAAAAGCACATGGTCGAGCGCGGTGCCGCGCTTTCTGGCCGCCTCGATGAAGACTTCGAGATTGGCGCGCGCGGCCGCCTGCCCCACAAAGTCGGCAAAGCCCGAGGGCCGGAGGGAGACATCGAGACTGTCGTCCCGGCCGGCAGATGCGGAAGTCAGGTTGGTCAAGCGCTCAGTTCCCTAAGGCCAAGGCGGATCAGCTTTTCGGTTGCCGTTTCTTCGCCCTCCCGGGCGACGACGCGCGCCACCGCCGNNGANGCCTGTGCACTCGAATAGCCCAGATTGGTGAGCGCCGAAACCGCGTCGGCCACGTTGCCGGACGCGACCCCCTCGCCAAGAGCCGTCTGAAGCCCGNGCGTGCCAGCATCAACCGCGCCGATCGCNGGCACCTTGCCCTTGAGCTCGGTGACCACACGCAGGGCCAGCTTGGGGCCCACACCATTGGCCCGGCCGATCATCGCCTTGTCCTGCAAGGCCACNGCGCTCGAAAGCTCGGAAGGTGACATGATCGATAAAATGGAGAGCGCCACGCGGGCGCCTACACCCTGGACGGTGGTGAGCAGATTGAACCAGCTCTTTTCTGCCTGGGTGGCAAAACCATAGAGCTTGATGAAATCCTCGCGCACCACGGTTTCGACGAAGACCACCGCCGCCTCGCCCACCCGCGGCAGGGATTGAAGGGTGCGTGCAGAGCAGAAAACCTCGTAGCAGACGCCGCCGCAGTCGATCAGCGCACTGTCGTCACCAAAACTGTCCACCAGCCCCTTGAGCTTGCCGATCATGCCACCGCTCCCATGCGGCGGGCGGAGACGCGATGGTGCGCATGGCAGATGGCCACCGCCAATGCATCGGTGGCGTCCGCACCCTTGACGTTGGCGGCCGGCATCAGGGTTTTGACCATGAGGGCCACCTGGTTCTTTTCGGCGTGGCCGGTGCCGACCACGGACTTCTTGACGAGGTTCGTGGCGTATTCGGCCACCACCAGACCCCGCAGGGCCGGAACCACCAGCGTGACGCCACGGGCCTGCCCCAGGATCAGCGCCGAACGGGCGCCGGCGTTAACGAATGTCTCTTCCACTGCGGCTTCATCCGGATTGTAGCGGTCCAGTACCTCACCCAATCCCACGGCAAGGGCAGCGAGCCGATCAGCCAGGGCACCCTCGATGGGCGGCGTGATGGTGCCACCGGCAACAAAGCTCAGCCGGTTGTCCAGCGCTTCCAATATGCCCCAGCCGCAGCGCCGCAGGCCCGGATCGATGCCGATGATTCGCACAGAACGTGTCATGCCATTCCTTGTAGTGAGCAGGCGGCACCTTACCAAGGACAAAGTGAACAAATCAGCAACACATTCACAGTGCGGCAGATGCTCGTTCAAGTTTTAGCGGATTGCAGAACCTTCTGTAGAGGGGAGCACGGATAGCCTTGGTGACAGGGAATGCAGGCATGTGGGGCAACGATGACAGGAGTACTGACAGGGGCCAATTGGCGCAGATATTGCCGGTGCGTGCGGGCGTGTGAATCTTCGAACAAGCGGTGTTTTGACATTGGCATGGGCATGCGGCGCGTCGTCGGCGCCTCCCTTGCCTGACCCGATCATGTCACTGAGGAACCTGACCCCGATGAACTGGTCCAGCGTCGGCCGGTGGACGGTATTTGGCACGCTTGCCTGCGTCGCCGCTTCCACCGGGTTCACGTTCATTGCCTTTGGCGATCTCAGCGGCGAACTGGCCGTGCGCCTGCTGGTGAGCGCGGTGGCCCTGCCCATCGTCATCGGAGCGCCGCTCTTTTTCTATTTCAGCCTGCGGATGCGGGGCCTCGCCATTGCCAATGCCCGACTGGGCAGGGTGGCGCGCACCGACAGCCTGACCGCCTGCCTCAATCGCGGAGCCTTCACCTCCCGCATCGAGGCCTGGCTGCGCGACCCTGCAAGCCCCAGCTGCGGCGCGCTGCTTATGGTGGACGCGGACAATTTCAAGGCAATCAACGACCTTTTCGGCCATGACCAGGGCGACGAGGCGCTGACCATCATCGCCCGGGCCATCCGGTCCGCCCTGCGCCACGGCGATATCGTGGGGCGCATGGGTGGCGAGGAGTTTGGAGTGTTCCTTCCAGGCGTGACCCAGCATCAGGCCCAGCTCATTGCCGAACGCATCCTTGTCGTGGTGCGGGCGGCCGAATTCCGCCCCCACGGGCAGTTGCGGCAGCTCTCCGTCAGCATCGGCGGTGCGGCCTTTTCCGAAACGACCAGCTTTGCCGAACTTTTCCGCATCGCCGACCAGCGCCTCTATGGCGCCAAACATGCGGGGCGGAACACTGCCACCGTGGTGCAGGTGGAAGACCACCCGGTGATCAATCTCCGGCGCTCGGCATGAAAAAGGCGGCCCGGAGGCCGCCATTTGATATCGATTCCATGACCGGGGCAGTACCCGAAACCTTGAAGTCTCGAAAGACTCGGGCCGTGCCCTTCGGGCAGCGGGTTGGTCAGGAGGCCAGCTTGGCCGCGTCTTCCTCGCTCATGTCGAAGTTCGTATAGACGTTCTGCACGTCATCGTCTTCCTCGAGCGTAGAGATCAGCTTCATCAGCGTGGCGCCCTTTTCCGCATCGATCGGGGTGACATTCTGCGGCTTCCAGATCGCCTTGACCGACTCGGCCTCACCCAGAACCTTTTCGAGCGCCGAAGCGACTTCGGCCATGCTTTCAAAGGCGGTGTAGATATAGTGGCCGTCCTCGTCGCTCTCGACGTCGTCGGCGCCGGCTTCGATGGCCGCTTCCATCACCTTGTCTTCCGACCCGGCCGATGCCGGATAGGTGATTTCGCCAACGCGGTCGAACATGAAGCCGACCGAGCCGGTTTCGCCCAGCGCGCCGCCATTCTTGGAGAAGTAGGAGCGCACGTTGGAGGCGGTGCGGTTGCGGTTGTCGGTCAGCGCCTCGACGATGACGGCAACCCCGCCGGGACCATACCCTTCGTAGCGGATTTCATCGTAGTTCTCGGCATCGCCGCCCGAGGCCTTCTTGATGGCCCGCTCGATATTGTCCTTGGGCATGGACTGGGCGCGGGCATTGGTGATGGCCAGGCGCAGACGCGGATTGAAGGCCGGGTCCGGCTGACCCATCTTGGCAGCGACGGTAATTTCGCGGGCGAGCTTGGAGAAGATCTTCGAACGGATCGCGTCCGACTTGCCCTTGCGGTGCATGATGTTTTTGGCGTGGGAATGGCCAGCCATGTATCCCTCGATGGGTAAATTTCTGAAATCGGGCCGCTTATAGGGTTTCGGGCCGCAAAAATAAAGCGCCCGCCCGACCGGGAGATCGCGCGGGCGAGCGAGAGTACGCAAGGGCCGATCAGCCCGGGTCGTGCCGGTTCCAGATCGTATTGTCAATCTTGCCCTCCAGCTCGGGATAGTCCGCGGCGTGGAAGGTGGGAACTTTCCCGGCCCTGCGCTGGGCCCGATAGTCATTGGTGAGTTTGACCACCGTGCCCGAGAGCAGGACGATGGCGATGAGATTGACGGTAGCCATGAGGCCCATCGAGGCGTCGGCCGCGTTGAACACGGTCGAAACCGATTGGAGCGCACCCCAGATCACCATGCCGATCGCAGCCAGGCGCAGCACGACCAGGCCGGGCATGTTGTCCAGCTTGAGGAAGGTCATGGCATTTTCGGCATAGGTGTAGTTGCCGATGATGGAGGTGAAGGCGAAAAAGAAGATGGCAATGGCAATGAAGGCATGGCCGAAACCGCCGATATGCACCGTCATGGCAGCCTGGGTGAGCGGTGTGCCGGTGAGTTCACCATCGGGAACCAGAACCCCCGAGAGCAGGATGAGCAGGGCGGTCGCGGTGCAGACCAGGATGGTGTCGATGAAAACGCCGAGCGCCTGCACAAAGCCTTGCGAGGAGGGGTGGTGCGGGTCAGGCGTGGCAACCGCGGCAATGTTGGGTGCCGAGCCCATGCCTGCCTCGTTGGAGAAGAGACCGCGCTTGACGCCATTGAGCATGGCGCCGGCAATACCGCCTCCAGCAGCCTCAAGCCCGAAGGCGTCACGCACGATGAGGCCCAGCATGTCCGGGACCTGCCCAATATTGACGATGACGACATAGAGGGCGACGAGCAGATAGATGACGGCCATGAACGGCACGACATATTGGGACACAGTCGCCACGCCGCGAATGCCGCCGAAAATGACAATGCCCGTGAGCGCCGCCAGGGCAAGACCGACCCAGAGCTTGTCGATGCCGAAAGCCCCTTGGACGGCGTCGGCAATGGAATTTGACTGCACGGCGTTGAAGACCAGCCCGAATGCCAGGATGAGGCAGACCGAAAAGATCGCCCCCGCCCAGGGCGCATTGAGGCCCCGGGCAATGTAGAAGGCCGGCCCGCCGCGATAGTCGCCGTCCTGGTTCTTGATCTTGTAGAGCTGGGCCAGCGTGGATTCGGCATAGGCGGTGGCCATGCCCACCAGCGCCACGACCCACATCCAGAAAATCGCGCCCGGTCCGCCCAGATAGAGCGCCACCGCAACGCCGGTAAGATTGCCGGTGCCGACGCGAGAGGCCAGCGAGGTGCATAGCGCCTGGAAAGGCGTGATGCCGGCGCGATCATGCTCCTTTGAGCCGAGTACGGTCCGGAACATCTCGCCAAAATTGACGAACTGCACAAAGCCCAGACGAATGGTGAAGAAGAGGCCGACCGCAATCAGCCCGTAGATGAGGACATAGCCCCAGAAGATGTCGTTGAGAAAATTGATGACCGCGTCAAGCATGTCCCCGGTTCCCTTCGCAAGGTTGTCGGCACGTCTCGCCGCATCCGGGGTCATATTCTTTAGTCGCCCCACTTCCTCCCCAGGCGCAACGGGGCAATCCGAACCCAGATCAGGTTCGGCTTCAAGATAAATCTCTCATCTTGGGTCAGGCTGAGGGGATATCCGGAAGGACTTCTGCCAGGACACCGCCC
>Ga0065721_10053018_pt1 | contig 10695 bp, 14 predicted proteins | sample Mesricmetagenome_FD_59108 | JGI IMG/M metagenome (GOLD analysis project Ga0065721, IMG submission 59108) | Mesophilic microbial community from rice straw/compost enrichment Sample: eDNA_1 v2 (version 2) | ecosystem: Engineered > Solid waste > Grass > Composting > Bioreactor | place: USA: Davis...
GGCAGCTACCCGGCCTTCGTCGACGGCGGCTTCCTCACCCGCCTCGTCGTGCGCTCGCGTGACGGCGCCGCGCTCGCCGAGGCCGCGGCGGCGGTTCGCGCCATGCTGGCGGATCTTGCCGCCGACCCGACCCTTTCCCGCAGCCGGACCGAAATCCCGCCGGCGGCGTCGACCGAGGACATTCGATGAGCGAAGACAAGAGCGGCCAGCCCAAGGCCTTCCCGGTCTCCTGGGACCAGTTCCACCGCGACGCCCGGGCGCTCGCCTGGCGGCTGTCGGGGCAGGGGACGTGGGAGGCCATCGTCTGCATCACCCGCGGTGGCCTGGTGCCGGCGGCGATCGTCGCCCGCGAACTCGAGATCCGCGTGATCGAGACGGTCGGCGTCGCCTCCTATCACGAGTACAAGGAGCAGGGCTCGCTCAAGGTGCTGAAGGGGGTCGATCCGGCGATCGTCGATCTCGCCGGCGGCGCCGGCGAAGGCGTGCTGATCATCGACGACCTCGTCGACACCGGCTCCACCGCCCGCGTCGTCCGCGAAATGCTGCCGAAGGCCCATTTCGCCACGGTCTACGCCAAGCCCAAGGGCCGGCCGTTGGTCGATACCTTCGTCACCGAGGTCAGCCAGGACACCTGGATCTACTTCCCCTGGGACATGGGCCTGACCTTCCAGCCGCCGATCACCAAGGGCGCCTTCGGCTGAGGGGGAGATTGCTCCCGGTCGCGGGCTGCTCTTCCCGGCCCGAGAGAGGGACGGACGGCAGCGGCATGGCCGGCGCGGACGACCCGCCCGCACCGCTCCCGCGGCCGGGCGACCTTTCGAGCTCTTCCTTCATCGGCGCGGGGTTGTTCGCCTGGCTCCCGCCCGACCATCAAGGCCGGGCGGGACGCCCCGGATGCCGTCCGTCGCCGGGACGGCGGAGGCGATCAGAACTTGTAGGTCACGTGCGCGGAGACCGTGTGCATGTCGAGGTCCTGATCGCGCGGCGTGAACGGGGCCGGTGCGTTGAAGTCGGCGGAGCCGAAGTCGTAATAGCGGTACTGGACGCCGACGATGATATTGTCGGTCGCGGCGTAGTCGATACCGGCACCGACGGTCCAGCCGACGTAATTCTCGTCGTTGGAGAAGGAGAGGGCGCCGAAGCGCTGGCTGGTGTCGATATTGGCGAAGGCGACGCCGCCGGTGCCGTAGAACAGGATCCGGTCCCAGGCGTAGCCGAGCTTGGCGTTGGCCGAGCCGAACCAGTTGATCTCGGTTCCGATGAAGTTGCCCGGCTGGATCTGATTGTCGCCGTCGATTCCCGACCAGTTCATCTCGGCTTCGAGGCCGACGACCAGTGCGTTCCACTGCCAAAGGCCGCCGACGACGCCGCCGGCGAACCAGCCGTCGGTGTCGACGCCGTGGTCGAGCGTCGACAGGCCGTTGTCGTCGATCCGGGAATCGCCGAAGCCGTAGCCGCCCTGGACGCCGAGATAGACACCCGACCAGTCGAAGGCGTTGGGGGCGGCGGCCATCATCGGAACCGGCGCCGGTTCCATGGCGATGTCGGCGGCGCTGGCGCCGGCGGTCAGAAGGGTCGTGGCCGCGAGAGCCAGGGCGATCCTCGTCATCATGATCTTGATCTCCGCATGCAGTTTTTCTGGCGGGGCAGCGGGCCGGTCAAACCGGACGAGAAACAAATGACGTTCAAACCAATGTCCGTTGCTTCCCCGCAGCGATGTTACAGCCTCCCGTCTGTCTACTTTCCTCTATCACGTGAGAAAATTCGTTAATGAACGATTAACCGTCTTCGATCTGGAGACGGTCGCGAGTTATTGTCTCTTCACATGTCCGATTGCGATGTCGCTGGTTGAAACACGGCGCTCAGAGCTGCCGAAGCTGGATCTGCCAGCGCTGATTGTTCACGGCTCTTCGATCCTGTCGCCGGGCGGTTGTTGCCGATGTGCAACAGCCCGCGCGCCGTCCGGCGCCCCCGGGCGGCCTGTCGACTTCCGGTTGCTCGCCGCATGCGGAATCGCTAGAGAACCTTTCCGATGCGGCGTGGTCGTCGCTGCGCCGGGAGGCCGTCGCCGCCTCGACGGATTTTCAGGGGCCGCTTGCCGGAATCGGTAGACGGAAGGCACTTAAAATGCCTCGGGCATCGCCCATGTGGGTTCGAGTCCCACAGCGGCCACCAAAGTGCTCCCTGCGATCGCGGGACGACGAGCCGGGCCTGCCATGACCATCGACTTCGACGAGACGACCAGGACCCTTCGCCAGTCGCCGCGGGACGCCGCCTTCGTGCAGGATCCCTATGCGACCTACGCCGCGGTTCGCGCCCGCGCGCCGGCCTTCTTCTGGGCCGACTACGGCCACTGGTGCTTCGCCGGCCACGACGACGTCTCGGCGCTGCTGCGCGACCGCCGCTTCGGCCGCGAGGTGCTGCACGTCGCGACGCGGGAGGAACTCGGCTGGCCGGAGCCGCCCGAGCGGCTGCGCCCGTTCCACGACGTCGAGGCGCATTCGCTGCTGGAGCGCGAGCCGCCGGCGCATACGCGCTTGAGGGGCCTCGTCAACCGCGCTTTCGTGACACGGCAGGTCGAGCGATTGCGGCCGCGGATCGAACGCCTCGCCGACGAGCTGATCGACCGCTTCCCGGCCGGCGAGGTCGACCTGCTGACGGCCTATGCGACGCCGATCCCGATCACCATCATCTGCGAGCTGATCGGCGTTCCGGACGAGGAGGCGCCGCAGCTGCTCGACTGGTCGCACCGGATGGTGGCGATGTACCAGTTCGCCCGCGACCCTGCGGCCGAGGACGCCGCCGTCGAGGCGACGCTGGCCTTCTCCGCCCGTGTCCGCCGGCTGGTCGAGGAGCGCCGCCGCCGGCCGGGCGACGACCTGCTCTCGCGCCTCGTCGCTGCCGAGGAGGCCGGCGAGACGCTGTCTTCCGACGAACTCGTCACCACCGTGATCCTGCTGCTCAACGCCGGCCACGAGGCGACGGTGCACGCGATCGGCAACGCCGTCGCCGCAATGCTGTCGCCGGCCTTCGACCGCAACGACCTGCCGGACACCTCCACCGGCTGGAGCGCACTTGCCGAAGAGCTGCTGCGCCACGATCCGCCGCTGCACATGTTCACACGCTATGCGCTGGAAGATCTCGACCATCGGGGCATCACCCTGCGCAAGGGCGACAAGGTCGGCCTGCTGCTCGGCGCGGCGAATCGCGATCCGGCGAAATTTCCCGATCCGGACCGCATCCTGCCGGGCCGCGCCGCCGGCCACCTCGCCTTCGGCGCCGGCATCCACTTCTGCGTCGGCGCCGCGCTCGCAAGGCTCGAACTCGAGATCGCCCTCTCGGCATTGTTCCGCCGCCTGCCGAAGCTGGCGCTCGCGAGCAGGCCGCGCTACCGCGACGCCTATCACTTCCACGGGCTGGAGCAGTTCGTGGTGCGGCCCTCGGGCTGAGCCGGCGAGGGAATGCGAATCATCGTGAAGAATGGTGCCGGCTGAGGGGATCGAACCCCCGACCTTCGGTTTACAAAACCGCTGCACTACCGCTGTGCTAAGCCGGCCCCGGGCGGCGACGGGGTCGCGTCGGGCTTCTCGCACTTAGCGGCTCGGCGCGGGGATTTCAACGCGCAATCGTGGGGCGGGGCGTTGGCCGTCGCGGGGCGGGGCGTCGGCCGCCGCGGGGGAACAGCGGCCGGGCTCCGCGCCCGCCCGCTTCGCCTCAGTCCTTCCGGCCGACCGCTCGGCTCGTCACGTAGAGCGAGAGGGCGGCGGCGTTGGAGACGTTGAGGCTCTTGATCTCGCCGGGCATGTCGAGGCGGGCGAGGACGTCGCAGATGTCGCGGGTGCGCTGGCGCAGGCCCTTGCCCTCGGCGCCGAGCACCAGCAGCACGGGCGCGCGCAGCACTGCCTCGTCGAGCGGGGCGGGGCCCTCGCTGTCGAGGCCGACGATCTGGAAGCCCTCTTCCCTGGCCTCCTCCAGCGCGTCGCCGAGGTTCTTCACCTCGATGATCGGCATCAGGTCGAGCGCGCCGGAGGCGGATTTGGCCAGGACGCCGGATTCGGCCGGGCTGTGGCGGGCCGTCGTCATCACCGCGTCGACGGCGAAGGCCGCGGCGGTGCGCAGGATGGCGCCGACGTTGTGCGGGTCGGTGATCTGGTCGAGGGCGAGCACCATGCGGGCGCCGGAGAGATCGCGGGTGCGCAGCGCCGGCAGCGGCTCGACCTCGAGCGCGACGCCCTGGTGGACGGCGTCGGAGCCGAGCAGCCGGTCGAGTTGCGGCGGCGAGGCGTTCTCGGCGGCGATCGGCAGTCCTTCGGGGAAGCGTTCCGCGAGTCTCGCTTCGGCGTTGCGCGTCGCCAGCAGGCGGATCGCCTTGCGGCGCGGGTTCTTGAGGGCGAGCTCGACGGTGTGAAGGCCGTAGAGGATCAGTGCCTTGCCGGCCTCGCGCTCGCGCCTGGGGCGCGGGCGAAAGCCGTTCGGCGGGGTCGGCCGGCCGCTGCGGCCGCGCGGGGGGCGGGGGGTGTCCTGTGCCATCGCGCCATATAGCGGGGCGCGGCGGCCTCTGCCAAGCCGGCGCCGCGCGCCGGTCCGCCGATTTCCGCCGCTTGCAGCGCCTTGCCGGCGAAAGGATGAAGTTCCTTGACGCGAACGGGTTGACAGCCGACCGGCCCCTCGCCATAACCACGCCCGTTCGGTCGGGGCTTCCCCGCCGGGCGCCTTCAGGGGCCGGCTGCGGCCGCCCCGGGGGGCCGGATGGGGGAATGTCCCGAGCGGCAAAGGGGGCGGACTGTAAATCCGCTGGCTAAGCCTTCGTAGGTTCGAGTCCTACTTCCCCCACCATCTTTCTTTTATCGCCTCGTAACGCATTGATTTACTTCGTCAATTTTTCAGGTGAGGGAATTTGTCCATGAGGTGAGGGAATAGGATGTTCGGCGGGTGTTCCGGCGAGCAGCCGGCTCGCGGTCTGGCCGACCTTGGCGCGGTTGGCGGACCTCGTGTAGAGGCTGGCCATGCCGCCGCCGGACCAGCCGAAGACCGATTCGAGCTCCGTCACCGTCGCGCCCGCCTCGGCCATCGTCGTCGCCGCGAGCTTGCGCAGGCCGTGGGCCGACTTGGTCACTCCCGCCGCGACGCACCACTCGCGGAAAATATTGCCGAAGGCCTCCTTGGTCATCGGCTGGCCGCGCTCGCCGCAGATGTAGGCGAGATCGCCGGTCGGGCCGGCGGCGAGCGTCGCCTCGAGGGCGGGCAGCAGCGTGATGGTGACGACGGCGCCGGTCTTGGCCGTCGCCAGCCGGAACACGCCGCCCCGAAGGTGCTGGCGGCCGAGGCGGACGGCGTCGCCGCGGCGCAGGCCGGTGTAGCGCAGCAGGTCGAGCGCGACGCGGGCGCGCGTGCCGACGGGCCACCGCGCCGTGAAGGCGGCGACGTCGTCGTCGGTCCACGCGGCGAAGCCCCCGGTGCGGGGCGCCTTGGGCGGGCGGACGCCGAGGGTCGGGTCGGTCTCGACGATTTGGGACTCGGCCGCCCAGCGGAAAAGCCCCTTGAGCGTGTCGAGGAAGTGCCTGGCCTGGGCCGGGGTCTCGCGCCGGCGGTCGCGCCCGGCGACGACGACGGCGCGGGTGATGGCCGTGGCCGGCTCCGCCCCGGCGGAGGCGACGACCTGGCGCAGGATGGTCTCGCGCTGGCGCCTGGTTGCGAGCGAGAGATCGGCCCAGGCGGTGCTTTCGCGGTAGCGGTCGATCAGCCACGCCAGCGTGCCGCGGCCCGCCGCGGAATGCGGCCGGACGTCGCCGCCGCGAAGGGCGGCCTCGTAAGCCGCGTCGAAGCCATCGCTGCCCGGCGGACCGGGCAGGCGGATGCGCGGCCCCTTGCCTCGCCGGAAATACCAGACGACCCGTCCGTGGCGGGTCTCCTGGCGGTGGACGTGGGGCGGGCGCGGGCGCGGCATGGCCTCGATCACAGCACGATCTCCCGGCGCGCGTCCATGGTCTTCGGCGGGTCCGGCGGCTCGTCCGCGCCGGCGGGCACCAGCACGATCGTGCCGTCCGGCAGCAGCTCCACCCGGCCGCCGCCGGCCGCGAGCACGGCCTTGCACGCGCGCTTGAGGTCGGCCTCGGTGCAGCGGGCGGGGCGGCGAGACATCGGTCAGTCCACGCAATACCGGTAATCGATGATCACGCCGGACTGCCGGAGCTTCGGGATCTCCCGGAGGGCGCGGTCGAAGGCGGCGAGGCGCTCGGGGTCGTGCGTCTGCGGGCAGACGTAGGCGACGGCGACTTCGACGAGGGTGCCGGACTCGTCCTCTCCGGTCCAGATGCGATGGTCGGTGCCTTCGATCCGGATGAAGCGGTCGGTCGGGGTGATGGCGAGCTTCATTCGTCCTCTCCTGCCTTCTCGGCGTAGTCGGCGACGAAGCGCAGTCCGCGCGTGAACTCCTTGATCAGCAGATCGGAGCCCTCACCGAATCCCTCGCGGTCGAGCACCTGGACCATCAAGGTCGCCACCGCGTAGCCGGCGGCCATCGCCGAGGCGATGACGGCTTCGAGGGCATCCCGCCCGTCGGCAGTGGCCTCGCTCGCCCCCTCGACCGCTGCGACGGCGAAAAGCCGGATCATTCGCGCCCGCATTCGCTCTTCCGGTGTGAGGTCGAGGGTTTCGGCGAAGGCGATCAACTGGTCGAAGCCCTCGAAGCCTTCGGCCCTGGTCTCGCCGAGCAGTTCGCGCAACGTCTCTTTGCTCATCACTCCCTCCCGCACCAATCACCCGGCCACTCCTGCGCCAGCCCGCGCCGCATCATCTCCTCGCCCGCGTCCGCCCCGCCGGCCCGCACCGTCGCAAGCGTCCGGCCGTAGCGGTCGACGCCCCGCCGCTCGATCGTCACCGGGCCGGCGCCGAGGATCTCGGCGAGGGCGGCGGTGGCGCGGGCGGCGAGGGCCTGCTCGGCCGGGCAGCGGGGGTGGCTCGCCTCCGGGGCGTCGATCCGGACGAGGCGGATCTTCTCGCCGGCGAGCCACAGAGTGTCGCCGTCGACGACGCAGGCGGCCTTCGGCTGGCCGCGGTGGCAGACCGGCCACGGCTCGGCGGCGGCCGGGGTGGCGAGGGCGAGGAGGAGCGGGATCAGCAGGGATCGCATGACAGGCTCCGAAGCGACGGCGAATTAGCAAAGCGCAGCAGGACGTCGGCGTGGCAGGGGCTGTCCGCCTCGCACCAGCATGCGAGATTGCGTCCGCCGAGGGATGACCGGACGTGAGCGTGGATCGCCTCGTCGAAAGCGAGCACGTAGGCGAACCGCTGCATTGCGGCTTGGGCGTCGGAGGCGACGTAGTCGGGAAAGCCAAGCGGCCACCAACCCCACCGCTTGGCTTGCTTGACGTCAACTGGCTCGCCGACCCGGAAGGGGTTGCCGAATGGCCCCGGCCTCGCGACGTTGACGACGGGGAGGCCGTTGAGCCGGCGAGAGTGGGTCGCGAGGTGAAAGCCGGCTTTGCGGCTGAGCTGTATCCGGCACGGCTGCGCGTCCATCAGAACAATCCTCCCTGCCCGAAAGCCGCCTCGCCGAGCGGGCGGAGCTGGGCGACGGCGTCGGCGTCGATCTCGAAGAACCCGAGCTGGCCGCGCCAGGGCAGCGGCTGGAACTGGACCGGGCGGGCGAGGCAAAAGCCCTGCGGGCCGGTGAACCACTCGCTCGGGCTGGCGGTGACGCAGTCGGTGATCGTCACCGCGCCGACGATGGCGCCGCGCGCAAACTCCGCCGGCAGGGCGCGGGCGAGCCACGGCCGCCCGGTCACCGGGTGGCGGCGGGCCGTGAGGGCGTCCATTGCGTCGCGGTCGACGGTCTTGCCGGCGTGCACCAGCACCTCGCCGCGCACGGCGGTCCACCACGTGCGGTTTTCGACGTCCTTGAGGCCGGCGACGATCAGCCAGGCCCAGGGCTGCATGATGGAGAGGGCGCGCATCAGCGGGCCTCCGGATAGGCGTCATGCAAGACGCCGTCGAGCAGGCGGCCGGAGTGCTTCTTGCCGACGCGGCGCATCACGTGGAAGCGCTCGCCGTGAAAACCGCGCCCGCCTGCGAGATTCAGCCAGCGCGATTTTCCTTCATCACCATAGTCGCGCCTGTAGTCAGCGCGCCAATCAGGGTCATCACGATTGCGATCAAGCGAAACTTCCCACTCCCCCCACTGCTTGAAGAGGAACGGTACGCCCGCCGCCGCGCACTGGTCGCGTGTCTGCCGCGCCCAATCGGGGTGCATCGGGCGGGCGCCGGGGCCGCTTTCTCCGCCCATGACGATCCAGTCAAGCGTGGCTCCCTTGAATTCGGCGTCTTCTCCCGGGTCTTCGCAGAAAAGAGCGCTGAAATGGTCCTCGCCGACCGATCGTGGGATTACGATATCGTCCCAATCCACCGGCCCGAGCGCCGGCTCGTAGCTCGCCCACCGCACGGTGGCCGGCGTCTCCAGCAACAGCGGAACGCGCTCGTTGGCGGTGGCCTGATCCTCGACGGAGACGCCGAGCCAGACATTTGCAAGAGGAAAGGAAGGCCGCAGGATTGCATCCGGCCATCCGGCACCCCGCATCGCAAGGCGCTGCTCATGCCTGCTGATACGCAATCTGCCGGGCGGGTTAGCGTCCGGCCACACGACCATCCAATCGCCGGCCCGTGTCCGGAGATAGTCCCGCATCCGCTCCGGCCGCTTGGTCAGCACCTGAAACGTGTGCTGCGGGGCGAGCGCCATCACCGCGAAGACGCGGTCGATCCACTCGTCGGGCACGCGCTCCTGGAACAGGTCGCTCGTCGAGCAGACGAAGATGCGCCGCGGCTTCCGCCAACGGAGCGAAGTGTCGAGCATGTCCTCACGGAAGCGAACCTCGCCGGTCCAGCGGTGATCCTTTCCGGTCGGCGTGTCGACGATGCGGGCGAGGCCTTCGCCCCATTGCCCGGGGCCGCTGAAGCGGGACGCCATGATCTCCGCGTAGCAGTTGCGGCAGGCTTCGGAGGCGCGGGTGCAGCCGAGGATGGGATTCCACGTCGCATCGGCCCATTCGATGTGCGTCTTGTCGGCCATGGCCGGGTCTCCTCACAGCAGCTTGCCTTGCCCTGGCGCCGCCGGCTTGCGGCCGGCGGTGCCCTTCGGGCGGATTTCCGGGGTGATCAGGTCGGCGCTCGTGACGCCGAGGGTGGCGCCGCCGACGCGGACGGGGAGGCTGCGGGCGCCTTGGCCGCGGCCGTCGCAGATGCGGCGCACCGGCCCGGCGACCACGCCCTCGACCTCGCGCCCGCACCAGGCGACGCGCACGGGCGTGCCGGGGGTGATGTCGGCGAGGTCGTGGACGACACTCGGCGGTCGGGCTTCGGCAGTCGGCAGTCGGGACGAGGCCGACAGGGCGGCGGTGGCGGCGAGGGCGGAGGTCACGCCTTGCCCTCCCCGCTGTCCGCCGTCTCCGGCTCTTTCCCCAGCCGCATCGGCATCACGATGATCGTCACCCCCTGCGCGTGCTCGCCGCTGACGCGGATCGGCGTTTCGGGGTCGGCGAGGGTGAGGTCGGCGGTGCCGCCCGGGATCTGGTCGAGGGCGTCGATCAGGTAGCCGCCGTTGACGCCGATCGTCAGCGGCGCGCCGTCGAGGGCGGCGTCGAGGTCGGCGGCGGCTTCCGAGCCGTCGCCCCGGCTCGCCGAGACGTCGATCGTCTCACCGGAAAACCGCAGCGTCACCATGCGGCTGTCTTTGTTCGGGGCGGCGACGAGGGCGCTGGCGAGGGCGGCGGCGAGCGCGTCGGTGCCGACGACGACGGTGCGCGAAGCGTCGGTCACGGGCGGGATGATCCGCTCGTAATCGGGATACTTGCCGTCGACCAGCTTGGTCGTCAGCGTCGCGCCGGGGGCTGCGACGCGCATCAGCGTCTCGCCGATCTCGACCGTGACCGGGGCCTCGCCCGCCTCGCCTGCGAGCGGGGCGAGGTCGTCGATCGTGGCGCGCGGGATGATGACGCCGGCGAGGCCGCCGGCGTCTTCGGGCATGTCGAGCGTCTTGCGGTGCAGGCGGTGACCGTCGGTCGCCGCGAAGGCGAGGTCGCCGTCGCGGTTCTCGGCCATGTGGACGCCGCAGAGGTAATAGCGCGTCTCCTCGTCGCTCATCGCCGGGGCGACGGTGCGCAGCGCGTCGGCGAGGACCGTTCCGGCGATCTCGAAACGGTCGACGACGCGGCCGACGTCAAGCCGCGGGAAATCCGCCTCCGGCAGGGCGGCGAGGCGCACCCGCGCCCGGCCGCAGACGAGCCGCAGCGCGGCGACACCCTCGCCGTCGGTCTCCTCGGTGAGCGAGACGGTGCCGTCTTCGGGAAACCGCTTGAGCGCGGCCTCGAGCATCCTGGCGTCGACGCAGGCCCGAAAACTCGCGGCGACCGTGGCCGGGATCTCGACGTCGATCATCTGGTCGAGGTCGGTCGCGACGAAGTGGATCTTCTCCGGTCCGCTCGCGACCAGGATCGACGAGAGGATCGGGATCGTGTCTTTCCGCGCCGTCACCTTGCGGACGCGGGCGACCACCGGCGCGGCGAGATCGCGGGAAAAGGTGGCGTTCGGGGCGGAGGCGGCGCGGGGGCGGCGGGGCATGGCGGTCTCGGCTCGGGGGGTGGTGTCGGGGTCGATCGCCTCCCCCGCCGAAGACGGCGAGCAGGACGATGGCGACGGCGGGCG
>Ga0065721_10009964_pt1 | contig 10690 bp, 10 predicted proteins | sample Mesricmetagenome_FD_59108 | JGI IMG/M metagenome (GOLD analysis project Ga0065721, IMG submission 59108) | Mesophilic microbial community from rice straw/compost enrichment Sample: eDNA_1 v2 (version 2) | ecosystem: Engineered > Solid waste > Grass > Composting > Bioreactor | place: USA: Davis...
GCGTCCGCATGCTTCGTGTACGGCTCACAAATCCCGGCGTGTGGGGCGGCAATTGCCTCCCATCTAAAACTAAACAGGAGGCGAAAGCCGCCCCGCATTCGTGTGTCCGAAAGGACGACAACCGACGGAAGCACCTTCCGGACGGCGTATAGTCATGTCCGCATAATCGGTAAAACCCCCCAGAAAGCCTGCGTTTCCACCCTACAATCACTATACTCCGTTCCTGATTCGTCTTTGTCCCGAGGCCCGTCTATGTCCGATGCCGATACCCTCCCGCCCGATGGCGACGACACCCACGTCGTCGACCTCAAGGCGGCGCTCGAGGAGCGGTATCTTTCCTATGCCCTCTCGACCATCACCCAGCGCGCGCTGCCCGATGCCCGCGACGGCCTGAAGCCCGTCCACCGCCGCATCATCCATGCCATGCGCCTTTTGCGGCTCGATCCCAATCAGGGCTACAAGAAGTCCGCCCGCATCGTCGGCGACGTCATCGGCAAGTTCCATCCCCACGGCGATCAGTCGATCTATGACGCGCTGGTGCGCCTGGCACAGGATTTCGCCCAGCGCTATCCGCTGGTCGACGGGCAGGGCAATTTCGGCAATATCGACGGCGATAGCCCGGCGGCCATGCGTTATACCGAAAGCCGCATGACCGAGGTCGCGACCCGCCTCCTCGAGGGCATGGCCGAGAACGCCGTCGACTTCAAGCCGACCTATGACGGCGAGGACGAGGAGCCGGTCGTCCTCCCCTCCAACTTCCCGAACCTGCTCGCCAACGGCTCGACCGGCATTGCCGTGGGCATGGCGACCTCGGTTCCGCCGCACAATGTCGCCGAGCTCTGCGACGCGGCCACCCACCTCATCATGCACCCCGAGGCGAGCGCCGAAGAGCTGATGCGGTTCGTGCCGGGCCCCGATTTCCCGACCGGCGGCATCCTCGTCGAGTCGAAGTCTGCCATCGCCAACGCCTACGCCACCGGCCGCGGCTCGTTCCGCCTGCGCGCCAAATGGCAGGTGGAGGAGACGGGCCGGGGCGTATACGTCATCGTCGTTACCGAGATTCCCTACGGCGTCCAGAAGTCCAAGCTCGTCGAGAAGATCGCCGAGCTCCTGATGGCGCGAAAGCTCCCGCTCCTCAAGGACGTGCGCGACGAGAGCGCCGACGACATCCGCCTGGTGCTGGAGCCGCGCGCCCGCACGGTCGACCCCGTGATCCTCATGGAGCAGCTCTTCAAGGTCTCCGACCTCGAGATCCGCTTCCCCCTGAACCTCAACGTGCTCGACAAGGGGGCTGTACCCCGGGTCATGAGCCTGTCGCAGGCCTTGAAGGCCTGGCTCGAGCACAGGAAGGAAGTGCTGGTCCGCCGCAGCCAGCACCGGCTGGAGCAGATCGAGCACCGGCTGGAGGTGCTGGCCGGCTACATCATCGCCTACCTCAACCTGGACGAGGTCATCCGCATCATCCGCGAGGAGGACGACGCCAAGGCCTCGCTGATGGCGACGTTCGAGCTGACCGACGTGCAGGCCGAAGCCATCCTCAACATGCGCCTGCGCTCGCTGCGCAAGCTCGAGGAGATGGAGCTGAGGAAGGAGCACGCCGACCTCACCACCGAAAAAGGACACCTCGAAGCGCTCCTCGCCTCCGAGAAGCGCCAGTGGGGCGCCATCACCACCGAGATCGCCGAGCTCAGGAAAGCCTATGGCAAGGATACCGAGCTCGGCGCGCGCCGCACCGAGTTCGCCGACGCGCCCGATGCCGACATGGCTGCCGTCGAGACCGCCTTCATCGAGCGCGAGCCGATCACGGTCATCCTCTCCGAGAAAGGCTGGATCCGCGCCCTCAAGGGCCATACCGACGACATCGACGAGAAAGGTTTCAAGGCCGGCGACCGCCTGAAGCTCTCCGTCAAGGCCGAGACCACCGACAAGCTGCTGCTGATGACCACCGACGGCAAGGTCTATACCCTTGCCGGCGACAAGCTGCCGGGCGGGCGCGGGCAGGGCGAGCCAGTGCGCCTGATGGTCGATATCGAGGAGGGGCGCGATATCGTCGATCTCTTCGTCTACAAGGCTGGTGCCAAGCGTATCGTCGCCTCGGCCGTCGGCAACGGCTTCCTCGTTGCCGAGGACGATCTGGTCGCCAATACCCGCAAGGGCAAGCAGGTCCTCAACGTGGGCGGCACCGACGAGGCCAAGCTCATCGTCCCGGCCGAGGGCGACCGCGTGGCGGCCGTCGGCCAGAACCGCAAGCTCCTCGTCTTCCCGCTGACGCAGGTGCCCGCCATGGCCCGCGGCAAGGGCGTGCGCCTGCAGCGCTACAAGGACGGCGGCATCTCCGACCTCAAGGTCTTCCACGCCGCCGATGGCCTCACCTGGACCGACTCCTCGGGCCGCACCTGGACCAAGCCCATGGAAGAGCTCACCGAATGGCTCGGCGACCGCGCCGCCGCCGGCCGCCAGCCCCCCAACGGCTTCCCGAGGAACAACCGGTTCGTGGGCTAGGAAGAGAAGCGATGGAGTGAGGGGATAAGGGCGTCCCTCACATCTTCAACGGCACCCAGCCCAGCGGCCCGTGCTGCACCTCGAGCGGCTGGAACTGCACCTTGTAGGCCATCTTGGGCGAGTCCTTGACCCAATAGCCGAGATAGACATAGCGCAGCCCCGCCGAACGGACCTGCGCGATATGGTCGAGGATGACGAAGTTGCCGAGCCCGCGATGGGCGTGGTCCGGATCGAAGAAGCTGTAGACCATCGAGAGCCCGTCGGGCATCACGTCGGTCAGCGCCACCGCCATCAGCGGCTGGCCCGGATGGTCGCGCAGGCGGTATTCGACCAGTACCGACTGCACCGGGGTATCCTCGACCATGTATTCGTAGTCGAGGAACCCCATCTGCGTCATGCCGCCGCCCGCATGCCGGGCATTGAGGTAGCGCTTGAAGAGCTCGAACTGTTCGCCCGTCGCCTGCGGTGGACGTACCTCGATGCTGAGGTCGCTGTTGGCGCGCAGGATGCGCCGGAACCGCTTCGATGCCTGGAACTGCCCGGCGACGATCCGCACCGACTGGCAGGCCGAGCATCCCTCGCAGGCCGGCCGGTAGATGAGGTTCTGGCTGCGCCGGAAGCCGTTGTCGGAAAGGATCTGGTGGAGGCTCGCCGCGCGGCGGCCCGTCAGGTGCGTGAAGAGCTTGCGCTCCTGCCGGCCTGGCAGGTAGGGGCACGGCATGGCGGCGGTGAGGAAGAGCTGCGTGTTCTCGGGGGTATGTTCCGTCATCTGGCGCCCTATACTGCCCGACGGAAAACTCTACTCCCCCGTTATCGTTGCTGCAACGGCCTCAGTAAGGCGCGTTACCTTTGGCCGCGCCAGTGCTTGACCATCGGCGAGCGGCGCAGCATCAGCGTGCCGGTGATGAGGTCGTGGATCATCTGCCGGCGCGGAGTAAAGAGCGCAAAGAGCAGCGAAACCGGCCAGGAGATCCAGAAGGTGACGTAGAAGACGAGCGCGTGGAGGAATGCCATCGGCCCGTCGAGCGGCTGCCCGCGCGTCGGGGTCAGCACCAGGTCCATCATCCGCATGCCGAGCGTCGCCCGCGCCGGAGAGCCGAGCGTCACGGCATAGTAGAGCACCAGCGCCGCCGGCACGACGATGAACAGCGTCAGCCAGGCGATCCCGAAGGTCAGGAACCCGCCGATGAACGCCACCACCGCGAACGCCAGCGTCATGGCGCAGATCACCACCATGTCGATGAGAAACGCGATTACCCGCCGCGTCAGCACCCCCTCGAAGAGCTCGGGTGCCGTGGCGGGATCGGGCAAGTAGCGGCCGGCGGTCGTGTCGTGTGTCATGGCCCAAGATTTCGGTGCATCGGAGGCCCGATGCAAGAAGGGAAGGCACAAAAATGTGCCTCGCAATAAAGGCCCCNTCAGCCCTCCTGAAGTGCCACGGGCGAACTACAAGAGCGTGGCACCTANNCCAGCTTGCGCGCCACCTCGAGCGCGAAGTAGGTCAGCACCCCGCTGCAGCCCGCCCGCTTGAAGGCATAAAGGCTCTCGAGGATCGCCGCGTCCCGGTCGAGCGCCCCGGCCGCCGCCGCGAACTCGATCATCGCGAACTCGCCCGACACCTGATAGGCGTAGATCGGCACGTTGAACGCATCCTTGGCCCGCCGCACGATGTCGAGGTAGGGCAGGCCGGGCTTCACCATGATCGAATCCGCGCCTTCCTCCAGGTCCTGCGCGATCTCGCGCAGCGCCTCGTCGGAATTGGCGTAGTCCATCTGGTAGGTCCGCTTGTCGCCCTTTAGCCGCGCACCCGAACCCACCGCCTCGCGGAACGGCCCGTAGTAGCAGGAGGCGTACTTGGCCGCGTAGCTCATGATCTGCCGGTCCTCGAACCCCTCGGCGTCGAGCGTCGCGCGGATGGCGCCGACGCGCCCGTCCATCATGTCGGAGGGGGCGATGATGTCCGCGCCGGCGCGTGCCTGCGCCAGCGCCGAGCGCACCATCACCTCGACCGTCTCGTCGTTGAGGATCACCCCGTCGCGCACCAGCCCGTCCTGCCCGTCGCTCGAATACTCGTCGAGCGCCACGTCCGCGATGAGCCCTATCTCCGGCACCGCCGACTTGATCGCCGAGAGCGCCCGGCACATCAGATTGTCCGGATTGTAGGCCTCCTCGGCCCCTTCGCTCCTCAGGTGATCGGGCGTGTTGGGAAAGAGCGCCAGCGCCGGGATGCCTGCGTCGCGCGCCTGCCGCGCCGCCTCGACAGCGAGGTCGACGCTGAGCCGCTCGACTCCCGGCATGGTCTTTATCTGCGTCTTCTCGTTCTGCCCCTCGATGATGAAGATCGGCCAGATGAGGTCGGCGGGCGTCAGCTGCGTCTCGCGCACCATCGCCCGGCTCCAGCCATGCGCCCGGCTGCGCCGCAGCCGCCGCCCGGCGAGGAAATCCATGTCGTGCTTCATCCAGTGCCCGGGCATCTGCGTGGCTCCACTGATCTTCTGAGTGAGGCCTGTCTAGCAGGGCAGGGGGTGGCCTTCCAGCCTCGCGTCCGCGCGAGCTTGTCGCATGCCTGCCCCCCGCGCTACATAGGCGCCATGGAATACAACGCCCCCTATATCGGCTACTACATCCGCATCGTCGCCCTCATCAGCCTCGCCCTCGGGCTGGCCGATGCGGCGCGCCTTCTGGGCGTCAGCCTCGGTGCGGTGAGCCCCATCGCCACCATGGGGCTCGCCGGCTTCGTCTATCTCGCCATCTTCTCGCTCGCCCGGCTCTTTGCCGCCGTCGGCCTCTGGATCAAGGCGAGCTGGGGAGCAGTGCTCCTCGTCGGCGCCACCGCCGCCGAGCTTGGCCTCTATCTCATGGGTAATCCCGATATAGAGATGAGCGCCGTCGGCTTTGCCATAAGGCTGGTCCTGCTCGCCTCGATCATCATCATCTTCGTGCTCGGCATACGCATCCGCCGCGCGCAGACCAGCGACTAGGCTTCCAGGCAGCTATTGCGGGTGGAAGAGTTCGATGGTGATCTCCTCGGCTAGCGCGTCCTGCGCCGCGCCGAAGCTCGTGACCGTGGTGATCCAGCGCGTCGTCTCGCCCTCGCGGGTGAAGATCAGCGGCAAGAGCACCCGGTTGCGCCCGCCATAGGGCATCGCCGCTACCTCCGATGCTCCCGGCTGCGCCAGCGCCCGCTTCAGCACCTCGGCCACCTGCGAGCGCGGGCCGCGCATGCGCACGCTCTCGCGCATCCGGTGGAGCAGGTAGGCGGCGACATCCTCCCAGTTGCCGATGCCAGCCCGCACCGGGCCGGGCGCGAACACCAGGTCCATGAGGTTGGCTTGGCCGAGCACCTCGCGTGTTCCCCCGAGCATCGCCAGCGCGCCGTCGGTCGCATCGAGAACCACGTAGGCGGCGTCGAGCACGACGGCGGGATAGGGCTCGTGCCCCTTGAGGATGATGCCGGCGGCGCGCCGGACCTCGGCCATCGCCTCGCTCTCCCAGGCACTCTCGCCGAACTGCGGCGCATAGCCGGCGGCGACCAGCATCGCGTTGCGCTCGCGCAGCGGCAGGCCGAGTGCTTCGGCCAGTCGTAGCACCATCTCCTGGCTCGGCCGCGACCGGCCGGACTCCAGGAACGAGAGATGGCGGGCCGAGACATCGGCGTCGAGCGCCAGGTCGAGCTGGCTCTTGCCGCGCACCATGCGCCATTCCTTGAGCAGGGGTCCGATCATGTTGCCTCCATGCAGGACCCGTACTCCAGCCGGATCATCGATGCCATTACCTGCCGCGTAATTGCGGGAATTACCTCGGCCGGCATCATGGCGCCATCAGCAACCGACGGAGACGATCCATGACTGTCCAAACCCTTCGCGCCGCGCCGATCGCGCCCCGCCTCATCTACACCCTCGATGCCGTGGTGTGCCTGGCCATGGGGCTGGCGCTCGTCGGTCTCTCCGTACCGCTCGCCGAACTCGTCGGCACGTTGCCNCCGGCGATCCTCTTCTGGGCCGGCGTCGTTCTCGTGCCCTGGNCGGNGTTCAACCTCTACACCGCCCGCGCACGGACGATCGCTCCCGGCGTCGTNGCGGTCCACCTTCTGGGNGATGCCGCGTGGGCGGTCGGCAGCGCGGTGGTGCTCGTCGCCTTTGCCGCAGGCCTCAACGTGTTCGGCTTCATACTCATCGCCGGGCAGGCAGTGGCGGTTGCCGGCGTCTTCGCCCTGAAGCTCGCGACGCGCCACGCGCTCGGCTGAGAAAACAGGCCGGCCGCCATCCCGGCGGCCGGTTACCACGCATTTAGGTTACAATTGTCTCACCTGGCGTAACGGTTCGTAAAGCCAAAATCGCGAACTTTTTCAGTAAGATAGTTTTAAGTGTGCCGCTTAAGGCAACCTTATTTGGAAGATCGTAATTTGGCCCCATCAAGACGCGACCAATCGCGCTGAGTAACAGTGAGGCAAAAATGGCAATCAAATCGAACACCGCAGAGGTGACGGTCGGCGAAGGTTCGGCGAGTCTGAAGCCGGCATATCTGGAAGCCGTCTCCCGGGTCGAACGCCTGCATCGCCGCCTGCTCGACCTGATCAAGGACGAGTTCGACCGTATGGGCTGGGACGACATCAATCCCGTCCAGGCGCTGCTGATGTTCAACATCGGCGACGCGGAACTGACTGCCGGCGAGCTGCGCTCGCGCGGTTACTACCTGGGCTCGAACGTTTCCTACAATCTCAAGAAGCTTGTTGAAACCGGCTATATCTATCAGGAGCGGTCGCGTACCGACCGCCGCTCGGTCCGCATCAAGCTGACGCCCAAGGGCGAAGAGGTCGCCGAAGTGATCGACGAGCTCTACGACCGGCACCTCAAGTCCATCGACAAGGTCGGTGGCCTCGGCGACGAGGAGTTCGAAGGCCTCAACAAGGCTCTCGCCCGTCTCGAGCGCTTCTGGGTCGACCAGATCCTTTACAAGCTCTGACCTCCTCCAAAGGTCCCATGCCGCAACGGCCCTTCCGGATGGAAGGGCCGTTGGCGTTTCAAAGGTCGGATCCGCCCTTCCGGTCTAGGCGCGCGGGGCCGCGCCGTAGACGGCGTCGCTGACGTGCTCCATCCACTCCACGACCTTGCCGTCGATCGCTTCCTGGATGGCGATGTGGCTCATGGCCGTCGCCGGCGAAGCGCCGTGCCAGTGCTTTTCGTCCGGCTCAAACCACACGACGTCACCGGGCCTGATCTCCTCGATCGGTCCGCCCCAGCGCTGCACGCGCCCGAGGCCTGACGTCACGATGAGGATCTGCCCCAGCGGATGCGTATGCCATGCAGTGCGGGCGCCGGGCTCGAACGTCACGAGATTGCCGGCCGCGCGGGCCGGTGGGATCGCCGGGAACAGGGGGTCGATGCGCACGGTGCCGGTGAACCAGTCCGCCGGCCCCGCACCGGAAGGTGCCGAACCCACGCGTATGATCTGCATTTGTCGTCTCCTCGAACCGTGGAGGAGCGGGGCACGCCGCCGGCCAATGGCCGGGCAGGGGAGGGCCATCGCCCCGCTCGGCAGATAACTAGCAACTGCGGTTGCGTCCGATTAGCCGCTGATCGTCACGTGCAGTTGTGATCAGAATTCATGAATTGCGAGGAACATCTCGCTCACCCGCCGCGCGGACCGTCGCCCGTCCTCGGACGCGAGCTGTTCCGCGCCACCACCCGCGGCGTGACGAGGAAGTGCTCCGCTTGCGTGCGGCCACGGATGCGCTCGATCAGCAGGCGAGCCGCCTGCAGCCCGAGGTTCTGGCCCGACTGGTCGACGCTCGTCAGGCTGTTCTGCACGAAGTCGCAGTACCGCGTGTTGTCGTAGCCGACGAGGGCGAGGTCGTCGGGAATGGAGAGGCCCATTTCCGTCGCGATGCTGATGACCTGGAGCGCGATGAAATCGGTCCAGCAGAACAGCGCCTCGGGCTTGTCCACGCTTTCGAGGAGCTTGCGGGTGGTGATCTGTACATCGCGCAGCGACTGGCCGGCGCGCTGCACGTTGATGTGCTCGCCCAGTCCTTGCTCCAGCATCTCGCGCCGATAGCCGAGCTCGCGCTCGGCGATGATGGTTGAAGTCGCCGACGTGAGGCTGAGCATGGCGATCCGCCGGTAGCCGTTGGCCGCCAGGTGCCGCACGACAAGCCTGGCGCCGAGCTGGTCGTCGTTGTTGACCGTGTCGAAGGCGTCGTTGTCCGGCGCATGGTGCCCGATGGCGACCATGGGCTTGCGCCGGGCGAACTCGACGAGCGCCTCGTGCCGCTCGGTGGTGCCGACGAGGATCAGCCCGTCCATCTGCCGGTCGACCATCGCATCGACCACCGCGTCCTCGATCACCGCCGTCGACTCGCTGAAGCCGATCATGGGTTGGTACTGGGTGCGCTCGAGGGCGGCGTCCACTCCGTCCATGATGTCGGCAAAGAACGGATTGCGCAGGTCCGGCAGGACGATTCCGAGCGTATAGGTTTGCCCGCGCATGCCGCGCGCCGAGGCAAGAGGACGGTAGTTGAGCTTGTCCATGGAGGCGCGCACCTTGCTGCGCAGCGCCTCGCTGACGCCGTAGGCCTCGCGCAGCACCTTGGATACCGCGGCGACGGAAACCCCCGCATCTTCAGCAACTTCCCGGATGGTCACGCGCCCGCCGTTGCGGCCCGGTTTGCTCTCGTCCATCGCAAGCCTCCCTTCGAGTCGTGTTGTGTCACGATTTTCTAAAGACCGCTATTGCCAAGCGCTCGAAAATGTAGAACGCTATACGTAGAACAGTATACACCGGGATCAGCCGGTACTCGAAGGGGAGGACAAGCGTGCAGACCGCAATCAATCAACGGCAGTGGACCGCGCGCATGGTCCGTCCGCTGAGCGACAAGGGCGTGGGCACGCCCGCCTCCTTCATCCGCAAGCAGTTCACCTTGGCGGGCGTTTCCGGCCGCGAGTCGCTGCGCATCAGCGCGCTGGGACTCTATCGTTGCTTCATCAACGGCGAGCGCGTCGGCAACGACCTGCTGACGCCCGGCTGGACTACCTACGACAAGCGCCTCTCCTACCAGACCTATGATGTCGCGAGCCTCGTCAGGGCCGGCGAGAACGAGATCACGATCTGGCTGGCGGACGGCTGGTATCGCGGCCAGCTCATGTGGGGGCAGCACCCGCTCTTCAACACTTGGGGCGACAAGATCGCCGCCATCGCCGAGCTGAGCTCGCAGCCTTCGGGCGGCGACCTGCTGCTCGTGACCGACGACAGCTGGGCGAGCGGCGAGCTGCCGATCCGCAAGTCGGGCATCTATTTCGGCGAAGAGTTCGATGCGCGCTTTCCCATCGAGGTCTCCGCCGGCACCGAGGCGCTCGCCTTCGACACCTCCGTGCTGATCCCGCACGAAACGACCCCCGTGCGCGAGCTCGAACCCATCGCGCCGATCAAGTCCTGGACCGATGCCCAGGGCCGCACCATCCATGACTTCGGCCAGAACCTCGGCGGCTACGTCGCCTTCACCGCCGAGGGCGAGGCCGGCGCGCGCGTCCTCGTCGAACATGCCGAAATCCTCGACAAGCACGGCGAGTTCTACAACGGCAACCTGCGCACCGCCGAATGCAGGCTCGACTACACCCTGGCCGGGCAGGGGCAGGAGCATTTCCGCCCCCACTTCACCTTCCAGGGCTTCCGCTATGCCCGCGTCACCGTCACCGGCAACGCGCGGGTGACGCAGATCCAGTCCGTGCCGATCAGCTCGGTCACCGAGGTCAAGGCGGGCTTCACCTCGGCCAATCCGCTGGTCAACCGACTGGTGCTCAACACCCTCTGGTCGCAGCGCTCCAACTTCATCGAGGTGCCGACTGACTGTCCGCAACGGGACGAGCGCCTCGGCTGGACCGGCGACGCGCAGGTCTTCGCCGGCACCGCCTGCTATCTTGCCGATGCCCATGGGTTCCTGACCAAATGGGTCCGCGACGTCATGGCCGACCAGCGCGAGGACGGCGCGGTGCCCCATGTGGTGCCCGATCCCACACGCCAGCAGCCGGAGCACTATCCGGGCTTTTATGGCTCGACCGGCTGGGGTGACGCTATCGCCGTGGTGCCGTGGCAGCTCTACCTCCACTACGGCGACAAGGCCGTGCTCGAGGAAGCGCTGCCGGCCATGGTCAAGTGGGTCGATTTCGTCTGGTCGATCAGCGATGGCCCG
>Ga0065721_10053019_pt1 | contig 10690 bp, 12 predicted proteins | sample Mesricmetagenome_FD_59108 | JGI IMG/M metagenome (GOLD analysis project Ga0065721, IMG submission 59108) | Mesophilic microbial community from rice straw/compost enrichment Sample: eDNA_1 v2 (version 2) | ecosystem: Engineered > Solid waste > Grass > Composting > Bioreactor | place: USA: Davis...
GTGCGAGGCCGGCGGCCGTGAGGGCGGCGGCGAGGGCGGCCCGGTCGGGGGCGTCGACACTCGTCGCGACGGTGCCCGAGCGCTCGAGCTGGGCGAGCGCGCCGGCGAAGCGCAGGCGGCCGCCCGCGATCACGACGACGTCGTCGACGGTCTGCTGCACCTCGGAGAGCAGGTGGGACGAGACGAGGATGGTGCGGCCCTCGTCGGCGAGCGCGCGCAGGAACGAGCGGATCCAGCGGATGCCCTCGGGGTCGAGCCCGTTGATCGGCTCGTCGAGCACGAGCACGCCCGGGTCGCCGAGGAGCGCCGTCGCGAGCCCGAGCCGCTGCCGCATCCCGAGGGAGTAGCCGCCGACGCGCCGTCCGGCGTAGGGGCTCATGCCGGTCTGCTCGAGCACCGCCTCGACGCGCGACTGCGGGATGCCCGCCGCGGTCGCGACGACCTTGAGGTGCGCGCGGCCGGAGCGCCCGGGGTGGAAGGCGGCTTCCAGCGAAGCGCCGACGGTGCTCATCGGACGCTCGAGGTCGCGGTAGCGGCGACCGCCGATCGTCGCGGTGCCGCTCGTCGGGTCGACGAGGTCGAGCAGCATCCGGAGCGTCGTCGTCTTGCCGGCTCCGTTGGGTCCGAGGAATCCCGTCACGCGGCCCGGCTCGACCGTGAAGTCGAGGTCCGCGACGGCCGCGACGGGACCGAACCGCTTCGTGAGCCCCCGGAAGGCCAGCGTCTGTCCCTGTGTCATGCCCCCACGCTAGCGACGGGGTGGTCGCCCGCGGATCCGTCTCACGACGGACCCCGCGCTCAGGACAGGGCGACGAGCCCCGTCGCGAGGAGGAGGACGAGGCTGACCGGCAGCCAGATCGCCCGCTCGACTCGGCTTCGGGTGATCGCGTTGAGCACGACCGAGACGACCGCGAGGCCGAGGACGACCCAGGCGACGACGCCGAGCCACGCGTCGGGCACGGGCGCCCAGACCGGGATGCCCGCGCGACGCGCGATGGCGAGCGCGAGACCGGTCCAGACGACGGCCGCGAGCGCGCTCGCGACGCGGTACGACGCCGGCAGCTCGCCGGGATGCGCTCCGCCGTAGGCGGCGCGGCCCCACGGCGCCCCGGCGGCGAGCGCCACCTGGAACACGACGAGCCCCGCGAACAGCACGAGCGCGACGACCCCCGCGACGATCACCATGACCGGCATCCTCTCTGTCAGAGATATCGATATTTCTATCAGATATATTTGAACCATGTCGCGCAGCAACCAGACCGACCTCGCCGTGCTCGCCGTGCTGAGCGCGGGCCCGCTCACCGGCTACGCGGTGCGCGAGGCGGTCACGACGCACCTCGGCGCGTTCTGGAGCGAGAGCTTCGGCCAGATCTACCCCGCCCTCGCCCGCCTGCGCGACAGCGGCCTCGTCGAGGCCGACGCCGGCGCCCGCGGCGGCTCGACCGTGCATCGCCTCACCTCCGCGGGACGCGCGCGCCTCGTCGAGCTCATGCGCGAGGAGCCCGTCTCGACGCCCCCGCGCAACGGCCTGCTGCTGCGCCTCTTCTTCGGCGACGCGCTCGGTCCCGCCGCGTGCCGCTCCCTCGTCGCCGAGGCCCGCGCCGCCGCCGAGGAACGCCTCGAGGCCCTCGCCTCGGCGCGTCGGCTGACCGAGCGCGACGACCCCGCGCACCGGCCCTACCGGCTCCTGACGATCTCGGCCGGCGAGCACTCCGCGCGGGCGGCGATCACCTGGGCCGACGAGACCCTCGCCGCCCTCGACGCCCTCGCCCACGGGTAAGCTCGACGCGATGATCGACTCGGTTGAGAACGCCGCCGCCACTCCCGAGCGCGAGCAGCCCTACGCGGCTCTCGGGCTGAAGCCCGACGAATACCAGCGCATCCGCGACATCCTCGGCCGCCGACCCACGTCGGGCGAACTCGCCATGTACTCCGTCATGTGGAGCGAGCACTGCTCCTACAAGTCGAGCAAGGTGCACCTCCGGCAGTTCGGCAAGAAGGTCAGCCCGGAGATGACGAAGAACCTCATGGTCGGGATGGGCGAGAACGCGGGCGTCGTCGACATCGGCGAAGGTTGGGCGGTCACCTTCAAGATCGAGAGCCACAACCACCCGTCGTACATCGAGCCGTTCCAGGGCGCCGCGACGGGCGTCGGCGGCATCGTGCGCGACATCATCTCGATGGGCGCGCGACCCGTCGCCGTCATGGACGCGCTCCGCTTCGGCGCGATCGACCACCCCGACACCGCCCGCGTCGTGCCGGGCGTCGTGAGCGGCATCTCGTTCTACGCCAACTGCCTCGGCTTGCCCAACATCGGCGGTGAGACGTGGTTCGACCCGGTGTATCAGGCCAACCCGCTCGTCAACGCCCTCGCGGTGGGCGTGCTCCGCCACGAGGACCTGCACCTCGCGAACGCGCGCGGCGCGGGCAACAAGGTCGTGCTCTTCGGCGCCCGCACCGGCGGCGACGGCATCGGCGGCGCATCCATCCTCGCCTCCGACACGTTCGCCGAGGGCGGCCCGACCAAGCGCCCCGCGGTGCAGGTGGGCGACCCGTTCGCCGAGAAGGTGCTCATCGAGTGCTGCCTCGAGCTCTTCGCGGGCGACCTCGTCGAAGGCATCCAGGATCTCGGCGCCGCCGGCATCTCGTGCGCGACGAGCGAGCTCGCGAGCAACGGCGACGGCGGCATGGCGATCGAGCTGGATGCCGTGCTGCTGCGGGATTCGACGCTCACGCCCGAGGAGATCCTCATGAGCGAGAGCCAGGAGCGCATGATGGCCGTCGTGCGCCCGGAGAAGCTCGAGGGCTTCCTCGCGGTCACGAGGAAGTGGGACGTCGAGACGAGCGTGCTCGGCGAGGTCAACGACTCCGGCCGCCTCACGATCACCTGGCGCGGCGAGACGATCGTGGATGTCGACCCCCGCACGGTCGCCGTCGACGGCCCCGTCTACGAGCGGCCGATCGCCTACCCCGCGTGGCTCGACCGGATCACGGAGAATTCGGCATCCACCCTCCCGCGGCCGAACGACGGCGCGGGCCTGCGACAGGAACTCCTCGAGTTGGTCGGCAACGCCAACCTCGCCGACAAGAGCTGGATCACCAACCAGTACGACAAGTACGTGCTCGGCAACACGGCGCTCTCCTACCCCGACGACGGCGGCATGGTGCGCGTCGACGAGACGTCGGGCCTCGGCTTCGCCGTCGCGACGGATGCCAACGGCCGCTACTGCTACCTCGACCCGTACCGGGGCGCGCAGCTCGCCCTCGCCGAGGCGTACCGCAACGTCGCCGTCACGGGCGCCGTGCCCGCGGCCGTCTCCGACTGCCTCAACTTCGGCAGCCCGGAGAACCCCGAGGTGATGTGGCAGTTCGAGCAGGCCGTCACCGGTCTCGCCGACGGCTGCCTCGAGCTGGGCATCCCGGTCACGGGCGGCAACGTCTCGTTCTACAACCAGACCGGCGAGGTGCCCATCCACCCGACGCCCGTCGTCGCCGTGCTCGGCGTCATCGACGACGTCGCGCGGCGCGTGCCCTCCGGCTGGCAGGATGCGGGCGACAACCTCTACCTGCTCGGCACGACCGCCGAGGAGCTCGACGGGTCCGCCTGGGCGGGCGTCGTGCACGGCCACCTCGGCGGCAAGCCCCCGGCCGTCGACCTCGCGCGCGAGAAGGCCCTCGCGTCTCTCCTCGCCGCCGCCGCGCACGAGGGGCTGCTCAACGCGGCGCACGACCTCGCCGACGGCGGGCTCGCGACGGCGCTCACCGACGGCATCCTGCGCTTCGGCGTCGGCGCGCGGGTCTTCCTCGACGAGCTGTGCGAGCGCGACGGCGTCGACGCCGCGACGGCGCTCTTCTCCGAGTCGACCGGTCGGGTGCTCGTCGCCGTGCCGCGCGAGGAGGACGTGAAGTTCACGCGCCTGTGCGAGGGCCGCGGCTACCCCGTGCTGCGCGTCGGCGTCACCGACTCCGAGGGTGCACTCGAGGTGCAGGGCCTCTTCGAGGTGCCGCTCGAAGAGCTGCGGGATGCCTCCCGCGGCGCCCTGCCGGCGCACTTCGGCCCCGTCGTCGGCTACTCCGCCCGCTGAGCCCGGGTCACCCCGTCGGGAGCACGACCGTGCGGCCGCGCACGCGCCCGGCGAGGATCTCGTCGGCGTAGGCGAGCGTCTCGGACAGGCCGATCGTCGTCGTCATCCCGTCGAGGAGCGCGGGGTCGAGCTCGGCCGCGAGGGCGTCCCAGGCGCGCTTCCGCAAGGCGAGAGGCGCCTCGACCGAGTTCGCGCCCGCGAGGGTCACGCCGCGCAGGATGAACGGCATGACGGTCGTCGGCAGGTCGGCGCCCTGCGCGAGACCGCAGGCGACGACGGTGCCGCCGTAGGTCGTCTGCGCGAGCACGTTCGCGAGCGTCGTGCTGCCGATCGAGTCGACCGCTCCCGCCCAGCGCTGGGCCTGCAGCGGCTTGCCGACCTCCGCGGAGAGCTCGCGGCGGTCGAGCAGTTCGGCGGCGCCGAGCCCGCGGAGGTAGTCGCCCTCGGTGTCGACGCGGCCCGTCGACGCGACGACGCGATGCCCCCGTCCGGCGAGGAGCGCGATCGCGACGCTCCCGACGCCACCCGCGGCGCCGGTCACGAGCACGTCGCCCGATCCGGGGGCGACGCCCGCATCCTCGACCGCGAGCACCGCGAGCATCGCCGTGAAGCCCGCCGTGCCGATCGCCGCCGCGCGCTCGGCCGTGAGCGACGCGGGCAACCGCACGAGGGCATCCGGGCGCACCCGGGCGCGCTCCGCGAAGCCGCCGTGCCGCGACTCCCCGAGTCCATCGCCGTTGAGCACGACGACGTCGCCGGGCTCCCAGCCGTCCGACTCCGACGAGAGCACCCGCCCGACGACGTCGATCCCCGCCACGAGCGGCACGGTGCGCGCGATGCGACCGCGCCCCGAGACCGCGAGGCCGTCCTTGAAGTTGTACGACGACGCGAGCACCTCGAGCTCGACGGCGCCGTCGAGCAGCTCCTCGTCGACATCGGTGAGGCGCGCGGGCGCCCCCTGCTCCTCGATCAGCACCGCACGCATGGGCTCACCCTCCCGGGATCTCGAATCGGATGCCCGACCACTCCTCGGCCAGCTCCCACAGTCTCGCCCCGAACTCCGGGGAGGCGCTGGACGGCGCTGGCTCGTGCCGCACGGGCTCGCCGCGCAACCCCAGCACGTCGCGGGGCCCGAGGAAGTCCCCGGATGCGGCATCCGGGTCGATCGCGGCCCGCACGATCGGCCACGCACCGCGGTCCTTGCCCTGCCCGACCGGGAACGTGAGCCGGCCGCCCGAGCGCTGCCACCACGTCGAGTTCGACCACACGCCCGGTCGCGACTCGGAGAGCGCGTTCGTGGCATAGCCCGGATGCGCGACGAGGGAGCGGCGGGCATCCCGCGCAGCCCGCAGCCGCCGGTCGAGCTCGAAGCCGAAGCCCTGCACCGCGTGCTTCGAGAACGCGTAGGCGCGGAACGCGGAGTAGCGCCGCTGCGACATGAGGTCGTCGGCGTCGAGTCTCACGAGCCGGGTCGAGAGCGACCCGAGGCCGACGACGCGATCCCGCAACACGGGGAAGGCGAGCGCGGTGAGCGCGAAGTGCCCGACGAAGTTGCCGCCGACGGTGAGCTCGAGGCCGTCGGTGGTCGTCTCCCGCCGGCGGGACGGCACGACGAGTCCCGCGTTGCAGACGAGCACGTCGGCGCCGCCGAGGTCCGCGATCGCGGCGGCCGTCTCGCGCACGGCGGCGAGGGAGGCGAGGTCGAACGGCACGTGCACGACGTCGGCGTCGGGCACGTGCGCGCGGATCGACGCGATCGCCTCGACGGCCTTCGGCGCGTGCCGCGCGGCGAGAACGACGCGCGCGCCGGTCGCGGCGAGCTGCTCCGCGACCCAGTAGCCGATGCCCGTGCTGCCCCCCGTGACGACGATCGTGCGGCCCGCCTGGGAGGGCAGGCGCCGGGGATCCCAGGTCACGACTGGGTGGCGATCGTGCCGGTGTCGCGCAGCTGCTCGTGGTGGTGGATGACCTCGGCGACCACGAAGTTGAACCACTTCTCGGCGAACGCGGGGTCGAGCTGCGCGTCGAGCGCGAGGGCCCGCAGGCGCGCGATCTGCACGCGCTCCCGCTCCGGATCCGACGGCGGCAGTCCTCGTTCGGCCTTGAGCCGGCCGACGCGTTGCGTCGCCTTGAACCGCTCGGCGAGGAGGTGCACGAGGGCGGCGTCGATGTTGTCGATGCTCTGCCGCAGCTCCGCGAGCTCGGCCCGGGTTCCCTCGTCGATCTCAGCCATGACCGGAGTTTATCGGCGCGAGCACGGGGGCCGAGGCCGACGCGAGGCGCTCCTCGAGCGCCGCACGCACCGTCGGCCATTCGTCGACGAGGATCGAGAACACGGCGGTGTCGCGCCACGTGCCGTCGGCTCGCAGCATGTCGCGCCGCACGATCCCCTCGAACGTCGCGCCGAGCTTCGCGATCGCCGCGCGCGAGCGCTCGTTGCGGGCATCCGCCTGCAGCTTCACCCGCCCGAACCCGGAGTCGAACGCGAGCCCGAGCATGAGCAGCTTCGCCTCGGGGTTGACCGGGCCACCCCACACGCGCGGATCCCACGCCGTCCAGCCGATGTGGGCGTGCTCGCGCGGGAGGTCGAGGTCGGCGAGGCTCGACGCCCCGACGATCGCGCCCGCGTCGGGACCGGCCGCGAGCCGCGCGACGAAGGTGAGCCCGCGCTCGTGCGGGAAGTAGCGCGGCGCCCACTCCGCGAAGGCGGCCTCGTCGACGGGGAGGCCGGCGGGTCCTCCGCCGTAGCCGCCCGCGAACACCTCGGGATGCCCGAGCGCCCGCCACAGCCCCGGCAGGTGCTCGGGGGCGTACGGCTCGAGCCGCACGAACCTGCCGTCGAGCGGGCGATGCGCAGGGAATTCGGCACTCACCCCGCCATCCTCTCAACCACTACGGTGTCGCCATGACCGCGCTCCGCACCCCCGCCTGGCGCATCGCCGGCTCGTTCGTGTCGTGGCTCCTCTTCGTCTTCTCGTTCGCCGGGCTGTTCCAGACCTCGGGCGTCGTCATCGGCCTCGGCGGCTACTGCGCCTCGGGAGGTCCGTACGTCATCGAGACCCAGTGCCCCGAGGCGGTCGTGCTGTTCGCGCCGCTCGGCATCTTCGGGATGCTCGTCGCCGTCGGCATCGGGCTGTTCGTCGCCCAGCACTTCGGCACGCCGCTCTTCCCCTGGGCGTGGCCGATCCTGTTCGTCGGGCTCGGCATCCAGTTCCTGCTCGGCGCGCTCGGCGGCGCGTCGATCGTCACCAACGTCCTGCTCGGAGTCATGTTCGTCGCGATGGGACTCGTGCCGTGGTGGTTCACGATCCGCGGCGGCGCGCAGCCGTTCCTGATCGGCACCGCGACGGCGAGCGAGCAGCCGTTCGCATTCGAGGAGCGCCGGGGGCGCGACTTCTTCGCCCGCGCGCGGCCCGACGGCGAGCCGATCACGCCGCGGCCGGGCGACTGGGTGCTCGCCCTCGGGATCTCGATCGTCGGCACGGCGCTCGGCGCGTGGCTCTCGGTGCTCGCCTTCCGCGCCGTCGGATCGGGGGCGTGATGTTCCGGCGCTTCGACACCCCGGTCGGTCGACTCGTCGGCTCGGCGCTCGCCTGGACGGCGTTCTCGTTCTTCTTCGTCGGGCTCTACCAGGCGCTCGGCGCGCTCCTCACCCTCGGCGGCTCGTGCGCGTCGGGTGGTCCCTACGCGATCGAGACGGAGTGCCCGGAGTCGGTGCTGCTCTTCGCGCCGCTCGGGATGTTCGGCATGTTCCTCGCCGCGGGCCTCGCGTTCGCGCTCGCGGGCGGGTTCGGCGTCTCCCTGCTCGCGTGGGGCTGGCCGATCCTGTTCGTCGGGCTCGGCATCCGGTTCCTGCTCGGCTGGGACGGCGGGCAGGGGCTCATCGTCAACATCCTGTGCGGCGTGCTGTTCATCGTCATGGGTGCGGCGCCCGTGTGGTTCCTCGTCGGCAGCAAGTCCGTCATCCCGACCCTCGTCGGTTCGCGGCGGATCAGCGGTGAGCGGTTCGCGTTCGCCGGGCGGGCGCAGCGCTACTTCGGACTCACGCCGAAGGACGGCGGCGGCACCGCGGCCCCGACGCCGACCGACTGGGCGATCAGCCTCGCGCTGTGGGTCGTCAGCGTGGGCGTCGGCGGCTGGCTGGCGCTCGCGGCGTTCGGAGCCGTCGCGGCGGCGGGTTAGTCACGCGGGTCGGTCATGGCGCTCAGCGTACGCTGACGGTCGTGACGCCGGAGGAGCTCGCCGACCTCGCCCACCTACGCCGCGCCCGCGACCTCATGGACCGCGAGTACGCGCGCCCGCTCGACGTGCCCGAGCTCGCCCGCCGCGCGCTCATGTCGCCCGCCCACTTCTCGCGGCGGTTCCGCGCCGCCTACGGCGAGACCCCGTACTCCTACCTCATGACACGTCGCATCGAGCGCGCCCAACAGCTCCTCCGGCAGGGTGAGCTCTCCGTCACCCAGGTCTGCCTCGCGGTCGGCTGTACGTCGCTCGGCTCGTTCAGCGCGCGCTTCACCGAGATCGTCGGGATGACGCCCTCCGCCTTCCGCGCGCTCGACCACTCCGGCATCGAGAACCTCCCGCCGCAGACCGTCATGGTCGGGATGCGGCCCACGCGAGCAGGATCGGAGAAGCGACGGTCGTCGCCGGGCGCGTAGCGTCACGGGCATGACGATCACCGTGTCCCACTTCCCCGTCCACGCCGTCGACGTCGACGCGACCGTGGCCTTCTATCGCGACGCCCTCGGCCTCGAGGTCGTGAACGACGTGCCCTACGGCGAGTTCCGCTGGGTGACCCTCGCCTCGCCCGACTCCCCTGTGGGGCAGCTCGTCGTGAGCCAGCCGCACGCCGGCCGGTCGCAGCAGGAGGGCGACCAGCTCGCCGCACTCCTCGCCCTCGGGGTCTTCGGCCCGATCGTGTTCGAGACCGACGACGTCGACGCGGCGTTCGAGAAGGCGCGCGCGACCGGCCTCGGCGAGGTGCTGCAGGAGCCGCAGGACATGGGATACGGTGTGCGCGACTGCGCGTTCCGCGACCCCGCGGGCAACATGGTGCGCGTCGGGCAGAAGTCCGCGTAGCCCGGGCGGGGTCAGCCGTCGATCAGGTCGTGCCGCACGACGATCGCGTCGCGGGCGGGGCCGACGCCGATCGCCGAGATGCGCGAGCCCGAGATCGCCTCGAGCGCGAGCACGTACTCCTGCGCGTTCTTCGGCAGGTCGCCGAACTCGCGCGCCCCCGAGATGTCCTCGGTCCAGCCGGGGAACTCCTCGTAGATCGGGGTCGCGTGGTGGAAGTCGCTCTGGCTCACCGGCACCTCGTCGAAGCGCTGCCCGTCGACGTCGTAGGCGACGCACACCGGGATGCGCTCGAGCCCCGTGAGCACGTCGAGCTTGGTGAGCACGAAGTCGGTGACGCCGTTGATGCGCGCGGCATAGCGGGCGATCGGGGCGTCGTACCAGCCGACGCGGCGCGGGCGGCCCGTCGTCGTGCCGTACTCGTGGCCGGTCTCGCGCAGGAAGTCGCCGCTCGCGTCGAACAGCTCCGTCGGGAACGGCCCCGACCCGACACGCGTCGTGTACGCCTTGACGATGCCGATGATGCGCTCGAGCCGCGCGGGCCCGATGCCGGATCCGGTGGCCGCGCCGCCCGCCGTCGCCGACGACGAGGTGACGAACGGGTACGTGCCGTGGTCGACATCCAGCATCGTCGCCTGGCCGCCCTCGAACAGCACGGTCTTGCCGGCCTCGAGCGCCTGGTGCAGCACGAGCGACGTGTCGGCGACCATGGGACGCAGGCGCTCGGCGTAGGAGAGCAGCTCGTCGACGACCTCGTCGACCGACACCGCGCGGCGGTTGTAGACCTTCACGAGCAGGTGGTTCTTCTGGGCGAGGGCGCCCTCGACCTTCTGCCGCAGGATGCTCTCGTCGAACAGGTCCTGGATGCGGATGCCGACGCGGTTGATCTTGTCGGCGTACGCGGGGCCGATGCCGCGGCCGGTCGTGCCGATGTTGCGCTTGCCGAGGAAGCGCTCGGTGACCTTGTCCATCGTGCGGTGGTAGCCCGTGATGACGTGGGCGTTCGCGCTGATGAGCAGCTTCGAGACATCGAGGCCGCGCGCGGTGAGGGCGTCGAGCTCCTCGAACAGCACCTCGATGTCGACGACGACGCCGTTGGAGATGACGGGCGTGACGCCGGGCGTCAGGATGCCGGACGGCAGCAGGTGCAGGGCGTACTTCTCGTCGCCGATGACGACGGTGTGGCCGGCGTTGTTGCCGCCGTTGAACTTGACGACGTAGTCGAGGCGACTGCTGAGCAGGTCGGTCGCCTTGCCCTTGCCTTCATCGCCCCATTGGGCGCCGACGATCACGATGGCGGGCATGCGGGGACTCCCTTGGTGACGGAGGGATTACACCCCATCCTATCGACGCCCGCCGTCCGGGGGCGAGCCGTCCGGGCGCCGCGGGGAATCGGGCGCCCGGACGGGTCTCAGCCGAGCCGTCCGCGGCGCGAGCGGGCGAGCACGGCGCCGAAGCCGGCGACCGCGGCGATCGCGACACCCGTGGCGACAGCCGCGCCCGCCTGGGCGCCGTCGTCCCCGCGGGCG
>Ga0065721_10007732_pt1 | contig 10689 bp, 11 predicted proteins | sample Mesricmetagenome_FD_59108 | JGI IMG/M metagenome (GOLD analysis project Ga0065721, IMG submission 59108) | Mesophilic microbial community from rice straw/compost enrichment Sample: eDNA_1 v2 (version 2) | ecosystem: Engineered > Solid waste > Grass > Composting > Bioreactor | place: USA: Davis...
CAAATACGTGTTGACGCCACCCCCCGAACTGTGGTGTATGGCGCCGCATCGGATGGGCGTGTAGCTCAGCGGGAGAGCACTACGTTGACATCGTAGGGGTCACAGGTTCAATCCCTGTCACGCCCACCATCCTATCCCCTGATTTTCCTAGATCATTTTCCTGCCAAGGGCAGGGGCACATAGTGCTCTTCAGGTTCAGTGAACCTCGGCAGGCGCGTTGACCGACGGAAAGATCATCTTGGCGCGAACTCATGCGCCGGAGATCGTCGTCCGCGCGATTCCTGTGAGCGATCGGCACCCCCCTCCCGGAACCATCGCCGCCGCATCCCGTTTCCATGCCGAGACCCAATCGAAGGAAGACAGGCATGAGGCAGGAAACTGACTATCAGGGGCGGCAGACGATTTCGCCCGGGCGGGCGCGGCAGGGCAGCGCTTCGCCGCGCGTCCTCAAGGTGCTGGTGATCTCGCTTGCCATCGCCATGATCGTCTGGGGTGCGATCGAGGTCTATTACCGCACCGCGACGCCGCCGGAGGAATCGCCGCAAAGCCAGATGCTCCAGAACGATCCGGCCGCGCCGGCGCCGAGCAGCGAATAGACTGCCAGGGAATATCCCATCCCGTCGGGGCGGCGGCCCGCCACGCGCCCTGACGGTCGATGGACGGTCTGGCCTGTCCGCATGCGGGGTGGCGCAGCGCTCCCGGGTATCTTTCCCTTCACGGGCCAGTGCCTTGCGCCACTTCATGGCTTAACGGATGTCCGCCTTGCCTGTGGCTGCATACGGTTCGAGGACACGCTGCATACGGTTCGAGGACACATCGTCGGTCCGATCGCTTGCCCGTCTGCTCGCCCTCATCGAATGTCCCGCCGGCTTGCCCGGCTATCCACGTGACGTGTGTCCATCAAACATGCGCCGGTCCGATCCGGCGACTCCGGATTGTGCGATCTCCTGCCTCGCCCTCCCGCTTCTCCGCTCCCTGCCCGATCGCCCTTGACGTTTCGCGCGATCTCATTCCAATCCGGAATGAGAAGGTCCTGAGGAAGTCAATATCTCTCGGGTTCGTCACGGATTAGCATGCGTTCCATGTTGCGAAAGCAATATGACCAAGGGGAGGTAGAAGAATGAAGAGAACGATTCTGGCGGCTGCCGCCATGACACTGGCCGCGTCCGTCGCGGCCTTCGCGGAAGGACGGCCGGTGCCGCCGGTCGATTTCCTGACCTGGCCGGCCGCCAAGTACCAGCACTATTACGAGACCAGCAACTACATCGCCGAAAGCTGGCGCGAGCTTGGCATTCCCGTCAACCTGAACCCCCAGCCCTTCCCCTCGCCGATGCTCTCGATGTGGTACACGGAGCACAAGTTCGACGTGGTGATGTCGGTGCTTTCGGGTTCACCGGCGCGTCTCGATCCGGAATTCTTCACCGCCACCCAGTTCTGGTCCGGCAATTCGGCGCCGGGCGGCATGAATGTCGGCTCCTTCAAGTCCGACGCCTTCGACGCCATGATCGACGAGCAGCGCAAGGTCTACGATCCCGAGAAGCGCAAGGCGCTGATCGACAAGATGCAGGCCTTCATCCAGGACGAGCAGCCGGAGGGCCTGATCGCCTCGGTCATCAACACCACCGCGATCAACACCGACAATGTCGAGCTCGAGGGCTACGAGAACTCGCCCGACGGCGTGCGCTCGGTCTGGAACCTCCTGCGCCTGACGCCGAAGAACGGCCAGACCGTCGTCAAGCTCGGCTGGACCATCGACCAGGCGAGCTGGAACCCGCTGACCTTCAAGACGCTTGAAGAGCTCGACCGGCTCGGCCTCGTCTATGACCGTCTGGTCGTCACCAGCCCCGCCGGCAAGCCGGAACTGTGGGCGGCCGAGAAGATCGACATCGTCGACGACGTGACGATCGAGGTCACGCTCAAGGACGGCCTCACCTTCTCCGACGGCAAGCCGGTGACGGGCGAGGACGTCGCCTTCTCCTTCAACTTCCTCAAGGCCAACGACGCCATCTACTTCAAGGGCGTGCTCGGCGGCCTGAAGGAGGCGACCGCCGACGGCCGCACCGTCCGCTTCGTCCTCAATGCGCCGAACGCCTCCTTCATCTCGCAGGGCTTCGGCCAGATCCCGATCATGCCCAGGCACGTCTGGGAGACGGTGACGGCCGACAAGGGCGTGGCCACGCCGCAGGACTACAACAACATCGACCTCGTCGGCTCCGGCGCCTACCGGCTGAAATACTGGAAGGAAGGCCAGGAGATCTATTTCGAGCGCAATCCCGACCACTTCATGAAGCCGCCGGCGGATCTCCTGATGATCCAGTTCGGATCGGCCGAGGTGCTTGCCGCCTCGCTGCGCAAGGGCGAGATCGACGTCACCCTGCAGCCGCTGGTGCCGACCGTGATCGAGGAATTCGCGGCCGAGCCGAACCTGCGCCTGATCCAGGCGCAATCGAACGGCTACATGTCGGCGCGATACAACATCGAGACGGAACTGTTCTCGCACAAGGCGGTGCGCCAGGCGCTCGCCCACGCGATCCCCTACGAGGCGATCATCGAGGAAGTTCTCGGCGGCGACGCCACCCCGACGCCCTCCTCGATCGTGCCGGCCAACGCGTTCTGGACCAATACCAGCCTGAAGGTGCCGGACTACGACCTCGAAAAGGCCCGCGCCATCCTCAAGGAAGCCGGCTTCACCTGGGGCTCCGACGGGATGCTGCGCTTCCCCGAATAGGGATCCCGCGCGGACAAGGAAAGGCCCGGCGCCGCAAGCGCCGGGCTTTTTCGTTGGGGGAACGGTAAAGCGAAAAACAGCTTCGCACGTTTCCCAAGGCCGCGTCAGACGACGGCGACCACGCTGATCTCGACGAGATAGGGCTTGCGCGACACCCGCGCCTCGGCACAGGTGCGCGCCGGCGGGGCGTCGCGGTCGACCCATTCGTCCCAGGCCTCGTTGACCGCCTGGTAGTCGCCGATGTCGGCGAGCACGATGTCGGCCCGCACGATCTTCGACTTGTCGCTGCCGGCCTCCTTCAGGATCGCGTCGATGCGCGCGAGCGCCTCACGGGCCTGGTCGGCGGCGGACAAAGCCGGGTTCTCCGTCGCCTGTCCCGAGAGGAAGACGAAGCCGTTGGCAACGACCGCCTGCGAGAGGCGGCCGCCGGGTGCGATGCGGGTGAGCATCAGCCGGCCTTGCCCTGCGCCTCGACGATCAGGTCGCGCAGGCGCGCGCGATAGCTCTCGGGCAGGCCGAGCGCCTCGGCGCCCTTGTAGATCGGCGCGACATAGGTATCGGGCGGGGCGTAGTGGCCGCTGACTTCCGGAATCAGGTAGGTAACCGAGGCGATCTCCTCGCCGTCCGCCGTCTTCAGCGTAACCGGCTCGTGGCGCCAGTGGCCCTTGTCGACGCCGGCAGCCTTGTCGAGCGTCGCCATGTCCTCCTCGGAGAGTTCGTACTGGACCCCCCAGGTCTCCGCGCCCGGCCGCGGCGCGAGCGTGCAGCCGCCGATGGCGGGATCGTTGCAGCGGCCGAAGGCGATCTCCTGCCCCTCGAGCCGGGCGACGGCGACGGCCTTCGCCGAGGGCGCGATGCGGCGCATGAGCTCGATGTCGAGCAGGTTTCCATAGGCGAAATAGTGGGGCAAGGGATCCTCCGTCTGGTTTGGTTGGAATTGTCACTCTGCGGGCGGGGCGACGGCGGCCGCTTCGGACGCAGCCACCCCCTCCCAGGTCTCGGGAAGTGCCGCGAGCGGCGCGAGGCCGCCCATCTCGCCGGCGCGATGGCAGCGCGCGAGGTGCCCCGGCGCAATTTCGGCAAGCGCCGGCATCTCGGTGCGGCAGCGGTCGATCGCGAAGGGGCAGCGCGGCGCGAAGCGACAGGCGCGCGCGGGCTCGACCAGATCGGGCGGGCGGCCGGGAATGGCGATCGGCTCGTGCGTCTGGCCGAGGCGCGGCAGCGCGTTGCGCAGGCCGAGCGTGTAGGGATGGCGCGCCGCCTCGACCACCTGCGCCGTCGGCCCGCTCTCGACCAGCATGCCGCCATACATCACCACCATGCGCTCGCAATTCTCGANGACGAGCGCGAGGTCATGNGTGACGAGCACCATCGCNAAGCCGAGCCGCTCGCGCAGGGCGTTGAGCCGNCGGAAAATCTGGTCCTGNACGATGACGTCGAGCGCGGTCGTCGGCTCGTCGGCAAGGATCAGCGGCGGCTCCAGCGCCAGCGCCATGGCGATGACCACGCGCTGGCGCATGCCGCCGGAGAACTGGTGCGGATAGTCGTCGATGCGGTTCGCCGGCACGCCGACCATCTCGAAGAGCGCGGCGACGCGGGCCCGGACCGCTGCCCGGTCGAGCCGGCGATGGGCGAGGATCGCCTCGGCAATCTGGTCGCCGACGCGCTGGACCGGGTTGAGCGCGTTGAGCGCGCTCTGGGTGACCATGGCCATGCCCGCCCAGCGCGCGCGCCGCCACGCCTCCGGCCCGGAAGCGACGAGATCGGCGCCCTTGAAACGGATCGCGCCGGCGTCGATCCGCGCATTCGGCGCCATGACGCCCATGATCGCCTTCAGAAGCGTACTCTTGCCGCAGCCGGATTCGCCGACGAGGCCGACCGTCTCGCCGGCCGAAACCGAGAGCGAGATGCCGGAGAGCGCCGCCGCCCGGCCGCGCTTCGTCTCGTAGGAGAGGTCGAGCGCGTCGATTTCGAGCACGGTGAGAGTTCCGCCCATGTCAGACGCTCCTCAGCCGCGGATTGACGACTTCCTCATAGGCGCGGCCGACGAAATAGACCGCCGAGACGAGGACCATGATGGCGATGCCCGGCGGCACCACCCACCACGGCGCGCGGTACATCATCTGCGAGGCATAGGCGTCGTAGAGGATCGACCCCCAGGAAATCACCTTCGGGTCGGAGAAGCCGAGGAAGCCGATGCTCGCCTCGGTGATGATCGCCCAGGCGAGCGCGAAGGCCATGTTGACGAGCGCGAGCGGCAGGATGTTGGGCGCGATCTCGCGATAGAGGATGGCGGCGTTGCTCGCCCCGGTGATGCGCGCGGCGGCGACGAAGGGCTGCTCGCGCAAGGCCAGCACCTGCGCGCGGATGACGCGGGCGGTCGAGCGCCACATGACGATGGTCATCGCCACGATGATGGTCGTCAGGCTGCGCCCTGACATGGCGAGGACGACGATGATGAAGGGAAGGAACGGCAGGCCGAGGAAGATGTCGGTGATTCGCATCAGGACCGTGTCGATCCGCCCGCCGAAATAGCCGGCGACGAGACCGACATTGACGCCGATCAGCACGGTGCCGATCGCGGTGATGCCGCCGACCAGGAGCGCGGGCCGCGCCCCCCAGAGGAGCTGGGAGAGCACGTCGCGGCCGAGCAGCGTCGTCCCGAGCCAGTGGTCCCAGGTGGGGCCCGAAAGCCGCATCAGCTTGCCGGCCGCGTTGTAGTTGCGCGCCGTCGGATCGTAGGGCGCGATCAACGGGCCGAACACGGCGAGGAACAGGCAGATGCCGAGGACGACGAGGCTTATGCGCCCGGTCGGCGTTTCCCAGACGCTTGAAAGGAACTGTCGGATCAGGCGGATCATGGTTCTGCTCTCACCTGTAGACGATGCGGGGATCGAGAAGGCCGTAGAGGATGTCGGCGACAAACGTGCCGAGAACCGTGAGCACGGCGATGAGCAGGAAGGCGCCCTGCACCAGCGGATAGTCGGACTGGGTGATGGCCTCGACCATCAGGAGCCCGAGCCCCGGCCAGGAGAACACCGTCTCGATGACGACCGAGCCCGCCACCGCCCAGCCGAGGATCATCGGCAGCGTGGTGGCGAGCGGCAGGAGCGAGTTGCGCATGGCGTGGCCATAGAGCACGCGGCGCTCGCTGAGCCCCTTCATGCGGGCGAGCTCGACATAGTCCTCGCCGATGGTCGACAGCATGGTCGAGCGCATCAGCAGCAGCGGAAAGCAGAGCTGGTAGACCGTGTTGACGAGGAAGGGCAGCGCCAGGTGGTGCAGGAAATCGACGGAGAAATACATCCGCCAGGTCGGGTCCGGGAACGACCCCGGCGTGACGATGTGTCCGGTCGGGAACATGTCGAGCTTGATCGAGAAGAACAGGATCGCCAGCATGCAGAGCCAGAAGACCGGCGCCGACTGGAGCGCGGTGGCGAGGAAGACAACGGCACCCTCCGCCTTGCCGCCGCGGTGCCAGGCGATCAGCGCCCCGCCGAAGGCGCCGATCGCATAGGCCGTGATCATCGACGGCAGAATGAGGACGAGCGTGTTGACGAGCCGGCCCTCGATCAGGTCCCAGACNGGGCCGGAGGTACGGAAGGACAGGCCGAAATCGAGCTGCNCCAGATTGGTGAGATAGACGAAATACTGCTCCANNAGNGGCCTATCGAGGCCGAAGCGGGCGCGCATCGCCTCGCGCGCCGCCTGGTCGAGCGCCGGGCTGATGACGGTCGCCGTCGGGTCGCCCGGCAGAAGCCGGAACATGAAGAACATCAGCGTGATCATGACGAAGAGCGTGATCGCCATATGGAAGACGCGGCGGGCGAGATAGGTCAGCATCACGCAACCCCGCTCTCGGCGACGGTGCCCGAAGGCAGCGGGTGGAAGCAGGCAAAGCTGCGCGCGCCCTCGACCGTGTCCGCCGGATCGGTCTCGTGGCAGCGCGCAGTGGCGCGCGGGCAGCGCGGGGCGAAGCGGCAGCCCGAAGGCCGCCCGGCCGCGTCCGGGATCGCGCCCTTCACCTCCGGCGTCGAGCGGTCGCGCGCCGCCCCCGGCACCGCGGCGATCAGCGCTGCCGTGTAGGGATGGCGCGGCGCGGCGATGACCTCGGCCACCGGCCCGGTCTCGACGATGCGGCCGAGATACATGACCGCGATGCGATCGCAGATCGCGCCCACCGTGGCGAGGTCGTGGGTGATGTAGAGGAGCGCGATGCCGCGCTCGCGCACGAGGCGCTTCAGAAGCCGGATGATCCCCCACTTGATCGACACGTCGAGCATCGAGATCGGCTCGTCGGCGACGAGGAAGGCGGGTTCCAGCACGATGGCGCGCGCGATGCAGACGCGCTGGCGCTGGCCGCCGGAGAGCTGGTGCGGGAACTTGTCGAGGAAATGCGCCGCCGGCGACAGGCCGACGAGTTCCAGCATGTCGGTGGCGATGCGGCGCAGCTGCGCCGCGTCGCGCATCCCCTGGTAGAGGCAGGGCCGCGAGACGATGTCGCCGATCGTGTGCTGCGGATTGAGCGAGCCGTAGGGATCCTGGAAGATCATCTGCACGCGGCGGTGAAAGGCCTTGCGGTCGGCCGCGCGGAGCGCCACCACGTCATGGTCGTCGATGGCGATCGAGCCGCCCGTCATCTCCTCGAGCCCGACGAGGAGCCGGCCGGTGGTCGACTTGCCGCAGCCCGATTCGCCGACGAGGCCGAGAACCTCGCCCTCCCCGATCGAAAAGGACACGCCGTCGACGGCGCGCAGGATGCGCGCGCCCTCGCCCGAGAACAGCGCCCGCAGGCCGGTTGCGAGCAGGTAGTCCTTGGTGAGATCGCGGACCTCGATCATCGCGCGGCCGCTCCCATGGCGCCTGTCCCTCCGGTCCTGGCGCGCGCCGCCTCATTCAGGAACGTCATCAAGATCGTCGCATCCTCCCCCCGGCAATCGTTCGATACCCTCCCGATAGCACGAAGCCGATGGCGCGAGGATGGAAGAGCTTCCTTCTCCTGTAAAATGACTTATGGTGGCGGGATCATTCTAAGGTGGAATGAAGTCCGCGCCGATACGCGGCTTTCCTCCGGATCGGAGCCGAACCCATGCGCCGCACCCTGCCGCCCGTCAGAGACCTGAGTTGCTTCGAGGCGGTGGTGCGTAACCGCTCCGTCACCCGCGCGGCGGAGGAACTGAACCTCACCCAGAGCGCGGTGAGCCGGCGCATCGCCAATCTGGAGGACCTGCTCGGCGAGAAACTGTTCGTGCGCGACCGCCAGCGCCTGATCCCGACCGGCCCGGCCGAGGAATATGCGCAGGCGCTGCACGGCCTCCTCAACGGCATCGAGGTGGCTACGACGAAGCTTCTCGCCCACGGCCGGCGCGGCGGCGCGCTCACCGTCGCCTGCCTGCCGACCTTCGGCTCGCGCTGGCTGGTGCCGCGGCTCGACGGCTTCCTCGAGAAGAACCCCGGCATCGACATCAACCTGATCTCGAAGATCAGGCCCTTCGACTTCGAGCACGAGAACGTGCACGCCGCCGTCCATTTCGGCCTGCCGCGCTGGCAGGGGGCGACGCTCCGGTTCCTGATGGAAGAATATGTGGTGCCGGTCTGCGCGCCGTCGCTGCTTGCGAGCGGCCCGCTCGCCTCCGCCGACGACCTCAGGCGCCTGACCCTGATCCAGCACACGACCCGGCCCGGCCTCTGGCGCGACTGGCTGCGCCTTGCCGGCGCCGACGGCGTCAACGGCGCGGTCGGCCCGAAATTCGAATACTACTCGCTCGTCATCGAGGCGGCGGTGGCGGGGATCGGCGTGGCGCTCCTGCCGGATTTCCTCGTGCGTCGCGAGATCGAATCCGGCCTTTTGACCCTCGCCTTCGACCGGCCGATGCGCTGCGAGGAGGCCTATTTCATCGCCTATCCCAACAAGTACCGCGAAAACCCCAACGTGCTCGCCTTCGCCGACTGGATCGCCGAGGAATGCCGGACCTATCTGGCGGGAGAGGCGCGGGAATAGCAGGGCGGGAAGGCTCCGGGGCACGCGGCTTCCAGCGGATTGCACGGTGAGCCGGAGCGCCGGCCGTCGGGTTCAAGACGCACCCGTGAGGGCAGATGCGGCCATTTACATCCGGTCCTGCTGCGGTGAATATTCTCCTCTGCTGCGCCGCGCTTCGCGGTGCGCCGCTCTTTGACATCGTGGGAGATATCAACGAGTTAGAACATAGAGGTTCCCCCGCATGCGCGGGGATAGACCCTTCCGGATTGAAGACAAGGATCACGTGGTCCGGGTTCCCCCGCATGCGCGGGGATAGACCCTCGGCGAGCGATCGCGGCAGGAACGGCTGAAGGGTTCCCCCGCATGCGCGGGGATAGACCCTCGGCGAGCGATCGCGGCAGGAACGGCTGAAGGGTTCCCCCGCATGCGCGGGGATAGACCCTCCTTACCTACCTTAAGCACTATCGGCTCGACGGTTCCCCCGCATGCGCGGGGATAGACCCGTCAGTTGCAGGATCCCTTTCCGATCGTGCGGGGTTCCCCCGCATGCGCGGGGATAGACCCATAGTCGCCAAGGTGTCGCACCGGCCTATGCAGGTTCCCCCGCATGCGCGGGGATAGACCCGGCTACCGGACAGAGCTTCGCGACTATGTCGGGGTTCCCCCGCATGCGCGGGGATAGACCCAGGTTTTCGTCCTGTCGGACTTCTACACGACTGGTTCCCCCGCATGCGCGGGGATAGACCCGACCGGTCAGCAGTTGACGATCCGCGCCGTTCGGTTCCCCCGCATGCGCGGGGATAGACCCCCGATCGTCCAGATGGCGACGACGATCCGCGAGGTTCCCCCGCATGCGCGGGGATAGACCCTCTTCGTAGATCGGGTTCTTGATCGTGATGTCGGTTCCCCCGCATGCGCGGGGATAGACCCAGCCATGCTGTATCCTCCGCGAAGGCTATGGAGGTTCCCCCGCATGCGCGGGGATAGACCCGGTCTGGAGCGGGTTGCTGGGGTCCTCGGCGTGGTTCCCCCGCATGCGCGGGGATAGACCCTTCTTTTTCGCCCCGGTCATGTCGGGCGCGACGGTTCCCCCGCATGCGCGGGGATAGACCCACCATGACCTACGAAACCGCCATCGACTCTTTGGTTCCCCCGCATGCGCGGGGATAGACCCTTCCGCCTTAGCGTCAATCTGCTCTGCACCGAGGTTCCCCCGCATGCGCGGGGATAGACCCAAGGCACCCTCGCAGATCCTCTATCGCGTCTAGGTTCGCCCGCATGCGCGGGGATAGACCTCGGCGCAAGGCTTTCATGCGCCAGAGAAGGCGGGTTCCCCCGCATGCGCGGGGATAGACCCCGAGAATGCCGCACTATCTGGAAGGCGAGGCGCGGGAGTGATGCCACCGGGCCGACCAAGCCCGAGAAAAGCGCTCCCGTTCCCCGATGGCCGCCTGCTGGATGCCGGATCAAGTCCGGCATGACGGATTGAGCGGGCGTCGCGTTTCCCGCCCATGTCGTGAAAAGCCACCGCAAGTCCTTAACAAAAAGGCGCGATGACCCCATGACCCCAACAAAAGGGCGTATGGTCTCCATGAGCTCAACGAAAGGGCGCGTAGCGCCCGTAACAAGGAAAGGGCATTTGGTCCCCATCAGCTCATCGAAAGGGCGCGTGCCCCCTTGGCAAGGAAAGGGCGGATGACCCCATGACCTCAACGAAAGTGCGTGCGGTCCCCGTGACAGGGAAAGGGCGGGAGACTTGTCGCCTCCCGCCCTTCGACATCCATCCGGTGTTTTCGACCTTCGTGGTCTCCGGACCCGCCCCTCAGCCGATGTCGAAGGAGACGCCCTGGGCGAGCGGGAGGGCGGTCGAGTAGTTCACCGTGTTGGTGGCGCGGCGCATGTAGGCCTTCCAGGCGTCCGAGCCGCTTTCGCGGCCGCCGCCGGTTTCCTTCTCGCCGCCGAAGGCGCCGCCGATCTCGGC
>Ga0065721_10053020_pt1 | contig 10689 bp, 13 predicted proteins | sample Mesricmetagenome_FD_59108 | JGI IMG/M metagenome (GOLD analysis project Ga0065721, IMG submission 59108) | Mesophilic microbial community from rice straw/compost enrichment Sample: eDNA_1 v2 (version 2) | ecosystem: Engineered > Solid waste > Grass > Composting > Bioreactor | place: USA: Davis...
GTAGGTTTCGGAGTGGATGTTTTCCATCATAATCTGGAAGCCATAGAAGCAGCGAGCTTCGGCAACCTGAACTTCGTTAGAGAAACGCTCGACGAGGTTTTCGTTGACGATTCCGTCGGAGGCAGCGAAGAAGGCGAGAACATGGGAGATGAAGTGGCGCTCGTTATCGTTGAGGCGGTTATTCCAGTCGTAGAGGTCCTTTGAGAGGTCCATTTCCTCGGCAGTCCAGAACGAGGCCTCAGCCTTCTTGTACATTTGCCAGATCTGTGGGGTCACTATGAGGGACATGAACTATGGAAAGGAAGACGTGTGATGCGAACCTCATGGTATTGGATGGGGAAAAGGACAAAACGACGCTTCGACTCCTTGAGAAGGGGCTCTTCACCTGGAAGGAGTTGGTCAAAACTAATTAAGAGACGTGGTAAGGACGCGACTTACTTTCGGGGAGGTCAACCTCGCCAACAAACGTCCGTCGCAGACGCGCGAGCTCCGTGGCAGCCTTGTCTTCCTCGGAGACAGACTCTGGAGATTCGGGGAGTTTCTCGTCGTCGATAAGTTTGGAAGGCTTGGAGGGCTTGGAGGGGGTCTCTAGTGAGAAAGCAGCGAGCTGGGCAGCAGCCTGAACGCGTTGTCAGGATAAATTGGGTGGCAGGAACCGCGTCGAAATGCACCTTTTTGCTGGGGGTGGACTGGGGGGAGGAGGCACGGAAGGAGGTGAGCATCTTGAGCAGAGGCGGAGGAGTGTTGTGGGTGAGGTGGTCGTGGTTTGAGCAGCGCGGAAGGAGATGGTCCTCTTTTCCTATTTATGCAGCCAAAAGTTGGCCCTGTTTGCGTGCCCAACTCACCTACACAGCCACATTCAACAGGGTCGCGTCGCGCCAAGAGAACAAGTAATTAAGCGCAAGAACCTATTCACACTTTATAGATCTCTGTTTATCTACCTCTCAAACACTTCTTGCACTTTTCAACGCGCGTTGTACCGCGTATTATTGCAATTTAGTGAGTTTCGAATGCCCTTGCAGCTATTTACCTCCCCTTCATCAACCACTCGACGCGACGCGCCATTTACCACTGTTGTGCAAATTAAGCCTTACATAATGTGGCAGGCTAACCACGGTCTCCGCTGATTGTCCCTATCGCTCCATTCGCTTGTAACATCCAACATGATGTCTGCCATCTGTCACCAAGCAGGTTGTACCAAGCCCGGTCAAAAATTTACCCACGTTTCAGGGGAGAACCGGACAAGAGCTGGAGGGAATGCCGGTAGCCGATGATGCACGATGCACCTTTGCGACCGCCAGCCGGGGAGCTGCTGAGAAAATCGACCAAGCGCTCGGTCCTCTGGCCGATCGATTATCCAGCAATCCGCTGTCTCACCGCTGTGAACCCTGTATCGATATCTCCAACCGACGCCACCTGCTTGATTATGGCTGCATGGAAAAAAAGTGTAGGTGTTTCTGGACGATCATAGACATTGTCCTTTCATACCACCTGAGTGGACTGGCAGGGGGGTTAGTTTGAAGGCGAATTTCTTTTGAAAAGCGCGTGACAGAGCGAGCCTGCCCATGTTCTGCACGCATCTTGATCATCCCCACAACCACAGATTTTCACTAACAACTTCATTGACGCGTAATTGCTGATACAGCACGTCTTATAAGTATGAAGATATACCTTGTTCCCTCAAATATAAAGCCATGCAATCAGCAGCAGGTTAATCTCTCATTCGCAATGTCACGATAAGCTGTGACACCTTCACGTGAACCGTGTCGCGCGTTCGTTACACGCTCACTGCCCATCCCATTACAGTTCTTGTTCTTGACCACGACCACGTACACCATGTCCGAACAAATAGACCGAGAAATTACCCCCCGTGTCAACGCTGCGATGCTTCCCAAGTGGGTCGGGAGGACAGTTCGCCTCACTTGCAAAGTTATCAAAGTCGGTTCACCTTTCATTGGTTTCTGGGTCACATACTTATAAATTGCTGTCTAGTTCAACGATGCATCGCGGGCAACGGTGGAAGCACCAGATGGTGGACAAGTAATTGTCAGCGTTTTGAGGGTATATTGGTCTAGAGTCTGTCTCCGCTCCGCTTGTTCACGATTTTTTCCCTTTCGTGCAGGACGACATTGGAATCACAGACCAATATGTTGAGGTCATCGGAAAGGTTGTTGATCCTACCACCATCTCTATGCTTGGCTGTATCTCAATGGGCACCGATCTCGGTGAGTGTGTACCACATCTGTCGTTTCGCTGACGCTCACCCAGACCGTTCTGCAGACATGAAGCTCGTGAACGATACCATCAACCTCATCCATGATGAGCGGTACTTCAAGAAGATGTTCTCATACTAGACACAGGCCTCTCGCATTCCACTCGGTCCCCTCTGCTGATGCAAGTCGCTGTCCGACCATTGCTTTGCACCCTTACGTCTCCGGCCTTCCACATGCCTACGTCTCACCCCAGCCATTGTATATTACCAGCAGTAACCTGAATGACGCGCCCTGCGATACCCGCAACATCGTGACACTAGCAAACCCAATCTCTGGTCCACCTTGAGCTTCACACGACATTGCACCTGCTCCTTTCGCACAATGTGGAGGCTAATACAGACCTTGTGGTCGAACCCTGACCACCTTGTACCCACTTCCATCCCACTACCTCTCTGTTGAGCAATCACGATTCACGACTTCCCCTGTTTTGTCCAGAAATCCATCATGCCCTCTAGCAACATCATCTCTGAAAGAATGTCAAAAACGTGAGGACAGGGATCTTGAGGTGATACCGGTTGACGCGCGGTGTGTGGATAGAAACGCGTTAAGCAGTACACTTTCATGTTTCTTCCAAAAAAGACTGTGAGACGCGGACATACAAGACACCCAGGTGAACGGTGATGATGGTGGAGAAGGAGAGTGGAATATCTCGACCTGGCAGGGGTTTCTGAAGTAGTTGGGGATAGAACCGGCACCCAAGAACAAGGAAGTTAGCCAACGGCTACCCAACACATGCCACACTCAGGGCGTACAAACCCTCCCCTGCGTCATAGTCATGTTCGTACTCAGGTCAATGAAAGGAGCATCTAGCATCACTAGCTGGCTTCTCGGAATGCGTGCACGAAGGGGTCAAATCTTTTCCATTTGCTTGGAAAGAACTCGGCAAGTGACTTGGGACCAAAGCAGACGATAGTAGGAATCAGAGGGAAGAAGTAGCAGACTGACGCCACAACAACTTTGCCGCGTCGTGGTGCTCGACCAACTTCCCACCGACAGTCATCATCACAAGCTCCCCCCAGGCTCATGCAAGGCTCAACATGGCGGAGAACTCTGAGGACACCTCTGCGTGTTCTCTACTGGTCCCCACTCGCCTTTATTTTGTCTACCCATTGGTATACTGTCAAAGTTATCAATGGACGGAGTATGCAGGTAACGTTCGGATACCTCCAATAACACGAGCATTTTGCTCACTCTTCGTCATGTCAGCTAGCCAACGTTAAACCCTGAGTGGTCGCTCTCAAAAGACATTGCTGTGTTCGATCGCGTCGCGGTTCTCGCCCACCAGGATTGTCACCGCGAGGACATTGTTACGCTGAAGTGAGCCCCCTTGTCCGAACGTGAGGTCTTGCAGTTCCTCAACGCTCATAGATCACCTCTGGACCCGAACTATAAGCTCATCAAGAGGATAGTAGCGGAGGAAGGTGATGTTGTAAAGACCCTTCCTCCCTATCCCGTGAAGGAGGTGACAGTGCCCCCGGGGCATGTGTGGGTGGAAGGTGCGCATTCCTTGCCAGGTCCGCCGTGATACCGCGTCACTGAAAGAACACCGAGCAGGCGATGACCCATTCAACAGCGACGACAGCAACTTGTTTGGTCCAGTCCCTCGCGCCCTCTTGGAATCGAAGTTGGTCTTCCTTGTGTGGCCTCCGTCGCGCTTTGGGCGTCTCCAGCAGCCTGAGCTGCCAGATTCGACACTCTCCAGGGCTGGACCAAGTTTCCGACGTGCCATGGCCGCATTTGAGAGAGCGTCAGCTCGTCAAGCTCGCATCATTCCTGCAGAAGATGTACGAGGGAAACGTTAATGGACAACCCCACCACAACAGCGACGTCATTGCGGATATGGATAGAATACATCAATGCTACGCTTTCAATAAAATACACTGCAGAAACCCCATCAACCGTATCACCAGGCTAGCCCCACTCGTCTGGCACGAAAGGAGTGATGTACTCGTACGTCTCCTCATTGTTCGACTTCCCCGCCCTCTTCTTCTTATCCAACCCGATAACCTTCTTGAGCAGCCCTCCAACCGTTTTCTTCTCCTCCGATGCAAGGTTGGATGTTTCCTCTGTGTGGGGGTAACAGCTCTGCACCATCTTTGCGAGCTTCTTGTACCCAGCAGTGTCGTCCTTCTGCTGCCTAGAAAAGTCCAATGCAGCTTGGAGGTACAGAGCCAGGTTGGGGAAGCTCATCGGAACGGAAGGGTAGGGCAAGGACTCGCTTGCTGGGATGGTGTAAATCTTCGACATGTTCGACCCGGTCGCATTTTGCAGGGTGCGGGGAAGAGTGATGGTTTCGTACGAGTAGGGCAAAACGTTGGGAGTGGCGTTAAGATATTTGCTGGCTTGAGGGTGGGAGGGGGGAATGGGGTGGTCAATGGTCAACCAGATAATCGTTCTCCAGTCTTCTCCGGATGGTTGCACCTGCACCTGGCGTTAGTGAACGCAGAAGGAGGTAGAAAATTGAGGACGTACTTTGATAAATTGGACGACGGTTCGCAGTTTGATATCCTGGCCTTGCAGAGCCGCCTTCGCAGTTTCTGTTGCCTCAACCTTTGTATTCCCCATCCGAGCCAAAAGCTTTAAAAGATGTCTCCAAGACGGTGCCTGAATATGTAGAGGTACGCTCTTCCCAAACGGCAGTGTGATGATGTTTGGGATTGCTCCAGGCATCAAGGTTTTCTGCTCACTGAGCACTGGATCTTGAAACGCAATCGCTTGAAGAGGGTGTTAGAAAACAGCCAATTGCGCGACGGTACCTGGGTACGTACAAACTCCCATCAACAAGTCTGGGTCAATGAACTGGTTTGCGGCGTTGACTTGAGGAACCGCGGGTGCAGCACCAGGAGGGAGTCCTGTACTGGAGCTGGATGAAGCACGGTTGGCCTGAACACTGTCAGCGATTCCACCCTGAGAGGGTGCCCATTCGATGTTTCCTGAACCAGGGGACACGACAGAGGACGCGGGAGGAGATTGGGGCGATGTGAGGAACTCTGGTGAGGAGAGGGGAGCAGGTTGGTAAGGGGTGTTGGTATTCGAGAGTTGCCGGTACGATGGGACTATCTCAGAACCTTCGACAAATGGGCCTTGGTAAGACAAAGGAACTTCCAAAGGCGGCCTTGGAGGAGATTGGTGCACGGAAGTGTGTCCCAGCGTAACTGATGGTTGGGCCTCTGGAGGTTGGAATGCTGATGAAAGGTGATTGGCGACAGGGGGGAGCGTGTTGACCGGTCTTGAAGGGATCGAGTAAGAGTACGCAGATAGGTTATTCGCAACTTCGCTGACTGGGGGATTTGGTGAGTGTTGCAGATGAGATAAGGCCTGCATTTGCAACTGCTCATTTGGTTGCCCTACTTCGATGTCGCCTTCGAGCGTATATGCCGGAAGGGAGCTTTGGCGTGGAATCGGGGTATTACTCCTGGAGGCTTCGCAGTATGCCAATTCTGTCGGGGAGTCAGACCTCTCCGGCGAAAATCTGGGTCTGCTATAATCAGCCTCCTCCCCGGGTGTTGAGATGGTTATTGGTAGAGGTTCGTCGTCATCATCATCATCATCGTTCTCTTTGCGACCTGCAAGGTGAGAGATTTGCAGTGGAGAGGGGGCTCTTGAATTATCCGGCAATATGTCGAAGTTCTTGAGCTGTGTCGAATCACGAAAGACCTTCTCTGGCTCCTCCTGGAAGAGAATTGGCGCGGCGGCTTCACTGCTTGATGAAGATGATGCGGGGACCTGCTGGAGATGGAAAGCTGATTGAATTGCAACATGGTCGTCGATTGGCTCGGGCCGCTTTCCTGCTGCGATACTTGACAGATCCTCCCTCGAAATGCTGCCTCCCGTGGCCTGGGGTTGCATTGACGGACCACTTGCCGACGCAAAAGAGGGTCCAGATTCGGATTCGGATCTCCCAGGTATGGTTGAATCCAGCATGATTTTCGAACTCGACGGCCCGTCTGCCCTATCATCGAAGATGAAGGACTCGTATTGGAAGGCACTTGTCTCAAGCATTGACTGCGCCAGCACCCTTTGTAGTTGCTCTTCTTCCTCCCTTCGAAGACGTTCCTCCCTCTCCTGCTCCTCCATCGCCATCTTCTGCGACAATTCGATCGCAAGGGCGAGTTCATCTTCGTCCACCGCCTCTTGATCAGTCGATTGCATTTGTTGTGTTGCCGTTGGTTCGTGAAGCGGAATGTTCTCGAGTGGGAATTGCGACTGCGGGGCTGCTGGTGCGGGGGGCGAGTTGGGGAGTGGGGAGGATGATATGTTGGTCGCTGCTGGGGCGTGCATCGGCTGGAAGTAATCGTTTTGGAGAGAAGGAGCAGCAGGCGCATAATGTCCTTGGGCTGATGATTGGGAATGCGACGATGCGATGGGTGGAGGTGGAGGAAGTGAATGAGATTGCCCAACTTCGATTGGCAGGGGTGGCAGATCCCTGGTCTGTTGTCCCGGATGGAGGACTGGGGGGAGAGTTGCACCTCGGCTAAGTTGACTGTTCAGCATCGGTGGAGCCGCCGAATATGACTGATTGAAGGGGAGATGCGTTCCAGGTGCGGGGCCAAGGCCAGTCGGCGGAAGCGCCCTCTGAAAGTTGGCATTCGGGGCGAGCTGCTGCAGATGTGCGGGGTAGAGTTGATTCACTTGAGGCTGGCTGGGACTACCACTATACGTCCCAAATCCTCTCGTAAGACCAGGCCTCATGTGATGGTTTGTGTAGGTTCCTTCAACTCCATATCTGTTGGGCTGATGTTCAAAACCGTCGGGGTTGCTTCGACGTTGCATGGAATAATCCAGATAGGCGCCGTTAGGGCGTGCTCCTTGGGTTGAGGCATAGTCACGAGCATCCATCGAGCCCGAAGTGGCAGGGACAGAGCGAGGGATTGAGGGCAATGAATGTGGTCTGAGACGAAAGGAACATATCTCAAACGAGCGCTGCAAAAGAAGCGCCGCCAGATTCAGTCGCACGCGCCCGTCAATGAATCCCAGGTTACGACCTGACCTGACAACGGAGGCAGACCTTGCCCGTGCCCCAGCGTTCCGAGATAACCGGGAGTCTTAAAATACAAGTAACATATTATCGGTTCACAACAGAGGTGTGTGATCAACTTCCATGGGAATCGTAAAGACTGGATGGGGGGTTGGTTACGATGGTGAGAAGACGAATATAATGCATGCAAAGGCGAATGAGCGCAACAAATGTGGAGGGCATAACGAAGAAAGCAACGACGGAAACCTGTACAGGTTTACACATAAAGAATTACAGGGCATGACGGTCATGAGGCAGTAGGGATTGAGATGGGCTGCGATGGGTGGGACACTGGCGCCACCTTGGGATGGGCAGCAGCACCTTGCAAGGCGGCCGTCTTGAAGCCCAATTGACGGAATACCGCTAGAGAGCAAATGTCAGTCAACCTGAGCGTTTGAACAGCAGTCACGTGTATTACCGAGCAAGTCAGCCTTTTGCAAAGGCTTCGCAAGGGCTGCGTCGAATACGTTGCTGGTCTCACTGGGGTCTGCAGCGCTGTACGCACTGACAGCAACTATGGGCGTGTTGGTGTTCTTGCTGTTGGTGCTCTTGATATACCGCGCAGCAGCCTCTCCATCTAAGACTGGCATTTGCAGATCCATGAGGATGCAATCGAATTCTACATAAGGATGTCAGCCAAAATACCAAACAAGGTTCAGCACCAACTTACTGATGTCTCCCATCGCCACGCTAATGGCCTCGGAGCCATCTGCAACGACTACGCACCGACATCCCAGCCTGGTTAACAAAGTCTCGATAATCTTCGCGGTGATTGGATTATCTTCAGCAAGCAAACAGGTCACTACCCGATCGGTGGGCTCCGGAGGACGCTTGCTGATCTCAACAGAGTGAACCGATGAGGGAGGGGTGTTCGACTCGTATTGACTGGACTGCCCAATGGACGAGGTCCAATTTTCTGACCCAGATCCATCCCCGACGCTGGACACAGAAGCAGTACGTAGGCGACTTGGCATGGAGTTGCGGCGGTCGCCTTCAAGGTGATTGAGCTTGAATCGCTCGACAGCACCGAGGTCGGAAGGCTTGCGAGAGTGACCTGTCCCAGGGGTGAGAGGGGGTAAACTGCTTCTAGAAGGCGACGATGCGATAGATGATGTGGAGGTGGCAGGCGAGGGTGGATTCGTCGACATCAACTTGGGATCCATGCTGGTGACGACGTTGGGTGGCTTCTTGATTCGAGCAGAGATACTCTTCCTCCTTCCGTGAGCGTAGCTCACAGGTTCGGAAAGGGCTTGGGTGATTGGCGCCATTTGGTCGGTCTTGAGCTTGCGAATCACGTCGTCGTTCGCTTGTTTCAAGACGGGGAGGTTTTTGAAACTGAACGAGCCAAAATCATCACTTCCCGCTGATGTAGGGGCCTCACGACCGGATATAGGGACAGGGTTGGTGGAGGTCGGGGGCAGGTTGGCAGGACTGTCGGTCCGAGAAGTCAACGCGACGGGGTCCTCGTCGTCCAGGAGGTGGTGAATAGCGCCTCGAGGGTCAAAGTAATCGGTCGACTCAGGGTCGGAGACCTGGGGAATAAAGGCCGCTTCAGTAGTGGTCACCTTGTCCCATACAATGTCGTGGAACCAAGGATGTGCCTTGACTTCATCAGCGCCGCCAGCACCGAGACGCTCAGTAGGCTCCACAGTCATGAGGGCCTGCATGAAGTCGCGAGCCTCGGGAGAGTAATCGACCCACTCTTCGTGCCAATCGATGTGTCCCGAAAGAATGTTCTCAAAGACTTTCTCAGGGGTATCAGCGTGGAAAGGAGGAATCCCATACAAGAACTCATAAGTTATGACGCCGAGAGCCCACTTAAAAATTGTTAATGTAGGTGACAAGTGAGAGTATCAGCAAACGCACCCAATCGACGGCTGCATCGTCGCCCCGTAAGCCAAGGATAGTCTCTGGGGCCAAGTAGTCCGGGGTGCCAACAAACTTCTGCTCGCCAGGGGGGGTCCCGCTTGCGTTGGAGTTTGAGTGTGAGCGAAGATCCGTTGTCAATTCCGTCGCGAAGGATTGCAGCGGGCTTTCAGTCATCTTGGCATTGCGGCGACTGTGTAGCCCTGAGAGTGACTCGGAGCCGCTAGACTCGACGACGTCGTCTACGGGCAGTGCATAAGGGCTGTTTCCAACACGGGGAGCGACACCACCATGTCGTTGGGCAAAATACGAACCACCGGAGGGGTCTGGGAACACAAGAGGAGACGAGAGGTAGGCAGAGTCCATCGACGGTGGCCTGGAGCGAGAGCCATGGCGAGCAAGGGTCCTCCCGAACTGGGTATCCCGAGTTTGGCGGCCAAGGAGACCGATTCTACTCAATCCAAAGTCAGTAAGCTTGAGATGCCCGTGTTGATCGATGAGAAGATTGTCTGGTTTGAGGTCACTAGAAACTTGGTAAGGAATAGTGCGCCCCGTTAATTAACATTCAAACGTACCGGTGAACGATCCCTCGTTGATGCAGGTACTCCAGCCCGAGAACAACCTCCGCGATATAATTCTTTGTCCACTCTTCGGGCAAGAATCCCAGGGACTTGATAAGCGCTGCACAGTCGCCTCCATTGAGATATTCCATGACCAGGTAGAGATTATCTTTGCTCTGGAAGGTGAAGTAGAGCTTGGCGACGAAAGGGGATTCTGCCTGCTTCATGAGAATCATCCGCTCTGCCTTGACATTGGTGATTTGGTTCTTCGCAATCATGTCCGCTTTCTTCAGGACCTTTATTGCATAGTAGTCCCCTGTAACCTTCTTCTTTGCCAAGAACACAGAACCAAATGCGCCCTTGCTGATAGGCTTGATAATTTCGAAGTCCTTGATAGAAGTTGGAGTAGTCCGAGCCAAGGGAACACTGGAGGACAACCTTGGAGACAGAGGGCCGACTGGTGGGGGACTAGTGAGGATATTGGCATTCGAGTGCCTGCGATTGCCGCGTCGGGTGGAGCCTTCACGGGTCAGCGCCGAAGACGAAGAGACTTGTGGAGAGGCCGGGGGTGTGACAATGACCTTGGGTTCCAGCATGTTCGACGCAGACTTCCTAGTCTTGATCGTAAGACCAGCTGAGGCGGGGGGCGTGCCGGGGGAACCTGCGAGTGAGATCGGGGGTACAGATTCATCCGGAGAAGACGGCGCGATAATGGGGTCTGCCAAGGCAAGCGGTGAAGAGACAGAAGAGGGTGTAGACGATCGGGTGGTAAGCTGCCGCGAGCCGAAGGCTGCGACGGAGGAAGGGGGAGCGAGGGGCACAGCTCCATGATGATTAAAGTTTGGTGGAGGCGATGTGAGAGAGGCTGGTGGTGCTGGTGCTGGTGCTGGTGCTGGTGCTGGTGCTGGTGCTGGTGCTGATGATGGTGCTTCGTTCGGGGTGGTCATGAACGAAAGCGGAGTCATAGAGGGAA
>Ga0065721_10053021_pt1 | contig 10688 bp, 9 predicted proteins | sample Mesricmetagenome_FD_59108 | JGI IMG/M metagenome (GOLD analysis project Ga0065721, IMG submission 59108) | Mesophilic microbial community from rice straw/compost enrichment Sample: eDNA_1 v2 (version 2) | ecosystem: Engineered > Solid waste > Grass > Composting > Bioreactor | place: USA: Davis...
AGGCGTCGGAGAAGATCGTGTCGCGGCACAGCCTCGAAGCGACCATCGACACCTTCGAGGCGCTGTACCGTGGGGAACCGGTGACCGACCCGGTCACCGACTGACGTCGGGCACGGGATGCCGTGGCCGGCGCGGGGCGGTAGCTCAGCCGGTTAGAGCAGCGGACTCATAATCCGTCGGTCACGGGTTCAAGTCCCGTCCGCCCTACCAATGATTCATTGGGATTCGGGCCGTGGCGATGAAGAGGCAGAAGCCGAAACACTCCAAGAACACTCCGAGTGCGAGATGATCGCGCCGCGAGCATGGCGCCGTCCGACAACTTCAGCAGCGGGTCAGCGTTCCAGTTCGCCCCGCGTCTCATTACGCGCCTCTTGTTTCCTGAGCGTCCCTCGTAGACCCGGCTTTCCGATCCAGCCACGGAAACTCCGGTGCTTGACCGACTACATTCGCGGAGTGCACTTTGGCGTCGAGCGGCGCTCTCGGACGCGGAGCGAGACTTGATCGCGTGAACGATCGAGACAACGAGTCCGAGTACGGCTCCGGTAGCAGCGTGTTCCCCGCCCCTGACAATCCCCAGCGGCAGCCCCGCACCGCAGCCGAACACCGGCAGGCGCACATGGCCGGGTCCCGCGGCGCGGACGCCAACTACACGCCCCGCTCCATCAGCACGACCATCAAGAAGTAGCAGACGGTCTCCACGTATCCACGATGAACTCGGCCACGGCGACGGTTGCGTTATAGACCAGTCGAGCGTGGCGGGGTTCGGCGGGGCTGACCTCGGCCGCTCCGTGACCGTTACCGATGGAGTTCCGCGCTTCGGCCACGGCCTGAACGGTCGTCGTCAGCGTCCGCATGGCCTTCTTCATCGCGTCGCTTCCGCGGGCGTCACCGGGCACCGAGTCTGCGTTGATCGCGAGCGAGCCCGCGACGTTCGCGAACAAGCCGGGCAACTCGTCGCGCTCGGTGAAGGCCACGCCCAGGTCGGTGAGCACGATCTTGCACAGCGTTTCGAGCAGGTTCTTCGATGACGAGATTGCAGCGGCGGGGTCGGTTTCGAGGTCCCGCCCGATTCGATCGAGTTGCTGGTGAAGCGCTGCCCGGTTGCTGAGATCGGGATGGCCGGCGAGGCGGCTGGCGGTGGGAGCGCGATACGCCGTAATCTCGCGCCAGCCGTAGATGACGCCGTCGCCCATCCGCCCGGTTTCGTACAACTCGAATCCGTCGACGCGGAGCGTGTCGTTATAGGCCGAAACGAGGTACTCCGCTGCTACGGGGTCGGGCCTTACGACGGGATGCACCGTCTCTGCGAGGAAGCGGAGCAGGTTCTCGTCGCTCCCGTCGCGGAGGTCGAAGCGCGCGTCGGTCAGAACCCAATCGTCTTCCCAGTCGTAGTTGTTGACGCGGTGCTGCCAGATATCTCCCGCGGCGTCCTTGAATCGGTAGTCGCCGCTACCCATCTCACTCAGGTCGTAGATGCGGCTGAGGAACGCATCGTCCGTCAATCGGCCCGCCCACTGGTGGCCGGAGAGCGCGAGCCAGTCGAGGACGTTGTTGCGCGTCTCTCGAGTGATCTTCTTCGGCGGCTCGGGGACGGGTGGATTCCATCCAGACGAGAACGGATTGGCCATACATGGCAGAGTACCGAGGGCGTACCGCACTCTTACGCCTCGTGGGCGGCGTCGAGCAGCGCGAGCGCCGCGCATCGCCATGTCGTCGCTCATACGGCGCGCGTGACCGGTGTCGAGTCTGTTCGGGGTTCACCTCGATCAACACGGCTACTTGATAGATGAGTTGGCCGAGGTCGTCTCGATGAACCTTGGCGAATTCAAGGCGCGATTCGAGAGCATCGTGCCCTCGCGTGCTGAAGTCCGCCACCTTCGCCCTCTCAACTGAGCGCGCCGGAAACACTCCGAAAAGCACTCCAACCGCGCCCGGTGAGCGGATCTGCACGGCCCGGGCGTCGCCGTTGGGCGCCGAAGCTCGCCCGCAAAATCGGGGTAGAACGGCTCTGATCAGTGCTCGGCGGAGGACGATGGGGAGCGGCGGTAAGGCTACATGACCCGCTCATAACCCGGTCGGTCACGGGTTTAAGTCCCGTCCGCCCTACCAGTTACTTGAGCGGAAGTTTGGGTCTCGCGGCGCAAAGGTGCACAAGACGCTCCAACAGCACTCCGAAGTCAGCTCCAAGCGTGTGGCTTGGCATCGCCGTCTGGTCGTCCGCCTATCATCGCGCTGAGGCCGATTCGGCAAGGATGGAGTGTGGTCCGATGGCGCAGCTGCACGTCGAGCAGGTTGGCGGGGTCCGCAAGGCGCTCGCGGAGGCGGCGCGCACGGACGAAAGCTCTGCCGAGCGGGTCGCAAAGCGGTTTATCGAGTTGCGGCCGGGGATGACGGACAAGCTCGGCGCACGTCGCCACCACCTGTTGACCGGGCGGCGCGGCACTGGCAAGTCAACTCTGTTGCACGTCGTCCGAAAGCGGCTGGTGGACGATGGCGTCGCGGTTGCAGCGGTGGATATGGAGCGGTTCAAGGGACGGGAGTTCCCTGATGTCCTGATCGAGATCCTCATCGCACTGCTCGGAGAAGTGCGCCCGCGGATCCGCCCGAAGCATCTGGTCGCCGACCTTCGACTTCGTGCGCAGGTCGCCGCCCTTCGGCGGGAACTCAAGCAGGCATTGAACGATCCCCAGAGTGTCAAGCTTCGCGTTGAGCGTAAGGCATCTAGCGGCAAGAGTGCGGTCGTCAGTAGTGCCGCAGGCGGGTCGTACAAGGGCGTTGGCGCCAAGGGTGACGCATCAGCCAGCAAGTCAACTTCGTCAGTGACGTCCGCGGAGGCCGAGTACGAGGAACTCAAGATCGAGCGGCTGCAAGAGCTGGCGCCTCGGATTGCCGACGTGCTGACGGCGCTGGTGCAGCGCTCGTCTGACCAGCACGCCATTGTGTTCGTGGACGACTACTACTTCGTCCGCCTCGAGGATCAGCCGCAGGTCTTGGCCTACCTCCACCAGGTGTGTAAGGGCACCGGTGTCTGGCTGAAAATAGGCGGCGTGGGCACGCGTCTGCGACCGTATTCCGAAGGCAATCCGCCGGTTGGCATGCAGCCGACGCAAGACATTGATCGACTGGCGCTGGACGTTACCTTGGACGACTTCGCTACGGCCCAGCGGTTCCTGGAAGACATGCTGGACGGAGTGCTGTCCGACTTCAAGGTGACCTCTGCCGCCCTGTTCAGTGAGACGGCGCGAAACCGAATGGTTCTGGCGTGTGGCGGGGCCGTCGCGCGCGACTACATCACCCTGACCGACGCCGCGCTGGACGAGGCCGTCGAGCGCATGAGCAAGGCGGGGAGCTACACCAACGGGACTGCCGTAAACATCCAGTCAGCCGACGTTCATCGAGCCGTTCGGAAGCGACTGAACACTAAGGAGGAAGAAGAGCTCAGCATCGACGCCGGCTCGGATGCACCGGCCATCAGCGCTCGGTGGAGGGACATCTGCGAGTTCACCCGTGAGTCCGGGGACATCGCCTTCATCCTCGTCAAACAGTCCGACCTCGACGGTACTCCTTGGGGCAAGGAGATTCAGCAGTTGGAAAGCCTCAGGCTGTTGCACCGCATCAAGGACACCGTCCCCAACACACCGAACTGGCGGGGTATTAAGACGATGGCTTTCATGGTAGATCTCGCGCAAGTGGCCGATCAGCGGCTTCGCACGGGCATCCCCGAGTTCTGGAAGGGCACGGCGGAGTTCGACAAGCTTCGCCGTGCCGAGTGGGTGTACTCCCCGGACTGGAAGAACCACCAGTCAAAGCACATCAGTGCTCAGAAGGACGGCAAGCCGATCACCGATCCGGCAGCAGTGGAGCCAGAGCCGCTCTTTGACCTCGACGCCCTCACTGCTGAGCCCGACGCGGCGGTGTAACTAACCTGCGCATAGCGTGCAGCGAGGGAGGGTTTCCTTGCCGGCCATGTAGCGCGCCCACTGATCGGGAAGACGTGGAAGTGCCCCTTGTAGGTGATGCCGTTATCTGCGTGGCGAGCGTGGCGGCGACCACCCCTAGCGGCATACACGATGCGCATAGAGAATATCGCGATCGTGGTGCTCGAGGTCGTCGGCCGAGACGAGGTGAGCGGCGGGTGGTCGGATGTCGCGGTCGGGCTCGACGGCAATCACGCCAAGATCGCGATGCTCGCGACCCCCGACGCGTGGGGGCAACTCGAGCTGTTCGAGTACCTCCATCCCGCCGCGATCGAGACGGAGCCGACGCTCGCCAACGAGATCGGCATGCACCGCGTCGCGTTCTCCGTCGACGATCTGGATGCCGCGCTCGCGATCGCCGCGCGGCACGGGTGCTTCCCGGTGCGCGGGGTCGCGAACGACCGGGACGTCTGCGCCCTCACCTACGTGCGCGGCCCGAGCGGCATCCTCGTGATGCTCGCGCAGGAGCTCACGAAGAACCCGCGATCAGCGGGCTGAGCGGGAGGCGTCGAGCAGCTCGGTGAGCACGTCGCGCGCGTGTTCGAGCTGCTCGATCGGCAGCCCGAGGCGTTCGACGACCTGACCCGGCACGGCGAGGGCCTGCTCGCGCAGGGCGGTGCCGGTGGGGCTGAGCGTCACCGAGAGGGCGCGGGCATCCGACTCGTCCTTGGCGAGTGCGACGTAGCCCGCGGCCTCGAGGCGTCGCAGCAGGGGCGAGAGCGTCGCGGGCTCGAGCAGCAGCTCGTCGCTCAGGTCGACGGCGCGGCGCGGGCTGCGCTCCCAGAGGGCGAGCATGACGAGGTACTGCGGGTGTGTGAGTCCGAGCGGCTCGAGCACGGGGCGGTAGAGGGCGATGACGCTGCGGGATGCCGCCGCGAGCGCGAAGCACACCTGACGGTCGAGCGCGAGCGGGTCGGCGGTCACGATCCGAGGATAGTAAGCGCACGAAGCAATTTAGTACGTACACTAAGAATATGGATGACCGCATCCGCTGGTGGGACAAGGTGAACCGCGCGCTCTACCCCTACTTCGGCCCCGCGCAGCTCGGCTCGCGCAACGAGCCGCCGCGGGCCTCGAGCGTCGACCGACCCTGCCCGCTGTGCGGCGCGCCCATGCCCGAGCACATCGTCGAGCGCACCGCCGACTGGACGACCGCGACGCGGCTGCACTGCCCGGTCTCGGCGGCCTGACGCGTCAGTCGGAGTCGCCGGACTCGGTGCCCGCCTTCCGCTCGCGGCGACGGGCGAGGGCATCCTTCGCCGCTCCCGCCGCCTTCTTCGCGACGCGCGTCGCCGTCTGGTTGACCTTCTGGGCGGTCTCGAACTCGGTGCCGAGGATGCCGAGCCCGCCGAGCGCGATGAGCGTGCCCGGACCGGGGAGGGGCATGAGCGCGACCCCGAGCGCGACGGTCGTGCCGCCGACGACGCCGACACCCGTGCGGTACACCTTGTTCGCCGTCGGGTTGCGGCGGATCGCGGCGCGCCCGCCCGTCAGCGCCGAGCTCGCGGCGCGGCCGAACGCGGCGCCCGCGCGCGCGGCGGCGGAGGGGGTCGACGGGGTGGCGTCGGGGGTCTCGCTCATCTTCACGACGGTAGCCACGCCGGCTGCGCGGACGCCGAATGCGGTTAGGTCACGAAACGGTAACGATGGGTGCTGCGAGAGTCGCGAAGGCCCCAAAACGGGCCCGGATGTCGGGGGTAGCGGGTGGTCTGAGGGCATGACGAGGAGCACCGATCCGACCGCCCCGGTGGTCGGCGTCGGGGTGTCCGACGGGCCCGCGTCGCTGTGGGACGAGCGCGATCCGGCGACGCGCATCGACGGGCAGCTCGCCCGTGCGGAGGTCGCGGCGTGGAAGGCGACACGCGCGGCGGCCGAGCAGCAGGCCGCGATCGTCGAGGTGCTCGCTGAAGCTCGTCGGCATCCCGAGGTCTACGTCGTGCTACGGGCCGAGCCGACCGACGCCGACGTGCGGTTCGCGGTCGAGGCGGCGATCTCCGACCTCGCGCTCCGGCTCGCGCTGAGCGAGGCGACGGTGGCGGCTCTCGCGCGACAGGCCGAACTCGTGCGGGCCCGGGCGCCGCGCACGTGGGCCGTCTTCCGCGAGGGCGAGATCTCGGCGCCGAATGTGCGCAGCCTCGCCGCCGTGCTCGAGTCGCTCCCCGCCGACGGGGAGTGCGACGCCCGCGTCGACGCCCGCGCGCTCGAGCTCGCGGCCCTCACGCCGGCGCGGTTCCGGGAGCGCCTGCGGGTCTTCCGCGAGCGCGTGCACCCCCGCCCGCTCACCGAACGGCACGACGAGGCGCGCGCGACGCGCGGCGTCTCGCTCGAGCACGGACCCGACGGCATGGCGTGGCTCGGGCTGCATCTCCCCGCGGCGGATGCCGAACTCGCCTGGCAGCGCCTCGACGCGGGCGCTCGGCACCTCGCCACGCGCCCCGGCGAGTCCCGCACCCTCGACCAGTTGCGCGCCGACGTCGCCGCCGACGTGCTGACCGGGCGCGACGACCCCGAGACCGCGCCACGCATCACCGTCGGCGTGCTCGTGCCCGTGCTGACCCTCCTCGGCTCCGACGAGCCGGCGCTCCTCGACGGGCGCATCCCGATCGACGCCGACACCGCCCGCCGACTCGCGGGGCACGCGCCGTCGTTCCACCGCATCCTGACCCACCCGATCTCGAGCGCCGTGCTCGACGTCGACCGCACCTCGTACCGGCCGCCCGCCGACCTCGCGCGCTGGCTCGCCCTGCGCGACGGCACCTGCCGGCATCCGGGGTGCGGCATCCCGGCCCGACGGTGCGATCTCGACCACACCGTCGCGTGGGCGGACGGTGGCACGACGAGTGCCCGCAACCTCGCGCACCTCTCACGCCGACATCACACCCTCAAGCACCGCACGCGGTGGACGGTGGAGCGTCGGCCCGACGGAGTGCTCGAGTGGACGAGTCCGACGGGCTTCACCCGGGCGGAGGATCCGCCGCCGTTCTAGGGCCCTGCGTCGCTAGCACCGCCCGCAGGCGCCGCTAGTAGTTGTTGCCGATCGTGCAGGTCTGCTCGCTCGCGGCCTGCCCGTGGATGGAGGCCGGCAGCTCGACCACCGCACCGGCGTCGGCGGGGGTCGACGGTGAGCCCGACGGGTCCGGGGTGGGCGCCTGCACGTCGTCGCCCGCCTGCGCTCCACCGCCCGGCTGGCCGGTCACGACCACGCGCTGGTCGGCGGCGATGGCGTCCATGAGCACCTGCGCCTCCGCCCGCTGCGGCGCGACGCCGCTCACGCCGCCCATCGTGGTCGCCCCCGCGGGGTAGCTGACGAACGAGATGTTGGACAGCGGGATGTCGCGCAGCGCGAACGCCATCGACGCCATCGTCTCGATCGAGTTGAGCGACGTGCTGAGCTGCATGTTGCTCACGACCGCGTTGGCGAGTGCGTACACCGTGAGGGGATTGCTGAGCGTGCCCTCCGCCTGCAGCTTGCGCATGAGCGCGGAGAGGAAGAGCTGCTGGTTGCTGACGCGCGTCGTGTCGCTGCCGTCGCCCACGCCGTAGCGGCTGCGCAGGAACTGCAGCGCCTCCCAGCCCGCGAGCGTGTGGGAGCCGGCCTCGAGGTCGAAGCTGATCTGCGAGTCGTGGATCGCCTCCGCGACGCACACGTCGACGCCGCCGACCGCGTTCGACATCCCGATGACGCCGTCGAACTCGACCTTCGCGGCGTAGCCGATCTCGAGTCCGGTGAGGTTCTCGACCGTCGTGACGGCGCACGCGAGCCCGCCGTAGGTGAGCGCCTCGTTGATCTTGCGGGTCCCCGGGCTGCCGTCGTCACAGCCCGTGATGGGCACGAACATGTCGCGCTGGAAGCTGACGGCCGTCGCGCTGTTGCTGACGGGGGAGAGGTGCACGAGGATCGTGACGTCGTTGAGGTTCTCGCCGCGCCGACCGTAGGCGGGGTTCCCCTCGCCCGAGTCGCTGCCGACGACGAGGATGTTGACCGGCTCGTCGATCGGCCCCGCGATGACGGGTGCGACTCCGTCGGCCTGGATGTCGACGCCGGGCTGCAGGCTCGACGCGAGCTGCCACGCGGCGATCGCCGCAACCGATCCGGTGGCGACGAGGACCACGGCGACGGCGCCCGCGAGGGCGGCGAGCACCGTGCGCAGGGGTCCCCACTGGGACAGGCGACCGTGTCGGGCGGGCGTGGTCATCATCCGACCGTAGGCGCGGCCGACTGGGCCCCGGCTGGGCATCGCCTCCGAGGATGCGGTGCGGGCCGGCCCCGCGCGGGAACCCGGTCAGCGCAGGTCGCGCATCCGCGCCCCCTCCGCGCCCGCGCGCGAGCGCCGCTCGAACCAGATCGCGACGAAGATCAGGATGGCGCCCGCCGTGAGCGACGCGATCCAGATGACGACGGGGTCGATGTCGCGCCCGGCGAAGAGCAGTTGCACGAGGACGAACGCGAACTCCACCCCGAAGGTCACGAGGCTCAACACGAACGGGGCCGCGAGCCGGCCGATCGCGCCGACGAGGAGCGCCACGAGCGCGAGCGAGATCACGAGCAAGGCGCGCCACGTCGCGGGGTTGGTGCCCGTCGCGAGCACCGACGGCAGCACCGTGACGACGATGCCGGGGGCGAGCACGATCCACGACCTCGAGAAGCCCGCCGGCCACGACGCGAGAGTGCCGCGCACCTCGCCGCCCCCGCGCCGCAGGGCGAGCACCCCGGCCGCGGTGAGGGCGAGTCCGAGCAGCAGCGAGAACCACTCGACGTTGAGGTCGCGCACGCTCCACCCGGCGACGGCCGTGCACCACGCCGCGACGAAGACGATCCACGTCGGCGGCAGGATCGTCGGCCCGCGCAGCGCCGCGACGACCGTGACGAGCATGATGCCGAGGAGCACGAGGGTGAGCGCCCACAGCGTCCACATCGGGGCGACGCCGGGCGCGACGGCCGCGATCGGTCCGACGACGAGGTAGGCGAGCGCCGGGAGCTGCAGCCATCGGTGCGTCGGACGTAGCGCCCGCGCCGCCGACGCCGCGAGCACCGCCGCCGTCGCGCTGAACGCGAGCACGGGCCACACAACGAGGTCGGGATGCCCGAGCCCGAGGTCGTCGCGCTCCCACGCGTAGCGCACGGCCTGGATCGCACCCGCCGACGCGGCGCCGATCGACGTCGCGAGAAGCGGCACGCGCAGCGCCGCGAGCCGCGCCACGCGACCCTCCTCGCCTCCCACCGGCGCCGGTCGCCCGAGCGCGGAGCCGAGCAGGAGCAGCACGAGGGATGCCGCCAGCAGCGCGAGGGCGCGCCACGGAAGCACCGCCTCGGCACCGGACCCCGTGACCGCGAGCACGACGAGCGATGTCGCGACCGCGATCGCCAGGCCCGGGGCGACGAGCGCCGCGCCCGCCCGCCCGCGCACCACGAGCACCACACCGATGACGACGGCCGCGAGCGCGGGCGGGTAGACGTAGGGCTCGATGTCGGTGACGCCCGCGAGTCCCCACACGCACCACAGCGCCGCCGTCCAGCTCCCGGCCGCGACCCACCAGCCGTAGCGGCGCTTCGCGAAGACGCTCGCCGACGCCGCGCCGATGCCGAGGATGACGAACACGACGAGGGCCGTGCCGAGATCGGGCGTCTCGAGCACGAGCGACAGGAGCGCCGCGATGCCGCCCGTGACGAACGCCGACAGTTCGATCCACCAGCGCGCCGACGCGGCATCTGCCTCGGGGATCTCGCCGCGCCGCAGCCAGCCGGCGACGAGCGGGGTCGTCGGCAGCACGAGCGCCACGAGCGTCGCGATCACGGGCAGCGTGACCGGGGCGCCGCCCTGGCCGTTCCACGCGGGCACGACGTTCGTCTCGATGATGCGCGGCACGACGTTGACGACGACGACCGAGAGCGACGGCAGCAGGAGCGCCGCCGCGCCGCTGCGCACGACACGCGTGAGTCCGGGGCGCAGGGTCAGCGTGAGGGTCAGTGCGAGCGCGAACATCGCGGCGTTCGCGAGCGCCGTCTCCCACGTGCGCTCGATGACCACCGTGACGACGCCGACCACGAACGGCACGGCCGTCACCGTGAGCACCGCGTACCACAGCGGCGCCCGCACCCGGCGGACGAGCGTCACCGCGAGCGCGAAGAGGCACGCGACCGTCGTCGTGTAGCTGATGACCGGGATGAGCTCCAGCCCGAGCAGGTCGAGCCCGCGGGCGACGAGCAGCAGCGCGTACCCGTAGCCGACCGCGACGTAGCCGGGCCGAAGTACCGCCGGCACCGCGAGCGCGAGCACCGCGACGCCGCCGACGATCGCGACCCCCGCAGGCACGACGAGTTCCGCGGGCGACCACGAGATCGCCACGAGGTACGCGAGGATGCCGTGCGCCGCGAGCAGGAACGGCAGTCGCACCGCGACCGCGAGCGCCCGCAGCCGTGGCACGAGCAGCAGCCCGAGCGCCGTCGCCAGCACGAGCGCGATGCCGACCGCCACCTGCCACGGGCGGGACAGCATCGCCCACCCCGGCGCCGCGAGCATGGCGGCCGCGCCGATCGCCGACGTGAGCACGAGCCACCCGCGACCGGCCTCGCCGGCCCGACGCGCCGCGACCCAGAGCGCGCCCGTGCCGACCGCCGCGACCGCGAGGCCGAGGATCGCCGCGAGGCTCAGCGTCTCGCCGGAGAACGCGCGGGTGCCGTTCGCGAGCGGCGACAGCAACTGCGCGAGC
>Ga0065721_10007280_pt1 | contig 10684 bp, 8 predicted proteins | sample Mesricmetagenome_FD_59108 | JGI IMG/M metagenome (GOLD analysis project Ga0065721, IMG submission 59108) | Mesophilic microbial community from rice straw/compost enrichment Sample: eDNA_1 v2 (version 2) | ecosystem: Engineered > Solid waste > Grass > Composting > Bioreactor | place: USA: Davis...
GAGGATCCGCCGATCGTGTTGAACGGCATCGTGTCCTGGGACAACCAGAACGTGTCGCCGCTCGGCCGTTTCGTTTCTTTCGTGCTGACCAAGCGCTGGTGATCATGCGCCCACCAAACACAACCCTGCGAGTCACCTGGGCCGCCTGCACTGTGCTGCTGCCCGCCCATTTCCTTCATGCCAGCGAGGTGAAAGAGTCCCGGCCCGGCGTGTATCGCGGCTATTCCGAAGCGCGCTTCAGCGAATGGCAGAAGACGTCGCAGTACGTGAGCATGTCGGACGGCGTGAAGCTCGCCGTCGACATTTATCGTCCGGCGGTCAATGGCCGCGCAGTGGACGAGAAGTTTCCGGTCGTGTGGATCCACACGCCGTATCGGCGCGCCTATGTCGATTCCAAAGGCACGCTCGTCAATCCTCTCGAGCAGTTGCACCTCATGCCGTTGTTGAAGTACGGCTATGTGGTCGCCGCCGTGGACACGCGGGGGCGCGGCGCGTCCTTCGGCGCTCGCCGGGGTTTTCAGGATCGCACCGAAGCTCGCGATGCTTATGAAATGACCGAGTGGTTCGCGAAGCAGCCGTGGAGCACCGGCGCCATTGGCGTCGCCGGATGTTCCTATCTCGGCGGCACGACCTGGCACGCCGCCACCATGATGGCGCCGCACCTGCGAGCCATTGCGCCCGGCTGCACCGATTTCGACAAGTATGGATTCGTCAGCCGCGGCGGCATCACGGCGCAATTCAATACGCGTCCCGAGAATCCCGGCCAGGATTACGGCCAGGGCGTGGTGCCGGTGGAATCCGATACGGATGGCAAACAAGCGGCCAGCGCAATCGCCGAGCACATCAAGGGCACGCCGATGGCCGAGCTCTGGGCGGGCATGCGCTATCGCGACGACGTTTCGCCGCTGCTCGGGGTGCCGTTCTGGCGTGAATCCAGCGTCGCCACCTACGCAAAAGAAATCGAGCGCTCCGGCGTCGGCATCTTCATCTGGGGCAATTGGCTGGATGAAGGCAGCTTCGAAGCGACCCTCGCGTACAACAACCTCTCCAATCCACGCAAGCTGTGGATGGGCGAGTGGGGACATTGCGAAGTCGGCGACTTCCCGATGGCCACTGAATTCCTGCGCTTTTTCGATCATTTCCTGAAAANGATCGACAANGGCTGGCAGCGCGAAGCGCCGATCTACTACCGCACCGTCAANGCACCGGCCGGCAAGGAATGGAGCAGCACCGATCAGTGGCCGCTGGCAAACGCTCGCAATGAAACGTTGCACATCGGCGGCTCGGCCAAGCCCGGGGTGTCGGGTCGACTCACGAGCGAAGCGGACGCCACCGCGACGGTACGCGACAGGTTCACCGTCAACTACGATCCCAAGTGCAGCGGCAAGGTCGATCTGTACTTCCTGATGTGGCCTTGTGGCGTCGAGCAGCACGGTCTGAGCTACACGACCCCGGCCCTCGGCGCCGATGCGCACATCGCCGGCCATCCCATCGTCGATCTGTGGATCTCATCGACCACCAGCGACGCCGATGTATTCGTGTACCTGGAAGATGTGGCGCCGGACGGCACCTCGACCATCGTGACTCATGGTCGGCTGCGAGCCTCGCATCGAGGCGAGCAACCGGCGCCGTATCGCAACTTCATGGGCCTGCCCTATCACAGCGGCGCACGGCGGGATGCCGAGCCGCTGATTCCGGGTGAGCCGGCACGGCTGCGGCTGGATCTGTTGCCGACCTCCACGATCGTCAAAGCCGGCCATCGCGTGCGCCTGACCGTCGCCGGGGCGGATCCGCGCCAGCGCTCGCGCAATGTGCAATTCGATCCGCCGCCGACCCTCACGATCCATCATGACGGAGCGCACGCATCGCAGCTGACGTTGCCCGTGGTCGGGACATTCGCCGCGAAGGTGCACGCCGAGTGAAGTTACTTGAGGTCCAGGTCCATCGCGGACAACGTTTCCAGTCCCTCGGCGATATGGTCGCGCATCAACCGCTCCGCATCCCTGGCTCGACCATTGACGATGGCTTCGGTGATCTTGCGATGGCCGGCGTTGGCGTTGTCGATGCGCCGGGCGCTGTAGAAGGTCGTGATCAGCAGCCGATAGATGGGAATGCGCAGCCGCTCCAGAAACATGCGGATGAACTGGTTGCCGGAGCCTTCGATGATCAGCTGATGCCACTCGTCGTTGAGCCGCGCGAAGCGCTCGTGATCGATGGTGTCCTCGATCTCGTTCAGCTCGGCCTGGATCTTCTGCAGCTTCCGCTTCAGCTCGGGCCGGTCGGCCGCGGCGAAATCCGCGGCCGCCATGCCTTCGAGCGCCATGCGCGCCCGATACATCTGCCGCAGGTCGTCATGCGTGAAGCGCTTCACTGAGGCGCCCCGGAACTCCTCGATGGTCACCAGCCCTTCGCTCGACAACCGCTGCAATGCTTCGCGAACGCGAGTCCGCGTCGCGGTCGGCTGCTCGCGCATGATGTCCGCTTCGACCAGGCGCTGGCCCGGCACGAACGTGCCCCGGCGAATGCGTTCGCGGATCCAATCCACGACCTCGCTGACGCTGCGCGGCTCGGCGCGGGTCGTTCTCGCTTTGGTAACGGTGCGGTTGTCAGTCTTGGCTGGCATGCATTCCTGCTGCCGCGACGGCGGCGTGGCGACAATATGATCGATGTTTTGGTCAACAATCAACCGGGGTCGAGCGCAGTATGGAGCTGATCTTCACGGGGGATCTGATCCTCGATGAGCCGCAGCCCGACCACTGGCTGAGCGGCATCGCACCCGCGCTGCGCAGCGCGGATCTGACCATCGGACACTTGGAAGTGCCCCACTCGAGTCACGTGGCCGCAAGCGGCAATGATGTGCCCGCACCAGGTGCGGACCCCGATCACCTTGGAGCGCTGGCGCGAGCCGGCGTCGGCCTCGTGACCTTGGCGGGCAATCACATCGCCGACCTTGGCGAGGTCGGCATCACCGACACGATTCGCGGCCTGACCCATGCCGGCATTGCATACACGGGCGCCGGAACGTCGCTTGGTGAAGCTCGCAGGCCCGCAATCGCTCATCTCGGCGGCAAGCGCGTCGCCGTGCTGAGTTACAACTGCGTCGGACCAGAAAGTGCGTGGGCCGGGCCAACACGCGCCGGCTGTTCGTACATTCGAGTCGAGCCGGCGGACGGGAGTGCGATTCGGCCAGCCGCCGCGCTCGATCGCATCGATCCGGCTTCGTTGCTGACGCTGGCCGAAGACATCGAGGCGGCAAAAGCTCGGGCAGACTTCGTCGTCGTCGCGTTTCACAAAGGCATCGTGCACACGAGGGCCAAGCTCGCGCCGTACGAACGACCCCTCGCCCACGCCGCCATCGAGGCCGGTTGCGACGTAGTCATCGGTCATCATGCCCACATCGTGCGAGGAATCGAGTTTCATCGCGGCGTGCCTGTGTTCCATGGCTTGGGGAACGGCTGCGTCGTGACTCGTGCGTTGAGTCCCGACCAGGCATCTCCGGAGCGCGCGGCCTGGGCTCGCAAACGGAAAGAGTTGTTTGGTTTCGAGCCGGATCCTGCGTACGTGCTCGCGCCGTTTCATCCCGAAGCGGTGAATGCAATGCTGGGTCGGATGTGCATCGACGCGAGCGGCAGCATGCGCGTCGGGTTCCTTCCCGTGCACGTCGATCCTCCAGGCCGTCCCCGTCTTGCTCCGAACGCCGCGCGGCGCATCGCCGATTACATTCAAACCATCGGCATCGAAGCCGGTCTGCCGCCACTGAGCATGCAAATCACAAGTGAGGGCGTGTGGCTGAACTGATGCAACGTCACAACGAAGGCCAGACGCGCGGGCCGCTGTTCTATATCGGCGCTGGCGGCCTGGTGCTCGCGATGGGCGTCGAAGCGCTCGCGGTGCTCGGCCGTCATGCGGGAATTCCCCTGCTGGGCGCGCTGGAAATCATCCAGGCATGCATTCTGCTGATGGCGTCGGCAGCGATGCTGTCGGCCACGCTGAACAAGGGCCATGCTACGGTCACGTTGCTCACGGCTCGTGTGGGCGCGCGCACGCGTGACTTCTTGCATGCCTTTGCTCATTTGCTGTCCGCGCTGTTCTTCATCGGACTGGCAGCGGGCGTGCTCTGGCTCGCGATCGAGTCCTGGAACGATTACGAGCAGAGCGAGCTGCTGCACATTCCCTTCCGTCCGCTGCGCATCGTGTCGCTGGTGGCCGCTGTCGCCATCGCGCTGGTCTTCCTGCGCGATATGTGGCGCTCGCTGCGGGGGCGCTCATGAACGGCTTCCTCGGCGTCATTGCGCTGCTCGTCTTGCTGACCCTTGGTGTTCCCATCGGCGTTGCCATGGGCGTGGTCGGCATGGCCGGACTGATGCTGTTGCTCGGCCCCGAACCGGCCATCATCAAATCGGGCGTCGTGCTGTTCGAAACGATCACACGCTACGAGCTGGGCGTGCTGCCGTTGTTTCTGTTCATGGCGCACCTGTGCTTTGCCGCCGGCGCGAGCCGCGATTTCTTCGAAGCCGCCGCGCGAATGGTGGGACATCGTCGGGGCGGGCTTGCGATCGCGTCGGTGGCCGGTTGCGCAGGCTTCGGCGCCATCAGCGGTTCGAGTCTCGCGACGGCCGCCACCATCGGCTTGATCGGCTTGCCGGAGATGCGCAAGCGCGGTTACTCCGATGCGCTCGCGACCGGAGCGATTGCCGCTGGTGGCACGCTCGGTTCGATCATTCCTCCTTCGGGCGCGTTGATCGTGTTCGGCATCCTGGCCGAGCAATCGATCGGCAAGCTGTTCACGGCCGCGATCATTCCGGGTCTGTCCCAGGCCTTGTTCTACATCCTCACCATCGTGCTGCTGTGTCGCTGGCGTCCTTCGATCGGACCGGCGACCGCTCGCGCTCCCTGGTCTGAACGGCGCGCCGCGCTGCTGCGCATTCTCGATCTGGGTGCGCTGATCCTGATCGTGCTCGGCGGCATCGCGTTTGGCTGGTTCACCCCCACCGAAGCCGCTTCGGTCGGCGCCACCGGCGCACTGCTCCTGTGTGCGTGGCGACGCAAGTTGAATCGGGACTCCTTGCGAGAGGCGCTGGCGCAAACCCTGCGCACGACGGGAATGATCTACGTCGTGATCATCGGTGCGCTGATCTTCGCGGTCTTCATGAGCTACACGGGCCTCGCCGAGCAGGTCGCGGACCTCATGGAGAGCCTGCCGGGCGGGACGCTGCTGGCGATCATTCTCATGACCGTCCTGCTGCTGCTGTTGGGCTCGGTGCTCGATGGCCTGGCGCTGATGCTGCTGACGACGCCCATTCTGCTGCCCATCGTGACCGACCTGGGCCTGTCGCCGATCTGGTTCGGCATCTATCTGGTGCGCACCATGGAGATCGGCTTCGTGCATCCGCCCATCGGCATCAATCTGTATGTGATTCAAGGCATCGCCAAGGACGTGCCGCTGATCCGCATCTTCAAGGGTGTGGTGCCGTTCCTGGCGGCTGACTTGTTCCATCTGTCGCTGCTGATCGCCGTGCCGGCGATGGCGCTGGCGCTGCCGGGGTGGTTGCATCAATGAGCTTGTCGAGTCTGTTGAATATCGCCCTGGGCGATCCTTTGCACGCGGCACGGTCGCGGCGTGCGATGGGCTACATGGGATGGGACGTTCCGGTCGAGTTGCTGCTGGCCGCCGACGCGGTCCCGGTGCAGTTGAATGCGCTGGCTCATCCGGGCGACACGGTGCTCGCGGATCGATTTCTGGAGGCCAGCTTTTCCGCTCAGAGCCGGATCGTGGCGGATCGCTGGCTGGCGGGCGATCTGGATGGCTTGGACGCCGTCATTTTCTCCCGCAGCGACGACAGCGCGCAGCGGTTGTACTACTACCTTTGCGAGTTGCAACGCATGGGCGAGTGCAAGGGGCCCAAGCCCCTGCTCTACGACCTGGCGCGCATTCGTCGTGAGGCGAGCGTGGCGCACACGATCGAGTCGACGCGCGCACTCGCGGTCGCAGTCGGCGCGGACGAGTCGCGACTGATGGCGGAACTGGAGCGCGTCGTCGCACGCGAAAAGTTGCTCGGCGAGTTGGCGACATTGCGGATGGGCGATGGAGTGCCGCTCGGATGCGAGGCGTATCGGATCGTGCGCGGCGCTCGTACCGAGTGGTCCGCGGAGTTCGATGAGTCCTTACGACAGTGGCTCAGCAGGCCAACGACCGTCGAGCCCCGCAAGCGAGTGCTGCTGGTTGGCAGCGTGCCCTCGGACGATCACGTTCATCGGACGATCGAATCGGACGGCGTGGTGGTCGTGGGCGAGATCAATGAGGCGACCTCGATGGCATCCATCCCGACACCTGCTGTGACACCAGGGCAAGTCTCGGTCGCGGGCAATGTCGTGGAAACGATCGCACGCCGCTGCTATGACCGAACCAATGCAATCGGCGCGTTGCTGCAGTCACCCGCCGATCTCGTAGAGGTCGCCAGAAAGCTGCGAGCGGACGGCGTGATCATTTGGATGCTCGCAACCGACACCGGCCTCGCCTGGGAGGCGCCTCGAATGGAACGCGCACTGCGTGAAGCGAAGCTGCCAACGCTCATGCTCACGTCGCAGCCTCAAACATTGAGCCCGGATGCGCTCACGCAGATTGCGCAGTTCAAGCGCGCGCTGGAGGCTTCATGAAACCTCTGCACGGCATGCGCGTGCTCGCGCTCGACGACGCCGCGAATGGTGCGCTGGCACGATGGTTCAGCAGCTTTGGCGCGCAGGTTTCGCCCGTTCAGCCTCCTACCCTGGCGGACGAACTACCGCGCGCCGATTTTCTCATCGAAGGCATCGGCCTGCCCGCGTTACGACGCGCCGGCTTCTCCCGCGAACAGATCGAGCAACTCAATCCCCGCCTGATCCACGTTTCGGTCACAACATTCGGCAGCCACGGTCCTCGCGCCGAGTGGACGGGCGGCGAACTGATCGCGTCCGCGATGGGCGGCACCCTTCGAGTCACAGGCGATCCTGACCGTCCGCCCGTCAAAGAGGCCCTGGACGCTTGCTGGTTTCACGCGGACATGGTCGCCGCGGCCGGTGCAATGGCGGCGCTGGTGGAACTGGCAAGCACCGGGCGCGGCCAGCACGTCGATATCTCCGTGCAGGAGGTCGCGTTTTCTCGCAACGTCAATGGCGTACTCGTATGGCAGTTCGATCGCCGTAAGTTACATCGCGTCGGCGGAGCGCTGAATTACGGCCGTGCGACCGTACGCTGCATCTGGCCGCTCGCGGACGGTTTCTGTTTCCACACCCTGATGACCGGCCGCTTCGGTGCTCCGGCCAACCAGGCACTCAGCGACTGGATCGATGCCGTCGCCATGCCCAATCCACTGCGCGGCGTCGACTGGACCCGCTACAACCGCTCGACCCTCGACCCAGCTGTCCGGCACGAATGGGAGCGAGCCATCGAAGCCTTCTTCGCCACGCGCACCCGAGAAGAAATCTCGACGGAAGGTCGCCGCCGCGGCATCAATGCAACGGTCGTTGCAGAGCCGAGCGATGTACTCGCGGATCCTCACTTGCAGGCCCGCGATTTCTGGACGGCCGGTGTGCCCGGTGAACACAAGCCCGCGCGCTTCGTTGCAATCACAGCGGCCTCGCAACCCGCACGAAGTACCGCCCGCGTGGTCGGCCGCCCCGGCCCATTGAGCGGCCTTCGCGTCCTGGACTTTTCGTGGGCGCTCGTCGGTTCGATCACGACCAAGGTGCTGGGCGACCTGGGCTGTGACGTCATCAAAGTCGAAACACGCAGCCGTCCCTGTCTGTCTCGCATCGACGTACAGGTGAACGCCTCGCGGGCCGACAGCTTCGACGACAAACCGTGGTTCGCGCACTTGAACACCTCCAAGCGCAGCCTTGCGCTGGACTTGAAACTGCCAGCCAGCCGCGAGGTGCTCGATCCATTGCTCGGCTGGGCGGACATCGTGGTCGAGAACTTCTCGCCCGGCACGATGGCGAAGCTCGGGCTCGACTATGCCTCGCTACAGAAGCGCAACCCGGGCGTGATCATGGTCTCCGGCAGTGTGTTCGGACAGACCGGGCCGCTCGCCGAATCGTGGGGCGTGGACGGCACAGGCGCCGCTTTGTCTGGCCGCACGTTTCTCACCGGCTGGCCCGATCGCAATCCCGTCATTCCCGGCGCCGTTCCCTATGGCGACGTCATCGTTCCTTACGTGATGGCCGCCGCGACGGCGGCTGCTGTGGAGCATCGTCGTCGCACCGGCAGAGGTTGTCACATCGACGCCGCCATGTACGAGATTTGTGTCCAACAGATGTACGACGCCATCATCGATGCGACACGAGGCAATCGCCCAGAGCGCCGCGGCAACGACGATCCAAAGATATTTCATCAAGGCGTCTATGCCGCGGCCGGCGAGGACCAGTGGATCGCAATCACTCTGCCCTCGCGCGCGGATTGGGAGCGACTCTGCACCGTGGCCGGGCTCGACACGAATCGCGCGCCTCACGACGCCGAGCCGGCCCTGAACGCATGGTCTCGCCAGCATGCAGCGCACGCGTTGATGGAACATCTGCAAGCTGCCGGCATCGCAGCCGGCGTCGTACAGGATATCGAGGATCTCATCGAGCGCGATCCGCAAATCGCTGCCCGAAACGCGCTGCTGAACTTGCAGCATCCGCTGCTGGGTACGTTCGGGCACGTGCGCACACCGATTCGCTTCTCGGCATCCGTCACTGCCCCCTATCGCGCGCCGTCCATCGGCGAGCACAGCCTCGCCATCGCCAAAGACCTGTGCGGGCTGAGCGCGTCTCGTATCGAGGAACTGGAGCGGCTCGGAGTGTTTCGATGACTACTCTTACACACAGCACCGGACAACGCAGCCGCAAGGATCTGGAATGCACCGCCGCCGCGACCGCGTACCAACGCGAATTCGTGGCCGAGCTGAAGCAACGTGTCATCGACGCCGGGGAGCCCTTCGCCATCGCCCAAGCAGACACGCCGCACGAGATCTTCCATGTCATGGACATTCCGCTGGTCACCAATCAATGGTGGTCGGCGTACATCTCGGCCAAGCAGCTGTCGAATCATTACGACCAGGTGCTGGGCAACCTGGGCTATCCAGCCAATCGTTGCCGTTACTGCTCGCTCGGTCTGGCGTGCACGCTCGATAACAATCCTCGCGTGGCGCCTTGGGGTGGACTGCCAAAGCCGACGGTGCTCGTGGCTCGTCTCACCTGCGAGTGCATCGAGCACGTGTTCAGCCAATGGGCCGACGCCCTCGGCAGCGAGTTCTTTCCCCTGGAAGCGCCGGGCTGGCAGCACAAGGATGCGCAGTGGTTTCGTCACTCCAATCAACATTGGGACGAAGTGTTCGAAGAGCGGCGCATCGAGCTGCTGGTGCGCGAAATGCGCGAGCTGATTGCATTGCTGGAAGATCGCACCGGCCGGAAGTTCGACGAGGACAAGTTTCGGCAGCTCATGCTCGCGATCAACGAGCAGGAAGGTTATATCGCCGAAGCCGCCGAGTTGATCGGCGCCGCGCGCCCCTGCCCCGTCTCGATCGCCGAGCAGATGCCGAACACCATGATCCCGCAGTGGCACCGTGGCTCCCCATGGGCGGTGGCGCACGCGCGTCGCTTCCGTGACGAAGTGAAACAACGCGTTGCCGACGGCGTCGGTATCGGCCATCGCGAACGCCTGCGGTTGATGTGGATCGGCGCCGGGCTGTGGCACGATCCCGGTTTCTACAGCGCGCTCGAAGATCAATATGGCGCCGTGTTCGTCTGGTCCATGTACATGCCATTCGCAGGGCCGCAGTACATTCGAGAGCTGCACGATCGGCCGCTCCATGCGCTGGCAAGCCGCATCTGCTCCATGAATGAAGTGCTGCATCTGCCGCCGTGGATGAACGAATGGATGGTCAGCGAAGCACAGCGCTGTGACATCGACGCGGCAGTGATGCTCGTGCCGCCGGACAATCGCCTGTCGCAGTCGGGCACGAAGATCACCGAACACGCGCTCGCTCGCGCCGGCATACCGACCTTGGCCTTGTCAGCCGATATGGTGAGTGCCAAGGACTGGAGCCACGAGCGCATGGTGCAGCATGTCGCCGGATTCCTGCGGCAGGAGGGGCTGCTGTGAGGCCCCTGCTTGCCCTACTTATTATATGGATGGCCGGCTGCACCCAGCCGACGCCGGGCGTCACCGTGCTCACTTACGCCAGCCCCTTCAGTCCCAGCCATCCCTTCAGCCGCGCCGATGTCGCTTGGATGAAATGGGTGGAGCAGCAGGCCGGCGGCAGCCTCAGAATTCAGCCGTACTGGTCGGGATCGCTGCTGTCCTCCGAGCATTCCATGCACGAGCTGCGACATGGCGTCGCCGATATCGGTTTGATCACGCCAATCTATGCCCGTGGCGGCGCGCATCTGATTCGAGCACAAGCGGGTTTCTACGGAGGCCTGACCACGTTCGAGCAGCAGACCGCGCTGTGGCGTTGCATGGCCGCGGCGGATCCGCAGTTCGGACGCGAGCTGCACGACCTGAAAGTTCTGGCGGTTCAAGGTGGCAACCTTCCGGGCATCGTCACTCGCGATCGTCCGATCCGAAGCCTCGCGGATCTGCGTGGCCTGAGGCTGCGTGCGCCGTCGGAGCTGCTGGCCGTGCTCAAGGATCTGGGCGCCGATCCGATCGACATGCCCATGGGGG
>Ga0065721_10007610_pt1 | contig 10683 bp, 11 predicted proteins | sample Mesricmetagenome_FD_59108 | JGI IMG/M metagenome (GOLD analysis project Ga0065721, IMG submission 59108) | Mesophilic microbial community from rice straw/compost enrichment Sample: eDNA_1 v2 (version 2) | ecosystem: Engineered > Solid waste > Grass > Composting > Bioreactor | place: USA: Davis...
ACGTTCGAGAATGTGCAGGCGGGCATCCGCACGGACTTCCTGTTCCGCGCGGCGAACATGCACGGCGGAATGGTGCTCGGCACGGGCGACCTTTCCGAGCTTGCGCTCGGCTGGTGCACCTATGGCGTCGGCGACCACATGAGCCACTACAACGTCAATGCCTCGGTCTCGAAGACCCTCATCCAGCACCTGATCCGGTGGGTCATCTCGACAGGGGCCTTCGACGCAGAGACCAACGTCACTCTCGACGGCATCCTCGGCACTGAGATCTCTCCCGAACTTGTTCCGGCAGATGATGACGGAAAGATGCAGAGCACGCAGGACAAGATCGGCCCTTATGACCTGCACGACTTCTTCGTCTACTACACGACCCGGTTCGGGATGCGTCCATCGAAGATCGCCTTCCTCGCGATGCACGCATGGAGCGACGCCTCGAAGGGTGCATGGCCGCCAAACTTCCCCGAGGCGAAGCGAGCGTGCTACGACCTGCCAACGATCCGCAAGTGGCTTGGGTCGTTCCTGTTCCGGTTCTTCACCACGAGCCAGTTCAAGCGCTCGGCCGTGCCGAACGGTCCGAAGGTCACTTCCGGCGGCTCACTGTCGCCCCGTGGCGACTGGCGCGCGCCGTCGGACGGCAATGCGAAGGTCTGGCTCGACGAGCTGGAGAACAACGTACCCGAAAGCCTCTGAGGAAGCCGTGATCAGACAGCACAAGAGCGGAGGCGTCTCGCGCGCCTCCTTCGAGGACGTCCGAGACCGCATCTGCCTGCATTCCGATCAAACTGAATGGAATGGTGCGACGAAGCCCTTCCGGGTGACGGCGGATGACGGGCGGGCGGTCATCGGGCATGAACTGCGCCGTGTCTGGGTGCAGTCCGACCGCGAGTGGCGTTATTTCGATGACGCCGATCTTCGCAGCGACATCCGCGTCGACAAGTCGGCAATCCGCTTTTCCTGCGACACGGCTGCGGAAGCGATGGCGCTGATGGAGATATCCCGCGTGGCGCTCGAGGAGCTTTCCCGCGTACGCAAAACCGCTGCGGCCCGCATCATGTCATTGACGGGCCAGTCGCTGGCATCTGCAACTTCTGTCCGCCTCCTGCCGCTCGACGAGCACGACGAATGGGTCAACCCGTACACGGGGGAGACCCTGCTTTCGCTACCCGCGACCGAGGTTGGCGATTAGCCTTGGGAACACGGTTGTCATCACGGCATGACGGACTAGAATGACTGCACGACTAGGATTCAAGGTCGGATCCTGAAGGACGAGGTATAAATGGGCTATATTCCGGAACAGGTTCTCGAAGAGATCGCGGCAGACATTCAGGCCGCCGCGGCTGACATCGGACGCAAGTATGGCATGTCCGTCACCTTCTGGGGCGTGAAGCCTCAGGATCCCGATCATCCATCCGAGGACGGTCTGGTATTCGACGTCTCCCCCCTGCAGGAGCACGAGCTGTCCGACGAGGCCCGCAACAGCGACTTCTGGAGAGCTATGCTTGGTGACGGCGATGAATGAAATAGGCCGCGATTTCGACTACGCCCCGTCCGACTACGTCATAGATCTCCCCGTGATGATCCCGAAGGACGGCCTGGCGGATTATCCGCGTTTCGCAGTCGAAGACTTCGATGCCGCCCACTCGCGCTTCATGAACCTGATCGGCGAGGAGCAGCCGATGGGCGAATTCGAAGAGAGGCTTCTTGAAGCCGACCGTGCTGCCTTTCCTGTCCTTGCTGGATTTGGCGTCAGGTCTGAATACTACATCATGCCCGAGGAACACGAACTCGACTTCATCGTCGCGGTGACGGGCCATCCGCGCCAGTGGGTGGCGTCGTGGAACTATCGTGTCGCCATCGCGGATCTGGTGCGCGAACATGGCCAGGACTGGGAAGCCCTGTCGCGCGAGTTGGGCAGGGCGCATCGAAATGCCCTGAGGTATGGAAGGGCTTCTGCATGACAGTTCAGTTGGATCCGAAACAGCGAAGCCCTCTCGAGGCCGACCGGATAATGGAAGCGGTACCAGGCGATCTCATCCGGCACCCCGACGGCATGCTGGTGAAGCTGGTCGCATGCTACCCGGATCGCGGCTACTGGTTCTGGCACCCGGCTGATGCCGGTGCGCATGGTGAAGATGCCGACCTATGCGGCGGTCAGTGGCCTATCGGCCAGCAGCCTGAGGCAGGGACTGAGATGGCGCTGCTAGGAGACATCCAGAGGCGTCGCGAGGAGCTTATCGAGGAGATCCAGAGGATCAACACGGAGATGGCGCTGCTGGGAAACATGAGTGGTTTTCTCTACCGGAGCATCATCAGGCAGGGGAAGGACAGCGTATGAGCGTCTCCGGATCGACCTCCTTCGATAAACTCCGCCTCGACGACGACGTCTACTATCCGGTGCCGACGGGACGCACTGCCGTTCACAAGCTTCCGAAGGAGATGAACAGGCACGACCGCCGGGCTGTGCTGCGCGTGGTCGAAAGATGTGTGCGGCACTCCATCGCGCATCCGTACAAGGGTCGCATGCAGGACTAGAAGCCACACGGTAACAGAGGAAGATGCGATGCAGTGGATACTCCAGAAATTCGAGGACACGGAGAAGCTGGCGGTGGCGCTTGAGCGCCTCGGCATCACCCACTCATGGCACAAGGTCGTTCCTTTCGTGGGTGAGCTGATGCCCGCACCCACGGTGAAGGATCCCGGCAGCGTTGTACTCTTCGGCTCCTATTCACTGTGGAGGATGGCCGAGGCAAAAGGCTGGACACCAGGCGTGTTCACCCTGGCCCCGTTTCTGACACAGGGCGTCTGGAAGCCATACCTTCTCAACGGCGATGTCCGCATCCTTACGGTAAGAGAAGCGGCGCAGATGGTGCCTGACAACACTCTCCACTTCGTGAGGCCCGTGAGCGACAGCAAGGAGATCGCCGGAACCGTCATGACATCATCGGAGCTGGTGGAGACATCTCGTCGGGTTCTGGCTCTCCGCCCAGAGGAGATCCCGGGAGGCTCACTGTCGCATGACACGGAACTCATGCTGGCGGCTCCGGTGCGCATCCGCAAGGAGTGGCGCTGCTGGGTGGTTGATGGCGAAGTCGTGACTTGGTCGCTCTACAAGGAGGGCTCCCGCGTCGTCTACCGCGCTGAGATCGATGACGACGCGCTTGAATTCGCCCGCAGCATAGTTGAACTGAACCCATCCTATTCGCCTGCCTACGTGCTTGACGTGTGCCGCACGGAAGACGGGCTGCGGATCATCGAGACCAACTGCATCAATGCGGCAGGCTTCTATGCCGCCGATCTGACGAAGCTCGCCGCGGCGGTCGATAGGGTGGGAAGAGGCAGGCCCTCCGATCTCGGGTGACGCCTTTAGCTGGCTGTCACGGGGGAGGCGTCCAGAAGGATGGAGATGCCCTTGCACAGAGCTTCCTCCTGCCGCTTGGCCTCGGCAAGCGCCTCGGCAAGATCCTCGACACTGCACTCGCACCATTCTCCGTCAGTCACTCCGATAAGGATCCTGCGCCCATCCCTGGCCGCAATGACAGCAAGATGCCTTGTGCGCGCTTCTCCGTCGGTGATGTCCATCCTGTGCAGGACGGTCGAACCCGGATATCCAAGCTGCTCCGCTCCGTGTCCGAACGACAGGTTGATCTCGAGGCCGCGCTCGCTTCTGGCCAGCAGCCTGTGATGCTCGTCAAACTCGGCCATGAATCTTTCCCCCATGGCCTCATGCGCGGATACGCCTGTCTTCGCCTCGACTGCCAGCTTCCATTCGCAGAAGGCCGACGTGCTTTCGCCGATGTCGCGCACAGACCATTCGCGCAAGGGGCGACCCATGACCAGCACGTCGGGCTTGCAGCCCGTCCTCATGTTCTTCCTGTCCGNCATCTCTAATGTTTCCGCGAATCCTTGAGAAGGATCTTGCCCACCGGGNGCTCGAAGTCAACAGCGGGGCTGCCACGGAGGACTGGTTGGCGAATTCGATCCACCGAGTCCTGGTTAATTCGGCCATTGCGGTGCCATGTATGTTGACAATGATGATTGGTCTGATATTGGAAAGTAAAGTTTTCTGTCCATGGAAAGGATTCCCATGACTACCGCCACCGCAGTCGTTTCCTCCGCTCCGAAATATCTCACCGCAGCTATCGGCAAGCTGAAGGAACTGAGCCTGGCAGTCCCGGAACCCGATTCCTCGATCATCGCGCCGCTGATGACGAAGCTCTCCGAGCTGGACGAGACGAAGGCTGTCGTCATCGCGCGCACACTTGCATATCAGGATGTCTTCAACACGCTCGCCTCGAAGGAAATCTCCGAGATGACGTTCGGACAGCGTTACGAAGACATCGCCGAGAATTTCAACAGCATCGTCGACGACATGAAGCGGCTGGTCGGGCAGGCGGAACGCGGCTCCGTATCCATCGGCGACCGTGTCGGCAACATCTACATGAAGATCAGCCGCGGCGACGTGGCCTACCGCTTCGACGCCAGCCAGAAGACTTTCACGCAGGTCATGAAGGACAGTCTCGATCAGGCCATCCGGGAGAAGCGGGTTCTCGAGGCGTATGTAGAGTACCGCAGCGCCCTGAAGGAAGCCGAGGTCCTGACCTACGACCTCATGAAGATCGGCGAGGAGCAGTTCAAGGCCGCGGAGGCCGCCGCCAACGAGGCTAACGCGAAGGTTATCGCGGCGGCAGAGGCCGATCAGGGCGAACGCGCCCGTCTCGAGCTTGCGCGCGACCAGGCTGTCCGCCTGCAGTCGGCGGCAGAGGCGCGCTGGCAGTCGGCCAAGCGCTTCGCCGAGAACCTGTCCACGAGCTACAACCTCGCGGACATGACCTTCAAGCGCCTGGAGCAGATCACGAACCTCAAGCAGGAGGCAGTGGACGAAGGCAACAGCTTCTTCACCACCAACAAGATCGTCTTCACGGCCCTCAAGGTGACCATGACCGGCTTCATCGGCCTTCACGAGGCGACGCAGACGATCAACTCTATGAAGGCCGGCCGCGCCAAGGCCATCGAGGCCGTTGCCAGCGTCGGCGACAAGCTGCTCGAGGATGCGACAAAGGCGGCCTACCTCTCGGTCGACGACGGCACGGTCGCCGCCATGAAGGCTCTCATCTCCAGCACCACCTCGTGGCAGGCCAAGCAGAAGCAGCTCCAGAAGGATCTGCGCGAGCAGTCGGCCCGCAACGCGGAGCAGATCGCCAAGGACGCCGAAGCCGGCCGCCAGGCGATCATCGCCGCCGCCTAAAGCGTCCTCGAAGGGAAAGCATCCATGGAAGCCGCAGATAACCCCGGCAAGAAGCCAGCCTTCGATGCCATCATGCTTGCGATGGATGCGGTGGACACGCTGGTCCACCGCGAGAACGTCAAGCTCGAGGAGCTGAACCGCGACCAGTACCGCGACGCGCTCAAGGCCAAGATGCGCGAATACAACCTCCTGCAGGGCAGGGAGGTCTCCGACGAGCTTCTTGACGCCGCCGTCGACGAGATGGAGAAGGGCCTCTACGTCTACAAGGCACCAAAGCCCGGCGTGGAACTCGCTCTTGCCAAGGCCTACGTGCGCCGCAGCATCTACGGACGCCGGGCAGGGATGGCTCTTGCCGCGACCGCGCTAGTGGCCATGGTCGGCTGGGGCGGACACCATTTCGGCGTCGTGGTTCCCCGCGAGCGGGAAGCCGCGCGCATCGAGAAGCTGTACTCGGTCGACCTGCCCAACAGGCTCGCAGTCGCAGTCAAGGATGCCCGGGATGCCGCTCACACGGCGGGCGACGACAACGATCTGGCTGAAATCGACCGGATCGAAGGCTCCGGCAAGCAGGGCATCGAGATTCGCGACGAGCAGGTCGTGGAACGGGCCATCAGCAATGCCGAGACGGTCACGAAGGGCATGAAGCAGAAGGCTCTCGCCTCCCTGCTGAAGCAGCAGGCGGAGGCCATCGCCGCAGATGCGCGCAAGCAGTCCATGGATTCGTCTGCCCGAAAGCTCGTGGAAGCGAAGCTCGATGCCCTGCGAATGCGTGCCGAGGAAGGCGACGGCCGCCAGGTCGACATCCTCCGTGACGAGATCGCAGCCACGCTCAAGTACATCCGCACGCCCTACACGCTGCGCATCGTCAACCGCACCGGGGTGTACTCCGCCTTCTGGCGCTTCGAGAAGCAGGACCGCTCCAAACGGGCCTGGTATGTCACCATCGAGGCGATCGATGCCGCAGGCAAACCAGCCTCGGCAGACATCTTCGACGCGGAGGACAGCGTCAGCAAGCGCGTGCGGATGTTCGCCGTCCGCGTGCCGGAAAGCAGATTCGACGCCATCGCGGCCGACAAGAAATCCGACGGCATTCTCGATGACTCCGAGGCGGGCACCAAGCCCGCTGGAAGCATTGACTTCAAGTGGTCGTTCGAGACGGTCAACAACCAGATGATCACCAAGGGATGGGAGATCCGCTGATGAGCACCTCCGGCAGCCAACTCTACCGCAAGATCAGCGGGCTCCGCAGCGAACTGGAAACAGACATCGCCCGTCGCACCAACAGCAAGCTCGACCTGGACGGGCGGGCACGCAAGCTCATCTCGGAGCAGGCTGACCTCTGGACGTCACTTGCGAGTATCCATCTGGATCTCGGCTTCGACCTGCCGCGCGAGGTCAAGGCGCTCGTCGAGAAGCGGAAGGACCGCCTCGAGGCGCAGCAGAAGACCGTCTCGGGCGGTGATGCCCGGGTGAAGGAGCTCATCGAGCTCCACAGGTTCCGCGAGGAGGAGATGAAGAAGGCGCAGAAGACGTTCGACGAGCACGAAGCCATTCTGGCCGCAGCCTTCGAAGCCGACGCCGATGCGACCGCCCTCACCATTGCGGTGAACCAGCTCAAGGCCACGGTGGAAACGAAGCGGGAGCGCTTTGCGCGTGTCGACGAGGAGTGCGAGACGAAGTCGGCAGCCTATGAGGCCGACGAGCTGTTCCGCTACCTGCGGGCGCGCGGGTTTGGCACCGAAGGCTACCGCTCGACCGGGCTGACGGCGCGACTCGACCACTGGATCTCGCGTCTCGTCAACTACGGAAAGGCGTCCGCCGACTACGATCAGCTCCAGAAGATTCCCGGATGGCACCGGGAGGATCTAGATGAGGTCGAAGGACGTCTCACCTCGGAGGCCGGACGGCTCGCCGAGATCCAGAACGAGGCGTTCAAGTCTCTCGTGCCGTTCAAGGAGCGGCTTCGGGAGGCAGGCCGGGCGCTTGACGACGCCGCGGATGCGATCTCACGCGAGCACGCGAAGATCTCGTCTGCCCAGCGTCTTCTGTCGGAAGCCGCTCTCGCACAGGATGACGATCTGAGCCGGATCAAGCGCGAGCTTGCGAACGCCCTCGAACGCATCAACATCCGCGACCTGCAGGAACTTGCCCGCAAGACCGCCACGACGGAAGACGATGCCATCGTCCGGAAGATCATCCAGAACCGGAACGATCTCGCGGACGTGGAGGCACAGTCCCGGTCGCTTGCCCGCGACATCGCCGCACTCAAAGCTCGCGCGGGCGACTTCGAGGAGCTGGAATCGAAGATGCGCCGCAAGTCCTGGCACCACAGCGATCATCGGTTCAACGACGGTGTCGATATCCACCTGGCAAGCATGCTGGCGGGTGCCCTCACTGCAGATGCCGTCTGGAGCGTCATGAGCCGCGCCCACCGGGATCCTCCGCCGTCCTACCGCGAGACCGTATCGTCCAGTCCCTGGCCTTCGTCCTCTGGAAGCAGTTGGAACTCGTCGAGTTCTTCCTCTGGCAGCTCGTGGGGAAGCTCGTCCAGCTCCGACTACAGCACCGGAGGCGGCAGCGGCGGCGGCGACTACAGCACTGGCGGCGGAGTGTGAAGCATCACTTTTCAGAGGCCCGGTCACCGCCGGGCCTCTGTCGTTTTGGGATCTCGCGTCGGTCACGGGTGCTAGAGGCTTTGATGTGTTCTTAGGAAGCTGGCCGCCTATTGCGGCTCCGCGAGAGTTCTGGTAGTTCACCGTCGAAGTCGGTTCAGGTTTCGTTAAAGATCATGGACTTGTACCGAAATAGATCAGGTGCGCCAGACCTTTGAGGCGCTTATAGGAATTCAATCCCAGTCCTTGGCTTGTGCCTCTGGAGCAGGGGTGAAGCGGGTCCTGCGATGTACATCTTGAACTGCCTGACGCAGGAACATCAGACGCGCTACATTGTGGCCGCCCTTCTGATCTGCCTTGCAGGATGCGTCCTGACCATCGGACTCCTTGGCCGCGCCCGCGACTCGTCCGGAGTGACACGCCTCAACTGGATCGTCCTCTCCGGCATCGTGGGCGGATGCATGATCTGGACGACCCACTTCTCCGCGATGGTGGGTTTTTCCACTTCAGTGCTGCATACCTATGACCCGTTTATAGCCGCGGCCGCACTTCTTTTCGCCATCGTCGGAGTGACGACGGCAAGTGCGGTTTTCGCGTTCGAGGAGCGAGGAAGTCTCATCGAGGCTTCCGGCGTTCTCCTCGGACTGTCGATGATGGGCGTTCATGCAATCGGCATGCTGTCCTACACGGTTCAGGCAAGGGTCGAATGGCATCTGCCAACGCTTGCCGCTTCGCTCGCGCTGGCAGTGGCGTTCGGAGTCGTCGCAACGAACAGGCTGGGACGACCGTCTGACCAGTGGAGCAGGTTTGCGTCGATGGCGGCTCTGGCTGTCGGCGTCCTGTCCATGCACTTCACGTCCATGGCCGCCATGGTGTCCGTACCTGATCCCACTGTCGAGATCTCGGTACCCATGATGTCGGATACGGTTCTGATGCTTGCCGTGCTGACCATCATGACGCTCCTTCTCGTGTGCGGATGGGCCTTCTACTTCATCGACGCGAAGACGGAACGCGAGGCTAGGGACCGCTACGAGCACCTCGAAAACCACGATCCGCTGACGGGTCTCATCAACAGGGCGCGGCTGGGCAGGTATCTGGAGGAGATGATCGAAATCTCCGCCGCGAATGGCAACCCGCTCGCTGTCGTCTACTTCGACATACGGCGCTTCAGAAACGTCAACAACGTCCATGGATACGCAGCGGGCGACGAGATCCTGCGCCTGATGGCAAGGAGACTCTCGAAGGATTTCAAGGATAACGCGATTCTCGCACGTGTCGGGGGAGACGAGTTCGTGGCCGTGGTGCCTGGATACGGCATGCAGGACATGGCTGACTTCACATGCCGGATGATGAAGACGATCTCGAAACCCATCATCTGGAGGTCGAAGCCCGTGGTACTGGAGACGAACATGGGTGTCTCGCTGTTTCCCGCCGATGGCAGGAGTGCCGACATACTGCTGTCGAGAGCCTCGCTCGCACTTGGTCGCGCCAGAAAGGACGGGATACTCGTAGGATATCACGACGAGAACCGCTACGAGGCCATCCGCTCGAAGAGCGAGCTGGCTCTCGATCTGCGACACGCCATGGATCGCGGGGAGTTCCAGCTCCACTACCAGCGCCAGAATTCGGCGAAGACGAGGGAACTGGTCGGCTTCGAGGTGCTCCTTCGTTGGAACCACCCGGAAAAGGGGATGATTCCCCCATCACAGTTCATCCCGCTCGCCGAAGCGTATGGCTACATTTCGGAGATCGGCGAGTGGGTACTGCGGACAGCATGCCGGGAGGCAGCGCGGTGGCCTGCTCCCTACAAGATCGCGGTGAACGTCGCTCCGGATCAGTTGAGCGACCACAGACTGCCCGAAATCGTCTTCGATGCGCTTTCAAGCTCTGGCCTGCCGGCAAGCCGCCTTGAACTGGAGATGACCGAAAGCGGCGTGGTCGCAGATCCCGCCTATACGCTGAGCATCATTTCACGGCTGAAGGCGGTGGGCGTCAGCCTTGCCATGGACGACTATGGAACCGGAAGCTCCAGTCTCTCCACCTTGCAGAATTTCCCCTTCGACAAGATCAAGATCGACAAGTCGTTCGTGACATCTGTAGAGACGAACCCGCAGTCAGCGGCGATCATCAAGTCGACCGTGATACTCGGCAAGAGCCTGAAGATCCCGATCCTTGCCGAGGGAGTGGAGACCGAGTGCGCCCTCAAGTATCTGCGCCGTCTCGGATGCACGGAGGTGCAGGGCTTCCTCTTCGGAAAGCCTGTCCCCTCCGGGAGGGTCTGCGAGATCATGGCTTGAGCCTGGAGCAGACATGACCATCCTGATGCTGGAAGCCTGCTGAGCACGTCTGCCGGATGATGTAAAACGGGCGTTGCGCCTGGCACTCAGCCTCGCGGACGGGCCGTCGCCGCCGTGTCGTGATCGGTGACGAGTTCGGCGTAGACTTCCGCAGTGTCCCGCTTGATCTGCGCAATGCCATCCTGCCAGATGCGCATCGCCCTGCGTCCCGCCTGCATCATCCGTTCGCATTCCTCGATCGTGTCGCAAACATATGCGACAGACTTGAACTGGATGTGCGCCTCTTCTTCCCATTCATCGGGAGGCAGAAGACGGGCGTCGTCTTCTGCGACTGTCCTGTGCTCGACCAGGGACAGCTTCACATAGAGCCGGTTGCCGCCGTAGCCCGTGACGAACATAGGCCTGGAATAGGACCTGAAGTTCATGATCCCTTCCTTGCCGACAAACTTGCCGACGAGTTCGGATGCATGCTCTGCCGCAGTTTCGCCCTTCCGGAGAATCCTGATCATGACTATTCCCTGTTTTCCTG
>Ga0065721_10006174_pt1 | contig 10682 bp, 17 predicted proteins | sample Mesricmetagenome_FD_59108 | JGI IMG/M metagenome (GOLD analysis project Ga0065721, IMG submission 59108) | Mesophilic microbial community from rice straw/compost enrichment Sample: eDNA_1 v2 (version 2) | ecosystem: Engineered > Solid waste > Grass > Composting > Bioreactor | place: USA: Davis...
GAGGGTTTAAAAAATGAGAATTGGCAGCCAACGGTGGAGGATGCTATTTTCTTTTATAAAAAATAGATTTTTTGGAATAGTCTCCAAATGAAAGACAAGGTTGCAGAGTTTAATGAAGGAGGTGCTTCGGTTTGTACCAAAGATCCGCATCCTTTTTTGGAAAATTTTCTCCTGAACAATGGGGCGTGTTTCAATGGAAGAACCTGGACCACCATTTAAGACAGATTGGGGTACTCTTTTTTTAAAATAAAACGCCTGTATATTTTCATGTTCAAAAAGCTCTTTGGCCGCAATCGGAATAAACCGGTTGAGCCAGTTTTCCCGGAAGAGAACTTTTCCATTTTCCAGGTGAACCTGGAAGATGGTTTGGCTTTCGCGACAATTAATACGGGTTATGACCACTATCCAAACAAACGTCATTTTCCCTGGTGCGCCCAGGTTGAACTGACAATACAGGATAAAAATTCGAACGGACATCGGACGGATGAGGAGGCAGTCATTCTGAATGAAATTGAAGAAAAAATTACAGGGTTTTTAAAACAAAGCCATGCCGTACATGCGATTGGAAGAGTGACCAGGAACGGAGCTCGCGATATCATGTATTATCTGGACAACCCCAGGTTTAACCAGCAGGAACTAAAGAGTTTTTTTGATGGGATCAATGCCATCAGGAACCTGAATTTTACCATCAACAATGATCCCACATGGAATTTGGTCGGGGCGTTTATAAAATGACTCCGGTGAGATATCATCGGAGTGTCTTTTTAGAAAGTCACATGAAAAGTATTTGATTGTGAATTTTTGTTCCCATTCAACAACAGACAAAAAATGACACCTGAAGAAAAACAATCGGAACTAAAGCGATACCGGGACATCCTGCTCGCCACACTTGAATACCATATTGTTCAGTTTAAAGTCGGGGAATATGGCGGGGAAGACCGTCTTGCATTTTTTCAGCAGTTGAAAAAACAGGTTGAAGAAAATTACCAAAAAGGACGATTGTCAATTCTTAAGCAGTGGTTCAGGGATATGAGCGAAGGACCACGGGAAACAAGGGATTTAAATTATTGCACGTATATCAGGGAAAAAACCGGGTATGATATCGATATTTTTAAAGGCTTCCAGGAGCGTATTGAAAAAATTATTAACAGAAAAAGAATAAGGAGTGCAAATGAATACCGGGATGTCCTGCAAATGGTTGACAACCTTTGCCAGCAAAAACCTTTTGATGCGGTTAAAGTTGCCATCCTGAACAAACTGCTGATTGCTTATGATGAAAAAATTACCGGAAGGAAGATTTCAGAAAGCAATGCCGTTAAACAAAAGAATCAAAGGCTTTTTATTCGGAAGGTTTTTGAAATTCCTTCACCCGACCAAAAACGCATGCTTACCATTAATGAATTTGGAATTGATGAGACCGATTGTTCGACACAAGTGACAATCAATTTTAGAACCAGTGGTGCAGGTGTATACGGTTTAGCTGGTATCAACCATGATATAAACGCATATTGGAAGGACGATAATACAATTGTCATTGAAACCAGGAAGGATTTGAAAGCCACTCAAAAGTGGGAGCGGGTACAAAGCTTCCAGAATGTCATAAAGGTGGAATATATTGAGAGTTAAAATGCCAATGCCGGGAAAACGCGAATGATTGTATATGAAACCAGGATCCATCCTTCAGAGTGCGCCGATCGACTGGTCAGGAATGAAAGAACCTCCGATTTATACAAAACTTACCGAAGAATTTACAAGCTGGCTAAGTCGTAGTGATGTTGTTTTGTATGCAAACAAAACAACTTTGTTATGGAAAAATCAGCAGGCATTTTAGCCATGGCCGAATGGAAGAATTTCGGCAAGCCCGATGAAATACGCGAATTTCCCAAAGGAAAACTCGAACTTATTAAGGTTGGCGGCGCCACGATTGGTCGCGGGATCTTCGAACCGGGCTGGCGATGGGCAACATCCGTACAGCCAATTGCCCAAACCCACAGCTGCCAGGCTCCGCACTTCCAATATCATGTATCAGGTGTGCTGCATGTAAAAATGGATGACGGGACTGAATTTGACTGCAAACCCGGTGATGTGTCACTCCTGCCTTCGGGTCATGATGCCTGGGTGGTAGGCAATGAACCGGCCGTGGTCATCGATTTCCAGGGAATGGTAGATTACGCCAAACATTTGTAAACTGATTTACCGGGTTCGTTGTAGCCAAATGGATGAACCAGCCGAACCCGGATATCACCGCACTGAGATTAAAACCAGACATATGAAATTTTTAATCGCAATGCTTGGGTTAGCTATAGTAACTCTCGGTATAAATCAAATCACAATGACGAATAAAGCCATGGCCGAAGATAACAGTGGTAAGAACAGCACGAAAATCGTGATTGAGAAATTCAACGCCGCATTCAACCATCAGAATGTGGATGCAGTAATGAGGTTGATGACGGAAGATTGTGTATTTGAAAATACCAACCCGGCTCCGGATGGTACACGTATTGAAGGTGCAGCAGCAGTAAGAGGATACTGGGAGAAATTCTTTACCGCAAACCCAGGTGCGTTATTCGAATCGGAAGAAATGATCGTGTCCGGCAATCGCTGTATCGTGCGATGGGTTTACCGCAAAACAAAAGACGGAAAACCATGGCACCTTCGAGGCGTGGATGTATTCAAAGTAGGGAATGGGAAAGTCGCCGAAAAGCTTGCTTATGTGAAGGGATAACAGTTTTTATATCAGATGTTAATATTTCAAAGGGGCTAACCTGTTCTATGCAGGCTGGTCCTTTAGGCATTTTAAAATGTAACGGGTGCACATTTGTTTAAGCGAGATCGGAGACTAAAAGCCTCTTTCCGAAATTCTGCGCCTTTATTTTATAAGGTAATTCCTGACATTTATTAACTTTAAAACCTCACCGTTTCTCTATGGAAATGTTACCCGGCAACCTGATCAACCACCTTCACAAAGGAAGAGAACATAGAGAAAGAAAACCCGGACAGCAGGGAGAAAAGCAGTCAACCGGAAAACGCCCCCGGTGTAAATCCGGATAATTTGCCTGACCAGGTGAATGGCTCTGAAACGGCAACTGCTCCTGAATTAAATCCAGCTAAAGAAGCTGAGACCATCTCCGAAAATCAAGAAGCTGAAAATATGGAAGTCCACCACCATTCACACTCTCATGGAAAGAGAAACTGGAAGTCATATATCTGGGAGTTCTTAATGCTTTTCCTCGCTGTTTTTTGCGGATTCCTCGCTGAATACAAACTAGAACATGTCATAGAGCACAACCGGGAAAAAACATTTATTGAGTCAATAATTGAAGACGCCCAACTCGACACAGCGCATATCCGTAAAATACTGGGGCAAAAAGAAATCCAAAGGCTCTACGCCGATTCATTGATTAAAGCTTTATACAATTATGAAACGGGGAAAGTCAGCGACTTTGTGATTTATCGGTATTTCCGCCAAATAATCGGCGCAACGGACTGGGTGAAACCAACTGAGAGAACCCTAATGCAATTGAAAAATTCCGGCGGTATGCGCCTGATCCGCAATAAAGATGCAGCAGATATTATTATCGCATATGACGGATCCGGAAATGAAGTGATTGAGCAGCAGGTTTTTTTGGAAAAGGTTTTTCTTGAGATATGGCAGCCTTCCTGCCAGCTTTTCAATTTCAACTATTATAATCCCGGAACCTACCGGGGTATTTCTGAAGCAGCCGTACTGCAGAGCCACGATAAGCAAAGATTTGTTCAATTTGCAAATATGCTTACCGCTTATGGAGGCGGTCTCTCTATTTATTGCCAGGAACTAAGGAAGATGCAGGATCAGGCAATTAAGCTTTTGGATGTTCTAAAACATGAGTACCATTTGTGATATTAAAAGCTGATGCCGGACTGCTGATTATAACATCATTACTGTCAAGTGGTCATGCCTGTTCCGTTACAGACAAAAATTATTCCATACTTTTAATTCCATCTTTCGGATTATTGCAATGGTCGATATATTAGTTCTGGTATTTGTTCCCCCAATCCTGTACCTGTTACTCGGTACCGTTGTTGGGATATTGTCTACCGTTGTTCCAACAAATAATCTGAATGTAAAGATCAGCCTGATATTCCTGCTCCGACCCATATTTTTTGTTTTATTGTTAGGCCTGATAAAGCCATTCATCTTTGTTATATCATGGATGCTTGTATTATTTGTATTTGTTATTTTACGTGATGTGTTTTTTTCCGGATCAAAATTTCTTACTGGTATTGACGTGGCAAATGGAGAAATTATAATTAATTATAAGGACTTTATTTTTAGGCCTGGACATATCAGCGTTCCAGTGAGCCAGTTTGATAAGATAAAATTATCACAAATGTCTTCTGCAGTGGATTATCCGGCAAATATCAAGTTGACAGCAGACGAACATTGTACGAGAATCATGATATTGTCGAAGCAAATTTGGGAGGAGGCAGACAAACAGTTAAAGACAGTCAGGGCATTAGGGTAAAATCTGGTTATTTATTGAAGACTACATGCCCTGCCTCGAGAAACACATTCACTATTGATAATGGAAGTATCAAAAAATCAAAATGCAGCTGTCAACGATATTGTTACAATGGTTGCCGGCTCTGTGAAAAACGAATCTGGCGATATTGATACGGTTGAAGCTATTTCAGGTACAGCAAGGCTGGCCGGAAGCTTCTTATTCAGATCCTTTGGTTTCACATTGGATGATGCCAAGCCCGGGTCCGTTGTCCTCTCAGAGGAAGCAAATGCCAAAGGTCCGCAGCTGGTCAATATCACTTATTCGGTTTTGCAACACTTCGGGGTCCTGATTGATAACAATAAGATGTCGCTTGAAACGCAAAAGCAGTCTGCCAGCAGCTTTGTGGACATGATGGCCAGAATACAAAGGCCTGCCCTGGAGATCATGGAAAAACATGACCTGGACTATGAGCAAATGGCCCAGTCAGCCGCTATTGCAACCGCCTTCCTCATTCAGCAAAGTGAAGATTTAACCGCCGAAGAAGGCCTGGGAACGGCGATATACCATTATGTTGAAGGAATAAAGACTTACCCGCCGGATATTGACTAGCTTTTGACACAATTCCATTTGCCAGATCGCCAAACACGCAGCCTTTTTATGAATGAAAAGTCTTGAAGATAGTCGCACACTTTCAAGAAAATAACACCAGGCCGTAATAACCCGAATAGTGATTGTAATTTGAATTACCAGATACAATTAATTTCAGGGTGACCTGTATATTTTTAATAAATCAAAGAATGAAGTTTAAAGCAGTTCTTTTAGTGACCGTTATAGGAACCATTTCCTGTAAACAACAACTTTCATCACGAAAAATTTTCGACGTTCACCTGCATGGAAGCAAAGATCCTTCGTCACAAATACAAACGCTTCAACAGGCAGGTGTTTACAAAGCTGCCATGAGTTCATCCTGGGATTTGCAAAGCAGTTACAGGAATATCAATGGGACTGAATTTTTATATGGACTGATGTTTCCCTGCCCGGAAGGAAAAGTGCCCTATAGCCTGCAGCCCTGTTACAGTGATGGTGGTGACTGGCCTCCGGCAGAGTGGGTGGAACAACAAATCAAGGATGGCAGGATTGATTATCTCGGTGAGATATTAAACCAGTATTATGGAATTTCACCTTCCGATATCGTTTTTTATCCTTACTATGATCTGGCTCAGAAGTACAACCTGCCCGTTGGCATTCATACCGGAGGTGCCGGCCCCGATCATGGAAGTCCAAATTTTAAATGGGAAATGGGAAGTCCGCTTTTGATGAAGGAAATGCTGGCCCGGTATCCGGATTTAAAAGTCTGGATCATGCATGCTGGAGATCAGTACTATAAAGAGACCATTGAGATCATGAAGGAGTATAAAGGCGTATACGCAGATATTTCAGTTATTTCCAACCCGGATATTGTCACGGCCGATAAATTTTCGATGGTCATGAAATCCTTTATGGATGCCGGCCTTGAGGACCGCCTGATGTTTGGAACCGACAATGGTGATATTGATAAAGTCATTTCTGCGGTTGAAGCTCTTGATTTTTTATCAATGGGGCAGAAGGACAAACTTTACCACCAGAACGCGGAAAGATTTTTCAACAATAAAAGATAAGAGGTAATTGTTATCATCTTGTCATTAATAGCATCGGTATGAAAAGTTACTACCTGCTTATCTTATTCCTGGTTTCCCTTCAAAGCCAGGGTCAGCTTTCAGATAGCGAAATAAGAGATCTAAAACGAGGCAGGGCGGTTGACGATTCCAGCTTTGTTTATACGCTGCCATATGAAAATGGGAAGCGGTATCTCTTTGTGCAGGGAGCCAATAGTAAGTTTAGTCACAAAGGAGAACTTTCCTTTGATTTCAAAATGGCAAAGGGCACGAAGATTTGTGCTGTCCGTGGAGGTGTGGTTATTGCGACAAAAAGTGACAGCGATAAGGGTGGTTTAAAAGACGAATACCTTGACGATGGCAACCATATTATCATCCGGCATGCAGACGGAAGCTTTGCGCATTACTGGCACCTGGAACAAAACGGGGTTTTTGTCAGCCCAGGCGATACCGTAGTAAAAGGTCAAACCATCGGCGCTTCAGGAAATACCGGTTATTCAGCTTTCCCGCATTTACATTTTCAACTTTTCGATGCAGGGGGGAAAGAAATTCTGCCAAGATTCAAAACTTCAAAGGGTGTAGTTTATCTAAGACCGGGAAGGTGGTACAAATCAACCAATAACTAAGAGGGACTATTTTTAAATCATATTGGTATCTATGGATGTGAAACAATTTATCGAAACCTGGGAAATCCACCACCGGGTAAATCGCTACCTGCTGGATAACATTAAAGAGGATCACCTGGGTGATATTTCTGCTTCCAAAGGGAGAAATGTCGGAGAGCAGTTTGCCCATATGCATAATGTAAGGCTGATGTGGTTGCAGGCTTCCAGTCCTGAACTGGCAAAAAGGACTTGTCAAATTTGAAAAGGGAACGCTTACCAAAAAAACGCTGACGGAATACCTGGATAAGAGCGCTGCTGCCATTACAACACTATTACAGGCAGGATTTGAGCAGGGAAAAATAAAAGGATTCAAACCTCACCCGACGGCATTTTTAGGTTACATCATTTCTCACGAGAGTCATCACAGGGGACAAATCATGCTTTGTTTGAAACAGTCGGGACACCCTGTTGACCGAAAAGTGCAATTCGGATTGTGGGAATGGGGTTCAAGATAAGAGCATTTCGAAGTATGAAACAGGCAGGATATTCAGGCACACCACTGGCAAAAAAGCTTGGCATTAAACCAGGTTTTAGAATCAGGCTCATCAACCAGCCGGATTATTATCCAGAACTTTTCAGCGATCTGCCTGCTGATTTAATTATTCTGAAGGATGGTAGGGGGCGGAAGGACTTCATTCACTATTTTGCGACCAGTGCAGAAAGATTGAATAGTGATATCGGGCAATTGCGAAAGGAGATTGAAGAGAACGGCATGATCTGGATTTCCTGGTACAAGAAATCTTCCACAATTGTAACCGATGTGGATGAAGATGTCATCCGGCACATCGCTTTAAAGAACGGGTTAGTGGATGTAAAAGTTTGTGCAATTGATGAGAAATGGTCGGGTTTAAAACTGGTGATACCGGTGAAGGACAGGAAAATGTGATGAGTGCAACTTATTGTCTGAATCAACCGGGACAACCTTTAATCCCTTCAGTCACCTATTATCGAATTATAAAAAACAAAAAATGGTTGAGAATGGTTATTCGCAGGTGAATGGTTTGCATATGTATTACGAAGTATATGGCCATGGTAAACCTCTGGTTTTGATTCATGGTGGCGGCTCCACCAGTCAAACGACATTTGGAAAAGCGATACCCCTGTTTGCAAAAAGCCGGAAGTTGATCGCTGTTGAACTGCAGGCCCATGGAAGAACCAGCGACCGGGATGCGGAACTCAGCTTTGAACAAGATGCAGACGATGTTGTGACACTATTAAAAAACTTAAACATCGAGAAAGCGGATTTCTTCGGTTTCAGTAATGGCGGCACAACGGTTTTGCAAATTGCCATCCGTTACCCCGAAATAGTAGATAAGATAGTATTAGGTTCCGCTCTTGCCAAAGGGAACGGGGTTCCGGACTGGTTTTGGGACTTTATGAATAAGGCCAGCCTTGATAATATGCCGGAGCAACTGAAAACTGCTTACAGGGAAGTTGCACCAGATCCCGATGGATTGCAGATCATGCACGACAAAGATGCCAGGCGTATGCAGCATTTTACAGACATCCCTGATGAGCAAATAAGATCTGTCAAAGTCCCGACCCTGATCATCATTGCCGACAAAGATGTGATCACCTCTGAACACGCTTTGGAATTGCATCGACTGATTGATCATTCAGAACTGGCCATCATTCCCGGCGTGCATGGGGAATATATTGGAGAGATAACAACCCTAAGCCCCGATTTTAAGGCGAGCGAACTGGTGGTGCCATTGATCGAGAAGTTTTTGAATAGAGGCAAATAACAGAAGTACTCAACAATAAAATAGATATTTGAAACTTTCATCCAAAGCTGAGAACATCTTAATGAAATGGAAACAGTATGGCCCGGGAATATCCATTATTGTTTTTATTTTGGGCACCTCGCTTTTCATATGGTTTACTGTGATGATGATCCGGTCTTGATGTTTCATTGCGCAGAGGTGCTGGTTGCGAGCGAACCGGATTTTTCATCGGCGAAATTTATTGATAATTAGGTCCAATATGACTGATTACAGTTTGCTCTTTGCGGTATTATTTGTTAGCATTTTCCTCCTTGTTCTGTTTATCATTATCCAAAGAGGGTGGAATAAACTTGCAAGGAAGTATCATTATAGTGCAGAGTTCGATGGCAAAAAATTCGGTGTCATTTCAGCGATGATAAACGGGGTGAATTATCGAAACTGCCTGCTGCTGAAGTATGATGATCGGGGGATTTATATTAAACCAGTCTTCATGTTCCGGCTCATCCATAAGCCCGTATTCATTCCCTTTGATGAAATAAAAAGTGTCCGGGATATAAAGCTGTTCTTTATAAAATATAAAGAGCTGTATATTGGTGAACCGAGGGTGGTGAAAATGCAGATACAAGAAAGCATTTTCAGGAAGCTTGAACATGCGGCAATTCCGGGTGGCATTTTGAACGACAGATACACCAGGTGATGGCAGCGATACTTTTTACTTCTGCGTAGGGTAAAATTGTACGTGCCTGAAATAGGTTGACAAAAAAATCAGGTTGTCAACCATGCAAATTAAAAAGAGTCTAAGGCCGTTAAGGGTATTCAGTGANTCTCTTAAACGAAAGGTAGTCAGCGACATTGAGTCGGGCAANGTGAACGTTGCTACAGTCAGTCGNGAGTTTAATGTAAGCCAGCAGTCAGTTTACAATTGGTTAAACAAGTATTCNCGACATTTGCACTCATCCACTAAAATCGTAATTGAAATGGAGAGTGAAGAATACAAAAGAAAAGAGATGGAACGTCGCATAAAGGAGCTGGAAGCAGCCCTTGGACGCAAGCAACTGGAAGTTGACTTCCTGAACAAGATGATCGAGCTTGGAAAGGAGCAATTGGGCGTTGATTTGAAAAAAAAATTCGATACCCGACTATCGAGTGGTTCCAACTCAACAAAAGGGTCCACGGATACAAAATGAAGCAGGTGTATGAGGTGGCTGGCCTAACCCGCCAGGCGCTTCATAAGCATAAACTTCAATACAATAAAAAGGTCAATGAGACCGCTAAGTTCTTTGAACGGGCCCAACAAATCCGTAAGGAGCATCCTGGAATAGGATGCAGGAAACTGGCTCTGTTAATGAGATGTCATGGATGGGGACGGGATAAGCTTGAAAGGCAGCTTTTGAATGATGGCTTTGGTGTCTGTTATCCCCCTAATTTCATTCGAACCACAGACCGGAGGAAGGATTACTATTATCCAAACCACATAGAAGGGATAGAAGTCAATAATATCTGCCAGGTAGTGCAAAGTGATATCACCTATTACAGAGTGAACGAAAAGTTTTACTATATAAACTTTCTGCTGGATGTATACTCCAAACGCATTGTCGGTTATAGTCTAAATAAATCGTTACATGCAGCGGGGTGTATAAGGGGGCTGAAGAAAATGCTTAGACTGAGATCCAAGCGTCAGCTAAAAGGATTAATACATCATACTGATCGAGGATCTCAATATGTCGCTACAGCATACAGAAAACTACTGGATGATTACGACATAAAACCAAGTATGTGCCTGATGTCGTGGGAGAATGCATATGTTGAGCGAATAAACAGGACCATAAAATCAGAATACCTGGATCACTGGAAAATCAGAGATTACGCGACGTTGGCTAAACGACTTAAACAGGCTGTTGAACATTATAATCACAAAAGGCAACATGCCAGTTTAAACGGACAATCACCAGTGAATTTTGAACGGAATGTGCAAAACAAGCCTAAAAAACAAAGACCTAAATTTAGAATTTACAAGCAGTTAGAAGTTAATCCACACAAAAAGTGTGGATAGTAAAAGAAAAAAAGAAGCAAAAAAAGAAAAAGTAATAATAATAGTAATATCAATTAAAATCTGTCAACCATATTCAGGCATCTACAAATTTTCAATTATCA
>Ga0065721_10053022_pt1 | contig 10680 bp, 7 predicted proteins | sample Mesricmetagenome_FD_59108 | JGI IMG/M metagenome (GOLD analysis project Ga0065721, IMG submission 59108) | Mesophilic microbial community from rice straw/compost enrichment Sample: eDNA_1 v2 (version 2) | ecosystem: Engineered > Solid waste > Grass > Composting > Bioreactor | place: USA: Davis...
CGGTCGTCCTCGTTCCAGCCGAGGACGTTCAGGAGATCGAAGCTGTCGGGAGGATCGCGGCGCGGGGCGTACTGCTCGTGCGGGGGCGGGGAGTGCCGCGCGGTCCAGGCGGGGTCCCGCGGGGCGTTGTAGGGGCAGACCTGCTGGCAGACATCGCAGCCGTAGAGCCAGTCGCCGATGGGGGCGTGGAACTCGGGATCGATGGGCGGGCGGCGTTCGATCGTGAGGTAGGAGATGCAGCGGCGGGCGTCGACGGAGTAGGGGGTGATGGCGCCCGTCGGGCAGGCGTCGATGCAGCGGGTGCAGCCCCCGCAGTGGTCGGCGACGGGCCGTTGCTCGGGGGGCGGCTCGAGTTCGAGCGTGGTGAGGACGCCGCCGAGGAGCCAGTAGGAGCCGATCCTCGGATGGATGAGCAGCGTGTTCTTGCCGATCCAGCCGAGCCCGGCCCGGGCGGCGAGGGGGCGCTCGGGGACCGGGGCGGTGTCGACGAAAGCGCGGAACCGGGCGTCGGGGAACTCGGCCTGCAGAGCGTCCGCCAGGGCGTGGAGGCGTTTCTTGACGAGCTTGTGGTAGTCGCGCCCGCGGGCGTAGCGGGCGACGCGTCCGCGGCCGGGCGGCAGCGGCGGGTCCTGGTTGCCCGCGCGGTCGGCGTAAAGGTCGGCGACCATGATCGCCGAGCGGGCCCCGGGCAGGATCTGCACGGGGTCAACGCGGAGTTCAGCGTGCTCGGCGAGGTAGCCCATGGAGCCGTGCTTGCCCGCGGCGAGCCAGTCGCGGAGGAACTCGGCCCGTTCGAGAGGATCGAGGGCGCAGACGCCGGCCGCGGCGAAGCCCTGGGACTTCGCGAGGTCGACGGCGTGTTGCGCAGGATCAAGCGGCATGGTGGCACGAATCAGTTCTGCTGATTCGTGGCGGCGGCCGGTGGCGTTCGCGAGGCTCGGCGCATCGGACGAATCGGACGCCGCCACGATTGAAGCCGCGGCGGCTTCAATCGTGCCACCGGGCTAACGCACGTCGGGGCGGTTGGCGGCGCGGGAGGTGAGCGGGCGGCGATCGGGCTGGAGGTGGGCCGAGGAGCTGGCGGGGCGGCGGGCGAGGCCTTCCTTCACCCAGCCGTAGAAACGCTCGGCGGAGGGGATGAGCACGTCCTCGGCCGGGGCGAGGTCGGGGAGCCAGAGGCGGTCCCACTCGACGGTGCACCAGCCGCGGAAGTTCGAGGCCGCGAGGTCACGGACGATCTCGGCGACCGGCACGTCGCCGTCGCCGATCGGGACGGGGCGTCCGGCGTGGAAGTCCTTGAGCTTGACGACGGCGAGGTCGCCGCCGAGGAGAGCGATGCCATCCAGGGGATCCTCGCCGGCGGCGGCGGCGACGGCCGGGGAGTAAGCGAAAGTGAGGAGGGGGTTGCGGAGGCGGGACTCGATCTCGGCGAGGTCCTCGGCCGTGGGGAAGGAGCCGCCGTTCTCGAGGAGGATCCGCACCCCGGTGTGCCGCGCGGTGCGGCAGGCGAGGTCGAGGCGTTCGAGGATGCGGCGCAGGCCCTGGCTGCGGTTCTCGCGTTCCTGGAGTTCGAAGGGGAAGACGCGGAGGTAGGGGCACTGGAGCTGGGCGGCGACGCGGACGAGGCTGCGGGTCGCCTTGACGGGGGCTTCGAAGTCCCCGAAGACGCGCCCGAGGACCGGGGGGAAGACCGGGGCGTCGTAGCGGATGGAGGAGGCGAGGACGGCGATGTCCACGCCCGCTTGCTCGAAGAGGTATCGGACCTTGCCGGGGCCCGTGAGGCAGGGATCGGGGGTGAACTCGGCCGAACCGTGCCCGAAGGTGCGGAGTTCGACGCCGAGGTAGCCGGAGCGTGCGGCGAGGTCGGCGACCTGCTCGAGGGTCCAATCGGGGCAGGCGACGGTGCTGAAGGCGGGCTTCATCGGGCGTGTGGCTCCGGTCGGCCCGGTCCCCGAAGCGGGGCCCGGGCGGCGGTCTGACTCCGGGATCGGCATGGTAGTCCGCAGACGGCGCGGGGAGACGCGATCGCGGGTCGTGTCATGCCCGGCGGGAACGCGCATTTCGACGGGCGCAGGCGGGTCAGGGGGCCTCCGGGCGGGAGCGGACAGCCGGGCAGCGTTCGGGCGCCGCCCCGAGATGCGCCTTGCTGCGCCGGCGCGGCGAGGTATTCTGACGCGCGCCGGACGCCCCAGGAACCGGGGCGTGCGCCGCCCCTGCGAGGCGAGAGGAGACGGGATGCATCTGGAATGGGCGACGGCCGCCGCGGCCGCGGTGTGTGCGGGTCTCGCGACGGCGGCTCCGGTGGGGATCGCGGCTCCCGCCCCGCAGGAGTCGGGGTGGGTCGTGGTGAAGTTCCGCGACGGGCTCGGGTTCACGGCCCGGGAGGGGCGGCTGGTGGTCCCGCAGGGCGTGGACGCGTCCCGCCGGTCGGCGGTGGCGCAGGCGGTGCCGGCCGCGGCGGAGTGGCGGCGTTCGGGCCGGCTGTCGGACGAGCGGATCCGGGAGCTGACGGAGCGGGCCGAGCAACGGCTGGGCAAGGACCTGCCGGACCTGACGCAGGTGCTGCGGGTGCGGGTTCCCGAGGGGGTCCCGCGGGCGGAGTTCGTGGACCGGCTGCTCGGGCTGGAGGAGGTGGAGTCGGCGCTGCCCGCGCCGGTCCCGACGCTGCCGGCGCCTGGGAACTTCGAGGAGTACCAGCTCTACGCGGGCCCTGCGCCGCAGGGCGTGGGCGTGTGGCCGCTGCACGACGTGCCGGGCGGGCGGGGCGAGCACGTCCGCGTGCTGGACATCGAGTTCACGGTGGAGCCGCACAACGACCTGCCGCCGATCACGGTGGTGGGCGGGCCGTGGGTGGACCCGTCCCCGCCCGGGTGGCACGGGACGGCGGTGATCGGGGTGATGGGGTCGCTGGACGACGGGATCGGGACGACGGGGGGCGTGCCGGACGCGGAGTACCTGTTCATCGGGACGTACAACGGGTCCTGGTACGACATCGAGGGGGCGATCCTGCTGGCGGCGGACACGCTGGAGGCGGGGGACGTCGTGCTGATCGAGCAGCAGATCGGCGGGCCGCGGACGACGGGGAACGGGCAGGAGGGGTACGTCTCGGTGAGCTGGTGGCCGTGGGCGTTCGTGGCGATCGAGATCGCGGTGGGGAACGGGATCTGCGTGGTGGAGGCGGCGGGGAACGGGTCACAGAACCTGTCGCACCCGGCGTACACGACGGGGAACTGGGGGCACCACCCGTACGTGCCGGAGAACGACCACCTCGGGATCACGGTGGGCGCGAGCGGATCGGCGTGGGACCGGGACCGGATCCGCGCCTCCTTCAGCAACTACGGGCCGACGGTGGACCTGCACGGCTGGGGGTGGGACGTGCTGGCGCCCGGGTATGGGGACGCGTACTCGGAGCCGGGCTGGCGGTACACGTGGTTCAGCGGGACGAGTTCGGCGACGCCGGTGGTGGCGAACGCCGTGGCGGCGATCCAGTCGATCCACAAGGCGGTGCGCGGCGTGCCGATGGATCCGGTGGAGCTGCGGGACGTGCTGATCGCGACCGGCTCGCCGCAACTGAGCGAGAACGGGCAGCACATCGGCCCGCGCCCGGACGCCGAGGCGGCGCTGTGGGCGATCTTCGGCGCCGAAGACTGCGACGGGAACGGGCGGCCGGACGAGATCGACTTCGCGGCCGGGGGGGACGCGAACGGCAACGGAACGCTCGACGCGTGCGAGCCGCCGTGCCCGGCGGATTTCGACGGGAGCGGGACGGCCGACATCGGCGACCTGCTGGCGTTCCTGGGGGCGTTCCGGCTGGGGCGGGGCGACTTCGACGGGAACGGATCGTCGGACGTGAACGACCTGCTGGCGTTCCTGGGAGCGTTCCGCGCGGGGTGCTGAGAGCGGAGCCGGCTCGCCCGGGTCGGCCGGCGGGCCTCGCCGCTCTCGACGGGCGGTTTCCGGCCGCGTCCGACGATCTCGGCGGGTCGCCGGGACCGCCGGTGCGTCGGGCCCCGCGGCCGGCCGTAGGATGCCTCATGACGCAGCGCGAGCTCGAGCCGGGGGTGGTCACGGACCTCGCCGACCGGATGACCTACAGCGGGTATCTTCGGCTGGACAAGATCCTGAGCGCCCAGGAGCCGCTGAGCAACCCGCCGCACCACGACGAGCTGCTGTTCATCATCCAGCACCAGACGACGGAGCTGTGGTTCAAGCTCGTGGTGCACGAGCTGCGGGCGGCGCTGCGGCTGGTGCGGGAGGACCGGCTGGCGGAGACGTTCAAGATCCTCGCGCGGGTGAAGCAGATCCAGGACCAGCTCTACAACCAGTGGGGCGTGCTGACGACGCTGACGCCGAGCGAGTACTCGCAGTTCCGGGGCGTGCTCGGGACGAGCAGCGGGTTCCAGAGCGTGCAGTACCGGATGGTCGAGTTCATGCTCGGGAACAAGGACGCGGCGATGGTGCGGTTCCACCGCCACGACCCCGAGGCCGAGCGGACGCTCGACGAGCTGCTGCGGGCGCCGAGCCTGTACGACGAGTTCCTCAGGCACCTGGCGCGGCGGGGGCTGCCGGTGCCGCCGGAGGTGCTGTCGCGCGACGTGACGCTGCCGCACAAGGCGCACCCGGGCGTGACCGAGGTGTTCCGGATGATCTACGCCGAGCCGGAGAAGCACTGGGAAGCGTACGAGATGTGCGAGAAGCTCGTCGACGTCGAGGAGCACTTCAGCCTGTGGCGGTTCCGGCACGTGAAGGTGGTGCAGCGGGTGATCGGGTACAAGACGGGGACGGGGGGCTCCTCGGGCGTGCCGTTCCTGAAGAAGATGGTGGAGCACACCTTCTTCCCCGAGCTGTGGGACGTGCGGACGGCGCTGTAGGCCGCGGGATGCGGAATGCACGGTGGGAGGCGGAATGGAGCGGAACTTCGTCGGTCAGGCGGCCAGGGCACTCGGGTGTGGGGGCTTGGTGGCCATTGTCGTGCTCGCGGCGCGAGAGTGTTCGCTGCAAAGCACGATCGGGGCGATCAACGACGCGGGCGGGACCGTGAGTGTGCAGGTGAGCTATCCTGGCTCTGGCAGCGGGGATGTCGACCTGCACGTGCCCCCTCACGCCGCTCCTTCGGACGAGGTGGTGGCCGAGCAGATCCGCAGGGTGGCGCGGCTGGGGCGACGGGCGACGTCGTTGAGGCTCGACGGGACGGAGGCGGGGCCGAAGGCGCTGGCGGCCCTGGCGGACGCGTCGAACCTGGAGGAATTGCACGTGACGTCGACGCCGTACGGTCGGCTCGAGATCGCGCTGATCGCGGGTCGGATGCCGTGGTTGCGGCGCCTGTACGTCACGGACGGGCTGCTCACTGAAGACGAGCGCCGGCGGCTGGAGGCCGCGTCGCCGGGGCTCAGGGTGCTCGAGGCGTCTCCCCGGCCGCGCGCGGTTGCGCCGTAGGATTGGAGCATGACCACGACCGCCTCGTCAGCGGCTGCGACTTCACTCTCCGATCCCTTGGCGGTGCGGTTGCCGGATCCGCTGACGGAAGCGGCGCTGGCGGAGCACGTCTTCCCGCTGTTTTCTCGCGTGCGCGCCCGCGGCTGGTCGCCGGAGCATCCGGACGGCGAGATCTACCTGGCGAACCACTCGCTCGGGCGGCCGCTGGACCGGACGGCCGAGGACGTGCGGGAGGCGCTGGACCTGTGGTACGGGGAGCTGGACCACGCGTGGGCGGCGTGGATGGAGGCGGCGCAGCACTTCCGCTGGCAGGTGGCGCGGCTGATCGGGTGCGGGGATCCCGGGTGCGTGGCGCCGAAGACGTCGGCGGGGCAGGGGCTCCGCGCGGTGCTGAACGCGATCCCGAAGGACCGCCCGCGGGTGGTCGCGACGCGCGGGGAGTTCGACTCCGGGGACTTCATCCTGAAGACGTACGCGGCGCGAGAGCGGGCGGAGGTGGTGTGGGTCGAGGCGAACGAACGGGGCGTCTTCGAGGCAGAGGCGATCGTCGAGGCCGTGCGGCGGCACCGCCCGGACCTCGTGCTGGTGAGCCAGGTCTTCTTCGTGACGGGGCAGGTGCTGGAGGGGGTGGAGGAGGTCGTCTCGGCGGCGCGCGAGGCGGGGGCGCTGAGCCTGATCGACGCGTACCACGGGGCGGGGGTGATCGATCTGGGGTTCGACCGGCTCGGGGCCGACTTCATGGTCGGCGGCAGCTACAAGTACACGCGGGGCGGCCCGGGGGCGTGCTGGCTGGCGGTGCACCCGCGGCACCTGAAGAACGAGCCGACGCCGGTCTCGGCGGACGGGGTGTTCACGCTGGACACGGGGTGGTTCGCCAAGGCGGACTCGTTCGGGTACCGGCGGACGGAGGAGCCGATCGTCGCGGCCGGGGGGGACGCGTGGCTGGAGGCGACGCCGCCGGTGCTGACGTGGTATCAGGCTCGCGCCGGGCTGGAGCTGACGAACGCCGTCGGCGTGGGGCGGCTCCGGGCGTACAGCCTGCGGCAGCAGGCGTTCCTGCGGGGCGAGCTGGAGCGGCGGGGCGTGGAGGTGGCGGACCTCGGGCTGCCCGCCGAGCAGCGCGGCGCGTTCCTGCTGCTGCCGGCCGGGGACACGAAGGCGTCGACGGCGCGGCTGCGGGAGTCCGGCGTGGCGAGCGACGCGCGGCGGTGCCCCCGGACGGGGCGGGCGTACATCCGGCTCTGCCCGGACCTGCTGACGACCGAGGCGGAGATGGCGGAGGCGGCCGAGCGGATCGCGGTGGCGCTCTGAGCGGCCGGTCGCGGCCGGGGGCGTCGACGCGGGCAGGGGCTGCAATCGCCCTCGGCGGTCAGGCCGCCGACGCCTCGCGGCGGGGGAAGATCAGGGCGAAGTCGGTGCCGCGGCCGAGATCGGAGTGGAGTTCGAGGCGGCCGCCGTGGGCCTCGACGATGCGGCGGGTGGTCGGGAGCCCGAGGCCGGTGCCGCCGGCCTTGGTCGTGAAGTAGGGGTGGAAGATCGAGTCGCGCTTGTCCTCGGGGATACCGGGCCCGGTGTCGGTGACGTGGAGGACGACGCACCCGGGGCGGTCGCGCTCGGCGCGGAGTTCGGTGCGGAGGATGAGTTCGCCGATCGGCTCGCCGTCGGAGGGCTTCGGGGCGGCGGCGACCATCGCCTGCACGGCGTTGAGCATGAGGTTGAGGACGGCCTGCTTGACGTGCGGGACGTCGACCTCGGCGCGGGCGTCGGGGGCGAGGTGGGTGCGGACGCGGACGCCCTGACGCTCGGCCTGGGGGAGGAAGAAGTCGACGAGTTCCTCGACGACGGCGTTGAGGTCGGCCGGACGGGGCTCGATGTGGAGTTCGCCGGCGTACTCGAGGAAGTCCTGGAGGATGTCGCGGAGGCGGTCGGCCTCGCGGCGGAGGGCGTCGACGCGGCGCCGGAGGCGGGAACGCTCGGCGTCGTCGACGGCGAGGTCGGCGATGCCCTCGGCGAGGAGCTGGGCGTTGAGGCCGATGGTGGAGAGCGGGTTCTTGATCTCGTGGGCGAGCCCGCCGGTCATGGCGCCGAGTTCGGCGAGGCGTTCGGCGCCGCGAGCGCGTTGCTCGGCCTCGCGGACGCGGGCGATGGAGCGGACGGCGAACCACCGCGCGACGACGGCGGCGCCGCCGGCGCCGACGAGAAAACCGATGAGGATGCCCGTGAGCAGGATCGTCACCGCGGGAGCGCCTCCGGCCGCGGCGGAGGATGCGGCCGCGGCCTGCGAGGGTAGGGGCGGTGCGTGCGGCCGCGGCGAGCGACCCGGCCTCGCTCAGCGGCGGGGGGAGCGGGCGTAGGTGGCCTGGGAGGACTGGGGCACGACGGTGACGGCGAGGCCTTCGGGGGAGAGGTTCTCGACGCTGCAGGCCTTCCAGCCGCGCTCGGTCTCGTGGGCGGAGTAGCGGACCTTCGCGCCGTCGCGCAGGACGCGGAAGCCGTCGCCGACGATGACGGTGTAGTGGGTGAAGATGTCCTGACCCTCGGGGCCGACGATGAAGCCGTAACCCTTGCGTGGGTCGAACCATTTCACGACGCCCTCGGCGCCATCGATCCTGCGAAGCTCAGGCATTGTCCCGCTCCCGCTCGGACGAACGCGGACCCCGCACGGGCAAGAGAACGCCCGTGCTCCCGGGAACCAGACCTTCCCGGACCGCTCCAAGGTACCAGAGGCGGGCGTGGCGTCAACGACAGGGGACAGGGAAAAGGGACGGAGGCCCCGATCGGGGCCTCCGTCCTCTCTGGAAGTTCATTCGGCACAGCCGCTTGCGCGACGTTGCGCAGGTCGTGCGTGCCGGGCGTTACTCGGCCGCGGTGGGCTCGGCCTCGCGCCCGCCGGAGCGACGGCGGCGGCGGCGACGCTTCTTCTTGGGCTCGCCGTCGGCGCCCTCGGTCTCCTCGCCCTCCCCATCGGGCTCGTCGGCCTCGTCTTCGGCCTCGGCCGGGGCGGGGGCGGGCTTCTTCTCGCCGCGCGGCTCGCGCTTGCCCTCGCCGCGGGATTCACCGCGTGGTTCGCGGCGCTCGCGGCGGGGCTCGGAGCGCTCCTCGCGGCCCTCGGGCTCGCCCTCGGCGGCGTCGCCGCCGCCCTTGGCGGCCTCCTCGCGGAGGACGGCCTTGCGGGAGAGCTTGATGCGGCCCTGCTCGTCGACGAGGAGGACCTTGACGCGGATGAGGTCGCCGACCTTGACGATGTCCGTGACCTTCTCGACGTAGCCGTCGGCGAGTTCGGAGATGTGGCACATGCCGTCGGTGCCGGGGATGAGTTCGACGAAGGCGCCGAAGTCCTTGACGCTGACGACGCGGCCCTCGTAGACGGTGCCGGGCTTGACCTCCTCGCAGATGGCGGAGATCTCGGCGACGGCGCCGGCGACGCCCTGCTGGTCCGGGGAGGCGACGACGATGGTGCCGTCGTCCTCGACGTCGATCTTGACGCCGTACTTGTCCTGGAGGGCGCGGATGGTCTTGCCGCCGGGCCCGATGAGCTTGCCGATCTTCTCGGGGTTGATCTTGAGAGTCTCGAGGCGCGGGGCGTACTTGCTGACCTTCTCGCGCGGGGCGGGGATCACCGCGTGCATCTCATCGATGATCTTGAGGCGGCCGCGCTTGGCCTGCTCGAAGATGCGTTCGATCTGCGCGACCGTCAGGCCGCGGGCCTTGAGGTCGAGCTGGATGCCGGTGATGCCCTCGACGGTGCCGGAGACCTTGAAGTCCATGTCCCCGAAGAAGTCCTCCTCGCCGATGATGTCGGTGACGAAGACCTCCTTCTGGTCCTTGTCGTCGCTGAAGCGTCCGATGGAGATGCCGGCGACGGTGTTGACGATGGGGACGCCGGCGTCCATCAGGGCGAGGCAGCCGCCGCAGACCGAGGCCATGGACGAGGAGCCGTTGGACTCGGTGATGTCGCTGACGAGGCGGATGGTGTAGGGGAAGTCGTCGGGGTCGGGGATGACGCCCAGGAGGGAGCGCTCGGCGAGGGCGCCGTGCCCGATCTCGCGGCGCCCGGGGCCGGCGATGCGCCCGGCCTCGCCGACGCAGAACGGCGGGAAGTTGTAGTGGAGGTAGAACTTCTTGCTGTACTCGGGGATGAGGCCGTCGACGATCTGCTCGTCCTTGCCGGTGCCGAGGGTGCAGCTCACCAGGGACTGGGTCTCGCCGCGCTGGAAGAGGGCCGAGCCGTGGGTGCGGGCGAAGACGCCGACGCGCATGTGGAGGGGACGGATCTCCTCGGGCTTGCGGCCGTCGGCGCGGATGCCCTTCTCGACGATGAGGTTGCGGGTGACCTTCTTCTCGAGGCGGCGGAAGGCCTCGGCGGCCATGGCGCGGCGCTTCTTGGAGAGTTCGTACTCGCCCGGCGTGCCGTCCTCCTTGACGGGGAAGTGCTCGTCGAGCATCGCGCTGCGGATCTCGCCGACGCGGGTGTTGCGGGCCTCCTTGCCGTTGATCTGGCGGGCGGCGGTGAGGTCCTTCTCGACGAGCTTCTTGACCTGCTTGACGATGTCCTCGTCGGGGAGGCTGAGTTCGCCGAGGATCTTCTCCTGCCCGGCCTGGGCGACGAGTTCCTCGATGGCCGAGAGGATCTCCTGGATGTGCTTGTAGCCGAACTCGATGGCCTGGAGGACGACCTCGTCCGGCACCTCGGCGGCGCCGACCTCGATCATGTTGATGCCGTCCTTGTGCCCGGCGAGGACGAGGTCGAGGTCGGAGTAGTCGAGCTCGGTGACGGTGGGGTTGATGACAAACTGGTAGTTGTCGTCCTCATCGAAGATGCGCCCGACGCGGACGGTGGCCGTGGGGCCCTCGAACGGGGCGTTGGAGATGGCCAGGGCGGCGGAGGCGGCGGTGCCGGCGATGACGTCGGTGTCGTTCTCGCCGTCGTGGCTCATGACCCAGCACTGGACCTGGACCTCGTCGATGAAGCCGTCGGGGAAGAGCGGACGGATCGGCCGGTCGATCATCCGCATGGTGAGGACTTCTTTTTCGTTCGGGGCGCCCTCGCGCTTGCGGAAGCCGCCGGGGTACTTGCCGGCCGCGGGGGTCTTCTCGCGGTAGTCGACCTGGAGGGGGAAGAAGTCGAGCCCGGGGCGCGGGCCCGCGCGGACGCAGGTGGCGAGGACGGTGGACTCGCCGTAGGTCACGACGACGGCGCTGGTCGCGAGCTTGGCGATCTCGCCGGTCTCGATGCGGAGGGTG
>Ga0065721_10006083_pt1 | contig 10679 bp, 10 predicted proteins | sample Mesricmetagenome_FD_59108 | JGI IMG/M metagenome (GOLD analysis project Ga0065721, IMG submission 59108) | Mesophilic microbial community from rice straw/compost enrichment Sample: eDNA_1 v2 (version 2) | ecosystem: Engineered > Solid waste > Grass > Composting > Bioreactor | place: USA: Davis...
GCGCCACCGCATAGGCGGCGCGTGCATCGCCGGCGTCGAGGAGGTTGCGGGCGAGGATCCGCCGCTCCAGCGCCCAACTGTCGCCGTCGGCGAGCGCGGCGACGACGCGCGGAGCGTCCTCGAGCGCCTTGGCCGCCTCGAGGAGCTTCTCCTGCCGGCGCAGCATGCGGGCGCGNGCGAAGACGTAGGCCGGCNTGCTGCGCAGTTCGGCGGGCACGGCGTCGAGCAGCTTGCCGGCGCCGGTCNGGTTCTTCATGGCGGAGCCGAAGGCCTTGAGGAGNGCCTCGTGGCCGGGCCCCAGCGCCTTGGCCTCCGGCAGTGCCTCGCCGAGGCGCTCGGCGAACATCAGGCGCTCCAGGCGCCGCTCGTGGTCGGAGCGCAGCAGCTCGGAGCCGAAGCGGGCGAGGATGCGCTTCTCCAGGGCATCGCTCANCGCCTCNCGGCGCCAGACGCGCCGGGCGATCTCGGCGGCGTCGCTGTCCCGGCCTTCAGCGGCCAGNACTTCCGCGAGGGCAATCTGCCCCTCCGGGCTCACGGGCTCGCGTGTCGCAAAGAAGCCGCGCACGACGCGGGCGGGCTTGGCCTCGTCGAGGAGGGCCTGCTCGGCCCTTTTCTGCAGGCCGTCCTCGCCCGGCCAGCCGGGGTGGCGGTTGAGGAAGGCGTTGATCCGCTCGAAGGGCACCGCGCGGGCGTTGTGGCGCAGCGCAACCCATTCGGCGAGCGTGCGCGCGGCAGGCGTCTCGAGGGCGAGGGCCAGCGCATCGCCGTCGCTGACGCGGCCGGCACGATAGCGCTTGATGGCCTCGTCGAGCGTCAACAGCGGCGACGGCGCGGGGCTTTGCGCAGCCCCGTTCTCGGGGCGGGTCGGGGGATCGGGCAGGGAGACGGAGGTGGCCGTGCTTTCCGGGCGCGGCGGCGGCAGCACGGCCGCACGGCTCGGCCGCTGCACGGCCGCAGTGAGGACGACCGCGCCGACGAGCCCGAGCGCCGTGCTCGCGGCGAGAAAACGTGTGAACGGCTTCATCGCGCCCTCGTCGCGAAGATGACGGCCTCGACCACGCAGATACGGATTGTCCCAGCCCTCCGTTGAGGAAATGCTAACGTTGTTCGGACGCTGAAACGGAAGAGCGCCCCTTTGCCTCCACCTCAATGAGCGGTATGACTGCGGCAGACGTATGGCCGTCCGACCATGCGCCATTCCCGCAAGGACAACGAACGCAGCTGCGTTTTGGAGCGACAGTAATGACGACGCATCGCCTCTTCACCGGTTCACTGACAGCGCTCGTGACGCCGTTCAGGGACGGGAAACTGGACGAGGCGGCCTTTCGGGGGCATGTCGCGTGGCAGATCGAGAACGGCACGCACGGCCTCGTGCCCGTGGGCACGACGGGCGAGAGCCCGACGCTGACGCACGACGAGCACAAGCAGGTGGTGGCCTGGTGCATCGAGGAGGCGCGGGCCAAGGTGCCGGTCGTCGCCGGGGCGGGCTCGAACAACACGGCCGAGGCCATCGACCTCGCGCGCCATGCCGAGAAGGCGGGCGCCGACGGGCTGCTCGTCGTCACGCCCTACTACAACAAGCCGACCCAGGAAGGGCTCTACCAGCACTTCAGGGCCATCAACGACGCCGTCGGCATCCCGATCCTGATCTACAACATCCCCGGCAGGTCGGTGATCGACATGAGCGTCGACACCATGGCGCGCCTGTCGGAGCTGAAGAACATCACGGGCGTCAAGGACGCGACGGCCAATGTGGCGCGCGTCAGCCTGCAGCGCGAGGCGATGGGGCCGGACTTCAACCAGCTCTCGGGCGAGGATGCGACGGCGCTCGGCTTCATGGCCCACGGCGGCCACGGCTGCATCTCTGTGACGGCGAATGTCGCGCCCAAGCTCTGCTCGGAGTTTCAGGAGGCGTGCCTCAGGGGCGACTACAAGGCCGCTCTCGCCATCCAGGACCGGCTGATGCCGCTGCACACGGCGCTGTTCGTCGAGACCAACCCCTCGCCGGCGAAATACGGCCTGTCCATCCTCGGCCGCATGAGCGAGGAGACGCGCCTGCCGCTCGTGCCGGTGACGGAGGCGACCAAGCGCCAGATGCGTGCCGCCATGGTGCACGCGGGCTTGATCAATGCTTGAGAGATGACCATGTCCGCCGCGGCGGCGAGAGCCGCTGCGGCGAACGGGGATGGGTGACGTGTCAGCGAAGAACAACAAGACGCCCGGGCCGCGTGTGGTGGCGGACAACCGCAAGGCGCGGTTCAACTACGAGATCCTCGAGAACATCGAGGCCGGCATCGCGCTGACGGGCACGGAAGTGAAGTCGCTGCGCGAGGGCAAGGCCACGATCGGCGAGGCCTATGCCGGGCCGTCGGGCAACGAGTTCTTCCTGTTCAACGCCTATATCCCGGAATATCTGCAGGCGAACCGCTTCAACCACGAGACGCGGCGTCCGCGCCGGCTCCTGCTGCACCGCCGGCAGATCAACAAGCTGCTCGGCGCCACCCAGCGCGAGGGCTTCACTGTCATTCCGCTGCGCGTCTATTTCAACGAGCGCGGCCGCGCCAAGGTCGAGCTCGGCCTCGCCCGCGGCAAGAAGCTGCACGACAAACGCGAGACCGAAAAGCAGCGCACCTGGGAGCGCGAGAAGGCGCGCGTGCTGCGCGAGCGCGGCTGAGGTCCCTCGGCGGCCGGGGAGGAGCCTGTGACGAAGCATATCTCGTTCGACCACTGCGTCATCCACGTCTCCGACTGGTCGGTTTCGCGCAAGTTCTATTGCGACGTCCTCGGCGCCGAGGCGGTGCCGGTGCGCAACGGCTTCGCCTTCCGTTTCGGCGCCATGCAGCTCAACTGCCACGGACCGGGCCAGCTCGGCGAGCCGCGGGCGCGGTTGCCGGTGATGCCGGGCAACAGCGATCTGTGCTTCGAGTGGCACGGGACGATCGAGGAGGCTCTCGCCCATCTCTCCGCCCATGACGTCGCCGTGGAGCTCGGCCCGGTGGAGCGTTTCGGCGCGCGGGGCCATGGCACCAGCGTCTATTTCCGCGATCCCGACGGCTCGCTGCTCGAGTTCATCGCCTACGGCTGAGGCGCGCCCTCAGGCCTGCGCCGGCAGCACCTCCTCCTCGTCTTCTTCCATTTCCTTGAGCCGCCGGTCGGCGTAATGCCGCGCCAGCACCGCGCAGGCCATGAGCTGAATCTGATGGAAGAGCATCAGCGGCAGCATGATGATGCCGATGTCCTGTCCGGCGAAGATGACGTTCGCCATGGGCACGCCGCTCGCGAGGCTCTTCTTGGAGCCGCAGAAGACGATGGTGATCTCGTCCTCGCGGCTGAAGCCGAGGAGCCGCGCCGCATAGGTCGTGATGACGAGCACGAGGGCGAGCAGCACCACGTCGACGGCCACCATGACCGCAAGGTCGAGTGCCGATAGCTTGTGCCACAGCCCCTCGACCACCGCGTGGCTGAAGGCGATGTAGACGACGAGCAGGATGGAGCCGCGGTCGACGAGGCCGAGGATGCGGCGGTTCTCGTTCACCCAGCGGCCGATCCTCGGCTGCAGGATCTGCCCGACGACGAAGGGAAGGAGCAGCTGCACGAGGATGCTGCCGACGGCCTCGAGGGATGGGCCGCTGCCGCGTGCGCTGAACAGCAGTCCGACGAGGAGCGGCGTCAGGAACATGCCGAGGATGTTGGAGGCCGAGGCCGAGCAGACGGCGGCCGAGACGTTGCCGTGGGCGATCGAGGTGAAGGCGATCGACGACTGGATCGTCGACGGCAGGACGCACAGGAAGAGGATGCCCGCAAAGAGCGCCGGGCTGAGCAGCGTCGGCACGAGAAGGCCGGCGGTGAGCCCGAGAAGCGGGAAGAGCACGAAGGTGGCGGCAAACACCATGAGATGGAGTCGCCAGTGCGTGAAGCCCGCGATGACGGTCGCCCGCGACAAGCGGGCCCCCTGCAGGAAGAAGACGAGGGCGATGGCAATGTCGGTGGCGATGCTGAACGGCTCGACCAGCGCGCCACGCACCGGCAGGACCGTCGACAGCGCGACGACGCCCAGGAGCGCGAGAAGAAACCTGTCCGCCAGGAGCCGCAACATGATGCCACCTCGGTTGAGAGTCTCGGCGGCACATCTAGCCCCCGGCTGGATTATTTGGAATTGTGCTGATGCGGATATCAGCCATCGCGAAACGAGATAGCCATGTACGATCCCGTCCTCCTGCGCACCTTCACGGCTGTCGCCGAGGCGCGCAGCTTCACCGGTGCGGGACGCCTTCTCGCCATGGGCCAGTCGACGGTGAGCCAGCATGTGCGCAAGCTGGAGGAGGCGGTCGGCCGACGGCTCGTCGCGCGCGACACCCATTCCGTGACGCTGACGCCGGATGGTGAGGCGATGCTGGGCTTCGCGCGCAACATCCTGGAGATGAACCGCCGCGTCGAGCGCTATTTCGAGGGGGCGGAACTGCGCGGCAAGCTGCGATTCGGCGCCTCGGAGGATTTTGTCCTGTCGCGCCTCGCCGAGGTGCTCGGCGACTTCGCCCGGCGCAATCCTTCGGTCGATCTCGAAATCACGGTGGCGCTCAGCGGCATTCTCAACGAGATGCTGCAGGCGGGCGAGCTCGACCTCGTGCTCGCCAAGCGGCGCATCGGCCAGGAGCAGGGCACGCTCGTGCGCCGCGAGGCGCTGGTCTGGGCCGCGGCCAATCCGGCCCTGTTGGTACCGGACCGGCCGGTGCCGCTCATCGCCTTCCCGCCGCCCAGCATCACGCGCGCGGTGGCCATCGAGGCCCTGGAACGGGCCAACGTGCCGTGGCGGATCGTCTGCACCTCCGGCAGCCTGAGCGGCCTGCGCGCGGCGGCCGTGGCCGGTCTCGGGGTCCTGGTGCAGCCGCGCAGCATGCTGCCTGCCGGGCTCGTGGAGCTACGGGCCGGGCGTCATCTGCCGGAGCTGGAGGAAGTGGAGTTCGTCCTTGCCGCTGCCGGCCGGGAGTTCACGGGGCCGGCACGGGAGCTCGCGGCGGACATCCTCGCCGGCAACGCCCGCCTGTCCATGTGAGGTGCCTCACCGGGCGTCGAGATAGGCCTTCATGTCGGTGAAGACGGCACGGAACATGTCGCGCGTGAGGCGGCCGGTGTTCGTGTTGTAGCGCGAGCAGTGATAGCTGTCGAAGAGGCGGACGCGGCCGATGTCGTGGGCCGCCTGATGCGCGAAGGGCACCTTGCCGGGCGAGGCGCCGAGCGCGCGCACCGTGCTCTCGTGGGCGATGCGACCGAGCGCCAGGATGGCACGCAACTCCGGCAGCGAGCCGATGGTGGCCGCCAGATAGCTGCGGCAGGTCTTGATCTCGGCGCCGGTCGGCTTGTTCTCCGGCGGCACGCAGCGCACCGCGTTCGTCAACAGCGCTCCTTCGAGGCGCAGGCCGTCGTCGGGCCGCGCGGCGAAGACGCCGGACGAGAAGCCGAAGTCCGACAGCGTCTCGTAGAGCAGGTCGCCCGCATAATCGCCCGTGAACGGCCGGCCGGTGCGGTTGGCCCCGCGCAGGCCGGGTGCGAGGCCCACGATGAGGAGGCGCGCACCCATGTCGCCGAACGAGGGAACGGGGGCATTGTGCCAGAGCGGCTCACGCGCGCGCCATTCGTCGCGGAAGGCGACGAGCCGCGGGCATTGCGGGCAGTCGGACGAGGGCTCGATCATGCGGGGAGAGGTATCAGCCCTCGCTGCTGCCGTCATCCCTCTCCGGCGGCGGCGTCTGGCGGATGCCGTAGCGCCGCTCGAGCCCGCGGCCGCGCGGGCTGTCCTCGAAGCCGCCGTGCTGCATGCGCTGCATGCGCTCGGCCGGGTCGCGGCCGATGCGCGGCTCGAGCTGCATGATCTCGATGAACTCGTCGGCCTGGCGGCGCAGCTCGTCCGCGATCATCGGGGGCTGGGTCGAGATGGTGGAAACCACCGACACGCGCACCCCGCGCCGCTGCATGGCCTCGACGAGCGAGCGGAAATCGCCGTCACCGGAGAACAGCACCATCTCGTCGATAAAGGGCGCGAGCTCGAGCGCGTCGATGGCGAGCTCGATGTCCATGTTGCCCTTGACCTTGCGGCGCCCGGAGGAATCCACGAACTCCTTCGTCGGCTTCGTCACCACGCGATAGCCGTTATAATCCAGCCAATCGATCAGCGGTCGAATCGAGGAATATTCCTGATCCTCGATCATCGCCGTATAGTAGAAAGCCCGAACCAGGCGACCCCTGTCCTGAAATTCTTTCAAGAGTCTTTTGTAGTCGATATCGAAGCCAAGTGTCTTGGTCGTCGCGTAGAGATTGGCGCCGTCGATAAACAGTGCGATACGCTGCTTGCTGCTCATGGATTGTACTCGGGGGTCTTTTGGTTTCTGGTGGGGCGCTGGCGTTTCTGATCTTGGTTTCGACTTGTGCGGTCCATGGCGAATTACGGAAGAATTGACGCTCATGGAGATTCTGCGACCCCATTCGGCTTATCCAGCATTCGGGGGCAAGGTAGAGCGGTTAAACGTAACAGCATCGTAAATATTATTCTGTGATTTCTACCATTCGGGGCTTCTGGGTCAACTCAAGAGCGATCCTTGCGGGCGCCGCTCTGCAATAATGGTTGCCCCGCCGCTCCGGCTCGCCGCCACGAGCAGGCCTCGCGGAAGGCCTCTGTTCACTCCTGCCGAGCGCCGCTGCTGCATTTTCCGGCGACTTCGGCCATGCTCCCATGGAAGAGCCGGCCGCCCGTCACGCGTACATTACAACTTGTCTATATCTACTAGACGAGTTGCGGGGGCTTGTCATGCGCTGCGTGCCACGCCGCAGGCAGAATTTTCAGCCCGTGACGCGAGTTACCTTGCTCACCACACGTTTTGCGCGAAGTTCGCCGATGATGGCGTTGAGGTGTTTCAAGTCCCATACGGACACATCGATCGTCAGATCGGTGAAATCCGGCGTCCTGCGGCGCATGATGACGTTGTCGATATTGCCGTCATGTTCGGCGATCACCTGCGCCACGGTGGCGAGGGTGCCCGGCTCGTTGATGGAGTTGAGGGCGATCCGGGCGGGAAAACGCTGCCGGTTGCTGTCCTCCACCGCCCAGCGCACGTCGAGCCAGCGGTCGGGGGCGTCCTCGAAGGCGGCGAGGGCGGGCGACTGGATGGGGTAGATCGTGATGCCTTCGCCCGGCGTCAGGATGCCGACGATGCGGTCTCCCGGCACGGCGCCGCCCTCCGGTGCGAAGCGCACAGGCAGGTCGCCGTTGAGGCCGCGGATGGGGATGGCGCAGCTCGGTCCCTCCTCGCCGCCGGTGCCGGGCACCTTGAAGCGAAGGTTGTCCCCGCCCTTGATGTCGAACCAGCCGACGCCGTTGACGCTGTCGCTGCTCGGCTTCCTGTCCTCACGGTATTCCGGGTAGATGGCCTGCACCACATCGCCCGAAAACATCTCGCCGCGCCCGACGGCGGCGAGCACGTCGTCGATCGACTGCCGCGCGAGCCGCGGAAGCGCCGCCTTCAGCTTGTCGTCGGAGAAAGCCTTGCCGGCGCGCTCGAAGGCGCGCTCCAGGATCTGCCGGCCGAGGCCCGCATATTGCCGGCGCACGGCGCTGCGTGTCGCGCGGCGGATGGCGGCCCGCGCCTTGCCGGTGACGACGAGCGATTCCCAGGCTGCAGGCGGCACCTGCCCCTCCGCCCGCACGATCTCGACTTCGTCGCCGTTCTGCAGTTCCGACAGGAGCGGCGCGATCCGGCCGTTGATCTTGGCGCCGACCGCCGTGTTGCCGACGTCCGTGTGCACGGCATAGGCGAAGTCGATGGGCGTCGCGCCGCGGGGCAGGGCGATGAGCCGCCCCTTCGGGGTGAAGCAGAAGACCTGGTCGTGGAAGAGCTCGAGCTTGGTGTGTTCGAGGAACTCCTCCGGGCTGTCGCCCTCGGCCAGGAGGTCGACCGTGCGCCGCAGCCACTGATAGGCCCGGCTCTCGTTCATCAGCGTGCCGCCGGCGCCCGTGCGCCCGTCCTTGTACAGGGCGTGGGCCGCGATGCCGTATTCGGCGATCTCGTGCATCTCGGCGGTGCGGATCTGCAGCTCGACGCGCTGGTGCCCCGGCCCGATCACCGTCGTGTGGATCGAGCGGTAGTCGTTCTGCTTGGGTGTCGAGATGTAGTCCTTGTAGCGCCCGGGCACCATCGGCCAGGTGGTGTGCACCACGCCGAGCGCCCGGTAACAATCGTCGATGCTGTCGACGAGGACGCGGAAGCCGAAGATGTCCGAGAGCTGCTCGAAGGCGACGGACTTTCGCTCCATCTTGCGCCAGATGGAATAGGGCCGCTTGCGCCGGCCGGTCACCTTCGCCACGATGCCCCGCTCGGCGAGCCGGGTCGTCAGGTCTCTCTCGATCGTATCGATCAGCGGGCCGTTGCGCTGCGCAACTTCCTCGAGCCGGCGCGTGATCGTCTCGTAGGCCTCCGGCTTCAGGTAGCGGAAGGAGAGGTCCTCCAGTTCGTCGCGCATCTCCTGGATGCCCATGCGCCCGGCGAGCGGGGCATAGATCTCCAGCGTCTCCTCGGCGACGCGCAGGCGCTTCTCCGGCACGACGTAGTGCAGGGTGCGCATGTTGTGCAGACGGTCGGCCAGCTTGACGAGCAGCACGCGCACGTCGGCGGCGATGGCGAGCAGGAGCTTGCGGAAGTTCTCGCCTTGCTTCGCCTTCTTCGACACGAAGTCGAGCTTCTTGATCTTGGTGAGGCCGTCCACCAGCGCGCCGATCTCCTGACCGAACATGCGGTCGATCTCTTCGCGCGTGGCGTCGGTATCCTCGATCGTGTCGTGCAGGACGGCCGCGACGATCGTTGAATCGTCGAGCCTGAGGTCCGTCAGGATGGCCGCGACCTCGAGGGGATGGGAAAAGAACAGGTCGCCCGAGGCACGCTTCTGCTGGCCGTGCGCGCGCATCGCGTAGACGTAGGCCCGGTCGAGCAGGGCCTCGTCCGCATCCGGATGATAACGTTTGACACGCTCGACGAGCTCGTACTGCCGCATCATGGGCCGGGGACCGGGATCAGTTCTCAATTTTTCAAAAGATATCATGAAGATAGGCCGGCGGCGCAAGGGTTTGCGCAGCGCCTCGCCGCCGCAGCTCGCGTCGCCAACGAAAAAAGCCCGGCTGGGTGCCGGGCTTTCCAGCCAGCCGCTGTGGTCGCGGCGTGCCGATCAGTCGTCGTCGCCGCTGTCGGCCGGCGGGACGAGGCCCTCGAGGCCCCGCAGCAGGTCTTCCTCGCTCATGCGGTCGAACTGCACGTCGCTGTCGTCGCCGCTCGACGACGGCGTGCCGATCAGCGGCACGGCGTCCGCCTCCGGCTCGTCGACCTCGACGTAGCGCTGCATCGAGTGGATGAGGTCTTCCTTCAGGTCTTCCGGCGAGACGGTCTCGTCCGCGATCTCGCGCAGGGCCACCACCGGGTTCTTGTCACGGTCGCGGTCGACCGTCAGCGGAGCGCCGGCGGAGATCATGCGGGCACGATGGCCAGCGAGGAGCACGAGGTCGAAGCGGTTGTCGACCTTATCGATGCAATCCTCGACGGTAACGCGAGCCATGCTGGGCTCCCTCTCAAGCGACAAAATGTTACGGATCGAACGCGGTACCTACACCCGCAGGCCCGCGAGCGCAAGGGGCGGCAGGACGCGGGCGGCGAAGGACCTGGGCACACGCTCGTGCCCCGGACGCACCGCAGCATGAAATGATGCGGTGCCGAGCCGGGGCCCATTCATAGAGCGCCTTCGGCAAGTCCTTGTGCTGGTTCCCGGCTCGCATTCCGCTTCGCTCAATGCGCCCGGGAAACGAGGTTGCTTCCGCAGCGGTTTGCAATCCGCGTCGACTGCCGACTGCTGACCGCTTAGTCCCTCACACCCCCGCCGCGAGCCGCTTCGGCGCCGTCAGGCGATAGCTGCGGCGCACGATGGCTTCGACCTCCGCCCAGTCGGGGCCGTCGTCGAGGCGCATGCCGATCCAGCCCTTGTGGCCGACGTAGGGCGGCACGAAGAAGCGGGCGGGGTCCGCGCCGACGAGCACCATCTGGCTGCCGGGCGGCGCCTTGCACCACAGGGACAGCCGGCCGTCGTCGCTCCTCGGCATCGCGAAGATCTTGTCGCGGATGCGGAACGTGGGGCCGCCCCAGGTTTCCTTCTCCTCCGCCTCGGGCAGGGCGAGGCAGATGCGGCGCAGCAGGTCGACCGGCTCCACCGTCACGGGGCCACCCTCACAATTCCTCGCGGACGAAGCGTCCACGGCGTTCGTAATAGAACGGCACGGGCAGCTCCGGCGCGAAGCCGCCGGCGATGCGCGCCTCCAGCTCTTCCACGATCACATGGGTGATCGTCGGCAGGTCGAGGCGCTTGGCATCGCGCAGCGACACCCAGGCGAGCTCCGTCAGTTCCGACTGCGGCCCGACGATGTCGGGAACCGTGGCGGCGATGGCGGTCGCATCGACAGCGAAGAAGCGCGTGTCGAAGCGCTTGGGCCGGCGCGGCGGCGTGATGGCGCGGGCGACGAACTGCAGCGCCTCGAGATCGGGAAAGATGCCGTGGTCGAGAAAGGCTCGCCACGGCCCCTCCGGCGCGCTCTCCGGCGGGCCGTAGTCGCGCGAGCCGATGATGAGCCCGGTCTCCTCGAACGTCTCGCG
>Ga0065721_10053024_pt1 | contig 10678 bp, 8 predicted proteins | sample Mesricmetagenome_FD_59108 | JGI IMG/M metagenome (GOLD analysis project Ga0065721, IMG submission 59108) | Mesophilic microbial community from rice straw/compost enrichment Sample: eDNA_1 v2 (version 2) | ecosystem: Engineered > Solid waste > Grass > Composting > Bioreactor | place: USA: Davis...
GATGATCCTGTCCCAGCGGCCGCTGTTGTGACGGCTTGCTCCAGTATTGATAGAAGGTGGAGCGGCCGTTGATGGAGGGCTGCTGGCTGCGAGTGGAGCGATAGGTGGAGTACTGCACGCCGCCACTGGTGAAGGTCTTACCGAAGGTGGCGCCTTGGCTCGGGTCATAGGTCCAGCGCTGCAGAATGTAGTATTCGACCAGATGTGACGGATCGGATTTGGATTTGTTCTTGTCGTATCCCCATCCGTACAGGGTCAGATAGCTGGCGCCACTGTCGCTGTTGAAGCGGTAGCCGATCACGCGGTTGAGGTCGCCAAAGTGCCAGCCCGGACCGCCCACATAGTTGTAACCGCCGCCCTGCCAGCTGACGCTGAAGTTACCGTTGGGTTCCAGAGTCATAGAAGTGGAGCCGCCGTCTTTCCAGTGAGTGAAGAAGAAGTCGCCCACATGACCGGTGGCGTGGTTGGAGTTGATCACGGTTCTTTCAGTGTATTTGCGTGTATAGGCCGAGTATTTCGACAGGTCTGCTGCCGGTGTCGGAGTCACAGTGGTATCCAGTTGTCCGTCGCGGGAATAGATGGCGAAGCCCGCGATGGTGGGGTTCTCCACGCCGCTGATCAGCTGAATGGTGACGCTGCGATCGTTGACCGGAATATCGCGGACGATCACCGTGTGGCCCACGTCGTGGCCCACCTCCGCATAAAGATCCAGACCGCTGATGACCTTGGTGCCTTCGATGGCGACATCAAAGCTGCGTGCGTTGGTGCTGTTCAGATAGATCTCGGCAAAATGCAGTTTGATCGTGTAGTAACCATTGGCGGTGACGGGGATTTCATAACTGAAGGCACCGTAGCGCTCGGTTTGATAGAGCGCGCCGCCCTGCACGGAGTCGTTGGTGCTGTTGGGGGCGCCGCCGGTGGAATACTTGTCCACCTGGTACTGCACACCGTCCAGAGTGACGGCCGCACTGCCGCCCGCGTTGATGGCAACCACCAGGGGCAGATCTATGGTGCCGCTGGAGGAGCTGGAAGACGAACTGGAGCTGCTTGAGCTCGAGGAAGAGCTGGTGCTGCTGGATGAACTGGCACTGGATGATGAAGAAGAACTGCTTGAACTTGAGGATGATGAGCTGCTGGTGGATCCGCCGGGATTGGAAGCTGCGCCGCAGCCAGCCAAGGCTGCCGTTGCCAAAACCAATAGGAACCCGCGAGAGAGCCGCATTACGTTTTTCATAGTAGTCGTCCGAAACAGAGGGCCAATCTTATTATCATATGATGTTTACAACTCCCTCATACATTAACTCATTTACCCGGGACGAATTGTGCCTTAGGTCATATTCCCCCCGGAAACCTCTTTGATTCTCGGTACTTTTTTCTGGAATTGAGAACATTTAAACAGGTGCGGAACGGAAGCGCGGCGGGCGCTGAATGATGTGCAGCGGCGGCGAAATATTCATACGCTCGGTGGCCATCCCGTTACAAGCCCATGGACCGCCGGACTCGACTTGGTAGCCGCGAGCGCCTATAGTACGCGCCCTTGAAGTTTGTCCGTTTTTTGAGCTGTCCCGCCTGGATGTATCCGTGATCGCCTTTGTCTGTATCTCCCCTCGAGTGGTTGCAGCTTTTCCGTTGACTTCACCTGCCTCGGCGGTCCTTCGACGACATACCGGATGAGATGCCAGCCATGACAGCCCCCTCCCTCTACGCGGATTTATCCCACTATTACGATCTGCTGTGCTCGGATATCAACTATCGGGAGCAGAGTGAATTTGCTCTGCGCGCCAATCAGTGTCTGGGAAACGGCGGGCGGCAATACCTCGACATGGCCTGCGGCTCCGGCGTTTTGCTGGAACATTTCTTCAGGGCGGGATTTGAGTGCAGCGGTCTGGATATAAGCGCGGATATGCTGGCGCTCGCCGCAGAGCGCTGCCCCGAGGCCCAGCTGATGTGTGCCGATATGAGCGATCTGCAGGCGGCCGACTCACTCGATCTCATCACCTGCTTTTTGTATTCCATACATTACTGTGCCTCCATCGCCAAACTGCAGCAGACTTTCCAGAGCGTGTTCGCCGCGCTCGCGCCCGGTGGCATGTTTTGTTTTGATGCGGTGGATAAGGATCAGGTCGCCAATGACCAGGGGCATGTGCACCGCACCCAGGTGCCCAATGGCCATTTGCGTTTTCAGACCCGCTGGCATTACAGCGGCGCTGGCGACCGATTGAACCTGCATATCGACATACAGGAAACCATCGACGGCCGGCAGCGGCATTATTCAGAGCAGCACGCCATGACGGCGGTCAGCGTAAGTGCGTTGCAGCGCATGCTGCAGGAGGCGGGTTTCGAGGTGACGGTGTTGGAACATGACTTCGCGCGCCTGTCCCAGTGGCAGGGCACCAGCGGCAATGTGGTGTTTTGCGCGGTTAAAGCAGCGGATGCCAATGTTGAACATAGGTAAAAGCATTCCATGAATTCACAGACCCATCCCGGGGCTATGCCCCACAAAGAATTTGTCGTTTTGATGGCGGCCATAATGTCGGTGGTGGCATTGTCCATTGACGCCATGCTGCCGGCACTCGGCGTCATAGGTCAGGACCTGGGCATCAGCAATCCGAATCACGCGCAATTCATTATCAGCGCCATTTTTGCCGGCATGGCGGCCGGTCAATTGTTGTGTGGCCCCTTGTCCGATGCGCTCGGTCGCAAGCGGCTGCTGATCATGAGTTTTCTGCTTTATCTCGTCGGCACCTTCATCTGCTGGTCGGCCAGCAGTCTCGAGCAGATGCTCATAGGCCGCGTCATTCAGGGCTTTGCGGCGGCGGGCCCTTATGTGTCGACCCTGTCGATCGTGCGCGATTGTTACAGCGGCCACGCCATGGCGCGGATTATGTCGCTGGTGATGATGATTTTTATCATGGTGCCGGTGGTGGCGCCGGCCATGGGTCAACTGATGCTGCGCATAGGATCATGGGAATCGGTTTTCACCCTGTTGTTCGTTTACGCTTTGAGCGTGCTCATATGGGTGTGGTTGCGCCTGAAGGAAACTCTTCCCCCAGAGCGTCGTGTCGTTTTTTCTGCGGCCAATATCAAAAAAGGCGCATTGACCGTGCTGAGCAATCGCACCACCGTGTGCTACATGATCTGCGCCGGTCTGGTGTTCGGTGCGCTGCTCGGATATCTGAATTCCTGTCTGCAGATTTTCCAAAGTCTCTATCAGGCCGGAGATGCATTTGCGCTTTATTTTGGCGCTTTGGCATTTACCCTCGGCATAGCTTCGCTGCTCAATGCGCGACTGGTGCAGCGCTTCGGCCCGCGGCAGATTTGCTTGCGCGCGCTCTGGTGTATGGCGTCGACGTCGGCGCTGCTGCTGGTGCTGCAATTCGTCTTGGTCACGCCCCTGTGGCTGTTCATGGGGTACGCGGCAATTATTTTCTTCTGCTTCGGACTGCTGTTCGGCAACCTCAACGCCCTGGCCATGGAGCCCATGGGGCATATAGCCGGCCTAGCTTCCGCCATCATAGGCGCCTTGTCCTCGGTGATCTCCATTACCTCCGGCACGCTGATAGGTCAGCTGTTCAATCACACGCTGTTTCCCTTGATCGGGGGATTTTTGTTGCTGAGTCTGCTGGCACTGGCGGTGGCTTCCGCCGTGAGAACCCCGGCGGCGGCCGAAGAAGAAGTGCCTGTGGCCGACGGGGTTTAGGGAGAGCTCAAAAGCCGGGCTATGCTTGGAGAAGTGACAGATTGGGCGCCGACCTTATAGGCACGGCTCTATTCTGTTGTCGGCGATAAACCGTTTTTGGGTTATGGTTTGGAGACCTGAAACGGGAACCCATTGAGGTACTGCCTATGAAAGCTTCTCCGTCGGAATTGCCGCAGGCGTTTCTCGGCCGCTGTATAGATCAGGCCCTCGGCCGGGTGGTGGCGGATCTGGTGATTCGCAACACCCGTTTTCTCGATGTGATCACCGGCGAACTGGTGAGTGGCGATATCGCCATTTGCGGCGACCGCATAGTGGGCACCTGCGAAACCTATAAAGGTGTGGTGGAAATCGACGGCACGGATCTGACGGTGGTGCCGGGTTTTATCGATACCCATGTGCACTGCGAATCGAGTCTGGTCACCCCGGCGGAGTTCGATCGCTGTGTGCTGCCGCGCGGCACCACCACGGCGATTTGCGATCCTCATGAAATCGCCAATGTGCTCGGGCGCGAAGGCATAGAGTATTTTCTCCGCTGCGCCGAGCAGACCGCCATGGATCTGTTCGTGCAGCTCTCCTCCTGTGTGCCGGCCACGGATCTGGAAACCGCCGGCGGGCGATTGGATGCGGCGGATCTGGTGGCGCTGCGCGATCATCCCAAGGTGATCGGTCTGGCGGAATTCATGAATTATCCCGGCCTGCTCGCCAAGGCGCCGGATGTGATGGATAAGCTCGCCGCTTTTCAGGGCTGGCATATAGACGGCCATGCGCCCCTGGTGCGCGGGCGCGATCTCAATGCCTATCTCGCCTGCGGTATCTGCACCTGCCATGAAACCACATCCCTGGATGAAGCCCGGGAAAAATTGCGCAAAGGCATGCATGTGTTGATCCGCGAGGGCACGGTTTCCAAGGACCTGCACGCGCTGGCGCCGCTGCTCAATCCGTACACCTCCAACGCCATGGGCTTCTGTACCGATGACCGCAATCCCCTGGATATAGGGGAGGAGGGACATCTGGATTTTCTGATTCGCACGGCCATCGGCTTGGGCGTAGCGCCGGGGGATGCCTATCGCGCGGCCACCTGGTCCGCCGCCCGCGCGTTCGGTCTGCGCGACCGCGGACTGGTGGCACCGGGAAAAAGAGCGGATCTGGTGCTGCTCAGCGACTACGAACAGTGCCGGGTGCACAGTGTGATCAGCGCCGGAAGATTTGTGAACGAGCAGTTGTTTGCGCAGCGCACACCTGTGGCGCCCGTGGGCCTCTCCAGCGTCAAACGCGCTCCTGTGACAGCGCATGATCTGCAGGTGGTGGGGCAGGGCGGGCAGTGCTCCGTCATAGGCGTCAAGGCCGGCAGTATTATCACCGAACATCGCAAATTGCCGGTGCCTGTGCGCGACGGTTTGCGAGTGGCGAATCCGGCGGCGGATATTCTCAAGATCTGTGTGCTGGAGCGGCACGGCAAGGGCGGCAATATAGGTCGCGGTTTCGTGCAGGGGTTCGGATTAGAGCGCGGTGCCCTGGCTTCATCGGTGGGACACGACAGCCACAATTTGTGCGTGGTGGGCAGCGATGACGGCGATATGGCACTGGCGGTCAATCATCTGATCGCCATAGGTGGCGGTTTTGCCGTTGCGCTCAATGGCCAGATCCTCGCCTGTCTGCCGCTGCCTCTGGCGGGCCTTATGAGTCTCGAGCCCTATGAAAAAGTGCGGGAAAACCTGTTGCTGTTGCGCGATACAGTGCGCGCCTTGGGATGTCCGTTGCCGGAGCCGTTTCTGCAGTTGGCATTTTTGCCGCTGCCGGTGATTCCCCACCTCAAGATCACGGATCGCGGTCTGGTGGATGTGGATCGATTTTGTTTTCTGGAATCGCGCTGATGCGGATTTTTTGGGGCGATACGTAAAAATAAAAAATGGGGAGGGGAATTCTGAAAGGTCAGGTGCTGTGGATTTTTTCGAATTCCAATGTATAACCCACTTTGCCGGCCACCGCCTGGAAAATCTTGGCGGATTGATAGCGCTCTCGCACCACCTTGATCAGGAGATTTTTGGTCTCCTCATCCGTGCGCAATCCGAAGAACACGCCGGTCACCAGTTCCGCGGGGAAGGGCAGATCCTCGTACCAATTCTTCGAATCCGTATCTTCGATGGAAATGTCCTGTGTGCTCATCTGCACACAGCGCAACTCCTGCTCCAGCTTGCGATGGGTGCCTTTGACGAACCAGTGATCCTTGAAACGCTCGACCATGGTGTCGCGGCGGTTGTGCAGGATCGAACCGAGTTGTTCCCGCAGACTGGTCAGTTGCGGACGTTCGGTTTGATAGACCACGGCCTTGGCGGAGGCGAAGGGTTCTGTCTGCCCGGGGACCAAGCGTATGGCCACCCCCTTGTGATTCTCGCCGAATAATTCCCAGGCGGTGACATTGTCGGGTTTGGCGCTGAAGGCGCAGATGCGCACCTGGCGCACATACTCCTGCCACTTGGCCATGGCGACTCTCAGCTGTACCTGGCGGTAATCCACCATTTTGCTCAACAACTCCCGCAGCACCCCGTGGGCCTCTTCCGGGGAGTTGAACCGATCTTCTTCCCGCCAGCGGCGTATGGCGCTGATCAAAGGGGAGTCGCCCTTGGGCTGCTCGGGGGCGAAGATCATGGAGGAGGCCAGCTTGATGGTGGAATCCAGCAGGGAGTCCACATCGAAATTCAGCTCGCTCAGGCTGGACAGTTCAAAGGGGTCCGCAAACAGGTCTGGTGCGCTCCAGCGCAGCTTTTGTTCCGACAGTATGTGCAGTGCGCCTGCGCGGTCGGTGAATTTGATCAGACTGTCGATTCTCTCAGCGGACACTGTGGACCTTTTCTGCCGGTTTTGAAGGTTTGCCGGTATGGATCTGCAGGCCCCACAGGCGGGAGATGTCTGCCGTATTCCGGTGGCGCCCTTGTTCATAAGCGTAGTTGGGTTCCACCGAAAAATCTTGCGGCCGCCCTTTGGCCGTCGGTTTTTGTTATCTGGGTCGGACCGAAACTCTATACAATAGCGCGCAATTTTGTCCCCCCATTGGAGGTTCTATGGAGTTTGCCGGTGCCCATATTCTGTCGGTCGATCAATTCATCAGGAGTGATATAGAACGGATTTTCGATGTGGCGGATTCCATGGCGCCCTATGCCCTGCGCCAGAAGGTCACCCGCGTTCTAGAAGGGGCAATTCTCGGCAATATGTTTTTCGAACCCAGCACCCGCACGCGAGTGAGTTTCGGCTGCGCATTCAATCTGCTGGGCGGCGAAGTGCGGGAGACCACCGGTTTCCAAAGCTCCGCCATCTCCAAAGGCGAGTCCCTGTACGACACGGCGCGGGTGCTGTCCGGTTACAGTGATGTCATCTGCATGCGCCACCCGGCGGAAGGGTCTGTGGCCGAGTTCGCCGCCGCCAGCCGGGTGCCGGTGATCAACGGCGGCGACGGCGCCAACGAGCACCCCAGCCAAGCGCTGCTGGATCTCTACACCATCCGCAAGGAGCTGCGCGGCCGCGGGCGCGGTTTGGACGGGCTGCGCATCGCCATGATCGGCGATCTCAAATACGGCCGCACTGTGCACTCTCTGAGCCGGCTGCTCTGCCTCTTCAACAATATCCATATCACCCTGGTTTCCCCGGTCGAGCTGGCCATGCCGGACTTCTATGTGGAGCTGGCGCGCCAAGCCGGCCACAAGGTGACAGTGTCATCGGAGCTGACCGCCAGCATCAGCAATGTCGATATCGTCTACTCCACCCGCATACAGGAGGAGCGTTTTCCCAGCAAGGAGGAGGCGGATCTCTATCGCGGGCGCTTCCGCCTCAATCAGGCCATCTACACCAAGTTCTGCGAACCCAATACGGTGATCATGCACCCGCTGCCGCGGGATTCCCGCGCCGATGCCAACGAGCTGGACAACGACCTCAATCAGAATCCCAATCTCGCCATCTTCCGCCAGGCGGACAACGGGCTGCTGGTGCGCATGGCGCTGTTCGCCATGGTGCTGGATGTGGTGCATCTGGTGGATCGCCACGCGCGACCGGTGAACTGGTTCCACAGGCGCGGCTACGAGTAGGAAGGGCTCAGAAGAGCATGCGGTTGAGGCGATTGATCAGTTCCTCCTGGGATTCCTGATCCAGCACGCAGGCTTCCACATCCAGCCCGTGCTTGTGCCACTGCTCCGGGTCGCTGCTGACCACGAGTATGGGAATCTGCGCCGTGTCGCTGTCCTGACGCAATTTTTCGAGGGTCTGATGGCCGCCCAGGGCTTCGTCCACCACGATCACATCCGGGCGGTTGCGCTGGGCGAGTATGAGGGTTTCCTGCAGATTGCGCGCCTGCAGCAGGGCGAAGTAGTGCTTGAGCTTGCCGTCTATGGCGCGGGCCAGGCGGCCGTTGGCGTCCGCCACTAGTATGCGCACCCTGGGGCTGAACAGCTTGACGGTGACCCGGTTGCGCCCCGCCTGTTTGGAGGCATAAAGCGCTTTGTCTGCGGCGTTGATCTGGTCGCGCAGGTGGGTGCCGGCAGTGTGGTTGATGACAGCGCCACCTATGCTGACGGTGATATGGGTGGCGGTGGGGGATTCCCGGTGGCGGATATTGAGCGCAGCGACATTCTGGCGGATGCGTTCGGCCACGTGGTATGCACCGTCTTCCCGTGTGTCCGTCAGCACGGCGATGAACTCCTCGCCGCCGTAGCGCGCCACTATGTCGCCGGGTCGGCCGAGGCTCTGCAATATGGCATCAGCCACCTTGACTATGCAGTCATCGCCGGCGATATGGCCGTAGCAGTCGTTGTATAGCTTGAAGTGGTCTATGTCCATGATGAGGATCGCCAGCGCCTCATGGTTGCGCGCCGCCTGCTTCCAGGCGTTTTCGGCCCGCTCATCGAAGGTGCGGCGGTTGAACAGCCGCGTGAGACTGTCGCGCTCGCTCAGCTCCACCAGGCTTTTGTTGAGGCGCTGCAGTTCGTCGCGCATGGCGATGATGCGTTCCATGGCGCGGATCTTGGCGAGCAGTATGGTTTCGCTGACGGGCTTGATCAGGTAGTCGTCGCCGCCCACATCTATGCCGCGGCGCAGGTCCTCTTCCTCGTGTTTGCCGGTGACGAAAATGATCGGCAGCCAGAGGTCGTCCTTCTCCAGCCATTCGCGCATCAGACGGGTGGTTTCAAAGCCGTCCAGGCCGGGCATCTCCACGTCCATGACCACCATGTCCACCACCTTGGCGTCGAACATCTGCAGGGCTTCTTCGCCATTGGTGGCGACCATGGGGTTGTGACCGGCGTTTTTGATGTACTGGCACATGGCGTGCCGCAGGGTGGCGCTGTCTTCGGCGATCAGAATATTCATTCGGGCTTGCTGCTCATCCGGTCTTGGCTCGAAAGGCTTCTAAAATATAGCTCGCCCCCGCGCCGTCGATGTATTACGGTCCACGCTCCCGTGGGCCGCCAGGGCGCCCGTTTCACCGTGTCAACACCGGGGGAAAGTGGAAATTGTAGGTCGATTTCTGTATTTTTGTGCGTCATTTTTTCGCAGGTTCTTATTTTTCCCATGTCCGTTGCTACAGATTTTGACGATATCCGCCCCTATAACGACGACGAGGTGCGCCCCACCATAGAACGTCTTCTGGGGGACAGGGAGTTTCTCGATACTGTGGCGCGGCTGAAGCTCCCCACATTCAGCCGTTTCGCGGCGCCGCTGCTGCGCCCCCTGGTGCGCCATGTGCTGCGCCGCGAAACCGCAGCGGTGAACAGCGTCGCCGACTTCCAGCAGCGCATCGAAAAGTACATGCGCCGCCTGCTGGATGAGACCATGACGGATCTGACGGTGTCGGGTCTGGATCATCTCAAGCCCGGGCGCGCCTACTGCTTTGTCAGCAACCACCGGGATATCGCCATGGATTCGGCCTGCGTCAATTGGATCCTCTATCACAACGGTTTCCAGACCCTGCGCATCGCCATAGGTGACAATCTGCTCACCAAGCCCTTCGCCTCGGACCTGATGCGCCTCAACAAGAGTTTCATCGTCAACCGCTCCGCCACTGCGCCCAAGGAGAAACTGAGGGCGGCGCGCAAGCTGTCGTCCTATATCCATCACTCGGTGGTCAACGACAACGCCAATATCTGGATAGCCCAGCGCGAGGGGCGCGCCAAGGACGGACTCGACAAGACCAACCCGGCCATCATCAGCATGCTGGCCATGGCGCGCGACAAGAGCGAAACCTTCGGCGCCTTCCTGGCGCGCGCCAACATAGTGCCTGTGTCCATCTCCTACGAATGGGATCCCTGCGATGTGGACAAGGCCCGCGAACTCACCATCCTCAAACGCGACGGCCGCTACACCAAGGGCGAGCACGAGGACGTGCGCTCCATCGCCAAAGGGATCACCGGCTTCAAAGGGCGGGTGCATCTGGCATTTGGCGAGCCTCTGTCCGATACCATCGCCGACGTGGATGAGGCCGTGGCTGCCATAGATCAGGCGGTGCTGAGCAATTACGTCCTACATCCGAGCAACTGCGTGGCCTATGAGCTGATTGAACACGCTTCGCCCAAGGTGCCTGTGGGCATCGACGGCGCACTCTTCACCGAAACTGACGCCAGTGCTGCCCGCACCCTGTTCCAGGAGCGGCTGGCCACCTGTCCGCCGGAGTGGCGGGACATGCTGGTGCGCATTTACGCCAACCCCGTCTACGCCAAACTCGGCGCCATCGACCGGGCCACCGCACCAGCGCAGCGGGCGGCGCAGGCCCGCTGATGCTGGCGGAATCCGTCAGGCAGACCATTCAAAGCGCATACTCCCGCTTTCTCAAAGCCCGGCAGCTGCAGCCGCGCTACGGCCAGAAGCTGATGATCGCCGCCATAGCCCGCAGCCTGGGCGGCATAGAACTCGACGCCGAGGGGCGCCGCTTCGGTTCTGGCCACGTGTGTGTGGTGGAGGCGGGCACTGGCACCGGCAAGACCGTGGCCTATCTGC
>Ga0065721_10053026_pt1 | contig 10678 bp, 10 predicted proteins | sample Mesricmetagenome_FD_59108 | JGI IMG/M metagenome (GOLD analysis project Ga0065721, IMG submission 59108) | Mesophilic microbial community from rice straw/compost enrichment Sample: eDNA_1 v2 (version 2) | ecosystem: Engineered > Solid waste > Grass > Composting > Bioreactor | place: USA: Davis...
TGGCGACAGTATCGGCGTCAAGCCGAAGCTCCGCGCTCGCCAGATTCTCTTGCAGCTGCTCGACCCGGGTCGCGCCGACGATCACCGTCGACACCGCCGGTCTGTCCATCAGCCAAGCCAGAGAGAGCGTGCTCGGCGAGCAGCCGAGCTCTTCCGCCGCCCGGCCGACCCGAGCGGCCAGCTCCAGGTTCCGTTCACCCAGAAACCGGCCGAAGCTCGGGTCCGTCTGCGCCCGCGAGCCGGCCGGCTGCAGGTTAGCCGCGCTGTATTTGCCGCTCAGAATACCGCCCGCGAGAGGGAAGTACGGAATGATGCCGAGTCCTTGGTCCAGGCAGAGCGGGACGTGCTCGTTTTCCGGCGTGCGGTCCGCCAGCGAGTAACTCAACTGCAGCGAAGAGAATCTCTCGTAGCCTTTCAGCTCGCTGACGCCGAGAGCCTTCATCAGCTCCCACGCCGCGTAATTGGACGCCCCGATATAACGGACCTTGCCGGAGCTAACGAAATCGTCCAGCGTGCGCAGCGTCTCCTCCAGCGGCGTCTCCGGATCGAACGTATGGATCTGGTACAGATCGACGTAATCGGTGCCCAGGCGGCGCAAGCTGTCCTCCAGCTCCCGCTGCAGATGTCCCCGCGAAGAGCCTCGGCCGTTCGGGCTCCGGTCCTTGATCAAGCCCGCTTTCGTCGCCAGTACGGCATCCCTTCTCCGTCCCGCCAGCGCGAGTCCGATGATGCGCTCCGATTCCGTGCCCGCGTAGATATTGGCGGTATCGAGAAAGTTGATCCCCCGGTCCAACGCCTCGTGAACGATTCGGATCGATGTCTCCTGGTCGGCCCGTTTGCCGAAGGCGTTCGTGCCGAGTCCGAGCGCCGATACCTTCAAGCCGCTTTTCCCCAATCTGCGGTATTGCATTGGCGTCCCCTCTTCCTCTCCATTTTGACGATGTCCCATGATGACGTTCGCGCGGCCCGCTATTAGCCCGTGACCGCCTCCGCTTTGATCTGCTTGCTCCGCAATTGTCCGCACGCCGCGTCGATGTCCGTGCCGTGCTCCAGCCGAACGCTGCAGCTGACGCCTTGTTTTTTGAGCGTATCGAAGAACTCGCTCACCTTCGGCCTCTCCGTCCGCTGATACTGGCTATGCTCGTCGACCGGATTGTACGGAATCAGGTTCACGTTCACGAGCGGCCTGCGGTCCCCGATCAGGTCGGCCAGCTCCAGGGCGTGCTCCTTCCGGTCGTTCACGTCCTTCAGCAGAATATATTCGAGCGTCACTCTTCGCTTGGTTTTCTCCAGATAGTAATCGAGCGCCTTCATGAGCTTCTCGATCGGAATCGCCTTGTTGATCTTCATGATCCGCGTGCGAAGCTCGTCGTTGGGCGCGTGCAGCGAGACGGCGAGGTTGACCTTCAGATCGTCGTCGGTAAACCGGTATATTTTGTCCGCGAGCCCGCTGGTCGACACCGTGATGTGCCGCCCGGCGATGGCCAGCCCTTTTTGATGCTTGATCACGTCCAGGAACTTCACCAGGTTGCCGTAATTGTCGAACGGCTCGCCGATGCCCATCACGACCAGGTGGCTCACCGTTTCGCCTTCGCCCCGGCTGTCCAGGAAGCGCTGCGCCTTCATGACCTGCTCGACGATCTCGCCGCTGGTCAGATCCCGGCTCTTGCGGAGCAGGCCGCTCGCGCAGAAGCTGCAGCCGATGTTGCAGCCGACCTGCGTCGTCACGCAGACGGACAGGCCGAACTTGTGCCTCATGAGCACCGTCTCGATCAAGTTGCCGTCCTTCAGCCGGAACAGAAACTTCACGGTGCCGTCCTTCGATTCCTGCCGCGAATGCTCGCCCAGGGATTCGATGCAGAAATGCTCGTCCAGCAAGCGAAGGCAATCCGGATTGGCGCCGTTCATCGCGGCGAATTCGGTCACCCTCTCGCGGTAAAGCCACTCCCAGACGAGAATGGCGCGGGATTTCTTGTGCCCGCGTTCCGCCAGCCATTCGGCCAGCCCTTCGAAAGTCATATCGTAAACGGATGTTTTATTCATTCGCAGCCCTCTTTTCGGAAAATAGCCGAACCGTGCGACTCGCTCCTATTTTCCCAGAAAAGGCGCGGATTCACAAGCCGGGGGAGCGGAAGCGCCGAACCGGAGTCGATTCGGCCTCCTGATCGGGGAACCTGCGAAATCATCGACGTAATCCGCTAGGACGGCCAGCCTTTTGCGCATCCTTCGCTGGTTCCCCCTCGATAATGGACAAGCACGGGTAGCTTGGCTACCGTCCGAACGAATGCCGACAACTTCGGCAGGTCCACGGCAGGTCCACGGCAGGTCCGCAGCAGGTTTTCAGCCCGTCGCCACGGCCGCGATAAACTCCCGCAAAATCCGCCGCAGCCCTTCCGGGTCCGCGAGCATCGGCAGATGGCCGGTCTCGAGCTCCCGGACTTGCGTCGGAGCGAGGTTCCGAATCATCCGGTTCTGCAGGGCGAGACCGAGCTCCTTGTCCTTCTCCAACCGAACGTAAAGCTTGGGGACGTCCGGCAAGGCGGCATCTAGCCGATCCACATAGACGCGATACGATTCGGGCACGATGCCGCACACGATTTCGTCCGCATCCGCTGGCGCGAGATCATGGCACAAACCTGCCCGGATAGCCGATTCGGGCGGTTTCGTGCCCATTATCCGCATCATCGCGGACAGAAACAATCTCTGGGGCCACGGCAGCGTCGACAGGAACGAGCCGCCCGGCTTCGGGATGGCCGCGCCCACGGCGACGAAGCCCGCCAAGCGCTCGCCGAGCCCCTCCGCGGCTTGCAGCGCCACCATGCCGCCGAGCGAGTGCGCCACGAAGACGATGCGGTCCGCCTCCAGCCGCTCGCTCTGCCTCCGCACCGCATTCGCGTAATCTTGCAGCGAAAGCTCCTTTCGGGTTTCCGCGTCGCCGGCCCGAGCCGGAAAATCGGCGTTCAAAGCGGGATAACCCAATTCCTCCTTCACCCTTTCCCACACGTTTCCGTTTAATCCCGCGCCATGCACGAACACGAATCCGATTGTCCCGGTCTTCCGCTTTGTTTTATCCAAGATCTATAACCTCCGCATGTCTAATGTTCCGAATGTGAACAAGATATCATTTAAACCGGTCAGTTATTGTCTTATTTAAATGATAAAATGAAAAAACGCCGGAAAGGAGGCTCCTTGCCATGTCCATGCCGAAATCCCAAAGACTCATCCAAATGATGATGTCCATCAACGCCAAAAAAGCGTTCACCGTTCGGGAGCTGGCCGATGAATTCGGCCTGTCCGTCCGGACGGCCGCGCGGGATTTGCGAGAGCTGAGCGAGCTTGGCGTACCCGTCTACTCCGTTCAAGGACGCGGCGGCGGGTACCGTCTGCTGCGGGAAAGGCTGCTCCCCCCGATCGCGTTCACGGAGAACGAAGCGGTCGCCATGTTCGTCGCTGGACAATCGCTGGGACATCTCGGCGCCTTGCCTTTCGAGGAAGGAACCGAAGCCGCGCTTCGCAAATTTTATCACTATATGCCCGAGGACGTTCGCGGGCGGATCGATCGCTTGAAGGACCGGGTCGCGATCTGGAGTCCGCGGCGCGACATGTCGCCGGACGTTCTGAAAACGCTCCTGCAGGGGATCATGGCGAAAAGCGCCGTATCCATCGCCTATGAATCCTCCGGAGGCGCCAAGCCCCGCGACATTCAGCCGATCGGTCTCTTCGAGAGCGACGGCTATTGGTATTGCCCGGCTTACTGTTTCCGAGCGCAGGCTTACCGGCTTTTCCGTGCCGACCGGATCCGTCGCGCCGAGCTCGCGCCCGAGCTGCCCTGCCGGGAGGACGTCGGCTCGCGGACGCTATGGAACGTTCCGGAAAACAAGTCGGCCGAGCGGATTTCGTTTACGGTCGAATTGACGGCCCGGGGCGTTCGCGAGCTGCGGTCCGACCCCGCCTTCGGACCGGCTATCTCGACGCGGGCGGACGGCAGCGGCACGGCTGCCCTTACGATCTCCGCCGACACCCTCGATTTCTATTCGGACATCGCCTGGCGGCTCGGAGAAGACGCGAAAGTCACGGAGCCTCGGGAAGCGATCGACCGGATTCGCCGGAAGCTCGAGGCGATGCGCTCGGTCTACGGTTGAACCCTTCCCGTTTTTTCCGCGATGACGTGGGATGTTCCGCTTTTCTTCTCATGAAACAAGACCCGATTCCGGTTAAACAAGCAGCGGAAGAAATGAATCGCGAGCGCCGCGTTAAAGACGAACAGCGCCAGGGCGAACAACAGCATGAGAATCGGTTCGGCCGAGCGGATGCCGATCCGGATGAACGCGACGTTCGCTCCCCCGGCCAGCAGGTACAGAAGGCCGTAACGGACGGCCAGCTCCTCCAGGCTCACCCGTTCCGCTCGGCCCTTCAATCGGATTCGCACGAGCCACTTGCCGAACGTAAGTCCGTTCGAGACGTAAGGAACGACGACGAAATACGCCAGAACGATCCAGACGTAGAAATACGGAACGCGAAGGACCGCGGCAATCGCGACCGCGGGCATCAGGAACGCCCAGTCCGCGAGGAAGGCGATCCCTCTCCGCGTGTAGGATACCCGGGTTTTGGACAGATCGGTCGTCTCGTCCAGCTTGTCGATCCGGGGAAGCCATCGGCCGAGCCACTCGGCGGCGACGTATCCAAGCATTCCTCCGGCCGAGTTCGTCATCAGATCGTCGATATCGAACAAGCGGTACGGATAATCGAAGATTCCGAATACGGCCGTGACCTGGGTAATCTCGAAAAACAGCGATAGCCCGAACGACCCGAGCAGGCACATCGTCCACCTTGCCCGGAAATAGTGCCGCGCGAACATGCCGAACGGAACAAATAGAAGGACGTTGAATACGACCTGAAGAAAAGCCCGCTCCCCCAACAAGCGGAAATAAGTCGAAGGACTCTCCAGGCGAACGGAGGTTTCCTTGGCGATGTCTTGAACGAAATGAAACGGAATCCATTGCGCATAGGACTCGGCGGCCGGCGGCTCGTTATGGACGGAAGCCGGGAACGGCAGCAAAATCAAGTAAAAAGCGTTCAATAAATAAAGCAGGAACAAATAGAGAACGAGCGCCCGGTATTTGTTCACGTACCCGTGACGGCGGTATTGCACGATCAGGAACGGCATCGTGAACAGCGCCGCGGCGATCGGGAACGTGTAGAACGCGTACGATATCGGCATCAAGTAAAACTCGAGCATCCGTCCCGCCCTCCATGGATAGTTTCGTTAGAAGCCATATCCACTCTACCACCTTTTCATCGCCGCGCAACCATCCCGAGACGGGGCCTCGTGCCGGTCTAGGATCAAGGAAGCATCGCCGACGACCGGACAAGACCGACCTTTTTGGCGTTCCCGGCTTCGGTAAAGGCCGTTATCTCTCCCGGTTCGACAGGATTTCTCCCGCGAACGTCGAATATGCATAATGCAATAAGAACCTAATAACGGGAGATTACATCGTCATGCTTAAGCTCAGCCCCAAATTGTACGCCCCTACGCTGGCTCTCGCGTTGCTGTTCGCCTTCGTTTTCCCGCAGCAAGCATTCGCCATGCAGGTATTCGTGAAAACTTTAACCGGAAAGACGATCACGCTGGAGGTGGAACCCAGCGACTCCGTCCAGCAGGTCAAACAGAAGATCCAGGACAAGGAAGGCATTCCTCCGGATCGGCAGAGGTTGATCTTTGCCGGCAAACAGCTGGAGGACGGCCGAACGCTGGCCGATTACAACATCCAGAAGGAATCGACCTTGCACTTGGTTATTCGGTTGCCCGGCGACGACGGCGCCGCCGACTTGATGATCTTGACCGTGTCGGAAGGCCGGTTAAATCCGGACTTTTCCCCCGACACGCTGAATTACGCGCTGGAGCTGCCCTGCGGGGTCGACGCCGTAACCGTCACGGCGGCTACGTACGATCCGCTGGCCGCGTTGAAGATCGGCGGACGGAACGCGTTATCCCTTGAAGGAGTGGAGGTCCCTCTCGAGCCCGGCTCCGATTCGTTCGGGATCGAGGTGGACAACGCGGTTGCGAGCGTCTCCCAAACCTATCGCGTAGACGTTGCCAGAGACTGCGAAGCTCCCGTATGGCCGGCGGACGGAAAGCTTGTTTTAACGCCCGCGTCGGGTAGCGCGATGAAGCTGGTTTGGCCCGAAGCCACGGATAACGCAGCCGTCTCCGGATATCGCGTCTACGTGGATGGAGCCGAGAAAGCCTCCGTCACGGACAGCGTGTATGAATACGAGGTCGGCGGCCTGAGTCCCGGCATCGAATACGAATTCGGAGTGGAGGCTTACGACGGAACCGGCAACAGGAGCGAAAGGCTGCTAGAAACCGGGGCGCTTCCGCGCAATTCGGAATTCGGCGGTCCCGGATCGAACGGACCGAGCGATCCGAGCGATCCGAGCGATCCGAGTCCCGGACAGCAGACGGGTCCCGAGCCTTCGGAAGGAGTCGATCCTGCCGATCCCGGAAGCGTTGATCCGACCGATCCGATCGGAGGAGCCGCTCCGTTCTCCGACATCGGCGGACATTGGGCGGAAGCCGCAATCAGACGCGCGGCGGAACTGGGGCTCGTCACCGGTTACCCGGACGGCTCCTTCCGTCCCGACTCCGCCGTCACGCGCGCGGAATTTCTCGTCATGCTGGTCAGAACGTTGGGGGACAAAGCCCCTCTCCCCTTCAAGGAACCGTTGGAGTTCTCCGACCGGCGAAAGCTCGGGGTGTGGGCCGACCGGAAGGTGCTCGACGCCTACCTCTCGGGTATTACCGTAGGACTGCCGGACGGCAGCTTCCGCCCCGGGCACTCGGTCACCCGGATGGAAATGATCGCTCTCGTGGCCAGAGGGTTCGGCTTCTCGCCGACGAAGGGAGACGAGACCGCGACGCTTAAGCTGGACATGACGCGCGCGGAAGCCGTCGTGCTTCTTCTGCAATGCCTGGATCGGTTGGATTCCTTTTCTCGCGAGTAGAGGAACGCTATCTGATCCGCAACGCAAACCAAACAAGGCACTCCATTCTCGGGAATGGGAGTGCCTTGTTTGGTTTCCGGGCGGTCCGGGATGTCGCTTCGCCCTTCTTCGCGGGCAAGCTCCCCTACATCCGAACGGGTATCGTGCCCCATCTGCGCGGGTAGCCCCCCGACAACCGAACGGGCATCGTCGCCTCATCTACGCGGGTAGCCCCCCGACAACCGAACGGGCATCGTCGCCTCTTCGCACGGGTGAACGAATAAATTTCGAAAACGGGACGAATGCTAATCTTTGGATTTCAAGCGCCGCGACGCAAAAGGAGCGATTCTCTTGACCAACCACGAAAACGAAGTAACCAAAGCGGACGTCCAAACGACTCCGCTGAACAAGCTCCCCGTACCGGGGCAAGACGACGTGGAGTTTTCCGCCGAAGAAGCGGCCGAAGCGTTTCAACAAAATCCCGGAGCCGATCAAACGGCCGACCACCAGGGCGAAAACGAATAATCCGACGCCGAAGGGCGTCGCCGATTAACGGAAGAAGAGCGACCCCTTGTCCAGGGAGTCGCTCTTCTTTTCGGCCGCCGCCTCGTACGGCATTTCTTACTCGGACACGACCGTAAATCGAGCTTGCAGATGCTTCGGATTTTCGATCTCGTCGACGATGGCGATCGCGAAGTCGGCATAGCTGACGTGGCTTTGGCCTTTGGAGTTCACGAGCAGGTTGTCCAGCCCCGTTTCGTACTTGCCCGTCCTCGCTCCTTCCGCGTTAAAAAACGCCGAAGGGCTGACGAACGTCCATTGGACTCCGCTCGATTCGCGCAAGTCCTGCAGGTTCTGCGCTTGATTGGAAGCCGTCGCCTTGAACGGATCCGGAAACTCCGGAGTATCGACCAGGCGCACCGTTTTCGCCTCGTCCACGAACAGGCTCCCCGCTCCGCCGACGACGATCAGCCGTGTATTCGGCGCGCCTTGGAACGCCTTGATCAACGAGCGGCCGGCTTCCACGTGCAGATGCTCTTGGCCGAGCGGCGCGCCGAACGCGTTCACGACCGCATCGAAGCCCGCGACGTCCTGCGCGGTCAATTCGAAAGCGTCTTTCTGCAAAACTTGAATGCCGTCATTGCGAATCTTCGACGCGTCGCGTACGATCGCCGTCACTTCATGTCCTCTCGATACCGCCTCTTTCAATATTTCCTGACCGGCTTTGCCGCTAGCTCCGATAATTCCGATTTTCATGAGTATTTCCTCCTAATTGGTTGATCTTTGTTCTCCGATAGGATGTCGCGCATTCCATTTGGTGTAACAATCTTAGTTACAACATGTACATAGAAAAGAGGCCGCTGCTTAAGCCTTAGCCTTGATTTCCCGCGACAAGACGTTTACCAATTCCTCCATCGTAATCCCTCGAAGCACGCCTTCCATCGCTTCCTGGGCGCGAGAGAGAAGCAAGCCCAGCACGGCTTGAATATGGGCTCCGACCTCGCACTGCGGATTCGGATCTTCGTGAATATGGAACAAGCGTCCTTCCTCCACGACGTCGACCGCCCGGTAAACCTGTAGCAGATCGATCTCCGCCAAACCGCGGGACAGGCTGGCTCCGCCGCTTCCCGCGCGAACTTTAACCAATCCGGCCTTTTTAAGTTGCCCCAAAATTCTCCGAATAATGACCGGATTCGTCCCGACGCTTCCGGCGATCCAGTCCGAAGTGTTATGGGCGGCAGGATTGATCGCGAGCAAGGATAAGACGTGCACGGCTATGGAAAAACGGCTGCTGATTTTCATGCGCAACACCCTTTCGTTGTAATCATTATAGTTACATCTTGGACGCGTTGTCAAGTTATCGGAGAACGCAATGCGTTGGAGACTGCCGGTAGCGCCGCTTTGCCACATTCGCCGATTTAGCTCCGCGTGGCGGCGCTATTTGCGACGTTGTGCCATGTTCGCGCGATTTAGCTCCGTGTGGCGGCGCTATTTGCGACGTTGTGCCATGTTCGCGCGAGTTAGCTCCGCGTGGCGGTGCTATTTGCGACGTTGTGCCATGTTCGCGCGAGTTAGCACCGTGTGGCGGCGCTATTTGCGACACTGTGCCATGTTCACGCGAGTTAGCGCCGTGTGGCGGCGCTATTGCGACGCTTCCGCCCTTCCGCCTATTTAGCGCCGTACGGCGGTGCTATTTGCGACACTGTGCCATGTTCGCGCGATTTAGCTCCGTGTGGTGGCGCTATTTGCGTCATTGTGCCATGTTCGCGCGATTTAGCGCCGTGTGGCGGCGCTATTTGCGACGTTGTGCCATGTTCCGGTCCAACCCCCTAACTTTGGACACTTTCACCCAATCTTTCGAAAAATCGCATCATAACGCGATTTTTCGCGGGTGAATGTCACCGGATAGGTATAGGCTCAGATATTCTGCTGGGGAAAGATCATCCAGACGGCCATGCATCCGACGCTCGTTATAAAAACGAATGTAACGATCAACCGTCGCATAGGCCTGCTCGTACGTTTCAAACCTGTTTCTTTGGTAACATTCCCGTTCGAGCACACTGTGGAACGACTCTATGTATGCATTCTTGTTGGGCGTGCGATTGGGGGTTCTCTCATGTTCAAACTTTAACTCATCTGCAAGCGCATAAAAGGCACGACTAACAAACTGAGGACCATTATCCGTACGAATCACTAACGGCTGCTCCTGGGCAAAAACGCCGCGCCTGAGCATGGCTTGACGAACCGTCTGGATAATGTCCTTTGCATCGCAAGCTTTACCTCTGTGGTGAGCGACGATGCTGCGGTCGAAGACGTCAATGATGCTCGCCAAGTAAAAATGACGGCGTTGTCCAGCTACGTATCCGTATTTGATGTCCATTTGCCAAAGCTGATTTGGTCCTGTCACTTCGCGGTTATTCGCGAGCTTTCGAGGCAGACGGTTTTTAACCTCACGCTGAGGATGAAGCACGCCAAGCTCCTTGCAGAGCCGGTAGACCTTTTTCTTGTTGATCTTCAGGCCATAGCGCTTCCTAAGGCACTTGGTCAGCTTCCTGTACCCATAGCAAGACTCCTCTTCACGCGAGAGCAGAGAGCGAATGTAGCTCTTAATCCTTGCGTCCGGCATCTTCACGCCTTGCTTATTCCAGGAGTAGCCCGGGATCGGTCTACCGCCTCTGGAAGCACGATGGGCCTTCGAATGCTGGAGACGATAATAGTACGTCGAACGGGGAACGTCGCAGATCCGTAAAACGGTTCTGACCGGGTACCCTTTCGCAATCCAAGGCAACGCTACTTGGAGCCGGTGTTCGACGGTGGAGTCGTTTTTTTTACCAGGTCTTTGAGGATGGCAATCTCCAGTTCCTTTTCGCCTAACATCTTCATAGCTTGCTCGTATTTCTTCTGCAGATCTTGTGTATCCTTGGCGATCTGTTCGGCTTGCTGCTTCTTTTTCACCATTTCAGCTTGCACCTCATCCCAATATTGACGTACCCACTTACCGAGTGTTGAAGGGGACATCCCGTTTTCTCGGGCAACGTGTTCCGTACGGTATCCGGAGATTACCATCTCCACATACATCTTCTTCATTTCCTCGGTACAAAAGAAGCGTCTTTTCACAAACATTTCCTCCACTCTTAGTCTAATTTGAGATGGAGAAAGTGTCCAAGGGAATTAGGGGGCTAAATAGTTTCCC
>Ga0065721_10000623_pt1 | contig 10677 bp, 10 predicted proteins | sample Mesricmetagenome_FD_59108 | JGI IMG/M metagenome (GOLD analysis project Ga0065721, IMG submission 59108) | Mesophilic microbial community from rice straw/compost enrichment Sample: eDNA_1 v2 (version 2) | ecosystem: Engineered > Solid waste > Grass > Composting > Bioreactor | place: USA: Davis...
ATCTACAACCAGATCGGCTGGGTCGCGATCGGCGTCGGCGCCGTAGTCCTGGCGCTGAGCCCGATCGTCAAGCGCTGGATGCATCTCGACACGCTGCGCGATGCGCACCCGGGCGACGATCTCGAGGGCGCCGCGCAGGCTGGCCTCGAGGCGCAGGAAGGCGGCCTGCACCCGGCCGTGCAGCCTAGGGGCTGACCACCGGCGGAGGGGCAGAGGGGGCGAATGAGGGCAACTGCAGGCCTCGCGCTGGCGCTCGTCGCGACGCTCGCCGCCTGCGCCACACCCGGACGGGACGCCGCGCGCCCGTCCTCGGCTTCCGCCGATCCCTATCCCTCGACTTACCGCGCCTATCCCGGAGTGCCGACGGCGCTCGTCGGGGCGACGGTCTACGATGGTGCGGGCGGCCGGATAGACAACGGCACCGTGCTCATCGCCGACGGCGAGGTGGTCGCGGTCGGCGGGCCGGAGCTGCCGATCCCGGCCGGCTACACGCGGATCGACGCGGCCGGCAAGTTCGTCACTCCCGGGGTGATCGACATCCATTCGCACCTCGGCGACTACCCGACCCCGTCGGTCCAGGCGCACGAGGACGGCAACGAGATGACCGCCCCGATCACCCCCGAGGTGTGGGTCGAGCATTCGGTCTGGCCGCAGGACCCGGGGTTCACCCGCGCGCTGGCCAATGGCGGCGTGACCACGCTGCAGATCCTGCCCGGCTCGGCCAACCTGATGGGCGGGCGCACGGTCACGCTCAAGAACGTGCCCGGGCGCACGGTCCAGCAGATGAAGTTCCCGGGCGCGCCCTACGGTTTCAAGATGGCCTGCGGCGAGAATCCCAAGCGGGTCTATGGCGGACAGGGGCGCGCCCCGTCGACCCGGATGGGCAATTTCGCGGTCAACCGGCAGGCCTGGCTCGACGCGCGCAAGTACGCCAAGGGCAACCGCGACGAGCGCGACCTCGGCAAGGAGACGCTCGCCGGCGTGCTCGACGGCGAGATCCTGGTCCACAACCACTGCTACCGCGCCGACGAGATGGCCCTCGTCCTCGATATGGCGAAGGAGATGGGCTACCGCGTCACCGCGTTCCACCACGCGGTCGAAGCCTACAAGATCGCCGACCTGCTGCGCGAGGCGGACGTCTGCTCCGCAGTCTGGGCCGACTGGTACGGCTTCAAGATGGAAGCCTACGACGGCATCCCCGAGAACGCCGCGCTGCTCCACAACGCCGGCGCCTGCGTGGTGATCCACTCGGACGACGAGAACGGCATCCAGCGCCTCAACCAGGACGCGGCCAAGGCGCAGGCGGCCGGCCGGCGCATGGGCATCGCCATTCCCGACGCCGAGGTAATCGGCTGGTTCACGCTCAACGCTGCCAGGGCGATGGGCATTGCCGACGTCACCGGCAGCCTCGAGCCGGGCAAGATGGCCGACGTGGTGCTGTGGAACGGAGACCCGCTGTCGGTCTACAGCCGCCCGGAGAAGGTGTGGATCGACGGCGCGCTGATGTTCGATGCGCTGGATCCCAAGCGGCGGCCGGTCAGCGACTTCGAGCTCGGCCAGCCGGGCGAGGGAGACGTCAAGTGAGGCGGGCCGCGCTCCTTGCCGCGGCGCTGTCGGCCTGGCTCGTCACGCCGGTGGCGGCGCAGGATTTCGCGATCGTCGGCGCCACGGTGGCGCTTGGTGACGGCAGCGAGCCGATCGAGAACGGGACCGTGCTCGTGCGCGACGGCCGGATCGCCGCTGCCGGTGCCGGCGTGCCGATTCCCGCCGGGATCGAGACGATCGACGGGCGCGGCCGCTGGGTCACGCCGGGCCTGTTCGCGTCGCTGACCGACCTCGGGCTGTGGGACGTCGAGGCGGTCGAGGAGAGCAACGACACGGCCGCCGACAAGTCGCCGTTCGGCGCTGCGCTCGACGTGACGCCGGCGATCAACCCGCAATCCGAGCACGTCAAGGTCAGCCGCGCCGGCGGCGTGACCCGGGCGAGCGTGGCCGGCTTTCCCGGCGGCTCGATCTTCGCCGGGCAGGGCGCGCTGATCGACCTCGGCGCCGACCGCGACGCGGTCATGCAGCCGCGCGCCTTCCAGTTCGTCACGCTCGCCGAGCAGGGCGGGGCGATCGCGGGCGGCAGCCGGGTCGCCGCACACGCGCTGTTCCGCAACGCGCTGCGCGAGGCAAAGAGCTTCGACGAGCGCGGCGCGCTGGCCGCGCGCCGAGCCGGCACTCGCGGCGACATGCCGCTCGACCTGCGGCCGATCGACCCGCGGATGACCGGCAGCACGGCCGACCGCGGCGACGACGTGCTGCTGACGCGGTTCGACGCGGCCGCGCTGATCCCGGTGGTGAACGGCGACCAGCCGCTGTACGTCGAGGCGCACCGCGCCTCGGACATCCTCGCGGTGCTGGCGCTGCGCGACGAATTTCCCCAGCTCAAGCTGGTGCTCGTCGGCGCGACCGAGGGCTGGCTCGTCGCGCAGGAGATCGCCGCGGCGCGGGTGCCGGTGATCACCGAACCGCTGGTCGACCTGCCGGCGCGGTTCGAGCAGCTCGGCTCGACCCAGTCGAACGTCGGCCGGATGGTCGACGCCGGGGTCAAGGTCGCGATCGGCGGGTTCGCCGGCGACAACCAGCCGCGCTACGCGCCGCAGCAGGCGGGCAACCTCGTCGCGCTCAACCGCCTGCCCGGCGCGACCGGGCTGACCTGGGGCGAGGCTTTCGCGGCGATCAGCTCGGTGCCGGCGGAGATCGCCGGGCTGGGCGGCACGCTCGGCGTGCTCAGGCCGGGCGCGCACGGCGACGTGGTGCTGTGGGACGGCGACCCGCTCGAGCTGAGTTCGGCCCCGGTTCGGGTGTTCATCGACGGCGTCGAGCAGCCGCTCGACAGCCACCAGAGCCGCCTGCGCGAACGCTACCGCACCCCGCAGGAAGGCGCACTGCCGAAGGCTTACGATTAGCGGGTCAGGCCCGCGCTTCCTCCACTCCCGCGCTGTTGTGGCGCAGCGCAGCGAGCACGGTCTCGACGATGTGCGGCGCGTTGAGACGAGCCTCGTCGTACTGCTTTTCGGGCGTGTCGTGGTCCTGGAANGCGTCGGGCAGCCGCATCGTCCGGATCTTCAGACCCGCGTCGGTCAGGCCCTCGTCGCTCGCCAGCGTCAGCACGTGCGCGCCGAGGCCGCCGATCGCGGCTTCCTCGATCGTCACGACGACCTCATGGGTGGTCATCAGCCGGCGGATCAGCTCGCTGTCGAGCGGCTTGGCGAAGCGCAGGTCGGCGACCGTCGTCGACAGGCCACGCGCCTCGAGCAGCTCGGCCGCCTTGAGCGATTCACCGAGCCGCGTGCCGAGCGAGAGGATCGCCACCTTGCTGCCCTGGCGCACGATCCGGCCCTTGCCGATCTCGAGCCGCTCGGGAACTTCGGGCAGCGCCACGCCGACGCCGTTGCCACGCGGGTAGCGGAACGCGATCGGGCCCGCGTCGTGCAGCGCGGCGGTGTGGACCATGTGCACCAGCTCGGCCTCGTCGGCCGCGGCCATGACCACGAAGTTCGGCAGCGTCGCGAGATAGGTGACGTCGAAGCTGCCGGCGTGCGTGGCGCCGTCGGCGCCGACGAGCCCGGCGCGGTCGATCGCGAAGCGCACCGGCAGGTTCTGAATCGCCACGTCGTGCACCACCTGGTCGTAGGCGCGCTGCAGGAAGGTCGAGTAGATCGCGCAGAACGGGCGCATGCCCTGCGCAGCAAGACCGGCGGCGAAAGTCACCGCGTGCTGCTCGGCGATGCCGACGTCGAACGCGCGGTCGGGGAACTCGGCGGCGAACTTGTCGAGACCGGTGCCGCTCGGCATCGCCGCGGTGATCGCGCAGATCCGCGCGTCGTTGCGCGCTTCCTCGATCAGCGCCCTCGCGAACACGCTGGTGTAGCTCGGCGGGCCGGCGGCGCCCTTGGCCTGCTCGCCGGTGACGACGTTGAACTTCTGTACCCCGTGGTACTTGTCGGCGCTGTTCTCGGCCGGGGCGTAGCCCTTGCCCTTCTGGGTGACGACGTGGACCAGGCACGGCCCCTCGGCCGCGTCGCGCACGTTCTCGAGCACCGGGATCAGCTGGTCGAGGTCGTGCCCGTCGATCGGGCCGACGTAGTAGAACCCGAGCTCCTCGAACAGCGTGCCCCCCATCGCCATGCCGCGCGCATATTCGTCGGTCTTGCGCGCGGCACGGTGGAGCGGCTCGGGCAGCTTTCGCGCGAGCCGCTTGGCCAGTTCGCGCAGGCCGAGGAACCGGCCGCTCGACACCAGCCGCGCGAGATAGCCCGACAGGCCGCCGACCGGCGGCGCGATCGACATGTCGTTGTCGTTGAGGATCACCACCAGCCGGTTGCCGGCCGCCTCGGCGTTGTTCATCGCCTCGTAGGCCATCCCCGCGCTCATCGCGCCGTCGCCGATCACCGCGATCGCCTTGCCCGGCTGGCCCGAGAGCTTGTTGGCGACCGCGAAGCCGAGCCCGGCCGAGATCGAGGTCGAGGAATGCGCCGCGCCGAACGGGTCGTACTCGCTTTCCGAGCGCTTGGTGAAACCCGAGAGCCCGCCGCCCTGACGCAGCGTGCGGATCCGGTCACGGCGGCCGGTGATGATCTTGTGCGGATAGGCCTGGTGGCCGACGTCCCAGATCAGCCGGTCTTCGGGCGTGTTGAACACGTAGTGCACGGCGACCGTCAGCTCGACCACGCCGAGCCCGGAGCCCAGGTGGCCGCCGGTCTGGCCGACCGCGTCGATCATCTCGGCGCGCAGTTCGTCGGCAAGCTGGCGCAGGTCCTTGCGCTCGAGCCGGCGCAGATCAGCGGGCGTGTCGACGGTGTCGAGCAGCGGAGTCCGGGGGCGTGACGTCATCTTCCTCAAGCGCTTACACCGCCGCACCCGCCCTGTCGATGAACGCTGGGTGACGATCCGATGAGCAATTGGTGAGCGCGGTCAGCCCGCGCAATCCTCGCACAGCCCGCGCAGCTCGATCACCGGGCGCACGTCGGTAAAACCCGCGCCGCGTCCCGCCTGGCGCAGCGCCCCGGTCAGCTGGTCGTCGTCGAGGTGTGTCGCCTGGCCGCAGTCGTCGCAGATCAGGAAGATGCAGTCGTGGCGGCAGCCCGGGTGGGTGTTGGCGAGATAGGCGTTGGCGCTCTCGACCCGGTTGGCGAGGTTGGTGCGCACGAACAGGTCGAGGATACGATAGACGCTGTTCGCCGCGACACGCTTGCCACGCCGNCGGCCGACATCCTCGGCGATGTCGTAGGCCGAGGCCGGGCGGTCATGCGCNGCGAGCGCNTCGAACACNTCGGCGCGCATCCCCGTCCACTGCTCGCCGGCAGCGGTCAGTACCGCTTCCGCCTCGGCGATCANCCGGTCACCCGTGTGCTCGTGATGCGCGTGTCCCGCCATGTGCCGGATATAAGGGCTGCAGGGCCCTCCCGCAATCGGCCGCCCCGGCCTCAACCGGTCTGGAACGTCGCCCGGTANAGCGAGGGGAACTTCTCGCGCAGCGCCGCGACCTTGGGCGCNTCCCACCGCCGGATGTACGGGTGNTTGGGGTTCTTGCGNGCGAAGTCCTGGTGGTATTCCTCGGCCGGGTAGAACCGCCGCGCGCGCTCGATCTGCACGACGATCGGCCTGTCCCACACACCGCTCGAGCGCATCTGCGCGAGATAGGAAGTCGCCACCGTGCGCTGCTCGTTCGTCAGCGGGACGATCGCCGCGCGGTACTGCGAGCCGACGTCGGGGCCCTGGCGGTCCTTTAGCGTAGGGTCGGCGACGACCGAGAACAGCACCTGCAGCAGCTGGTCGTAGCGCACGACCTTGGGGTCGTAGGTCACGCGTACTGCTTCGGCATGGCCGGTTCCGCCGGCAGAAACCTAGGTCGTAGGTCGCAGTCGAGGCGCTGCCCCCGTCGATAGCCGGACACCGCGCTCGTCACNCCGCGCACGTGGCTGAACACGGCCTCGACACCCCAGAAGCAGCCACCCGCGAAGATCGCGGTCTTGAGCCCTTCGCCTTCGTTGGCGGTGCGGCGCGCGGCCGGCGCGTCGAACACCGCGTCGGCGGCGAGAGCGGGAGAACAGGCGGCGAGCGCCAGGGCGCCGGCAGCGAGCGCGCGGCGCGCGAAGGTCAGACCACCTGAGCGAGGATGGGCGCTGCGAGAATCACCGCGGTGACGCCGAAACCGACGAAGAAGGCGCGAAACAGGTCCGGCTTGAACAGGCCCATGGGGGGGTCTTTCCATATCGAGTTCCGAGTGATGCATCAGGCCGTACTCCGATCGGACTTACCAAGCTCTGAATGCTCCGTCGGCATTCGTTCATATAGGCATCAGGTCCCGATGGCCAAGGGCGGCTCGTCGCACTCAGTGGCGAAAGTGGCGCATCCCGGTAAAGACCATCGCGATCCCCGCCTCGTTGGCACGGGCGATGACCTCGTCGTCGCGCAGCGCCCCGCCGGGCTGAATCACCGCCGTGGCGCCCGCCTCGATCGCTGCGTCGAGCGCGTCGGGGAACGGCAGGAACGCTTCGGAAGCCATTGCGCTCCCAATCGTGCGCGGATGCTGCCAACCCGCGGTCTCGGCCGCCTCGCGCGCGCGGATCGCGGCGATGCGCGCGGAATCGCGCCGGTTGACCTGACCCGCGCCGATGCCCGCGGTGACACCATCCTTGGCGAACACGATGGCGTTCGACCTGACATGGCGCACGACAGTCCACGCGAACAACATGTCGCGCAGCTGCCGCTCGCTCGGCGCGCGCTCGGTCACCACCTTGAGGTCCGTCTCGGCAACCGTGCCGTTGTCGCGCGACTGCACGAGCAGTCCGCCAACGATCGGCTTGACCAGCAGACCGCCGTGGCGCGGATCGGGCAGCTCGTCGACCAGCAACAGCCGCAGGTTCTTCTTCTGCGCGAACACCGCGCGCGCCGCCTCGTCGGCGCCCGGAGCGACGACCACTTCGGTCATGATCCGGGTGATCGCCTCGGCGGTCGCCCCGTCGAGCGGGCGGTTGGCGGCGATGATCCCGCCGAACGGCGAGATCGTGTCGCAGGCGAACGCTTCCTCGTAGGCCTCGAGCAGCGTCGGGCGCGTGGCGACGCCGCAGGGATTGGCGTGCTTGAGTATCGCCACCGTCGGCTCGGCGTCGCGGAACTCGGCAATCAGCTCGAGCGCAGCGTCGGCGTCGGTGTAGTTGTTGTAGCTGAGCGCCTTGCCCTGGACCTGTTCGGCCTGCGCCAGCCCCGGCGTGTGCGGCCCGAGCGGCGTGTAGAGCGCCGCCTTCTGGTGCGGGTTCTCGCCGTAGCGCAGCTCGCCGGCGAGGCGCCCGTTGATCGCCAGCATATCGGGGAACATCTGCCCCTGGTCGGCGAAGGCGAACCACTGGCTGATCATCGAATCGTAGGCTGCAGTCTGAGCGAAGGCCTTGGCCGCCATGCGCTTGCGGAATTCGAGCGTCGTCGCCCCGTCATTCTCGGCCAGCTCGTCGAGCAGGAGCGGGTAGTCGGCCGGGTCGGTGACGATCGTCACCCAGGCATGGTTCTTCGAGGCCGAGCGGATCATCGCCGGGCCGCCGATGTCGATGTTCTCGATGATCGTGTCGCGGTCGGCCCCGCGCAGCACGGTTTCCTCGAACGGATAGAGGTTCGAGACCAGCAGATCGATCGCGCCGATCTCGTGCGCGTCCATCGCCGCGGCGTGATCGGGGTCGTCGCGCACCGCGAGCAGGCCGCCGTGGATCAGGGGGTGGAGCGTCTTGACCCGCCCGTCCATCATCTCGGGGAAGCCGGTCACGTCGGCCACGTCGCGCACCTGCAGCCCCGCTTCGCGCAGCGCGCGCGCGGTGCCGCCGGTCGAAACCAGCTCGACGCCGCCCTTGGCGAGCCGCGAGGCAAGCTCGACCACCCCGGTCTTGTCGGACACCGAGAGAAGCGCCCGACGGATCGTCACCTGTGTCATGGCTGGCCCTCTAGAGCGAATCCGGCGGCAAGGAAAAGGCCCTCTCCCCATCGGGGGAGAGGTCTCTTGTCAGGACATCTTCTTGAGCAGCCAGGCGAAGCTGCCGCCGCCGCGCGAGACCATGCCCTGCATGACCAGTTGCTGCACCGGGTGCGGCCGACCGTCGCCATCGACCCACAGGCTCTCGTCGAGCTCGACCGTACCCTCACCGCCACCGACGAAGTGCCAGTAGCTGCCGTCGGGCAGGGCAAGCCCCGCGCTGCGACCGCTTTCGGCAACTGCCGCCTCGATACCGGGGCCGAGGTGGAAGCGTATCGCGTAGGGCACCTTGCCGCGCGTGCCCTTGCGCCCGGCAGGGACCAGCTGGTCCTCNCCGCGCAGCTCGGTNCCGTCGTCGCGCAGCAGCAGNACGCGGCGATGGACGAGNCCGAAGCGCGCGACATAGCCGTCATGGCTTGCCTCCAGCCGGGTCGCGCTGCCGCCGCCTTCGGCGGCGAGCGTGCGCCGGTCGATCTCGACTTCGCCGACGCCGGCGCCGAGCTTGCCGCCGACCAGCACCGCGGTCGAGTTGGCGTCACCAAGCACCAGCGTCGAATGCGCAGCCGTTGCCCTGAGGCCCTGCTCGATGCGCATCGGCACCTGCCCGCCGGCGAAGGCCGCGCCGCCGCAGTTGACGACGATCCGCTGGGGCCCGTGCGACAGCTCGAATGCCAGCGTAGAGGCGCAGCCGTGCCGTGCGTGCCGGGCGAGCGGCGGCGGTGCGGCGTCGAACTGCAGCAGGGTCTTGCCGGCCGACACGCGCTGGTAGCCCCATTGCCGCGCGTCGCGCAGCGGCCGCGTGCGGACACCGCTCGCCTTGACTACCGCCTCGATGCGCGCTGCCGAAATGGCGCCCGCGCCCTGCCAGTTGCCAAGCCCACCGTCGCCGTGGACCAGCGCGAGCAACGGCGGCACGAGCAGCTGCTGCATGGAATCGACCGCGTTCGGCGGGTCGCGGCGCGTCGCGCGATAGCAGGCCGTCAGCTCGGCGAGCAGCTCGATCGCTTCCATCTGCAGCAGCGGGCTCCGCGACAGCACGCCGCCATCGTTGCCGATCAGTTCGCCGAGCGTGCGGGCGAGCCCGGCCTCCCCGAACAGGCGCCGCGGCTTGCCCTCCGGCAGAAGCAGGCCGGCGGCGACGATCGCACACCAGCCGGCAAGCGCGTCGACCTTGTCATCGGCACGGCCGACGTTGCGGTCGAGCCAGCGGGCGGTCGCGGCGATCGCCGCGAGCGTGCGTCCACGCAACTGCTTGTCGGGCCCCGAAAGCAGCAAGGGCGCATGGACCAGCCAGCCCAGCAGCCGGTGTCCGGCATGGCCGACCTTCCACGCGGCGCCCCGGTTGCGGCCCGCGTTCGCATGCGGATTGGCGGCGAGCCAGGCGGCCAGCACGCGCTCGGCGGTCTGCGTGCATTGCGGACGCGGCGCGCTGGCAGCGAGGTCGCGAAGCCACGTGAAACCGTGGATCGTGCGCTCGAACGGCGGAGTCAGCTTGGCTGATGGCGAGAAATCGACCTGTGCGATCGGCGCCTTGACCCCGTGGACGAGGAAATGCCCGGCGCGCAGCGCCATCCCGGCGACCCGGTCACCGGCGAGCGGGCTCTCGGCGGTGGCCAGCAACCGCGGCTTGGCCGGCTTGCGGAAGGGGGCCGACAGCAGCGAGCCCGACATCCCGAGCCGATAGGCGAGCCGGACCAGGCGCTCGCCTGCGGTGATCTCGGGCGGGTCGAAGTCCGCCAGCGCCAGCGCGCGCCCGGGCTCGATCAGTTCACCCGCGGGTGCCGGCGCGTCTGCAGCGGCGGCTGTCTTGACCAGGGGTTCGGTGCCGGTTTCGTCGAGCGGGAGCGCCATCGCCTCCGTTCCTTCTGCCGCGCGCGCGCCGGTCAGGAAACGGTTGCGCGGGGCGAGTCGTCGGTCATCGGTCGCCTCTCAACGCGGCGATGTTGGCCGCGTAGCGTTCAGGGCCGCCGGCGAAGACTGCCGAGCCCGCCACGAGCACGTCGGCCCCGGCATCGACGCACTGCCGGGCCGTGTCGGGGTTGACGCCGCCGTCGACTTCGAGGCGGATGTCGCGGCCCGCCTTGTCGATCATCTTGCGCACGGCCTCGATCTTGCGCAGCTGGCTGGCGATGAAGCTCTGCCCGCCGAACCCGGGGTTGACGCTCATCACCAGCACCAGGTCGACCTCGTCGATCAGNTAGTCGAGCATCTTTGCCGGGGTGGCCGGATTGAGCGANATCCCGGCCTTCTTGCCGGCCGCGCGGATTGCCTGGACCGAGCGATGGACGTGAGGGCCCGCTTCGGGATGAACGGTGATCACGTCGGCGCCCGCGCTGGCGAACGGCTCGATCCACCGGTCCACCGGCGCGACCATCAGGTGCACGTCGAACGGCTTGGCGCTGTGCGGCCGCAGCGCGGCAACCACGCCCGGTCCGATCGTCAGGTTGGGCACGAAGTGGCCGTCCATCACGTCGACGTGGATCCAGTCGGCCCCGGCCGCGTCGATCGCGCGCACTTCCTCACCGAGCCGGGAAAAGTCGGCCGACAGGATCGAGGGCGAGATCAGCAGCTCGGGCATGGCCAGCATTCCGGCCCTACGCGCGCGCGAATCGGCGAACAAGCGGCGCGTCCGCCCTTATCCACACGGGGGCCGGCGCAGGCACCCG
>Ga0065721_10053016_pt1 | contig 10677 bp, 9 predicted proteins | sample Mesricmetagenome_FD_59108 | JGI IMG/M metagenome (GOLD analysis project Ga0065721, IMG submission 59108) | Mesophilic microbial community from rice straw/compost enrichment Sample: eDNA_1 v2 (version 2) | ecosystem: Engineered > Solid waste > Grass > Composting > Bioreactor | place: USA: Davis...
GCGTCAGCCGCCGTGATCGAGGCGGCCTGCAGCCGGCCGGATGGGGTCGGAAACCCGTTCGATCAGCAGGGTCTTGTAGCGGCTGAGGCTTCCCTGCAGATGCGCCCTCATGGCTTCACGCGCTTCCGCAGGCTTGCCCGCGAAGATGGCATTGACGATCAGGCCGTGCTCTTCCTGCAGATGGCGGTTCGGCGGCAGCGCATCGGGATGGCGGCCGCCCTGAAGGTCGCGGTCCATGATGATGCCTGGCTTGATGAGCCGGAGGAGTTCGGAAAAACGGCGGTTCTGGGTGGCCTCGGCGATCGCCAGATGAAGCGCGAAATCGGCCTCTCGGGTCGAAAGACCTTTTTCGAGATTGGCGCCGATCTTGCGGTGCAGTTCGAGGATCGCTTCCAGTTGCGCCGGCGAGCGACGCGCCGCGGCCAGAGCGGCCGCCTCGGTTTCGCAGGCGGCGCGCAATTCCAGAAGCTCGATGACCGAGGAAATCCGCTCCAGAGACAGGCCGCTGAAAGGCTGGCCCCGCTGCTCGGCATCGACGACGAAAACGCCGACGCCACGGCGCGCTTCCAGCATCCCTTCCGAGCGGAGGATGGCGACGGCCTCGCGAATGACGGCGCGGCTGACCGAATGAAGCCGCGTCAGTTCGTTCTCGCTCGGCAGCTTGTCGCCCGGCTTGACCGTTCCACGCTCGATGTCGCGCCGGAGCGCCGTGACGATCTGCATGACGAGCGAATGGCCGACGAGATCGACCAGGTCGTTATCGCTCTCCTGCTCGATCAAATCCCTCATCCGCTCTCCTCCACTTCTTGATAACCTAGCTGACTGCGTGTGTCGCTTGTCATACTGCAGATTGCCGCGCGAGTGCAATCGAAACATGGCGAAGTCGCTTTCCGTAACATGAAGATCGGTGAAATAGCGCGCATCCTTCGCAGGGTGGCGGTCTCTCATTGCGTTTTTCCGGTCTTGACGCACTCTCAACGATGACTTAGCGTTGTCATATTACATGGGTCATGTAGCCTGATGTCTTGGCGATGCAGGCTGACTGCATCGCCTCCAAGCTGACAAGTGAGTAGCCTGCAAGCTTGCGCAGGCCACGTGAGGGAGAAGTATGAAGATCATCGATGCCAGCGTCCGGACCTTCTGGTATACGACGCACGAGGAGCTCGACAGCGACGGGCATGCGCATCCGGGGCCGGCGCGCCGGGTGAAAAAATCCCTGCTGACGCTCACCTGCGAGGACGGCACGAAAGGCCATGCATTCGGCAGCCCGGAACAGCTTCGGCCGCATCTGCTCGACCGCTTCATCCGCCCCGTCGTGCTGAACCAGGACGCGCTCGCGCGGGAAATGCTCTGGCAGGATCTCGCTCACTGGCAGCGCGGCAGCGGCGGGCAGCTCAGCGACCGCACGCTCGCCATCGTCGACTGCGCCCTCTGGGATCTCGCGGGGCATCTGCTCCGGGCTCCGGTCTACAAGATCATCGGGTCCTACCGGGACAAGGTGCCCGCCTACGGCTCGATCATGTGCGGCGACGAGCTGGAAGGCGGTCTCGCGACGCCGGAGGATTACGGCCGCTTTGCCGAAAAACTGGTCGCGCGCGGCTATCAGGCCATCAAGCTCCACACCTGGATGCCGCCGGTGAGCTGGTCGCCCAATATCGAGATGGACCTGAAAGCCTGCGCGGCCGTTCGCGAAGCGGTCGGACCCAAGGTTCCGCTGATGCTGGACGCCTATCACTGGTATTCGCGCGAGGAGGCTTACGAGCTCGGCAAGGGCCTCGAGGCCCTCAACTTCGCCTGGATCGAGGAGGTGATGGACGAGCAGTCCATGTCGTCCTACGCATGGCTTGCGGCGGAACTGAAGATCCCCGTCATCGGGCCGGAATCCATGGGCGGCAAGTACAAGCATCGCGCCGAGTGGATCAAGGCGGGAGCCTGCGACATCCTGCGCACCGGCGTGGAGGATGTCGGCGGCATCACCCCGGCACTCAAGACCATGCATCTGGCCGAGAGCTTCGGCATGAATTGCGAGGTGCACGGGCATGGAGCGGAAAACCTCGCGATCTCGGCCGCCACCAAGAACTGCCGCTGGTACGAGCGCGGCTTGCTCCATCCATTCCTCGATTACGATGCGTGCCCGGAATATCTGAACTCCATTCCCGATCCCATGGACGAGGAGGGCTTCGTCTGGCTCTCGCAGGCGCCCGGCATCGGGGAGGATATCAACTTCGAATATATCGACGCCAACCTGGCGGAATAGCCGGCCGGCCGGCCCATATCCGGCGCAGGGGGAGGTCTGCTGCGCCCTACATCAACGGGAGGTAACATGAAACGACGCAGCCTGTTTCTCGGCGCGACCTGCGCCATCATCGCATTCACGTCCATGCACGGGCCATCCTTTGCCGAAACGCCGGCCAACCAGCTCGTGATCGGCTTTTCCATGTCCAACGTGCTGACCCTCGATCCCGCGGGATCGTCGAGCAAGGAGAGGGTGCAGATCCTCGCCAATCTCTACGACGGACTGGTGGGCATCGATCCGGTCCAGCGGTCCAAGGTCATCCCCGCTCTGGCGGAAAGCTGGGAAGTCGCCGCCGATCGCCGGTCGATCCGGTTTCATCTCAGGCCGGACCTGCGCTTCGCCTCGGGAAATCCGGTGACTGCGGACGATGTCGTATGGTCGCTGGAGCGCGTCCTGAAGCTCAACCAGGCGCAGGCGACGAACCTTCGGCTGCGCGGCTATACCGCCGAGAATGCAGCGCAGAGTTTCCGCGCCGTCGACGAAAAAACCGTCGAGATCGCCATCCTGCAGCCGATCGATCCGCAGATCATCCTGATGACGCTCGCGATGGCCGGAACGGGAAGCGTGCTCGACAAGAAGGAAGTCCTCGGCCACGAGAAGGCGGGAGACCTCGGTGGGGCATGGCTTACCACGAATTCCGCCGGCACCGGTGCCTTCACCATGCAATCCCTGCGGCCGAACGAAATGGCGATCCTCGCCCGCAACGACAATTACTGGGGGCCGGCGCCGGCCATGACCCGTGTCCTGATGCGGCATATTCCGGAGGCGCAGAGCCAGCGCCTGCTGATCGAGAAGGGCGATCTCGACATCGCCTATTCGCTCGGCGCCGCCGATCTCAAATCGCTGGAGAGCAACAAGGACGTCAAGGTCACGACGGCGACCGGCAACGGGCTCTATTATCTCGCGATGTCCCTGAAGAACGAGAACCTCGCGAAAGCCAGGGTTCGCGAAGCCATCCTGAAGCTCATCGACTACGACGGGCTGAACAAGACGGTGATGCCCTATTACGGCGTCAAGCACCTCAGCCCGATCCAGGTCGGTCTTGCGCAAGAGCCTTACGAACCCGAGATCAAGATGGATGTGGCGGCGGCCAAGGGGTTGCTTGCGGAGGCGGGATATCCCGATGGCCTGGATTTGACGATCCGCACGCTTTCCGAGCCGCCGTTCGACAATCTGGCGGTGGCGCTCCAGAGCATGCTGGCCCAGGGCGGCATCAGGGCCAAGATCCTGACCGGCAGCGGCGAACAGGTCTACGGCCCGATGCGGGAGCGGAACTTCGAATTGATCGTCGGCCGCAGCGGCGGCCAGATCTCCCATCCGGACGGCGACATGCGCAGCCTTGCCTACAATCCCGACAACCGGGATGAGGCGAAGCTGACCGGGCTTCAGGGCTGGCGCGTATCCTTCAAGGACGACAAGCTGAATCAGAAAATCGAGGCCGCATTGCAGGAAGCGGATCCTGCCGCCCAGGCAAAGCTCTATCGCGAGATCGAGCAGCTTTACGCCGAAGGCATCCCGGCAATCCAACCGATCTCGCAGGTCACCGATTCGGTCGCCCAGCGGGCGGACATCGAAGGGTTCCAGATCAGCCCCGTCTGGCAGACCAAGCTGGAAACCGTCCGGAAAAATCGCTGACGGCGATCGATCGATAGATCGCAATCCGATCTGCCAAAGCCCGCCAGCGGACCTTCGCGGCGGGCTTTCGGCCGTTGAAATCCAGGAAGGGCTTCCGACGCCAGCCGCGAAACCTCTCCTCAGCTGCTGCCGAATTCGCCTCTCACAAGAGAAGCCATGCCTCCAACACGCATATGAGGCGAAAAATTTTCCAAGAAAAATAATAGCTTAGGGCCGCAGCCCGGCAAAAGCACGGCAAAACCTCCGTCAGCGCGGTTGACAGAGAGCAATTCTCAGCAAATCATATTCTCTATGGATACAGAATATTCAAATAGAATACAAGAGGAAAGTGGCGGCGTCCGTCCCCTCTCGACGGTGCTGAAGACCATGGCGGTTCTGGACGTACTCGCGTCGAGCGCCCGCGGCATGAAGCTGCCGGAGGTTGCCGCCGCCATGGAGCTGTCGCGGCCGACCGCCTATCAGCGCCTCCTGACGCTCATCGAGGCGGGCTGGGTCGAACAGGACCAGGAGATGCGCTACCGGCTCTCGATGCATGCCTGCCGGATCGCGGCAGCGGCGCTGGAACAGGCCAGTCTCGGCACGCGCGTCCAGCCGGTGCTCGAAATGCTGGTCCATCGGGTGAAGGAGACCGCTTCGCTGGCGGTGCTCGACCGGGGAGTTCCCTGCATCGTCTCGCGTGTCGAATCCGAAAGCGTGCTGCGTGCGGAACAGAAGATCGGCACGACCATGTCGCTGGAAGGCTCCGCATCGGGCCGTATCCTCACCGCCTTCGCGGACGATCTGACGCTTGCGCGGCTCAAAGAAAGCGGCGAGCCGCTTGCTGCCGACGCGCTTCTTCAGGAAGCGCGTGCCAACGGTTACGCACTGTCGAGCGGCTACACCCATAGCGGCGTCATCGCGATCGCGGCGCCGATTTTCGACCTCAACGGCAAATGCACGTCGACCGTCTCGCTGGTCATGCCGGAGATGCGCTTCGACCTCGAAACCTTCCGCGAGCCGCTTCTCGATGCGGCCCGCACAATCACGAAAATGCAGCAGGGAGAACGTTGACGGTCATGACCGCGACTTCCGAACAGGCAGCGAAGCCGCTGCCACGACCGGGCCACAAGGTGATGGAGACCGCGCGGCTGGCGGCGATCCAGCCGAGCCGCCTGAGCGGCACACGGGCCTTCATGAACAAGATGATCCGCGAGCGCTGGGACATTTCCAACGTCCTGTTCGACGTGGATGGAAACGCCGAAGGCACGGTCGTCTATTCCATCAAGGCGCCGGATCAGGAATTCTCCTTCATCGGCTTTTCCCGGCCCCCGAGCCGCACCGCGCGCACCGGCCGCATCATCGGCCAGGCCTGGGACATGATGGGAGCCCTGATCGAGGGACCGGCGACGGAGGCGGAGATCGAAACCGCCCGGCGCGAAATCCCCAAGCTCTATACGGGCCGGGCAACGCCGGGCACGCTGATCTGGTGCCGCTCCAACCGCTCGATGCGCGTCTTCGACCAGACGCTCGAAGCGCTCGCCGAAGGGCGGCAGCCCGACGTGGCCGATCTCGCCAAGGTCTGCTACCTGATGCGCAATACCGGGCTCGACGGCAACGGCACGTTCGGGACGCGCTCGTTTCCGTCCCTCGGCGCCCGGCATGCGCTCGGCGGCGTCCTGCAGGCGCAGCTTCTGACCGCCTATCTGATGCGGGAATTCTCCTGCGATCTCGTGGAGCACCTGGCTGCCAAGCGGTCCGACAAGGCGGTACGGCTCGATCCGAAACTGCGCCGCTATATCGGCGTCGGCAACGGTTCCGCGCTCGGCCTGATCTTCTTCGTGCACAAGCATCCGCGGCTGATCGAGGGGTTGATCGCGGCGCGCGAAAGTGCGATCGCCATGGCGCGCGGGCTGAGGCTCACGCCAGCCGACCCGCACGTTGCAAGGCTTGTCGAACTCCTCGCTCAGGCGATCGTCTTCCGCAAGCAGGACCGGATGGTCTACGAGACTTTCGCCTCGAGCGCCGAGGTGGCGGCCGATCTCGAAAAGCTCGTCGAGGCGCTGGAGGAGTTCCGCCGCAGCGGGACGGTGCTGGGCCGCAAGGCCGACTATCCGCTCGACATCCTGGCTTTCGAGTTCGAAGCCGAACTGGTTCCGGAAGCCTACGAGACCTTCCTGTCGCTGCTGATCGAACTCGTTCCGGAGGAGGCCGATCGCCTGCTGGAAGCGGTTCACGCGCCAGACGAATTCAACGTCTCGCCGGCGGAAACCGTGGAGAGCCTCGCAAACCTCATCCGCGAGGAATACCGGTGGGCGCTCGATACCGACATGTCGGGTCCCGATGCCTACAAATATGTCTGGTACAAATCGGAGACGGCGGAAGAACCCCGGCGCGGCGCGCGCGAGGAAGTGCCCGACGCGCTCGATCTCGGCCTCGACGTCTGCGGCGGCATCCAGGCGCTTCATGGCGATCTCGCCAAGGCGGCGCCTGCGCTCAGCATCGCCCGCTTCCTGATGAAACATCCGGAACATCGCTTCATGGTGGCGCGCGTCCAGAGCCTCAGGGGCCTCGGCTATCATACGCCGCGCGCCAACATCAACGCGGAAGCCTTCGTGCCGATCGACCTCGTGCGGCTGATGAACGTCGGCATCCACGGCATCGACAAGACCCGCGACTTCCTGAGCCGCAACCTGCGCGGCGTGCTCTATCACGGCGCGCCGACGCCGGACGATCTGCGCTCCGGCTACACCGGCACCTGGTACTATCCGGCGGAACCTGTTCTATGACTTCTTCGCATTCCAATACCTCCATGCGCGTGATGCCCCGCGAAATGCGGCTGATGTCCGAGCGCATATTCTCGCTCACCAGCCTGCCGAAAGGCTTCTTCCTCACCGTCGGCGATTTTCCGATGTACTCGCAGAAACTCGGACTTGGCGGTTTCGCCCTGTTCGAGGAGCGTTTCGAAAGCTTCAAGTCCGCCTATCCGGCCCGGATTTCGATTACGGCCGAAAACGGCAACCGGGTGAGCCTCGACGCGGCCGGCGAACACGCGTGGTTCGTGGTGCCGACGGCGATCGATCTTCTGGGCGAGCTCGCCCGGCGTTTCGGATCGGCGGAGCTTACGGTGGCCAGTGCCGCAGATTCGGCGGAACTGGCGATCGCCGCCAGCCTCGGCGGCCGGACAGGGCTTCAGATCACCGTTGCCGGGAACGTGCTCAAGGCGGCTCCCGCGGCCGTCACCGGCGATGTCCGCAAGGATGATCCGCTGCTCTGGTCGCTGCTGGAGAACGGCGCCGACATCGAGGCGGATCTGTGGTGGCGCATCTATCATCTCGCCAAGCAGGCGCTTGCGACCGACAGCGTCGTCTCCCGCCGACACGCCGGCCCGATGATCATCAACGAGGACGGCACGATCATCGGCCGCAAGGACAATGACGACGAAACGGATGTCAGCTTCTTGGCATCCAGGCTTTCTGAACGCGAACAGACCCAGCCTGAAAAAGCCCAGCCTGAAAAAGCCCAGCCTCAAAAAGAAAGTGCGAGATCATGATCATCGACGGTTTGCAATGCGGGCATTTCGATCGCGCAGCCTTTGAAACCCTGCTCAAGGGAACGGTGGGCGGCGTCGTCAACACCTGCGGCTTCTGGGAGGGCACCGTGGAATCCATGGATTCGATCGGCCGCTGGCGCGATCTCGTCCGCGAGAATTCCGACATCGCCGAGATCGCGCTGACGGCCGGCGACATCACCCGCATTTCCGACGCCGGCAAGCTCGCGATCATCATGGGCTTCCAGAACAGCAACCTGTTCGAAGGCCGTATCCGCTTCGTCGAGATGTTCGCGGAGCTCGGCGTGCGCGTCGTGCAGCTCACCTACAACAACCAGAACGAGCTCGGCGGCTCCTGCTACGAGGCCGAGGATTCGGGCCTTGCCCGCTTCGGCAGGGAAGTGGTGCGCGAGATGAATGCGGCCGGCATCCTGGTCGACTGCAGCCATGTCGGCGACCGCACGACGCTCGACGCCATCAAGGTTTCCGAAAAGCCGATCGCCGTCACGCATGCCAACGCCCAGTCGCTTTTCATGCACAAGCGCAACAAGTCGGACGACGTCATCCGGGCGCTGAAGGACACCGGCGGCGTGATCGGCTGCGCGGCCTACCGCAACATCACCGGCGACGAGTTCTGCGCGTCGATCGAGGCCTGGTGCACCATGGTCGCCCGCACGGTCGATATCGCCGGCATCGATTCCGTCGCGATCGGCACCGACAAGAGCCACAATTTCACCGCCCCCGACTATGCCTGGATGCGCAAGGGCCGCTGGACGCGAGGCGAGGACTACGGCGCGAGCGCCGCCGGCAAGCCGCTGAAGGCCGCACCGCCGGAATGGTTCCAGAAGGTCGAGGACATCAAGGTGATCCCGGACGGCCTCAGGGCCGTGGGCTTCTCGGAAGAAGAGGTCGCGAAGATCACCCACAAGAACTGGCTCCGGCTCTACGAAGCCACTTTCAGAAAACCATAAAGAGGAGAACTGACCATGACCGGAATGAAGACCTTTCTCATGCCCAGCCGCCGACGCTTCCTGAAGACGGCCGGCGCCGCCGTCACGGCCTCGCTTGCCGCGCCCTATATCGTTCGCGCCCAGGAGAAGATCCTGTACGTGAACACCTGGGGCGGCCCCTGGGAGGCTGCCGCCAAGGCCAATCTCATCGATCCGTTCACCGCCGAAACGGGCATCCAGGTGAAGACCGTTTCTCCGGTCTCCTTCGCCAAGCTCGCCCAACAGGTGAAGACGGGCACCTACGAATTCGACGTCACCACGCTCGGCGGCGGCGAACTGGTGCGCGCCAACCAGGCCGGCATCATCGAGGAGCTCGAGGCGCCCTATGAAGGCGGCCTCTTCGAAAACGGCGTCGCTTCGCACGCCTTCGCGACGATCCTCGCCTGGCGTACCGACAAGTACAAGGAAGCCCCGAAGACCTGGGCTGACTTCTGGAACGTCGAAAAATTCCCGGGCGGCCGCTCGCTGCAGCGTTACGCCTCGCGCGTCATCCCGATCGCGCTTCTGGCCGACGGCGTCGCGGTGCAGGATCTCTATCCGCTCGACGTGGACCGCGCCTTCAAGTCGCTCGACAAGATCAAGCCGCATGTCCGCGTCTGGTGGACGGCGGGCGCCCAGTCGACGCAGATCCTGCGCGACGGCGAGATCGACATGATCGGCATCTGGCACGGCCGCTATTTCGAGGCCGAGAAGGCGGGTGCGCCGGTGGCGATGACCTGGAACCAGGGCGAGATCGAGCGGGCCTACTGGGTCGTCGCCAAGGACACGCCCAATCTGGAAAACGCCAAGAAGTTCGTCGAGTTCGCCACCAGCGCCAAGCCGCTCGCCGGTTTCTCGAAGGCGGCGGACTACGGCGCGCTGAACCCGGCTTCGAACGAGTTCGTCAGCGCCGAGGACGCCAAGCGCATGCCGACCTCGCCGGAGAACTATCCGCTCACGTTCGAGCAGGACATGGCGAACTTCGGTATCGACCCGGCAGAGCTTGCCGAACGCTTCGAGGAGTGGGTCGCAAGCTGATCCGCTCTCCCGGATCGATGTGATCTGCTGACCGGCATCGCGCTCACAAGCGCATCGGCCCGAAAACCGAAGCCGATTTCGGGCCGATGCGCGGATTCAAAAGAGCTGGAGCATCATTCGTGCGTCCACAAGGCGCACCGCTTCCAAGACCGCGCGATGCCGTAACGACCTTGCCTGCCAAGAAGGGAACGGCAATGGGCATGAGCCTTTCAAGACTGACGGAAAAGACGAATATCTGGCCCTGGCTTCTGCTGGCGCCGCTGGGCATCTACATGCTCATCTTTTTCGTCGTGCCGCTCGCCGACGTGGCGATCATGAGCTTCACGGAGCCGCGCGTGTCGCTCGCGAATTACGAGCGGGTGCTGACCGGAGCGCTCTATCAGCGCGTCTTCGTCAACACCTTCCTGACTGCCGCCTTCGTGACCCTTTGCTGCCTCGCGGTCGGTTACCCGCTCGCCTATCTGATGGCGCATTCCAAGCCGCGCACGGCGATGCTGATCCTGCTGCTCGTCACCATGAGCTTCTGGACGAGCTTCCTGGTGCGCACCTATTCCTGGATGGTGCTGCTCGGCAACAACGGCCCGCTGATCGCCTTCCTGCAGTTGATCGGCATAGACCAGCCGCCGCAGCTTCTCTTCACCCGCTTTTCCTCGACGCTCGCCATGGTGCACATCCTCGCGCCCTACATGATCATGAACGTCTATTCGGTGATGAAGAAGATCGATCCGGTGTTGATCCGCTCGGCGGAAAGCCTCGGCGCCAGGGGCTGGTCGCTCTTCAGGCATGTCTACCTGCCGCTGACGGCGCCGGGCATCGCCAACGGATCGGTGCTCGTCTTCGTCATCTGCCTCGGTTTCTACGTGACGCCGGTGCTGCTCGGCAGCCCGCGCGAGCAGATGATCGCCGGCCTCATCGGCCACCAGATCGATGAGTTCCTGGCATTCGGCATGGGTTCGGCGATGGCGATGGTGCTCTTGGTCATCACGCTCATCATCCTCACCATCTATCATCGCCGCTTCGGCCTCGACAAACTCTGGGGTTGACCGATCATGAACCTCTTCATGCGCTGGACCGGCATTCTGGTCGTGATCTTCATCGCCGCGCCGCTCGTCATCGTCGTGCCGATGTCGTTTTCGAGCGCGAACTCGCTGCAGTTCCCGCCGCCGGGATACTGGCTCGGTTACTACCGCGCC
>Ga0065721_10053028_pt1 | contig 10677 bp, 5 predicted proteins | sample Mesricmetagenome_FD_59108 | JGI IMG/M metagenome (GOLD analysis project Ga0065721, IMG submission 59108) | Mesophilic microbial community from rice straw/compost enrichment Sample: eDNA_1 v2 (version 2) | ecosystem: Engineered > Solid waste > Grass > Composting > Bioreactor | place: USA: Davis...
CCGCCCGAGCCGGCGGAGACGCCGCGCAAGGCCGGCCGGCCGCGCCGGGACCGCCGCACACCGGCCGGCGGCGGGGATCAGGGCAGCCTGTTCTGAGCGGCCGGCGTCCGGCTCGCCGGAACCGCGAGCAACGGCCGGCCGCCCTCAGCCCGCCTTCTTCTGCTCGCGCAGGAAATGGACGAGGGCGACGTCGCAGGCCTCCATCGCCTCCGGGTGTTTCAGGTAATAGGAGACCGTGCTGAAGTTCGGGCCGGGATCGCGGCCCTCGAACGACCCCCAGCGCACGAAATGCACCGCCGGCGGCACCGTGATCGACTTGAGGTCGTCGTAGGTCGCGAGGTACCAGTCGGGATCGAACAGGCCGGAGCTTTCGACGAGCTGGACCTGATCCTTCTCGCTGTTGCCGAACAGCGCCGCCTTCAGGCTGAACTTCTGGTCGGAGTAGATCCGGGTCCTCGCGCGGAACAGACGGGCGAGCACCTGCTGGCGCTGGGCGAGATGGGTCTTCTGCTTCTCGAGGTCGGCGATCGCAGCGGAGCGCGACGCCAGTTCGCCTGCCAGCCCCGCCATCTCGGCCTTGACCTTGTCGACGGCCTTCGAGTTCTTCGCCTTGCTCTTCGCGAGTTGCTCGGACTGCTCGGCGACGCGTTCCTGCAGGAAGCGGATCTCGCCGCCGGCCTCCTCGGCGAGCTTCTGCACCCGCGCCAGTTCCTTGGACAGATGGTCGATGCCGGCGCCGTATTCGTTGGCCGACAGCCTTGCGGAGGCTTCGATTTCCGCCAGCCGTTCGGAGACCCGGGCCTTTTCCGTCTTGACCCGCGCCACCTCGTCCCCGAGGGCCGCTTTGCTCTGGCGCAACGCCACGAGTTCGGCTTCGAGCTCGGCGAAGCGCGCGGCGGCCGCCTTGCCGTCCGCGTCGGAGCGGGCGAGGACCGCTTCGAGATCGAGCACCCGGCCGCGCGCCTGGGCGAGGTCCCGCTCGAGGCTGGCGGCCGCGGCATTGTCGACGTTCGGGGCGGCGCTCTTCATCGCCTCGATCCGGCGGATCAGGGCGGCGATCTCGCGGAAACGCTCGGCGAGCGCGGCTTCGAGATCGCGCCTGGCGGCGTCGGCCGCCGCGGCCTTCTCGGCCGCACCGGCGAGTTCGGCCTTGAGACCCTCGACCTCGCCGGCGAGGACTTCGGCCCGGCGCAGCGTCTCGAAATCGACGTCGGCGACGCGGGCTTCGGCGTCGGCGAGCGCGGCGCCCAGACGATCCTTCTCGGCGGCGAGCGCCCCGGCCGTCTCCCGCTCCGCGGCGAGCTCGGCTTCGAGGTCCGCCAGCCGCTGCCCGCCGGCCGCAGCCGCCTCGGCCGCGCGCGCTTCGCCCTCGCGCAGCGCCACTTCAAGTTCCGCACCGGTCTGCTGCGCCGCACGAAGATCGTCGCGGCTCCGGTCGAGATCGGCTGCGAGCGCGGCCCGAGCCTGTTCGGAAGCGACGATGACATCGCGGTTCTCGGCGAGTTCCGCCTCGAGCGCGGCGATGCGGGCCGTGGCGGCGCCGTGGCGGGCGACGAGGGCGGTCGCCGCCTCTTCTGCACCGCGAAGGTCGTCCTCGCGCGACCGCAGCGCGCCTTCGAGTTCCGCGATCCGGGTGGCGGCGAGGGCGTCGGCGTCCTTGAACCGCCGCTGCAGGTCGTCGATCGTCGCCTGCAGGCGGGTCGTCTCCTCGCCGGCGAGGCGGGCGTCGTCGAGGCTCTTCTTCAGACGGCCTTCGAGATCGGCGATCTGTCCGGCCGCGCGTTCCTCGGCATCCCTGGCCTTGCGCCGCGTCTCCTCGAGGGCGGCGTCGATCGCGGCCTTCTCCTCGCCGGCCTTCCGCAGTTCCTCGCCGCGTTTGGTCAACCGGCTTTCGAGATCGGCGAGTTGCGCGGCCGCGGCGGCTTCCGCTTCCTTGGCCTTGCGCCGCGTCTCCTCGAGAGCGGCATCGACCGCGGCCTTCTCTTCACCGGCAATCCGAAGTTCCTCGCCGCGTTTGGTCAACCGGCCTTCGAGATCGGCGAGTTGCGCGGCCGCGGCGGCTTCCGCTTCCTTGGCCTTGCGCCGCGTCTCCTCGAGAGCGGCGTCGACCGCGGCCTTCTCTTCACCGGCAATCCGAAGTTCCTCGACGCGTTTCGTCAACCGCCCTTCGAGATCGGCGATCTGCGCGGCCGCGGCGGCTTCCGCTTCCTTGGCCTTGCGCCGCGTCTCCTCGAGGGCGGCATCGACCGCGGCCTTCTCCTCCCCGGCTTTCCGCAGTTCCTCGACGCGCTTCTTCAGACGGCCTTCGAGATCGGCGAGTTGCGTGGCCGCACGGGCTTCCGCCTCCTTGGATCTGCGCCGCGCCTCCTCGAGGGCCGCGTCGAGCTTCCCCTTTTCCTCGCCGGCGATCCGCAGGTCGTCGGCCCGCTTCTTGAGCTTGGATTCGAGGTCGGCCCGAAGCCCGTCCGCGTTGGCCTCGGCTTCCCTGGCCTTGCGCCTCGATTCCTCGAGCAGGCTGTCCAGCCTGGATTTCTCCTCGCCGAGGGTGCGGATCTCCTCGGCGCGCTGCTTCAAACGGCTTTCGAATTCCGCGATCTGCTGGGCGTGACGGTCAGCCGCCGCCTTCCCCTGCTCGATCGTTTCGGCAACGGCGCTTTCGAGCTTGGCTTTCGCCTCGCCGGCAGCCCGGAGTTCTTCGCCGCGCGCCTTGAGACGCGCTTCGAGTTCGGCGATCTGGGCGCCGAGACGAACCTCCGCATCCTTGCCGTGACGCCGCGCGGCGGCGAGCGCCTCCTCGAGGCCGGTCTTGTCCTCCGCGGTCTGCCGCGCCCGCCGCGAGGCCTTCGCGAGTTCGGCCTCCAGGGCGGCGGTCTGTTCGGCGGTGGCCTTCTCCCGGTCCTCGGCCTGCTGCCGCGTCTGCGCGAGCGCGGCCTCGACCGCGGCCTTCTCCTCGGCGAGGCGGGCGAGATCGGCCTTCGCCGCCGCCATCTCCTCTCCGAGTTCGTCGGCCCGCCTGGCGGCCGCCTGCTCCGACTTGGCGAGGGCCTGTTCGAAAGACTGACGGGTCGCGGCGAAATCGGCGACGGACGCCTCCTGCTCGCGGACCTGCTGCTCGGTGCGCCGGAGTTCGCTTTCGAGGCGGATCTTCTCTTCCGCCACCACGCGCAGTTCCTTGCGGGTCGCGGCGAGTTCCCCTTCGAGGGTGAGGAGACGGGCGGCGGATTCGGCGTGGCGCTCGGCGAGCGCCAGCTGATGCTCGGCGAGGGCGGTTTTCTGGCGTTCCAGATCGGCCCTCGCCTCGGCGGCGGCGACCTGGGCGCCTGCCAGTTGCTCGCGCAGCGAGGCGGCGACCTCGGGAGCGGGCTGCGCGGCGGCCGCGGGCGACTGCAGGTCGAACAGCCTGGCCTGGAGTTCGGCGACGATCCGGGTGCGCTCGGCGTAGGCGGCCTCGACCTTCGCGAGCTTTGCGAGAGCAGTGTCCCGCTCGTCCTCCGCCTTGCCGCGGGCGGCGGTGGCCTCGGCGATCGCAGTCTCGAGGCGGGTGACGGCGGCGCTCTTGGACCGGCTGACCCAGTCGTTGTGGACCGCGACGCCGAGGCGGGTGAAGATGCGGTGGATCTCGGCATGTCCGGGCATGCCGAACTCGAGATCGAGCAGCGCCTTGACCCGCTCGGGCAGCCGCTCGGGGCTCAGCATCACCATGACGCCGTCGCCGGTGTCGCGGACGATGGTGCGGTGGTCGGTGGCGAGGCGGGCGAGCAGCGCCTTGCCGGCCGGATCGCCCTGGTAGTGGCGAGGGGCGTTGAGAATGAGAACGCAGCCCTCGGCGAGCTTCGGTCGCCATGTCTCGAGAAGCGCTTCGACCGCGGCGGCCTCGCGCGGAGCGTGGACGTGCAGAAGATCGACGACACCGTCGGGGAAACGTTCGCTCGCGCTGGCGCCGTCCTCGCTCAGCAGCACCGAAAAGTCGGCGTATTGCTCGTCGTTGTAGGAGGCGAGCGCGGCGTGGTCGCCGGCACCGGCTTCCTCGACGCCATAGCAGACCGCCTCCATGCCGAGGCGCTCGACGGTCTGGCAGGTGCCGAAATAGGCGACGCCGTCGCCGAGGCCGAGCTGGACGATGGTCCGCGGCTGGCAGGTCTCGACGATCCAGAACAGGAACGGCAGATGATGCAGGAACGGCGACTCGCGGAGGAATTTCGCATTCCAGAACAGGGATTTCACCGCACTCGGCGCGAAGGCGTCGATCGACGTCCTCCGATCGTCCAGAGCCCCGGCCTGACCGATCATGAGATCCCCACGATCTTTCCGACGCGATCCATCGTTCATCTCAAAGACCTATGTGGTTGAAACCAAAATTGAAACGTCTCAATCCCCGCCCGCGGAGCGGCCTCGGCACGCTTTCCCCGCCAAGGCGTCCCCGGTGAAATGCAACAGGCGAGCCACCCTGCCATCGCCCCGGTCGCCGGACAAGCGGAGCACGCACGGCCGGCCGCCACCTCCCGCCCCCCGGGAGCGGCACCGCCCTGCCGGTGCGTCACCGACATAGCCTCTGGCGCCGCCGCCCGCAACGACGAAGCCGCCCCTGCGGGCCGCTGACCGCACGAAACCTGAGCCGGAAGGGAAGGATGGCGGCAGAGAGCCCGATGGTGCCGCCGGCGGGGCGGCGCGGGGATGAGTTGACCGGCCCGTCGGAAGGCCGCCTCGTGCGGTGACGACGTCGCCTCGCAAGTCCCGGCGATCATGGAAAGGGGCCGGCCGAGACCTCGCGCCGACCTGCGTTCGCACGAGGCTCGTCCGGGACGATCGACAGGAGAGCGCGACGCACCGCCGGGCAAAGACGTTTTCCAAGCGATCGCGCGCGTGCACCGGCGGTGGCGGGATGCGGGCAGCCGGGAGACGAGGCGCAGTGCGGCGGAAGAACGACGGCGCCTAATTCGGCGCCAGAAACGAACTATGCAAATCAGAGAGGCAATCGATCCCCGGGCCTGCCCTACGGCATCGCCCGAGGATCGGGACGGGCGGACCGCCCGTTCATTGCAGCCGGTCGCCGGGCGTCCGGGTGGCGCGGTCTTCGGCCACCGCCTCGGCGTGATAGCGACCACCGTCGAGCGCCATGGCGCAGTTTTCCGGCATGTTCAGGGCGCGAAGCACCGCGGCTTCCTCCCCCGCGCGCCCGTTGGCGAAGCGCCCGCGCACGGGGAACTCGTAGATCCGCGCGCCTCCTCTCATGCTGCTCGATGCCATGTCTCACCTCGTCCTGTGCTGGGTCCCGCCACCGAAGGAGCGGCCGGGAGTATGAGGAACTGTGCCCATATTTTGCACAGATTGCCTAGTTTAAAATCATTTATGCTCAACATATCCGCTTTCAAGGGGGTGCTCATTTGCCGGGCGCCGGGGGACGCCGCCCTCCCGGATTTCGAACCGCCCGGACGAAGAGACGTTCCGGTGCGGCGGGTACGGCCCTCGGCGGTAGCGGGGGTTTTCGCGGTTCTCGCCCGCGCCGTCGCCGGGTGGCCGCGGCGGGGCGGGTCGACACCGCGCCCTGACCGGTCGAAAGCCCGCTCAACTCGTTCGATCTGGCACGCCGCCTGCATACGGGAGCGGTCGACGGCTCCGCCGCGAGGCGGACGGCCGCGAGACCCGAGAGACCCTTGCGCCATCAGTCGATGAGAGGCATGCAATGACCAAGTTCAAACTCGAGTATATCTGGCTCGACGGCTATACTCCGGTGCCGAACCTGCGCGGCAAAACGCAGATCAAGGAATTCGATTCGTTCCCGACGCTCGAGCAACTGCCTCTCTGGGGTTTCGACGGTAGCTCCACCAAGCAGGCCGAAGGCCACAGCTCCGACTGCGTGCTGAAGCCGGTCGCGATCTACCCCGATCCGGCCCGCACCAACGGCGCCCTGGTGATGTGCGAAGTGATGATGCCGGACGGCGTCACCCCCCACGCCACCAACACCCGCGCCACGATCCTCGACGACGAAGGCGCCTGGTTCGGCTTCGAGCAGGAATATTTCTTCTACAAGGACGGCCGCCCACTCGGCTTCCCCGAACAGGGCTACCCGGCGCCGCAGGGCCCCTACTACACCGGCGTCGGCTACAAGAACGTCGGCGACGTCGCCCGCACCATCGTCGAGGAGCACCTCGACCTCTGCCTCGCGGCCGGCCTCAACCACGAAGGCATCAACGCCGAAGTGGCGAAGGGCCAGTGGGAATTCCAGATTTTCGGCAAGGGCTCCAAGAAGGCGGCCGACGAGATCTGGATGGCGCGCTACCTGCTGCTGCGCCTGTGCGAGAAGTACGGCATCGACATCGAGTTCCACTGCAAGCCGCTCGGCGACACGGACTGGAACGGCTCGGGCATGCACTGCAACTTCTCCACGAAGTTCATGCGCGAGATCGGCGGCAAGGCCTATTTCGAGGCCCTGATGGCCCAGTTCGACAAGAACCTGATGGATCACATCGCGGTCTACGGTCCGGACAACGACAAGCGCCTGACCGGCAAGCACGAAACCGCTCCGTGGAACAAGTTCAGCTACGGCGTCGCCGACCGCGGCGCCTCGATCCGCGTTCCGCACTCCTTCGTGAAGAACGACTACAAGGGCTATCTCGAGGATCGCCGCCCGAACTCCCAGGGCGACCCCTATGCGATCGCCTCGCAGGTTCTGAAGACGATCTCGGAAGTCCCGACCGAAGCCTACGCCACCGTCGCGGCCTGACCGGACAGGACGTTTCTCCCTCCCGAGACGCGCGCGGCGCGGACCCTCCCGGTCCGCGCCGCTTTTTTTCGGCCTCGCGGTGGCGGAGGGGCGGACCCGGCCCGTTTCAGGCCGCCGCGGCGTCGAGCCGGCCGATCGCCCGGCGCAGGGCGGCGTAGCAGGCCGGATCGATCGCGGTGCCGGCCATGTCGTCCATGACGGCGAAGGCGCGGGACACGGGCATCGCCGCGCGGTAGGGCCGCTCGGCGGTGAGGGCGTCGAAGATGTCGGCGGTGGTGACGATCCGCGTCTCGAGGGAGATGGCCTCCCCCGCGATGCCGTCCGGATAGCCTTTGCCGTCGAGCCGCTCGTGGTGGGCGCCGGCGACCTCGGCCAGTTCGGCGAAGGCCGGGATCCGCTGCAGGATGGCGCGCGACAGGGCGGCGTGGGCGCGCACCGCCGCCCACTCGGCCTCGTCGAGCCTGCCGGGCTTGTCGAGCACCGTGTTGCTGACGCCGAGCTTGCCGATGTCGTGAAGCAGGGCGGCGCGGCGCAGCCAGCGCCGCCGCGCGGCGGTCAGGCCGAGTTCCTCGGCGATCATGTCGGCGAACAGCGTCACCCGCTCGGAGTGGTTCGAGGTGTAGGGGCTCTTGGAATCGATGACGACGGCGAAGGCCGCGGCGATGTCGTCGAGATGGTCCTCGTCGACGAAGCGCACGACCTGCGCCGGCTCGAGCGACAGGATGCGCCGTTCGAGGTCCGGCGCGCCGAGCGCCTCGAAGAAGCCCGGCGCCGTGCAGGCCGCCTCGAAGGCCGCCACCACCGCCGGATCGAACCAGCCCCCGGCCCGGGCCGCGATTTCGCGGCGGGCCGCGCCGGCGTCGGCCGCGGTGTGGAAGACGTCGGCGACCTGGGCGAGCAGCGCGATCTGCGAGAGGACCGGCACGGCGCCGCCGGACCGTCCCTCCGGCTTGCCCGAACCGTCGAAATGCTCGTCGAGGCAGCGGATGCCCTCGCAGACCGCCGGGCCGAAGCGCATCCTCGCCGCGATCTCCGCGCCACGGTGGCAGCGGGTCTCGATCAGTTCCCGGGCGATCTCGCCGCCGTTCCTGAAGATGTTGAGAATGGCGCGGAACCGCTCGGACAGGCCGGCGCCGAGGCCGGTGTGCGACAGCACGAAGCGCAACGCCTGCGACAGGCTGCCGTCGATGCGCTTGAAGTCCGCCTTGAAGGTGAGATCGTCGGTCAGGTAGAGTTCGCAGATCCGGGCCGCGTTGCTGCTGCAGCCGAGATCCTTGAGCAGCAGGACGTAGTAGAGGTCGGAGAGGGCCGCGTCGGCGAGACCGAGTTCGCGGCCGACCGCCATGCCGACGTGGCAGCAGCGGATGCAGTGGCCGGGGGGCTGGCCCTCGGTGACGTCGAGGGCGTGGGACAGCGCGCCGAGCAGTTCCGACAGCCTGATCTCGTCCACGCCTCTTTCCTTCCGCGCCGCGACACCACCGGCGGCGAGGATGAGCGCCAATCGTTAAGCTCCGGTTCGGCGGAGCGCGCCGGGGCGGCGGCCGTCCGGGATCGGGACGTGAAGAAATCACCGCGGCTTGCGTCGGATCAATGCGGGGCCGCGGCGGCGTTCATAGGGTGGCCCCCGACATGGGTCCGGGGCCGCCGCAGGCGCGGCGCCGACGGACGATGACAGCGAGGAGAAGGCGGCCATGGCGATCAGGGACATCATCACGATCATCGACATCTTCGATCCGAAGATGCCGGGGCCGCGGCTCGCGGTCGACCTCGCCGGCCGGGCCGGCGCCCACGTCACCGGCATCGCGCTGGCGATGGAGCCGATGGCGCCGGCCTATCTGGCGGTGCCGATCCCGGCCGATTATCTGGTCGGCGCCGTCGAGGAGGCCGAGCGGCAGGCGCGAGAGGCCTGCACGGCCTTCGCGGCGATCGCCCGCGACAACGACGTCTCCTTCGAGACCCGCACCGTCACGGTGCTCGCCGGCTCGACGTCGCCGATCGTCGCCCAGGCGCACCTGTCCGACCTCGTCGTCATCGGCCAGGAGGACGTCGACAATCCCGAGCCGATGCGGGCGGCGCTGATCGAGGCGATGCTGTTCGACGCCGGCGTGCCGGTGATGGTGGTGCCGCGCGGCTGGACCAAGCCGCTCGCGACCGGGCGCGTCATGGTCGCCTGGGACGGCAGTTCCACCGCGGCGCGAGCGGTGCACGAGGCGATGCCGCTGCTCGCGCTCGCCCGTGAGGTCGAGGTGGTGATCGTCGCCGGCGGCAGGAACTGGAACGGCGAGCCCGGCTCGGACGTCGCGACCTATCTCGCCCGCCACGGCCTCGACGTCTCGGTCTCGACCATCCTGCGCGACGCCTCGGACGTCGCCGCGGCCCTCAACGGCCACGCCCGCGAAACCTCGGCCGACCTCGTCGTCATGGGCGGCTACGGCCACAGCCGCCTGCGCGAGTTCATCATCGGCGGCGCCACCCAGGACATGCTGGCAAAGGCGGAGATTCCGGTGATCATTGCCCACTGAGGCGGCGAAGGGAGGTGACGGAAGGGCCGTGACGGGCCGGAGGAACGTCCCGTCATCGGCCCTTGTTCGGGGAGGAGCGAGAATGGACGGCCACGGCGGCCGGCGGCGGGGAGAGCCCGCCGGCACCGGGGACCCGCGCGGAACGGATCAGACCCAGGAAACCCTCATGAGCCTCGACCGGATCGACGTCTTCTTCCACCCGAAGTCCATCGCCCTCGTCGGCGCCAGCACGAGGCCCGGCACGGTGGGTGCGGTGATCGCCCGCAACCTGCTCGCCCGGTCGAAGGCGCCGGTGTTCCTCGTCAACCCCAAGGGCGGCTCGATCGAGGGCCAGCCGCTCATCGCCTCGCTCGCCGACCTGCCGCAGCGCCCCGACCTCGGCGTCGTCGCGGTGCCGCCGGCGGCGGTGCCGGGGGCGATCGACGACCTCGGCGCCCGCGGTGCCCGCGGCGCCGTCGTCATCACCGCCGGGCTCGGCAAGGGCGAGGGCTCGATCGCCGAGGCGATGCTGGCGGCGGCGCGCCGCCACCGCATGCGCATCGTCGGGCCGAACTGCATCGGCGTTTCGGTGCCGGCCGCCGGCCTCGACGCCAGCTTCGCCCAGCGGCCCGGCCGGGTCGGCGACCTCGCCCTGATCTCGCAGTCGGGTGCGATGATGACCAGCATCCTCGACTGGGCCGAGGCCAACGACGTCGGCTTCTCGGGCCTCGTCTCCATCGGCGATGCCGCCGACGTCGGCTTCGCCGATCTGCTCGACCACTTCGCCCTCGATCCGAAGACGCGGGCGATCCTGCTCTACGTCGAGGCGATCCGCGACGCGCGCAGCTTCATGTCGGCGGCACGGGCGGCGGCGCGGATGAAGCCGGTCGTCGTCATCAAGTCCGGCCGCAGCACGGCGGCGGCGAAGGCGGCGGCCTCGCACACCGGGGCGCTCGCCGGCGTCGACGCGGTCTACGACGCCGCCTTCCGCCGCGCCGGCCTGCTGCGGGTGCGCACCCTCGACGAACTCTTCGCCGCCGCCGAGACTCTGACCCACGTGCCGCGGATGAACGGGCGGCGCATCGCCATCCTCACCAACGGCGGCGGTGCCGGCGTCATGGGCGTCGACACGCTGTCGAGCCTCGGCGGCACCCTCGCCGAGCTCTCGCCCGAGACCATCGCCCGGCTCGACGCCGTGCTGCCGCCGACCTGGTCGCGGGCCGATCCGGTCGACATCATCGGCGATGCCGGGCCGGACCGCTACCGCGAGGCGATGGCGGCGATGCTCGACGACAAGGCGATCGACGCCGTCGTCGCCATGAACTGCCCGACCGCCCTCGCCTCCTCCCACGCCGCCGCCGAGGCGGTGATCGAGGCGGTCGACGCCCATGCCCGCGCCCACGGCCGGCGCAAGCCGGTGATCGCGGCCTGGCTCGGCCTCGACGACGGCTC
>Ga0065721_10006076_pt1 | contig 10670 bp, 10 predicted proteins | sample Mesricmetagenome_FD_59108 | JGI IMG/M metagenome (GOLD analysis project Ga0065721, IMG submission 59108) | Mesophilic microbial community from rice straw/compost enrichment Sample: eDNA_1 v2 (version 2) | ecosystem: Engineered > Solid waste > Grass > Composting > Bioreactor | place: USA: Davis...
GTTCAGGGTTCAAGGTTCAAGGTTCAAGATTCAAGGTTCAGGGTTCAAGGTTCAGGGTTCAAGGTGCAGGGTGCAGGGGAGCACACTCGACGGCGGCGTGCGCCTTGTAAGTGTTATTGGAAGAGTGAGAGCTGTTGAGTAGATGTGGCGATGGTTCGGCGTTGGCGGAAGGAAGGGATTGAATATCTCCGCTGCTCGCGAATGTGATACAGCTTGGTTTCATGATCCCTTGAAGCAATGATGATTTGCGTTTGGCCCGCGACTCGTTCGAAGATGTTCTTTACAAGCTTCGGTGAGTTATTGTCGCGCGAGAGGTGCGACAAAAAGAGGTGACTCATATGGGATGGCCTGTGCTTGACGAAAAGTTCAAGCGCCTGATCGTTCGACATATGACCGAGTTGGCTGCGGATGCGATTTTTCAGGTGATAGGGGTAACTGCCGCGCAGCAACATATTCTCATCGTAATTCGCTTCAAGGAACGCCGCGTGACATTGCCTGAACGCTTTGGTCACATGTTCACACGGTGCTCCGATATCAGTAAACACCCCGACCCGAACCCGCTGATGCTCGATGATAAAGCTTTGAGGATCAATAGCGTCATGTAGTTTAGGAAAAGCGATAATTGAAAGGTCACCGATCCTGACCGGATCATAAGGCCTCATGATCCTGACGAGATCTTCTCGCAGTTCGACGCCGCTGTGTTCAAGGGTTGAAGCCGAAAGATAAACGGGGAGGTGAAACTTCTTGGACAAGCCCGGGACGCCATGAATGTGATCGCCATGCTCGTGAGAGACAAAAATCGCCTTCACTGTTTTGATCGATAGACCGACGCGCTTCATCCTGCGCACCGTTTCCCGGCAGGAGAGTCCACCGTCAATCAGTACAGCTTCATTTTGGTTTCCAATGTAATAGCAATTGGCGTTACTTCCCGAATTCAGCGAACAGACAAACATCGACATACCGCCACCAAGGTAGGGCGATTTTTCGATCAAATTCCAATTTCAATCTGGAAAATCCCAGACCAAAATCCGCCGTCGGGAGAGTCGGTCAGCATATCCGTGTGGTTTGCCCGAATGACATTGGCTTGAATTTTCAGACGGTGCCCGACGAGGTATTTAGTCACTCCGACTTCTACCTGTTCTCTTTTGGGTTCATTCAATTCAGGATATGCAGGATTGTTGTACAGTTCTTCAGATGGTACGATCACAGAATACCGTCCTGCAATTTCAACGTTGTTGGTGAAGAGGTAACTAAGTTGCGTGAGGAAGCCCGCGCCGTTGAGAATATATCGAAGACTTCCGTCATCCGGGTTTTGCGTAATCGGGTTGGGAGCATCGCGCTTCATGTATTCGTTATACCACGACCATCCGTTATACTTTAGCAACGCATCGAACTCCATATTGCGAATTCCACGCGGAGCGTAGAGATCGTTCCCCAATTGTCCTGCTTCGCGGACGGCTTTGTCGTTGTAGCTGAACGTTCCGGCAATAGACAACTTAGGCGTGAGCTCACGTTCCAAGTCACCTTCTATGTAGTCGTTCTCCCCTGTAAATCTTCCGAAGGGAAGTAGTTCGATCCGCCCCGTATAGGCGAGGCCACTATTGGTCTCGATTGCGTTCCTTCCGTCGCCTGATGTGATTGCACCCCTGAGCATGACATAATCCGACATGAAGTCAGCAAACAATCCAAAGTCGCGATCAATATTGAATGTCGCATTGACGATTGATCTGTCCACAAATTGTTGATCACCCGATGACACTACACGTTGTCTGTTTCCGGGTAGTTTGGTTTGTCCGAACCCGAGTCTCAGATTCTTCGTCGGAGTGTAGTAGATCACAGCATCGCGTATCAGGTTAGGGGTGCCATTCGCGATTGAGTTTTCTCGTCCCTCCCAATCCATATCGCCGCGAGAGAACGAGAGCTGAATGTAATAAGTGAGTTTTGGGTCATAGACAAAACCTTCCAGTTTGAGCCTGAGTCGCCTTACTCTGAATTCATAATTTGATATCGTGAGATCGTCAACATCTTCGGTGGTAAACGCCGCGCGATTCTGAATTCGAAACTGCAACTTAAGAGAGTACGAACTGTCAGACGTTACAAAACCAAATCCTTTCTGCGGCCGCGTGAACAACTCAACGGAGGGTTGCCTCTGAGCAGAGGAGAGAATTGGTGATAGTATAAGAAACAGGACTATGAGCCGGTTGAAGGCAGTCATTCTATTTGCCACGTCTTGAGTTTGGTTATTGGTCGTAATGTACTGCCAAATTTATGTTACTGTCGATCGAAATCCGTTCTGCCAGGGCATTCTTCAGATGATTTAACAAAACGATAATCTTGACATAACCGACTTAACATAAACTTAATATTGCCCTGGGCGATGTCTCATCGGGCGCCGCTAACTTTGTGTAGACAAAAAGCATTATGCCAAGGAAGATACTTGTGCTAGTTGGGGGCATTCTCTTAGTCCTCGCTTTGTCGGAGTGCGGATCGCGCAATGACAAAGGAACGGTGGAAGGCGAAGTCAGAATAGATGGATCCAGTACTGTTTATCCCATTACAGAGGCAGTAGCTGAAGAATTCCGCCTGGATGAGCCCCGGGTCAGGGTTACTGTCGGGGTGTCGGGTACTGGTGGGGGCTTTAACAAATTCGGACGTGGCGAGATTGATATAAACAATGCGTCACGCCCCATCAAAGAACGGGAGGCATCCCAATGTGAAGCAAATAACTTGAAGTTTATTGGGATCAGAGTGGCCTATGATGGATTGGTCGTTGTTGTCAGCAAACAAAACAAGTGGTTGAACGAGATATCTGTCGAGGAACTCAAACGAATTTGGGAGCCGGAGGCTCAGGGGAAGATTACACGTTGGAGTCAGATCAACCCCGAATGGCCCAACGAGGAATTCCACCTGTACGGCCCAGGCATCGCGTCAGGAACCTATGACTATTTTACGGAAGCAGTGGTAGGGAAGGCGGGATCCAGTCGCGGCGATTACACGGCAAGTGAGGATGACAACGTACTCGTACAAGGCATCTCCGGGGATAAAAACGGACTTGCCTTCTTTGGTCTTGCGTATTATGAAGAGAACAAAGAAAAGCTCAGGGTCATTGGCGTTGACGGGGGAGACGGAGTGGTCATGCCGAGCGAAGAAACGGTGAAGAATGGCCAGTACATGCCTTTGTCACGCCCCATCTTCATCTATGTCTCCGACATAGCTGCGGCGCGCCCTGAAGTGAGGTCGTTCGTCAAGTTTTATCTTGACAATGCAAACTTCCTGGTCAGCGATGTTGGTTACATTCCTCTCACCAATGAAGAATACAAGATTGAATTGGCAAAATTCGAGGCGTTTCTCTCTGATGAAGCTTCCGATGGCTCTGCGACTGAGCGGAGCAGGGGACTCTCCGTAAATATCATTCCATCGAACTTACTACCTTGAAACGCAAAGGTGAAATCATCATAGAAAGAATGTTAGCCTTGGCAGGTCTGGTCACCGTGCTGACGACTGCTGGCATTATATGGGTCTTGGTTTCGGAGTCATGGGGGTTCTTTACCACGGTGTCGCTATGGGACTTTTTGACGGACACGGAATGGACTCCCTTGTTTGCTGAAAAAAACTACGGGATCCTCCCGTTACTCTCCGGGACATTCCTGACTACGCTCATTGCGATTCTAACGGCTGTCCCTCTCGGTGTCGTGATCGCCGTGTATCTCAGCGAGTATGCCAACCCCGAATTCCGCAAGGCATTGAAGCCCACCCTTGAGGTACTCGCAGCAGTGCCGACCGTTGTTTATGGATTTTTCGCGCTGACTGTAGTTACTCCATTCCTTCAAACTTTCGTTCCTGGCTTGGGAAGTTTTAACGCGTTGTCGGCTGGCCTTGTGATGGGCTTAATGATAATTCCGGTCATTTCATCGCTGAGTGAAGATGCACTTCACGCAGTCCCAAAGTCTCTTCGCGAAGCTTCTTATGGCATGGGAGCGACGCGATTTCAAACTGCTTTCAAGGTTGTGGTTCCCGCAGCTTCGTCGGGAATAATGGTGGCCGTGATTCTCGGAATCGCGCGTGCAATCGGAGAAACAATGGTTGTGGCTATTGCCGCGGGGCAGCAACCTAACCTCACACTGGATCCACGTGAGTCGGTTGAGACTATTACGGCGTACATCGTGCAAGTGAGTCTCGGCGATGTGGAACATGGATCACTGGAGTATAAGACAATCTTTGCTGCGGGTATTACATTGTTTGTGTTCACGTTCATGCTTAATAACCTCAGCTTCTGGTTGAAGAAGAGATACGAAGAGAGATATGAGTAACATTCGCACAAATCGCGTGATTGATACTGTATTCCGGTATGTCGGGATTGCATGTACGTTCATTGGCATCCTGGTGCTATTGATATTCCTTGGCAACATACTCATACAAGGGCTAACGCGTATCGATTGGGATTTTTTGACAAACCTTCCTTCGCGCAGACCTCACCGTGCAGGCATACTCACAGCCTGGACAGGCACTGCCTGGCTACTCGGCCTTACCGCAGTCATCGCGATTCCATTGGGAATCGCAGCTGGTATTTTCTTGCAGGAATACGGCACGCGCAACAGGCTGGCCCGTATTATCGAATTGAATATTGCGAACCTCGCTGGTGTTCCGTCGGTGATTTATGGTTTGCTTGGATTGCAAATCTTCGTCAGGTCTCTGAGAATGGGAGGTAGCCTTTTGGCCGGTGCCTGTACGCTTGCACTATTGGTGTTACCTGTAATTATTGTTTCCACACGCGAAGCGTTGAAAGCAGTGCCGAGCTCATTAAGAGAAGCGTCTTATGGCATGGGGGCTACGAAATGGCAGACGGTGTGGCATCAGGTCTTGCCTGCTGCGTCAGGCGGAATTCTTACAGGTATCATCCTCGCATTATCGCGCGCCGTTGGAGAGACAGCTCCGCTCATTGTGATTGGCGCCCTGGCCTACGTTCCTTTTGTAGCGGAAAGTCCAATGGACGAATTCACGGTATTGCCAATCCAAATATTTAACTGGGCTTCGCGTCCCCAGGAAGCATTCCTTGTGAATGCTGCAGCCGCGATCATTGTCTTATTGACGATTACGTTTTGCATGAATGGAATTGCTATTTATCTGCGGAATCGCTGGCAAAAGAGAATTAGCTGGTGACACTGACGATTAACACTAACCACTTACATGAAGCCAATTGAAGCGAAGAATGTGGATGTCTACTACGGCGATCATCACGTGTTGAAAGGGATATCTATGTCTATCAAGGAAAACACTGTCACAGCATTCATCGGCCCGTCTGGTTGTGGAAAGTCAACGTTTCTCCGCACTCTGAACCGGATGAATGATTATATTGAGGGATTCCGAAAGACTGGAAAAATTCTGATTGAAGGAGAGGAGATCTACAACAAGAAGATCCGCGTGGAGGAACTACGCAGGAAAGTCGGCATGGTCTTTCAAAAGCCGAACCCATTTCCCAAGTCGATCTATGAGAACGTTGCGTACGGCTTGCGAATACACGGAATGAAGGACAAACGGGAGATCAACGAACGTGTTGAAAAGTCGCTCAAGCAGGCTGCCCTCTGGAGTGAAGTGAAGGACAAACTCGACAAACCCGCGTTGTCGCTGTCGGGGGGACAACAACAACGTCTGTGTATTGCCAGGACTCTGGCTGTTCGACCTTCGATTATCCTGATGGACGAGCCAGCGTCGGCGCTTGATCCCATCTCTACGGCAAAGATAGAAGAACTAATAAAGGAACTTAAGGAGAAATACACGATTGTAATCGTCACTCACAATATGCAGCAGGCAGCGCGCGTGAGCGACAGAACTGCGTTCTTCTACCTCGGCGAACTTGTTGAATACGACAAGACATCGGTGATCTTCACCAAACCTTCAAACAAACAAACAGAGAATTATATCACCGGCAGGTTTGGATAAACCCACCCGCTTAACGACAAGAATATGGCAGCGATTGAACCGGAACTCCAGGCACTGAAGGAAAATCTGTTGGACATGCTGAGTATGGTCAAGAGCCAACTCAGCAATTGCAGAAAAGCAATTCTCGAGAAAGATTCCGCACTCGCCGAACAGGTGATTGACGACGAACGCCGCATCAATGCGCAGGAACTCGCTATGGATCGCGACTGTGAGAATCTGCTAGCCTTGCATACACCGGTGGCCACCGATTTGCGCCTGGTATTGGCGACCTTAAAGATCACCAACGACCTGGAGCGAATTGCCGACAGTGCCAAGAGTCTAGCGAAAGTTCTCAAGGGTGCAGGAAAGCAGGAAATCAAGTGGATGAAAGAACTTCAAATTCCTGAGATACTTGAAGTGTTAATCGATATGCTCAAGGAAATGGGAAGCGCGCTAAAAAAGAATGACACGCGACCGGCGCTTAAGGCTGTGAAGAAAGATGAAGAAATCAACGATTACTTTAAGAAGTCTATTAAGATTACGCTTGCTCTCCTCAAGAAATATCCCGATGACGGCAAGACGATACTAATGCTCCTATTGATGGTTAGAAACCTGGAGCGCTCTGGGGACTTGACCAAGAATATCTCAGAAGAGATTGTTTTTCACACCGAAGCGAAAGTACTTAAACATAAAGGAGCGGTGTAAATACACAGTGGCACAGAATTTTTGGCAATACAAGTGTTAACCTAAGGAGTGGCCGAAAGGCCTGAGAACAAATCCTCAAAACTTGCTCTGGACAATTCCAGCGAAAGGAAAGGTTAGCCAAAGCCCCCGGCCTCGAGTTGGGGGCTTTCGTTTTTGTACCTCTCAACAAAACAGGTGAAATTGTTTCCTCACCACAATGTCAAAGTATTCAATTTTTTCCACAGGAATTATGGGCGAGGAGTCAGCCGATCCGAATCGATTTCAACGTGTAACTCTTAGAAGGTTGAGTACGTTGGTCACACCGCGCATAGAGTATGCAAGGTCTTCCGCTCGTCGCTTTGACCGGCGGTCACCAACCGAGCCCGTAAGAGTGACTTCACCGTTCTCAACATGGGTTTCAATTTCGGAGGCGTCAATATATTCGTCGTCCCAAAGATGATCGTTCAGATCTTCGAGGATCCGCGAGTCGGACCTATGATAGGAGCGGGGACCCTTTCCCGTGTGATCTGCGCGCTGAGCCTCGGCCTCCAGGCGTTCGCTGAGGGACCGATAGCCCTCGCGTGATCGATATTCAATATCCCAGGCACGTTGCGGCTTTGCCGGATGACGTCGGTCTCCCAGGCGCCGGTAGGATTCTTGGTTATACTGTTGTCCCCTGGTATCAAATGATTCCTGTCGGTATGTATTTCCATAGTAACCGCCTCTTCCGTAATTGCCCGTGTCATCGTTGAGGAATGAGTGATATTTATTCTCCAGGTCTCTTACAGACTTCATTGCTTCTCAATAATGAGTGAGAGTGTGAGTTTGCCATCGTCCCGTTTGCGATCAATCACAATCGGATCCGATAATATCTTACCCCGCATTTCTTTACCTTCGTGAACGACTGTGAGCGCCTTTCCTTTGTCGTACTCTCCTTGCTCCTCGCGCGACACAGTCACCCGAACTTGAATGGAATTGCCTTCTTCAAAATCCTTGATGCTGAAATTGTCTTCGGTATCAATGTTTACTAAACCCATAACAATGTTGTTAGTCCTGGTTATATGTCTGCGGCGCAATCCGTCCGCACGAACCAACGAGAAAATAGTTGTGCCAACAGCCGTTTTGTTATTTTAGCCCACCAAATGGCCGTCGCAGCAAACTACCTACAGGAAGTACAGAAGTTCACGTCCAGTCAGTACTGGTACTCGGGTTTGCGCATTACAGCTGGCGTCATGGTGCCGCTCATCGTTCTGATCTGGCAAGGCTGGGTGTCGGTTGCGGTGCCTTTCCTTTGGGGAGCACTGTTTGTAAGCCTCACTGATACCCCTGGCCCTATTCAACATCGCCGCAATGGGATGGTTGCTGCCGTCTTGCTCAACACATTTGTCGTATTGCTCACAACTATCACCCGGCAATACCAACCGCTGGTAATTAGTCAGATTATTTTGCTCGGCTTTCTTCTCACTATGCTGAGCGTTTATGGCGCGAGGGCAGGCGCAGTTGGAACCTTGGCGTTGGTAGTCATGCTTCTGAATTTCCTCACGACCAAGGAGGAATACAATCCTTTGTGGGCGCCTGTCCTGATTGCCGGAGGAGGTTTGTGGTACGCATCGTTCAGCATGCTACTCCATGGAATACGTCCATACCGAGCGGTTGAACAAGCAGTAGGCGAACACCTTATCAAAATTGCTGACTACGTTCGCGCGAGGGCGGCCTTCTATAGGGAGGGGACCGACCTTGACGATTGCTTTCATCGCCTGATGCGGACACAGAGTGACGTTCGTGCCCTGCAGAATCAAACCCAGGACCTCCTCTTCAAGACACGTCGATTTGTGGTGGACGCCAGTCCCAAGAGTCGTAGCCTCATGATGATTTACCTTGATTCGCTTGACCTCTTCGAGCAAACGATGTACGCCTACCAGGATTACGAGAGACTCCATAAATCCCTGGGTAAGACTGGGCTGTTGAATCGCTTGTATGGGTTGATTCTGGAACTTGCTGCCGGGCTGGAGCACATAGGCATTACTGTGCAGATGGGTAACGCTGTGAGGACGTCGTTTGACGTCAACAAGCGGATCGCCGAACTCAGGGACAGCATGCAATTGGAATTGGGGAATACGACCGCTGAAGATCATGTAGTTGACCTACAAGCATTCAAGCGAATATTGAATAATGTTCAAGGTATCTCGAACCGCATGAATCGGTTGATTCTGTACACTCGGATGGAGGTTGAAACGGATCATCCACCCGAAGTCGCTGAACGCGTTTCTCGTGTTGCAGCGGGTCAGCCAATCAGACTGAAGACACTCACAGACAACCTTACATTTAAGTCCGATACCTTCCGCCACGCCATACGACTTACAGTAGCAATTGCTATCGGCTATGCGCTTTCGCTCGTCTTGTCATTGCAGCACAGCTATTGGGTGTTGCTTACGATCGTAACCATTCTGAGACCAGCTTACGTCATTACCAAAAGGCGGAACGTCCAGCGCGTTACTGGCACACTTGTCGGCGTTGCCATTGTGTTGGTCTTGCTCTGGTTCATTTCGAGCAGCACAATCCTGTTGGCAATACTCGTGATAAGCATGTTGCTAGGCTACAGTCTACTGCGTGTCCACTATTTCACCTTTGTTGTATTCCTTACCATCTTCCTCGTAATCTCACTTCACTTTTTGAACCCTCTGGACTTTCAAATGTTGATACGCGAGCGACTTGTTGATACCGTGATTGGTTCGGTAATCGCTTTTCTCGTATCGCGATTTCTTTTTCCTGTTTGGGAGCATCGGGAGATCAGGCAATCCATGATGAAGATGCTCGAGGCAAATCGGCAGTACTTTTACCAAGCCTGGTCAGTGGCGAGTAAGGAACAACCCGACAGCCCTGCATATGACCTGGCGCGTCAGGAAGCGATTGTCTCGTTAACCAACCTTTCTGACAACTTTCAAAGCATGTTGTCCGAACCAGATCAACCACCTCAAGCGAGTGCGATTCACCAGTTTGTGATCGCCAATCACATGCTCACCGGTCATATAGCAGCATTATCAGGCTCAGAGATTTCCCCGTCACCGGAGATGGATGAACTAGTCAAGGCGATCTCATACGAGTTGCAATGTGCCGAAGACAATCTTCGCGACAAACATGCACGCACAGACCTCAGTTCACCGGACGTTCCTGCCATGTCCATCCAGAGTCTAAGTCAGTTGTCAATGATCTATTCGTTGGCTCACGACTTGCGGCGGATATCAGCACGATTCACAGGTAGCTAACGTCGCTAAAGCTTCCAATTTCGGATTTTCCGTAGTTTCAGACCATTCTTACTGTACAGGAACCGCCTGGCATAACATTATTCGCCATTTTTATGGATTTTCGTAATTTTCATGTGTGTAGGTATGTCCCTGGAATGCTGCGAATTACAGTATCAATTTCTTTCCTTCTGAATGCTATCGCATTCACCCTGTCGGCGCAGGACACTATCAGCTATGTACGCGACATAAGGCCGATGCTGGCCCAGAAGTGTTTTCGCTGTCACAATACAGGGAATCCAAAAGGAGGCGTCAACCTGGACAACTACAAAGAGGAAGGACGCGTGATCAAGGACGGCCAGTTGTGGCTCAAGGTCCTCGATCAAATCAAGAGCAGGGACATGCCTCCGAAGAGTGAACCAAGGCTCACGGATTCGGAATATAACCACCTCGTCAACGGCATCAATAGTGTTCTTCAGACATCGCTCCGAAACAAGATTCCCGGCAGGGTAGTAATCAGGCGCCTCGGGCATTCGGAGTATCAGTATACAGTACTTGATCTTGTCGGCATCAACTTCAACGCGAAGTCATACTTTCCTTCCGATGGATCGGGAGGAGGAGGATTCGACAATCAAGGTAGATCCCTTTTTTTCACACCACTCAAACTTGAACGTTACTACGACGCAGCAAACATGATCGTTGATTCGCTTGTGCGGAATGACGAATTGTGGAAGGGCGTGGTCCCCATAACCTACAAGCAGGTTTGGTGGCAGAAGTTTGTGAATTGGGTCAAGTCTATCTTCTTCGACGAATTTACAGAAGTCA
>Ga0065721_10053031_pt1 | contig 10670 bp, 7 predicted proteins | sample Mesricmetagenome_FD_59108 | JGI IMG/M metagenome (GOLD analysis project Ga0065721, IMG submission 59108) | Mesophilic microbial community from rice straw/compost enrichment Sample: eDNA_1 v2 (version 2) | ecosystem: Engineered > Solid waste > Grass > Composting > Bioreactor | place: USA: Davis...
GTTCTGCGATCACTTTTTTTAAGGGTAGGGCAACATGGGCAAAAGCCTGCGGTTTAACAGCGAAGATGATTGTATCTGCGGCCTGTATGGCTTGGGCATTGTCACTGGTTGTATTGATATCAAACTTTGTTTTGAGCTGCGTCAGTTTCTCGCCGCTTGGGTCGGCAGCCCATAATTTATCACTGGGATGACCGTCTTTAATCAGACCGCCAATGAGGCTTGAACCCATGTTGCCGGCGCCGATGATGGAGATAACAGGCGTGTGCATTGCGGTGCTCCTGAAAATTCTTTTATTTATCAATCCTATCATGAATTTAAAGATTCAGGGTAACCTGGATTTTGGCCATTAACAAATGATGCTGGTTCTACAGAAATGGCTGATATTCTGAGAGCGTTTTTTGCTCGAGTGATTTCAAAATGCACAACAAGAGATTCTTTGCTGCGCTCAGAATGACAAAACTGCACTAAAATTGCGCTCAGGATGGCAAGTACCTAAACACCGTCAAAAATGGCCAAGATCTGGTCTGTCATCTTCAGAATTGACAAAGAACGCTCTTGACCTTATAACCTTAAGGAAACCTTAAGAGATGAATAAATCTTTTCTTGAGGTTTAGGACTTAAGGAAAACCCCACATCGAGAAAGACTCTCACCCTGGAGTAGTAAAGGAAAAGGGTGAAACAGCCTGCTGTCTTTGCCCTTTTCCTATTAACTCAATCAACGTGGCATACCGTCTTGGAGAAGAAGCGATGAATAAACGTTTAGGGTGGTTATTTTGCGCGTTTGTACTCAACAGTGCGAATGTGTATGCGGGAAATAAGATGGCAGGGCAAATAGTTGCGCCCCAGTCGACGGCTTGTGTAACAGGTCAGTTTTCGATAGCGCCTGGCGGTAACGAATATTGGAGTACAGTTAATTTAACAATTACGAATCACTGCGCCCAGGCGGTGGACATGCAAAATGCAGTGATTCAATTTAATAGCGATAAGTCACTCAATACCAGTGTGTGGGGAGACTTTAGCGCAGTCAGCTATCCCAATCCTTCTCCGGCTGCAGTTTCAGCATCAGAGGGCGATCATTATCGCACTACCATTCGTTTGCAATTTCCGGAAGGAGACGCGTATTGGAAACCGAACACAAAACTTGCGGCAGGCAAAACCATTGTGCTGAATTACGGGGAAGCAAAACCAGGTTATGATGCCGATTCGGTAAGAGTTTATCTTAATCAGCCGCCCGTTGAGACAGGCACAATCGAGCTGATAAACCAATCCAGTCAGCCAGCCGGCGTGAGCACAACGCCCGTAATTGATATCTACAACGGCCAGACGATTACTCAGCAGATATCACTGGGGTGGAACAGCCACAAATCTGTTCCTGTTGCGCCTGGTACTTACACCATCAAGGCAGAAAGTTTTCAGATCGGCAATACCACCTATACAGGTAGCGTGCAGCCGGAAAAGGTGACAGTGGAAGCCAACAAGACAGTGTCTTCAAGCATTCATTATCAGGCAACCGTGAAAGACGGTGTCATTGACATTCAAATGCCGGCGTTGCCTTCGGAGTTAAAAGATTATTCGCAGGATGTGCAGGTTACATTGACGGATGCGCTGGGCGGATCAACTGGACCTAAAGCTGTGAAGTGGAATCAGAGCAATGTCATCCACAATCTGGTTCCTTTACAGCAGTACACGTTTAGCACACCCGTCATCAGTCAGGGTGGATTTCAGTGTACAGCGAGTTTTAATCCGGCAAGTATCACCGCAGCAGAGGATATTTCGCATCCTGCCACTGCCAAGGTCCAGTACCAATGCGCGCCGGTCAAACAGGATGTAGTGAATATTGATGTGAGCGGGTTAAACAAGGTGTCATCAGTTTCTTCTATACAGTTACGCTTTACGCCTAATAATAATTCAAAGCCGGTGGAAAAAGAGGTTAATCTGAATAACGGCGCGGGAACGGCGACTGTCATGTTGGATGACGCTGTTGTCTATAATGTGGCAAGTAGTGATGTGACGGGATATAGCGTATCCATTAAACCCGCTTCATTTGTTGCACAGGAAGGCATCAAGGTCAATGTTAGCTATGGGAAGATCGATACTAGCCGCGTGGTCGGCCCATTTGTGGATACAACCGCTTGGCCATTTTATCATTTTGCAGATGCAGCAGCTGAGGCAGATAATAAAATTGCACGACTGGGCTTTGTTGTAGCGGACAGAAACAATCAATGCAATGCTACCTGGGGAACATATTATGAGATAGACGGCTTTGCTGATCTTGCAAATGAAGTCACTCGTATGCAAGCGCAAGGTAGAAATGTGGTTCCTTCATTTGGCGGTCAGGCAAATCTTCCACTGGAAGCGGCGTGTACGACACCTGAAAGCCTGAAGGCACAGATTGTGCGTGTCATTGATGCCTTTCATGTTAAACAAATTGATTTTGATATCGAAGGTGATGCGCCTGCTCACCAAGACCGTATGGATCGTTTAGCGCAAGCCATTGTCCTGTTGCAGAAGGATCCAGCTTATAAGGATATAAAAATAAGTTATACCCTTGCTGTTTTGCCGGAAGGTTTAACGGATGGTATTAATGCGTTGAATAGTGCTGCCAAGGTTGGTGCACAAATTGCGTATGTGAATATCATGGCAATGGACTATGGTTATCCCGCATCAAACATGGGTGAACTTGCAGCTAAGGCAGCGGTTTCAACAGTAAATCAGATCAAGAAGATTTATCCTGAAAAATCTGAAGCAGAAATCTGGGCCATGATAGGCGTCACGCCCATGATTGGTAAAAATGACACGCAGGGTGAGACTTTCACACTGAATGATGCCTGTTACTTAAAGCAGTTTGCTGATCAGAAAAATATTGGCCTATTGTCCATGTGGTCAGCTAACCGCGATAATGGCAACTGTCCAAATGGTGGTGCTGCGCCTAATTGTAGTGGTGTCGCTCAAACAACCAATGAATTTCAAAAGATTTTTAGCGGCAAACAAGCTTGCTAGTGTTTAGCGAACTGACAGAAACAAACAAAAAAAATCCCCCCTTGCGGGGGGGATATCTCTCATCATCATGTAGCGATTTAATTATTCTGCGGATTTCTTTTGATTTTGTAAGACGTAAAACAAATTTTCATATCGATTGTGCGGACTCCATGCATACCACCCATCAGCATTGGCATCATTGACAGCTTTGATTTGCGCCTTTATGTATGCCAGTTTTTGTGCGCGGGACATGCGGTAGTGATAGTTGGATAGCTCAATATAAGCGTACATCTTCATTGGCATTTTGCCGTCGAACTGTTTTTGAATGCGTGTTAATGAATCATAAACGGTTTCATAAGGTATTTTGTAATGTTTCTGAAAGGGCCAGTAGTGTGACGGATAAACCATGGGGCAGATGGCGTCGACACTTTGTGAGAACATTTTTATATTTTGGCCTATGTGTTTTGACTCACCATAACTTGCGACACCAAATACATCTACTTGTAGTGGGATGTTCTGCCCCGATAGTTTATTTTTGTACCATTGTATGATGTTGTGAATATTCTTCGCATTTTCAGCAGAGGGTTTTTGAGAAGATTTATAACGAATGTAGTCTAATTGAATTTCTTTTGCACCCCAATCAATGGCATGTTTTACCAGTTTATATTTTTTTTGCCAGACATCAGGATTTGAAATCGCTGCATGGGTACCACCATCAGGAAACATCACGATACGAGCAACATAGCGGATGTTATTTTCCTTCAACAGCGCGACATTTTCCCTGTAGCGCTTGGAGGGAATTTCCAGATCCACCACAAAAGTATCAATCCCGGCTGCTTTGGCATTTTTGATTAACTGATTGAGAAAAGCGGTGTTTTCGAGCGAGTATTGAGTCAGATAAATGCCTTTGACTTTGGCGGCGCTTGCCACAGATGCGAAAATGAAGAGTGACAAAAATAAGAGCGCCATCCTTGTAAATTGTTTGATCATACTGGCAGCCTCTATTGGAAAGTTCCCTATAGTTTATTTATACCCTAAATCGATGTGTTGTGATTATGGTACAATATGGAAGATTTAGCAGAGGTTAGGAATTACCCTATGCTCGGCTACCAAAAATGGCGGTGCCAATGCGAACAAGCGTTGAACCTTCTGCAATCGCAGCTTCAAAATCATCTGACATTCCCATGGATAATGTATCCAGTTCGCATCCCTGCTCCCGAAGTCTTTGCCATAACAAAAATAAGGCATGAAAGCTTTGACGCTGCGCCGCAAAATCTTTTTGCGGCGCAGGGATGGTCATTAAACCGCGCAATTTGATGTTAGGTAAGCCCATACAATAGCGCGCAAGCGGTAATACTTCTTCGGCTCTGACACCGGATTTACTGGACTCATTGCTCACATTCACTTCTATGCAAATATTTAACGGCGGTAAATGGGAGGGCCGCTGATCATTCAGTCGCGTAGCTATTTTTTTATTATCCACGCTGTGAACCCAGGCGAAATGCTCGGCGATTTTGCGTGTTTTGTTGCTTTGTACCGGCCCGATGAAATGCCAGGTGATGGCTTTGTGGGCCAGTCTGTCTATTTTTGAGAGCGCTTCCTGTAAATAATTTTCGCCGAAATCCGGTTGTCCCGCTTGAAAAGCAGCTTCAATTTTTTCAATGGGTTGACCCTTGCTGACGGCGAGCAGGTGAACGGAATCGGCTTTGCGCCCATATTTTTCAGCATAGTCTGCAATCCGTTTTTTAACGGCAGCGAGTTGGGTGCGAATGGTCATCGTCATGTTGTTGGGTAAGGACATATTCAAAAAATAATGCTATGTTTATACCACTATAAGCTTAAATACTGGAATGAGGAACGTTGCATGTTCAGAATAATCAGGCATTATTTTTTCATTATAGTCAGCTTGCTTGGCCTAAGCTTGGCAGGTTTTTCTTTTGCTGTTGACTCTACCAGCATTCAAAAGGCTCATTTGATCGCTCAAAAACAGGAGCCCAGAACGGTTACTTCGGGCGCTCAAGATACGCTAAAGGTGACTTCCACTTCTCCATACAGCGGCGGTAAATTGTCTTGCCCCACAGGTTATGCATTAACCGCGGCAAATGTCGGCCAAAATTATTACTGGAATCCTAAAGCGAATTCCTCAATCAGTTATTCGTGTGATTCCACTTGTAATGGTATTGAGCTGGGTTGTGGTTGCGGAAGGCTTCATTGCCCATCAGGCTGTTTCGCCGGCTGTACGAATGATTGCACGCGATCCAGTACTTCTTATTCAGGCGGTTGGGTGCCCAGTAAAACGATGTTGCCCAATCAATCGAGCGATATGCAGGCGACTTCTTACACTTGCAACAAGATAGAAAATGTATGGGTTAAGTCTTAAGAAGATATTGCCTCGCCCGTTGTGAGGCGGGCGAGGCGCTTGAGTTAATCCAGGCTAGGTCCTGCATTCCTGATCGCTTCACTGACATTAAACCGTTTAAAGTTTTCAATAAATTGTTCGATCAGAATGCGCGCATACTTGTCATGGGCTGCAGTGTCATTCCAGGTTTTGCGGGGATTTAATAATTTAGATTCAACCCCATCTACTGCTTTGGGAATATCAAAATTAAAGCCTGGCAATTTTTCATATTCCGCATCTTTTAATTTGCCATTCACAATAGCGGTTACCACGGCACGTGTGGTAGGAATCGAAAAACGTTTGCCGCCTTCACCGTGAGCGCCGCCTGACCAGCCGGTATTGACCAGATAGACTTGCGTGTCGAAATTTTGCAAGCGCTTCATTAAAAGCTCGGCGTAGACGCGAGGCGGTCGTGGGAAAAAGGGTGCGCCAAAACAGGTGCTGAAGGTAGGTTTGATGCCGCTACCTTGTCCTACTTCTGTGCTGCCAACGAGGGCAGTGTAACCGCTCAAGAAATAGTAAGCTGCTTGCTCAGGCGTCAGCCGGGCGACGGGCGGGAGCACACCATAAAGATCGCAGGTTAAAAAAAGCACCGCATTTGGCTGTCTGCCGCGATTATTTTCCACGCGCTGTGGAATAAATTCTCGGGGATAGGCTGCTCGTGTATTTTGAGTGAGACTGGCGTCACCATAGTCAGGATTTTTGGTTACGGGATCCAGCACCACATTTTCGATGACAGAGCCATAACGTATCGCATTCCAGATCAAGGGTTCCCGCTCTTCAGAGAGGTCAATACATTTGGCATAGCAGCCGCCTTCAAAATTGAAAACGCCGTCATTTCCCCAGCCATGCTCATCATCGCCAATCAAAAAACGCTCGGGATCAGCAGAAAGCGTGGTTTTTCCCGTACCTGACAAGCCGAAGAAAAGAGCCGTATCGCCGTTCTCACCCGCGTTAGCGGCACAATGCATTGGCAGGATGTTATGTTCCGGCAGGATAAAGTTCAGTACGGAAAACATGGCTTTTTTCATTTCACCAGCGTAATGCGTTCCGCAAATCAGGATGCGGCGCTGGCTGAAGTTAAGAATGACCGCGGCATCGCCATTGACGCCATCGCGGGCAGGATCGGTTTTAAAGCCAGGCACGCTTAAAATGGTCCATTGATTGGGAACGACGGTGGTGGCCGGCTTTTCGGGACGTATGAATAAGACACGAGCGAAAAGATTGTGCCAGGCCAGTTCTGTGATAACTTTAACGGGAACGCCCAGTTCTTCGTGGGCGCCTACTTTCAAAAAGGAAATAAAGTGGGCATCCCTGGTATCGAGATAATCCTGCGCTTTTTGCCATAAGGCATTGAATTTTTCAGGGCTGATGGGCTGATTAATCGTGTTCCAGTCCACCTGGTTTTCCGTGATTTCGTCACGGACAATGAAACGGTCTTTGGGGGAGCGTCCTGTTCGAGCACCGGTTTTCACCACTAAAGCCTGGTTGGAAGCAAGCTCACCTTCGCCTCGGGCAAGGGCGATCTCAACTAATTCTTCAGCAGACAGATTGATATGGGCTTTTGTATTCATGGTAACAACCTCATTGGACTCGACCATTCGGGACTCCTAAGTAGTTATATAAGGTAATGGCTTTTGTGGTTCTTATTTAAGCCATCAAAGGCCGGCTTATTGTACATAATATCCTGTCTATATCCTAGTCGACGCTGTAAAAAAATAAAGCAGCGGTGGTTGATTGGGGAGAGTGGCATTGAGATGCCAAGTTGGCAATGACGAGGGGGAAAGTTCGCAATTGTCATTTATATCGGGGCCAACAAACAAAATGGACAGACTTCACAATGCTGTCATCCTCAGGATGACAGCGTTATTGAGCATTTTGTAAAATGGCCAAAGCCCGGTTTATGAGATGTTATTTCAATGCTTCCCGGCAACTAGCGCCGACTAAGGCTTTACTTTTTTTTTCACCTATGCAATAAGTTTTTTCTACGTAACGCATAATTAAAAAATTCATTTTTAATTTTTACGTAAAGGAATTTCAGTTCAACTCCTAAATCTAGCGAGGATGGAACCATGTCTAATTTTGTAAAAGCTGGTATTTTTTCTTTGTTGTGCCTCAGTGCACTGCCCGCATTTTCAGCGCGGCCAGTGGACCTCAGTCAGCAGGATATGTCATTTCTACGATCATTTTCTTCTCCCGTTGCATTGAAAGCGGGCGCAACCGCTGGTGTGTCGGACCTGGAACAGGTCAGCCAATCTACCGATTTCAATCAAACGCTGCATGTTCGCGTTAAACAAACTTATAACGGCTACCCGGTATGGGGCGGCGATGCTGTGTTACACATTCCGCATGGGCAGCGCACAGAAAGTTTTCGCAAGACATTAGCAGCAGCACCCAGCGCAAAGACCACGATGAATGGAGTGGTGTATCAAGATCTACAAACTGATTTGCAAAATGCACCCGCTTTTATTTTTAATCAGGCACAAGCAGATAAAGCCATTCAGGAAGCAGTCGCCTATTACGAAAAAAATCTGGGCGCTAAGGCGACAATTGAAAATAAGCGCAGCAAGTTAATCGTCTATGTTGATGGAGAAAACAAGGCGCGCTGGGCATTTCATGTCCGCTTTTATGCTAAACCGTCCGTATCGCGGCCAGCCATACCCAGTTTTATCATGGATGCAGAAAACCTGAAAATTTATCGCGAGTGGGATGAAATCAAAACACTGGATGTTGGAAGTGATCCCAAGTTATTGGACAATGCGACGGGCGGAGGCTTTGGTGGGAACCGAAAAATGGGACAGCTGGTATACGATGGATTAACAGGCCATCTTTCTCAGTGGGATATACAGCGCGATTCAGCCAAAAAACTCTGCTATCTGAGAAATCATGAAGTCACTGTCGCGGACTACCGTAAAGGCGAGAATAAAATCGCTTCTTTTTCCTGTGATAAACCGGACCCTCAGCATAATAATGTTTATTGGGATGGCGCAAGCGATGAAATTAATGGCGGTTATTCACCTAATCATGATGCGCTTTATGCCGGTAAAATTATTAGCGATATGTATCAGGCTTGGTACAAGGTGCCACCGCTGATCGATCCTTATAACAAACCATTAATGTTAACGATGGTCACGCACTCACCTAATTATGACGAGTATGGCAACGCCGACCCAGACAATGCTTATTGGGATCCAGAAAAGGAAAAAATGTATTTTGGCGATGGTGAAACCTATTTTTATCCTTTGACTTCATTGGGCGTCACGGCGCATGAAATCAGCCACGGTTTTACTGAGCAGCATGCCGGACTTATTTATGATCAGCAGTCAGGCGGCATGAATGAAGCGTTCTCTGACATGGCAGCACAAGCGGCAGAGTATTATTCATTGGGCAAAAATAGCTGGCAAATTGGGCCTGAAATCACTAAAACCAGCGTGCTTCCTGTGTTGCGCTATATGGAAAATCCAAGCGATGATTGCAAATTTGTCAGGGATCCTGAAGAAGGTAAAAACTGTTCCTTACAAAATGCAAATGATTACGATGCCTATGTAAAGCGGCATAAGGATGACGTAAGCTCACGTTACCGTATTCCCAATGTGCATTTAAGCAGCGGCATTTATAACCGTGCATTCTATCTGCTTTCAAAAGAAAAAGACTGGGATGTCAGAAAAGCGTTTGATGTGATGGTAAAAGCAAACCAGCACTATTGGACGTCGAGCAGTACGTTTGCTCAAGGTGCCTGCGGTGTGATTAGTGCGGCGATGGATTATGGATATGATCTCGAAGGTGTGCGCAATGCATTCAATGGAGTAGGTATCGATACCAGAAAATGCAAATTAGTTGCACAGGCTTAACCTCCATAAGCAAAAAGCCCGGCTTCATGCCGGGCTTTTTTTTTGCAGATGAAAATCCTGAAGATCAATGTTTTCGTGGAGGAAATCCAGAAGCCGAACTATTTTTCACATCGCTTCAAATAAGCATTCCACCCGCTTTCGCGATATTTGCGCGCTTCAGCAACCGGATCTGTTGCAGCGATGATGCCTCTTCCAACAATAATGATGTCTGTGCCGTGCTCAAGAATGGCTTTTTTAGGCGTGATATATTGCTGACCTAAGGCATCTTTTCCTGTTTCAAGCTTGATGCCAGGCGTCATATGGATCCAGTGCGGATCGGCGGACAGTGCATGCTGCGTAATAAAACCAATGACAAAATCTGACGTGTGCTCTGCCATTTTTAATGTACTTCGGATGTAATCCACATTCATAAAATGGCCTGCAGAGCTCATTTCTGCAATGAGCACCAATCCGCGATTTTTTTTACGGCCCACTTGAGCAAGGCCTTGCACAATCCCAGGCCCTGGCAGACTGTGTGCGTTAATGATGTCAGCCCAATCAACAATGTGATAAATCCCGCCTTCATATTGATGTTTGACTGTATTGCCTATGTCTGCAAATTTTCGATCTTCAAATAGAAGAAAATGATGTTGATGCGCCAGTTTACGCAGTGTATGCGTAAGATCGGGAGTGAAATCAGAAATGATATCTATGTGTGTTTTCAGCATACAAATTTCAGGGCCCAACTGGTCAGCAAGTTCAAGTAGCTTCTGGGCGGAGGTGACATCAGCCGATATGGTGAGGTTAGTTTGCTTCTCATCCATTAATTGCAATAGCCGTTTCGCGAGAGGTGAAAGGCAATAATTTGCGCGCTCGGTATAAGATAAATGTCTCATTTAGATAGCTCTCGTTCGCAAAAAATCTTCCAGGATCTGGCGTTCTGTCTTATTTAGCAGGGTGGAGCCCAAAAGCGACTGTAAAATATCAGACAAAGACAAGATGGCGTGGAATTGAAACTTTTGTGATAACGTTTCGCCGCCGCCTTGCTGGCGGTCGATAAGTGCCACCACATCTTTGACTTCAAGGCCTGCTTGTTCCAGATCATTCGCTGTTTCAATAATGCTGCCTCCTGTGGTCACCACATCTTCTATGATCAGGCAACGCTGTCCTGCCTGGAATTCGCCTTCAATCAGCTGTTTCGTCCCATAATCCTTTTTTTCTTTTCGACGCATGATCATGGGAATGTTGTGTTCAAGTGAAATACAAGTGGCGATGGGCAGTGCCGTGTAAGGTACGCCGCAGACGAGATCGAAATGGCAGCCGCGAGTTTTTTTCCACATGGCGTTTGCAATCACCCGCAAAATATCCGGGTAGGAAATGATTTTACGCAGGTTAATGTAAATAGAAGAAGTTTGGCCGCTTTTTAATTTGAATTCGCCGAACTGGATGGCGCCGATTTGATA
>Ga0065721_10053029_pt1 | contig 10669 bp, 10 predicted proteins | sample Mesricmetagenome_FD_59108 | JGI IMG/M metagenome (GOLD analysis project Ga0065721, IMG submission 59108) | Mesophilic microbial community from rice straw/compost enrichment Sample: eDNA_1 v2 (version 2) | ecosystem: Engineered > Solid waste > Grass > Composting > Bioreactor | place: USA: Davis...
CGATTACTCTATGTTCATCGTTCGACTCCTCAGTTGAAGGAGCCGAAAGGGTCTGCCTCAGACAGCCGACGTTCAATCAGGTGCGGCGTTCGTTGGGCCGCTTTACATCGCCGCTAACACCAATCCGCGAAGTGGTTCGTGCAACGGCCAGCGCTTGCCGGTAGGCTTGCGGCTCCAGTGGTCGCGATGTGTTTGTGTCAATCGTCGAATTTTGCCGCCGATGCCGATTTTCAACTGACGTGTATTTTGGGTTAAAATTCGATCGGGGGGACTCGAACCTCTCTGGCAAAAAGTCCTAAGGTATCAGCGAGGGTATCGACCGGCGCATATCGAAATATACTGTTGTATTTCAATATTATGGATCGTCGTTTCGAGTCCTCTTCTGGCACCATTTGTTCTTCTCTTGTTCTCTCAGATAATCTATAAAACCCGCAGAAATCCTAGGGATTTGGCCCTTGGATCGTTCCGGATCGTCCCGCCTGTTCTCGGGGGTTCCAGACATTTTTGCGGGCCTTTTGCGGGCCTTTGCGAAAACCACATTGGGAAAGGGCCCGCACATGCCTCTGACCGAGACTCGGCTTCGCGCCCTCAAGACGAAAGACAAGCCTTACAAGGTCGCTGACCAGCGCGGCCTCTATATCGAGGTCACGCCTGCTGGCGGTAAGCTATGGCGCTTCCGGTACCGGATCGGCAAGATCGAGAAGAAGCTCGCAATCGGGAGTTATCCCGAGGTCAGCCTCAAGCAAGCGCGGGACGCGACCTACGAGGCGCGCCAGGCTGTTGCCTCTGGGAGCGACCCAGCCTTTGAGAAGCGGAAGCGGAAGATCCGCGAGGAGTTTCTTTCTGCGCAGACGTTCGAGGCAGTCGCACGTGAGTATATTGAACAGATGATGGTCCAGAATGGCCGCGCCGAGGGCACGATCGTCAAGGCCAACTATTTTCTCGACCAGCTTGCACCTGCCATCGGGAACCGACCCATCAACGAGATCGAGCCGTTCGAAGTCTTGGCTCCCCTCAAGCGGCTGGAAGCCACTGGCAAACACGAGACTGCGAAGAAGTGCCGGTCGTTCGCAGGTCGCGTGTTTCGCTACGGTGTCGCAACGACCCGTTGCAAATCCGATCCGACCAGCATGCTGAAGGGCGCCCTCGTAACCCCGACAGCCACGCATTACGCAGCAATCTTGGAGCCTACCGACTTGGGTGGGCTGCTCCGCGCCATTGACAACTATACCGGATACATGGTCACGAAGTTCGCTCTGCAGATCGCGCCGCATGTGTTCGTGCGCCCCGGCGAACTCCGGCACGCCGAATGGCACGAGATCGACCTTGTCGATGGGGTCTGGAAGATCCCTGCCGGTAAGATGAAAGCGCGCCGAGCGCATGCCGTTCCGCTTTCCAAGCAGGTTATAGGTTATCTCACAGACCTGGCCGAGATGCTCGGCCACGAAGGATATGTGTTCCCGTCTGCGCGCAGTTCCAGGCGTCCCATGAGTGAAAACACTTTGAATGCTGCATTCCGTCGCATGGGATATTCAAAGGATTGTGTTTCGGCGTGCAATTGGTGCCCACCTGACTCGGTGATCGGCGCCTAATCGGGGACCACCCCCGGGTCATCTATTGTCGCTCGCGATTGAGGCAGGCGACGAGGCGGAGGATGACGACGGTGGAGACGATAGGACGGATCCGGCGCGCATATTTTGTGCAGCGGCAGTCGGTGCGGGAGATTGCGCGTCGGCTGCATGTTTCGAGGAAGACGGTCAGAAAGGCGATCGAGGCGGAGGACAGCAAGTTCAGCTACGACCGGACGGTTCAGCCGAAGCCCAAGCTCGGGCCCTACGTCACCGAGCTTGAGAGGTTGTTGGCGGAGAACGAGCGCAAGCCCCGGCGCGAGCGGCTGACGCTGATCAGATTGTTTGAGGCGTTGCGGTCGCAGGGCTATGAAGGCGGCTACGATACGGTTCGCCGCCATGCTCGCCGCTGGCAGCGCGAGGAAGTGGGCCGCACGGCGACCGCGTTCGTTCCGCTGAGTTTTGAACCGGGCGAGGCTTACCAGTTCGACTGGAGCCATGAGGTCGTGGTGCTGGCCGGCGTGACGACGACGGTGAAGGTCGCCCATATGCGGTTGTGCCATAGCCGGATGTTCTTCGTGCGGGCCTATCCCCGCGAGACGCAGGAGATGGTGTTCGATGCCCATGCCCGGGCGTTCGCCTTCTTCGGCGGCGTTTGTACGCGCGGGATTTACGACAACATGACCACTGCGGTGGATGCGGTGTTCCTGGGCAAGGAGCGTAAGTTCAACCGCCGTTTCCTGCAGATGTGCAACCACTACCTGGTCGAGCCGACTGCGTGCACGCCGGCGGCGGGATGGGAGAAGGGTCAGGTCGAGAACCAGGTCGGCGTCGTGCGCGAACGCTTCTTCACGCCCCGGCTGCGCTTTGCCAGCTACGACGAGCTGAACGCCTGGCTGCTCGACCGATGCTTGGAACACGCCAGCGCCCATCGCCATCCCGAGCTTCGTGATCGCACTATTGCCGACGTGTTCGAGGACGAGAAGCCCGCGCTGATGCGTATGCCGTCGATCCCGTTCGACGGCTTCCACTCCGTCACCGCCTCGGTCTCCAAGACGCTCCTGGTACGGTTCGATTACAACAAGTACTCAGTGGCCGCGCGGGCACTCGGGCGGCCGGCCGAAGTCCATGCCTACGCCGACCGCATCGTCATCCGCCAAGGCGACGATATCGTCGCCGAGCACGATCGCCGCTTCGGCCGCGAGCAGACCGTCTATGATCCCTGGCACTATGTGCCGGTGCTGGCGAAGAAGCCCGGGGCGCTGAGGAACGGCGCGCCGTTCAAGCAGCTTGCGCTGCCCCCAGCGCTGGAGCGCCTCCGCGGCAAGCTGAAGGGCAGCAACGATGGCGACCGGCAGATGGTAAAGATCCTGACGGCGGCCACGGTCGACGGTCTCGACGCGCTGGAAGCCGCCGCCGCCGAAGCTTTGGCCCAGGGGGTTACGAGCGCCGATGTCGTGCTCAATATCCTGGCCCGGTCCCGATCGGCGCCGATGGAGCCCAGCATTGCCACGCCAGAGCATCTGCAGCTCAAGATCGAGCCCGTCGCCGATGCGGGCCGCTACGATAAGCTGCTGCCCGTGCGCAGGGCAGCATGATGATGGAGCGCCATGACATCATTGGCCTGATGGCCGAACTCAAGCTTGCCGGTATGCGTCAAGCCTATGATGAGGTCATTGCCGACGCCCTCAAGCGCCAGCATCCCGTCCAGCACGTCGTTGGCGACCTGCTGAAGGCCGAGGTCGCCGAGAAGCACGCCCGTTCCATCAAGTACCAGATGACCGCCTCCAAGCTGCCGCTTGCCCGCGAGCTCGACGGCTTCGAGTTTACCGGCACGCCGATCAACGAAGGACTGGTGCGCGACCTTGCCAACGGCGCCTTCCTCGCCAGCCAGCGCAACGTAGTGCTGGTCGGCGGCACGGGATCGGGAAAGACCCACCTCAGCATTGCCATCGCCCGCAACTGCATCCGTAGCGGTGCCCGCGTCCGGTTCTACAACACCACTGACCTGGTGAACCTGCTGGAACTGGAGACCCATCAGGGCCGGACCGACAAACTTGCCGAACATCTGTCCAGGCTCGACCTGCTGATCCTCGATGAACTGGGGTATCTGCCGTTCGCCCGCACCGGCGGCCAGTTGCTGTTCCACCTCATCAGTCGCCTCTACGAGCGTACCTCGATAATTGTTACCACCAACCTCGCCTTCGGCGAATGGCCGACGGTCTTCGGCGATGCCAAGATGACCACCGCTCTGCTCGACCGGCTCACGCATCACTGTGACATCATCGAGACCGGCAACGATAGCTGGCGCTTCAAGAACCGCAGCTGAGCCAGCCAACCAGCCAAAGAGAAACCGATTTACGCCGTGGCGGGATGCCTCCGGGCTACGCCCTCCGCCATCCCGCCACGGCGTAAGCGCGCACCAAACCCTGGTCCCCTATTGCACGCCGATCCCGGTCCCCGTTTGCGCGCCGATTGACAGCTTCGGCCTCGTGCGCGTGCCCGAGAGCGTGGCCGAGCTGCACCTTTTTGTCGATCATGATGCTGGCGGCGAGCTGGCCGCGTCGCGTGGCCTGGCCGCTTATGCCCGCGATGGACGGACGATCCAGGTCCGCAAACCCTCATCACGCGACACCGACTGGAACGACGAACTCACGGCATGGCTGCGCCGCAAAGCGGCGCCTTAGAGGAGAGAGGGCTTCTCGAATTCCTGATCCGGCAGAGGGCGTGTCCCGATGCCCTCATCAGGAGGACGAATTGCCATGTTTCAATCAGACCTGTTTCCCGCCGGCGAGCAACTGCCGTTAGAGCCCCTGGCCTATGCCATCGGAATCAGGATTGCCGCGCTTCTCGCCTCGGGTCGTCACCTTACCCGTGCCGACATTTCCGGTATTTTCGCCGAGGAGACCGGCGTCCTGGACTGGGGAAGCGCCTGGACGATCGACGACTACAACAACGCTGTCGAGATCGGCGCACTGCTCTGGCTTCGTGGGTCTTCTCGCATCGATCTGGCGACAAGCGTCCACGAAGCCGAAGCGCGGTTCGACTGGCTCGAAGCAGCCCTACCATCCCGGCAAGTGCGCAGCGAAGCACAGGTCGAGCTCCAGCAGTTCTCGACCCCGCCGATGCTGGCCTGGCTGACGGCGAAGGCCGCAGCTGTCAATGCGCACGACACGCTACTCGAACCGTCCGCCGGCAATGGCGCCCTCGCTCTCTGGGGCTGCCTCCATAACGCTTCGCTGCTGCTCAACGAGATCGATCCGACAAGACGGGACGGCTTGGGGAATATCTTCCCCGCGGCCAGGATCACTGCGCATGACGGAGAACTGATCTCCGACCTTCATCGCGGCCCAGTTCCGTCGGTCGTAATGATGAACCCGCCATTCGCTCACAGCCGGGAACGCGGCAATGATGGTGATACCGCGCAGCGCCACCTGCGGAGCGCGATCCGTGCCGCTGCGAATGGGGCGAGGATTGTCGCCATTATGCCCGAAGGCTTCGATGCTTACATTTTCGCCAAGGTACACGATGAAGCGTCGCTCCTGCTCAATGTCCGCTTGGAGCAGATGTTTCGCCGGACAGGCACGGGAATTGCCGTTCGCCTGGTTGTGTTCGACAAGACACCGACTGCGTCCTCGCCTGCGATCACCGGAGATACTGCCGACCTAATCTCGCTCCACGAGCTTATCACTGCGCTTCCGCCACGCGTATCCGCCAATTTGTCGAGTGAGGTGCGGAAGCCGCGTTTTGAACCGGGCTATTGCAGGGTAGGGGCGGCCTGGTTGCCTAATTCGGCGTTGCACGCCATTAGCTGCGCGAGGCGATTTTTCGATCTGGCGCGTGAGAGGCAGTGGGCTTGTTGCATTGGGTATAGTGGGTTGCTGGACAATCTTTAGCAAGTTCGTTACCAGAAACGGACCTCGCGACCAAAACTTGAACATTGTCGGGAAGAACATTGACGCGCACGATTTTGCCAGAAAGGAGAGAGGCTGAGACACTCGCCCTATTTTTGTTTGCGCACCTCGCTCTAGCGAGTGATGCCGATAAAGGTCTCGCGGAGGAACAGCTCAATCGCACTCATCATCGCATATTGTTTCTTGTCGATTGTAGGCCGGGCGTGACCGTAAGCGAACTGGTCAACTTGCTCCGCGTGACGCCCCAGGCAATCAACTCTCCCCTGCGGACCCTGATAGATCATGGACTCATCCGCCAGAAAGAATCGGCAACCGATCGCCGGAAGCGTGATCTCTTTCTGACCGAAGAAGGCGAGGCGCTGCTTGCCACTGTGACCGAGGTGCAGTTTCGGAGGATATCGGCCGTCTTCGATCTGGCCGACGCGAAAGTGACCGAAGGATTCCTTTCCGTTTTGCGCGGGCTAATGGATGAAGCAGATCGCAACTGGCTTTTTCCGAACAAGAAGGCGGCGAAGCGCAGACCGCGCACCGTCGCGGCCTAGGCGCTGACCGGCCCAACAAGGTCTGGCAGATTTCGGTCTTGCCAATTCGGCTGCGGCGCTTGCGCCTCAGCGGTAACCGCCGCCAACACTCCAGGGAAATCGACGCCAGCAGACTAAAACTGCGACTGGTCGCCCTCGCCCCAGCCGTAAATGTCAATCGTCCGTTCGCCGGACAGGATGCGACGAACTTTCTGGGCCTCGTCTGCTTCGCGGGCCTGTCCCCGCTTGAGAATATCCGCCGCCTGGGCGGCCGGAATAGCGACCACGCCATCGCGGTCGCCGACGATCAGATCGCCCGGTGAGACAACCACCTCGCCAATGATGACGGGCCGATTCAGGAAGGCAATCGCCCCGTTATCCTTGCCCGTCCCTCGGATGCAGACTCCGTTGGAAAAGACAGGAAAGTTCATGGCAGCCAGGCGAGCCGTGTCCCGAACTCCACCGTCGATGACCAGCCCAGCCAGTCCGCGCTCGAGTGCGGCGGTGTTGAGGATGTCGCCCCAATACCCCCATTCGGCACCGTTCGAAGTGCAGACGACCAGCACGTCTCCCGGACTTGCGCGATAGATCGCGCGATGGATCCACAGATTGTCACCGGCTGGACAATGCACGGTTACTGCCGGGCCTGCGAAAACCCAGTCCGGCACGATCGGCTTGATGGAGGACGGCAAAGCGCCGATCCGGCCGCCCGCCTCGTGTAGAGTCGCCGATCCAAGCTCCCTGGCGAGCGAGAGGGTTTCGTTGGTGAAGGCGGTCATTTCACGCGTGATTGCAGCGAGTGATACTTCAGCTCACGCCTTGCCTGATCGAGGCGCATACCGCCTTCGACAGCTTGGCGGATGCGGTTCTCGGCAACTTCTATTTCCTCGGCGGTGGCGAGCACTTCGTCTTCGCGGTCTTGCGGTATGACGACCACACCATCGGAATCGCCGCGCATGAGGTCGCCGGGCGCTACATGCGCTTCGCCGATGTGGACCGGCACGTTCGTGGCCTCCAATTGCACGCGGTCCTTGCCCGTGCGCATCGAATAGCTGCGACTGAAGATCGGATAGTCGAGTTCGAGTGCAAGATGCGTGTCGCGGCAAGCGCCATCGATGACCGAGCCGCCGATTCCGCGCCGATGCGCCGTCATTGTCAGTATGTCACCCCACACGGTGGCATCGGCCCTGCCTGAATTGTCAATGACGACAATGCTTCCGGCAGGCACGTCGTCGATGAAATCACCGACCGTGCCGCCCGGCGCATGCGGGGCGTACTGCAGGGTAAATGCCCGCCCGGCCAACCTGAACCGATGGTCCAGCGGCTTGATGCCAAGGCACTGACCGGCAATTCCCAGTCGGTCCATGGCATCCGAAAGCGTTGCAGTGTCGAGTTCGCTGACACGGGTCACGTTGCGATCGGTCATGACAGAGTCTCTTCGGACCGGTTGTCGAGCATGTGTTCGTAGGTCGCCCCCATGACCTGGCTGACGGGTTGGCCGGCAAGAATGTCCTTGGTCATCAGCGCTTCTCGATTGAAGAGCCGTTCAGCGGCGTCCAAGACGGCAGCGATATCGGACATACGAATGAAGGCGATGCCGCTAGAATCTGCAATGGCCCAGTCGCCCGTGCGTACGGCGACGCCCCCGACTTCAATCTCGCCGCCGGTCTCGGCCTCATGCACCCGCCCGCGCGCCGTGCGGGCGGTCTGGCTGCGCGAATAGACCGGAAAGCCCAGCGTGGCGGCCTCGTCGATGTCTCGGGCCGGACCGTCCACGATGACGCCCGACAGCTTGCGGAAAGCCGCCGCCGTCGAGAGCATCCCACCCCATCCCGCGGCGTCAACGCCAGTGCGCTGCTCGACGACGACAATCCCCCCGGCTGGAGCTGCTTCGATCGCTGCAGTGCAAAGATGCCTTGGCTTGCCGCCCTCAAGCGGCGGTCCTTCCTTCAAGCGGACGGTGGTCACCGGCCCGGCTATGCGCTGGGGCACCGTCCGCGGAAGCAGGCCCGACACGGCGGAAGGAAGTCTCAACTGGTCAAGCGCGTCCGAAACGCAGCATACGTCCAATCGCCTGAGGCGAAGGGCGATAGGGTCATGGTGAGACATACATCCTCCGTAACTGGCCTGTCGGGCCAGTGTCACGCTTGCATGGTTCGATTACCTGGACGCTGCTTCGGAACCTTCGGCAGGGGTCCGGAAGAACAGGGAGAGGCATGCATCGATATGTTTTTGCAGGAAATCTTCGCCGGCCGGAAGCCAACCCGCGACAGCCTCAACCTCTGCCGACAGCATGAATATCCTGGTCGTGGCACCGATGAACAGATATTGAAGGTGATAGGGATCACCTTCGACGTAATGGCCGGATTTTTGCGCGGACTCGATAAGGGGAGTGATCGCGGCAAATATCGGTTTTATCAGATCGACTACCAGCCAATTGAGTCGGTCGGAAGATTGCCGCGCCTCGAACGCCATGATCTGGTTAAATCTGGGATTATTGGCGACAAAGCAGATGAATTCCTCTTGCAAAAGTCGCAGCCGAATCACGTCATCCACGCCCCGCAATCCCTGCAGGCGTTCTCTGAAGACTCCGAGATAATCGTCCAGCACCGTCGTCATGACGGCGCGGTAGAGTCCTTCTTTGCTGTCGAAATGATAGTTCACCAGTGTGTGTCGAATGCCCGCGGCGTCTGCAACCGCGCGCGTGGACGCTCCATCGAAGCCCCGTTCCGAAAACTCGGTCAGCGCAGCATCGATAATTCGCTTGCGCGTGTCGATCGAACGGCGTTGCCGCCGGCGCTTGGCTACAAAGTCGTCGCCCGCAGCCTTGTGTGAAGCAGGCGCCACATCTTCCCCTTCTGGCGCACGTTGCACTCGCGCCGTGCCTAGAGAGGGTTTTGGCTTTGCTGGCTTATTTCCGAGCTTCGGCGTTTTACGCTTTGCCGGACGCTGACTCATTGCACGATCTGCAGCCAAGCTGAGGCCCTCCGTCGTCCTTGTCCACCACTTACAGGTTCCGTCGAGCGTGGATACGAAGTTGTTGTAGTGTTAACAACAGGGCCCGGGATTAAACCCCAGGCAATATCGTCGGCTGAACGACGGCGCGCGGGCACGCCAGATTTATGACCGTTTGGGCCAACGCGTGCAGCGGAAATGGTGGGCCTGCTTTCCGGTAGCAAATTGACGCGACAGGACCTAGAAGCCGAACCCACCGCGCTGGCCTCCCATGCTGGCCTCCGCTGTGACCTTCCGGTTTTGCTCCATTCTCCCTCGTGCCTTCAGGCGGGGGAACAGGCGCCTGGCATTGTTCTCGTAAATGTTGGCCCGGTCTTCCTCGGAAAGGAAGTCGATACTGTCGATCAAGGGTTTGATATCGTCGAATGCACGACCGGTTTCGGGGTTCAGTGCCGTACCCGACCCCGGATTCTCGGTTCCGAAAACCACGCGATCGGAGCCGACGAGCCTGACCAGCATCTCGATGGACTCCCGCGCGTGAATCACGGTGTCGTAATAGAGTCGGCGCAAGCTTTCGTCGAAGGACTCTTCAAGGTAATTCGTCTTCGCGAGCACGGGGTGCAGCCGCTCCGCCCGCCATCGCCCGACCTGGTAGGGCACCGAACCGCCGCCGTGCGAAATAATGATCTTCAACGTCGGAAAATCGTGGAACACACGGGAGTTCAGCAGCGAAAGGATCGCCAGACTTTCCTCGTCGATGAAATGTGTCGCGTAAGTTCCGCGGCCATTCTTGTTGCCGGTCGAATGGACATGTGCCGGAACGTCAAGCTCCACGAGTTTCTCGTAAAGTGGGTACCAGTATTCCTCACCGAGTGGTGGTGTCTGGTTATCTCCCTCGCCGGGGTCGGGATCCAGGATGCAGCCGACAAAGCCGAGTTCATTGACGCAGCGATCAAGCTCGGCCAGCGAAGTCTGGATGGGCTCACCGGCCGGCTGAGGCAAACCGGCAATGCCGGCAAATCGATCTGGCAGCACGCGGCAAAGCTGCGCGATGTAGTCATTTATTCCGGCAGTCCAGATGTGCGGCACTTTCGCCGGTGTTTCGGCGTGAAACATCGTGAATGGCCGCGGCGAAATCAATTGCACATCGGTGCCGACATAATCGAGCGCGTCGAGATTGCGCCGGGTTTCTGCCAGATCGCGCAATTCGTCATCGCTCATTGGCGGCGGCGGCGTACCATAGGTCCCACGGCTAGCCAGAATCATGGTGAACCAAGAATATAGGCGCGGGCTAGCGCAGAGGTGCCCATGGACGTCAATTATCATGCGCTATCATCCTCGTTTCTTTCTCAATGCCACTCGATGCGAAGCCAGTCCGCATGTCGTATGCGGACGCAGATCAGGCAATCCTCGCCAAAGAATCGAACCCTGTGGGGCAATTTCCAGGGATTATACAGAACAACTAGAATAAGAAAAGCCCATTTTCTAACCAATCAATCAGATATCGCGGCTTTGGGGTGATCGCATCGGCCCCGCTCATGGCATGGCGAATCGCTTGCCGAACGGACTGACGGCGCTTTTGCGCTAGTCATATGGAACTGAAGTAAGTATCATTGTATATGCTCTTGTCGGGAAAGGCAGGAGTGTGCGTTATGGTGGGTAGGCAGGCGGATTTGGTCGTGTTGAGCGGCGAGGATCGGATTTTTCTCGA
>Ga0065721_10053032_pt1 | contig 10668 bp, 8 predicted proteins | sample Mesricmetagenome_FD_59108 | JGI IMG/M metagenome (GOLD analysis project Ga0065721, IMG submission 59108) | Mesophilic microbial community from rice straw/compost enrichment Sample: eDNA_1 v2 (version 2) | ecosystem: Engineered > Solid waste > Grass > Composting > Bioreactor | place: USA: Davis...
GGCTTCAGCTCAGGCGCCAACGACTATCTAAGCAAGCCGATCTCGCGGCAAGAGCTGCTTGCGCGAGTTAAGCTGCATATGCAGCTGGCGCAATGGAACAGCTCGCTGGAGAACGAGCTGTTGCAACGCACGCTAGCGATCCGCAACCTGCTCGACGAGGCGGGGCAAGGGTTTCTCTCGGTAGCGGAGGAGCTGCTGGTCATGCCGGAATACAGCGTCGAATGCGAGCGCATATTCGAAGCGCAGTTGACCGGGCAGCCGTTCGCTTCTCTGGTTTATCCGGCGGATCTGACCGATCGGCGGTTTCTGGAGGATCTGCTGCTGCAGATCATTCGCGAGCAGGACGAGCTGCAGGTCGACATGCTGCTCTCGCTATTGCCCGGCGAAGTTGAGATTAAGGGCAAGCAAGTTGAATTTCAGTATAAGAAGCTGGGCAGCGAAGCTGGACTACCCGATCGAATCATGGTCATTACGACGGATATTAGCGACCGGCATCGGCTGGAGCAGTCGATGGAGAGAGAGCGGCGCATGCTGCGGATGGTCGTGCGCGTCGTGGCGCACTATGCGATGTTCAAGGAATTGATGGAGGACTATCGGCGATTTACGGCTGCCGGCATCCGCGAGCTCCTTGCGAGGGAGGGAACGATGGAGGAGCGGATCGACGAGATGATGCGCGAGGTCCATACGCTCAAGGGCAATTTTGCCCAGCTTGACTTTATCGTGGTGGTCGAGAAGCTGCACGCGTTCGAATCGCAGCTGCTAGAGTGGCGCCAGCGAATGGAGGGAGAGAGCGGAGCGGGATTGGCGGCTGGTTTTTTCGCCGAATGGGTAACGGAAATCGATTATGCGGGTTGGCTAGAGGCGGATATGCAGGTGTTGCGCGAGATGCTCGGCGATTCGTTCGCCGACGAAGCCGAGACGGTCGCCGTGAAGAAGACGAAGCTGCTCGATCTCCAGCGCAAGGTTTCCGAGCTGTTCCAAGGCTCAGAAGGTGCTTGGATAATCGACGAATTGAAGAGGCTCCATCATAAGCCGTTCCGCGATCTGCTGGCGATCTATCCGGACTACGTCCAGCGACTGGCGGCCAAGCTCGGCAAGACGGTGTATCCCATAGCCATCGCCGGCGGCGAATTCACGGTCGATCACGAACGATATATACCGCTTGCCCGCGCGCTTAGCCATGTGTTCGCCAATATGGTCGATCACGGGATCGAGACGCCGGAGGATCGCGCTTCGATCGGCAAGGATACGTTCGGTACGATATCGTGCCGAATCGATGAGAGCGAAGGCCGGGTGACGATCACGATTGCCAATGACGGCAGCGTCATCGATACGGCGGACATCCGGCGCATCGCGCTTATAAGAGAGCTAGCGGCCGCCGCGGAATTCGACGCAGCCAGTCGCTCTGAGCAGTACAAGTATCTGTTCCACGAGTCGTTCTCGACGAAGCGGACCGTCAGCTCCATCTCCGGACGCGGCTACGGATTGAGCGCGGTTAAGCATGCGATAGAGGCGCTGGATGGCGGCTATACCGTCGTAAGCGATGCCGAGCAAGGAACGATATTCCGGTTTACGGTGCCGATGATATAAATTCAAATTCAGGAGGCGAGAACCTATGGCAATGATTATGATAGTCGATGATTCCTCGATTATTAGACGCAACTTGCGCGAAATTCTCGAAGAGAGCGGCCACGAGGTGGTGGCCGAAGCGCAGAGCGGCGATGAGGCGCTTGAGCTGTACCGCAACCACAGAATCGATCTGGTGACGATGGATATTCAGATGCCGGGCAAAAGCGGAATAGAAGCGGTGCGGATGATCAAAGCGTTCGATCCGGAGGCGCGTATCGTGATGATCAGCTCGGTCGAGCAACGCAACTTGATCTACGAAGCGATCAAGCTTGGCGCCAAGCATTATATCATTAAGCCGTTTACGAGAGAGAAAGTGGACGAGGTCATGAAGTCCATTCTGCCCGAGTCGTTAATCGCCGTTCCGGCGCCTGCGGCGAAAGAGACAAGCCGTCAGGCGACGAGTGAACCCGAACCGAATACGGCGGCTGCTAAATCCAAATCCAAGACTGCATATGAGAAAATCGTCGATCCGCAAGCGATCGGTTTGCCGTTCGACGTCAGCATGGAGGGCGGGAAAATCATCTTCACGCTGTACAAGTACGTCACGGAGCATACGCTGCCGTATTTGGCCGGGTGTCTTCAAGGCTTGTTGCATATCTATAACGCCAAATATGTGATCGTACTGGAGAAAGTATCGGTGTCGCAGGATGCCGCGCTGCAGCCGTTCATCGACTTCATCCGTATCGTGCTCAGCCGCAGAGGCACGATCGCGGTCGTCGCCGAAGAGAACAACCAATACATTGTGCTGAAATCCAAATTGAATACCGAAGTGTACAAATCCGTCAAGGAGATCAGCTGGTATTAGTCCCGCCGGTATAGCGCTTTATTGCAAGCGATCGTCATACATCAGTTGAATCTGAACGCCGAAAGGATCTTCAACGACTCCATACGCTTTGCTGAATATTTTACTGGCAAGAGGAACAATGATCCTTACGCGGGCATCCGTGGTCAAGCTCCGATAAAAGCCCTCGATCTCTTGCAAATCGGCGCTCTGAACGCAAATGGAAATATGGTTTCCGACCGTATACTTTTCACTAACATCCGTCGTATCTTCAGCGAGCATCAGCTTCGTTTTCCCGATCGTTAGAACGGAGTGAATAATCCAGTGCCTATTGTCATCTGTAAGCTGCAAAGAGCTGTCGCGTTGAGCCATGTCCTCGTACGAAACCCGTAACCGTTCTTCGGCGTGTAGATGGAGCTTATAGAATTCGATGGCTTCTCGAGCCCTTCCGTTCATGGATAGGAATAGGGCAACTTCTAATGTTGTACTCATGGTTATGGCCTCCTCGTCCTTATAGGACTTGATATCTGACTAGCTCGATTGTAAGCTATTAAGGTATCAACCAATGACACCTTTAAAGAGGCTTGAGGTCATGAATAAATCAGAACGACTTAATGACATGATTCGGTACTTGAACGGCAAGGAGTTCTTTAATCTACGCGACCTTACGGACAAATATCGGATTTCCAAAAGCACGGCGCTGCGGGATATCGAAGCTCTTGAGCAATTGGGAATGCCGATTTACGCGGAGCATGGCAGATATGGACGTTACGGGCTTCTGAAGAATCGCCTGCTATCCCCTATTACGTTCACGATGGATGAAGTATACGCGCTGTACTTTGCCATGCTGACTTTGAAGGCTTATGAATCTACGCCCTTTCATTTAAGCGTCGATCAGCTGCGGGACAAGTTCGAAAGCTGCCTCTCTCCCAAGCAGATCGAGCAAATCGGCATCATGAGTAAGGTACTGCAGTTTGAAATGAATCCGCATCACCACGAAAGTAAATTGTTGGATAGAATACTGCAAAGCATCGTTCACGAGAGCAGCTGTACGATTCAATATTCCAAGAACGATAAGGACAAAAGGTATCGAGTGCAATTTTTCAAAATTACGGCTAAGTTCGGTCAATGGTACGCGGCAGGAGTTGATCTTGCTACGAATCAATACAGGGTGTTCCGATGCGATCGAGTGACGGCATTAGTGGAAGAGTATACAAAGCCGCCGTATTCCCTTGATGAATTATTGAAGCGCTCGCTAGACCTTCATCGATCCAAGCTCAGCACGGAGTTCGAGGTGGAGATCGATGAACGAGCCAAGGATATGTTCTATAAAGAACATTACCCATCGATGACCATAGACACCAAGGGGAATAGAACGCTAGTCACGGGTTTTTACAACCCAGGAGAAGAAGCGTTCATCGCTGACTTTTTTATCAAATTCGGCAAGCAAGTGATATCGGTGAAACCCGAAGCTTTGCGCGAACGGATCAAAGATCGAATCGAACAGTTATTGGACCATTATAAGTTGGACTTGGGACAGTGACTCTTAATTGAGCTGGGGGCGTACGAGGGCAGGGGACTAGTTAGACTGCATTTGGCGTTTGTACGATATTTCGTTCACAGTGTCTCTTTAGGCCGTCAGTGTCAAAATCCTGTATGATAATTCGTACAGAATTTCGCGCGAGGCAGTTGGTCACACATATGGTGTATGATAATTCGTACAACGCTTCGTGGGAGGTCGTTCGTCGTTACCGGGTTGAACGAAATATCGTACCAAATGGTATTAGCTGTAGTTCTTAATGTGGTTGTGTACAAAAAACAGTTGCATCCTATGGTCCGACTTCGTTATATTCTTATTAATCAAATTAATGCGGCGAAGCACGCCCCGATATCCTTCTCATGCGAAGGGTTATCGGGGCTTATTTTTTGAAAAGAAGGGGAGATCTAGCATGAGCTTCGAGATCGAGCATGAGAAGTGGTTGAAGTCACATTTGATGAGACGCCATGGTGAACGCAAAGATGCACTGAGAAGAGGGCATGGGTTCGGAAATCGTACGTTTGCTGAACAAATATGGTGGAATCTTCTGGGGAGCTTTGATGGTTTGCATCCGGAATATGAGGTTAAAGACTGGCGGGGGCGATCGTATTTTGTAGACTTTATGTGGATATTGGGCAGTCTGCGTTTCATATTCGAAATCATGGATTATGGCTCGCATGGCACGGACCGTTCGAAATATCGAATGGATTTGAATAGAGAGTTGTATCTGCAGGCGCAGGATTGTGTCGTGATCTCTATTTCATTGGATGAATTGAAGGAAAATCCAACGTTCGTGCTCGCAATGGTTCGCAGCATTCTAGCTCCGTATCTTGCGGCTGTGGAAGCGAAGGGTGAAAACCAACCTCGTAAATATACAAAAATCGAACGCCAGTTAATGAGACTGGCGATCCGAAATCATCGGATCCTTAGCCCATCTAAAGCAGCCGGTGAACTTGAGGTCCATAGGCAAACGGCCATTAAGTACTGCCATAAGCTTGTGGAGAAAGGGAAATTCAGAGCCATTCCCTCAGGTGCAACAGGTAAAGTGTACAAATACGAGTATATTGGTTCTGTGCAAAGTGCTGATTTACTGTGAAGAGATGTCATGCCGGCTCCCATCGACTGATATAGGGCGCCAACTATCTTTGAGGTTTGTACGATAATTCGTTCAAAGAGTCTCTTTAGGCTGTCAGTTTCAAGATACTGTACGATAAATCGTACAGAATTTCGCGCGAGGCAGTCAGTGACACATACGTTGAACGATAAATCGTACAACGCTTCGTGGGTGGTCGTTCGTCGTTACCTGGATGAACGAAATATCGTACAAAAACGGTGTTACCTGGAGTTCTTAATAGGAGCTATGTGCAATTAAAGTCCAGTGCCCAAGGTTTGTACGATTTTTGTTGTTCACCTACTCTCGTTCAATCTCCGCAACCGATAGGCGTTCGCGGCGGTTTCGCCGAGCTCTTCGAGGATGGTGAAATTCGCCCAAGCGCCTGCAGCCGCGCCGATTCCCGGTATCATTTGGAGCAATTTACGGAAGTCGATCGAGTCGCGGTACTCCTTCTGGAACGTCTCCCAATCCATCTCCTTGTAGTACTCGGCATCCGAAGACCACTGCTCCCTCTCCGTATCCCAACACTTAATCGTGTTTAATAGCTTGGAGCGCTGCTCCGACCCGGAGAACGCCATCTGGAACACCTTAAGGATGAATACGCGTTCGTGGAACTGCTTCGTATCATACCCGTAGACATGAGCCAGCTCGAATAGATACTTCATCTTAATCGCGATTAACGCAGGGAAGTCCACGACGTTCAAGAGAATGCCGCCAGCGCCGGTGCCGGCGCCTTCGGCGGTCGCGATTTTCTGGTACAGGGACAACAAGCGCTTCGCATCCTGATCGGCCTCTTCGAGAGAGGAGGTCCGCTGCACCGGCCTCTGCGGCGTGTATTCCGCGCCGAACAGTGCCGTGCGCACGATCGACCTGATGGTCGTCGTAATGATGTTGTGCACCTTGGGCGGCAGCAGGTTGTTGATTCGCTTGCTGACCGTCTTCGACGTTCTCTCCAGCCAGCCTGGCGGCTTGAACAGCTTCCGCTCCCAATCGGCGATTTCGTCGTACACCTTCTGCTCGTAATACATGCTACCCGCTCCTCTTTCACCTATGACTTTATTGTACGGAAGATCGCCTCCATTCGGAACAGACCGAGGGTGGAGGCTGAACCCGACGGAAGTCGAGCGTGATCCATTATGGAATAGACTGATCAGATTCAACCCGTTTTAGTATAATTTGGGTAAAAAAGTAGAGAGAAGAACATTGTTGCACCGCATTCGCAATTTCTATAATGAAAGCGCAGACAATTCGCATGCGGAAGAGTCTCGAACCTAAGATTGGGGGCATTACGATGAGAAGGTCAAGCAAGAAGGGACTTATTCAAGTATTCGTGCTTGTAATGGCGGCGGTATTGGTGCTTTCCGCTTGCAGCGGGAATAACGACAACAACAGCCAGAGCAGCGAAGCACCGAGCCAATCTACTCAACCGAGCAATAATGAAAGCGCTGCACCGGAGAGCGCTTCGGCGGACAGCGGCTCTTCAGAGGATCCGCTCGGCAAGTACGATCCGCCGATCGAAGTAACGACGGTTAGAAACTTGAGCGATGTCGTGGAAAATAACGTGCTAGGAGTCCTAGACGGAGAGACGTTCGAGGATAATCGCTGGACACGGGTTTACGAGGATCAGCTGGGAATTAAGATTCGCAACTTATGGGTCGTGAAAGGCAATCCGGAATCGGATCAGTACGTGCAGAAGATGAACGTTACCCTCGCATCCGGCGATCTGCCCGACTTCATGGCCGTGAATGCCGTCCAATTGAAGCAATTGGCGGAGTCCGACCTGATCGAGGACATGACGGCGTTGTACGAGAAGTACGCGTCCCCGCTCACGAAAGATATATTGTCGCAAGAAGGCAAAGGCCCATTCGACGCCGCAACGTTCGACGGCAAGCTGATGGCCGTACCGCAAGTCGAACCGTCCATCGAACGTTCGATGTTCACATGGATTCGTACGGACTGGCTCGAGAAGCTTAGCTTGCAGCCGCCTAAGACGATGGCGGACGTGCTGGCGATCTCGAAAGCGTTCACCGAGCAAGATCCGGACGGCAATAACAAGAAGGATACGTACGGATTGGGGATAAACAAAGGCTTGTGGGGCGGATCCACCGGGCTGGAAGGCTTCATGGCCGGCTACAAAGCGTACCCGAACATTTGGATTGAAGACAGCTCCGGCAAGCTTGTATACGGCAGTATCCAGCCGGAGGTCAAGAACGCGCTTAAAGCGCTTCAAGACATGTTCAAGGCCGGACAGATCGACAAGGAATTCGGCATCAAGGACGGCGGCAAGGTCGCCGAAGATATTACGGCTGGCAAAATCGGTATGCAATACGGCGAACAATGGAATTCCATCTGGCCGCTTCAATTGAACAAGAACAACGAGCCTAACGCGCAATGGCAGGCGTTCCCGATCGTGTCCGAGACGGAAGAGATGGCGAAGGTTCCGCAGAAATTCAGCACGACCAAATTTTTCGTCGTTCGCAAAGGCGCGAAAAATCCGGAAGCCGTCATCAAGCTGTTCAACCTGCATCTCGAGAAAAACTGGGGAGAGACGGCCGAATTCGACTATTACTATGCGCCGAAGGAAGCGGAGAGCGTATGGCAGCTGTCGCCGGTACAGCCGGCTCCTCCTAAGAAGAACGTAACGGCCTTCCGCGAGATCGATGCCGCGCGCAAGGCAGGAGACTTCTCCGTTCTGAAGGGCGAAGCCAAGACGATTCAAGAGAAGATCGACCTGTACAATTCCGGCTCCGAGGAAGGCTTCGCGGTATGGGGCTGGGAACGGATCTACGGTCCGGAAGGCTCGATGGGCATTACGGATCAATACGACAAGAACAATCAGTTCCTGATCGATAAGTTCGTCGCCGCTCCGACTCCGACGATGGTCGAACGGAAGTCGACGCTCGCGAAGCTGCAGGATGAGACGTTCGTCAAGATTATTCTGGGCGACCCGATCGATAATTTCGATAAGTTCGTCGCGGATTGGAAGAGACTCGGCGGAGATCAAATGACGCAAGAAGTGAACGATTGGTACGCTGCTTCGAAGTAATAGGGTGAGACAGGGGAAATGGCGCCTCCGGGTGCCTATCCCCTGTATTTGTACGTTGCAGTCAGAGAGGGGATTGGCATAATGGGTGGACGTTGGACAAGGGAGCTCCCGCTGCATCTCATGATCTTGCCCGGGTTGTTGCTCATCTTGGTATTCTCGTATATTCCGATGGCAGGTATCGTGATCGCCTTCCAGAAATTCATCCCGGCCAAAGGACTGTTCGGCGATCAGAAATGGATCGGTTGGGACAACTTCAACTACGTGATGGATTTGCCTAGCTTCCAGCAAGTATTCTGGAATACGTTGACCATCGCCAGCATGAAGCTGGTGCTCGGATTAGTCGTGCCGATCGTATTCGCGATCCTGCTGAACGAGGTGAAGAACGAATTCGTCAAGCGATCCGTTCAGACGGCGATCTACTTGCCGTACTTCTTATCCTGGGTCGTGTTGGGCGGTATTCTTATCGACCTGCTATCGCCTTCGGGAGGCATCGTCAACAGCTTGCTAGGTTCGTTCGGTATAGAGCCGATCTTCTTCCTTGGCAGTAACGATTGGTTTCAGACGACCTTGATCACTTCGGATATATGGAAGAACTTCGGATACGGCACGATCATCTATTTAGCCGCCATCACGGGGATCGATCCTGGATTATATGAAGCCGCCACGCTTGACGGCGCGAACCGATGGAAGAAGGCGTGGCATATTACGTTGCCGGGGATGCGCATGGTTATCGTATTGCTCGCCGTGCTTAGCCTCGGTCAATTGCTGAACGCCGGCTTCGATCAAGTGTTTAATCTCTATAGCCCGCAAGTATACGAAAGCGGCGACATTCTAGATACGTTCGTCTACCGCATCGGTCTGCTCGACGCGCAATACGGCGTCGCGACGGCAGTCGGCTTCTTCAAGTCCATTATTTCGTTTATTCTCATCGCAGGCTCGTACTTCTTCGCTTACCGGTATGCGAAGTACAGAATCTTCTAAGGGGAGAGCTCACATGTCCAACCATAAGACGAAGATCATCCCCGGCAAGCGTATAGACTGGTTCACGGGCGTCAATATGACGTTCCTGGTCCTTATTGCTTTGCTGTGCGTCCTGCCGCTTATTCATATCATCGCGGTGTCCTTCAGCTCCAGCACCGCTACGGCCGCCGGTTACGTGAAGCTATGGCCCGTCGATTTCACGCTGGAATCTTACAAATTTACGGCCGGGCGAGAGGGCTTCTGGATATCGATGCTGAACTCGATCGAGCGAATCCTTCTTGGAACCCCACTGAATCTGCTGTTAACTATCATGGTGGCTTATCCGCTCTCCAAGGAACGGAATCAATTCCGGTTTCGTCTCGTGTACGCCTGGATCTTCTTCATGACCATGCTGTTTAACGGCGGTTTGATCCCTTGGTATATAACCCTTAAGGAGCTAGGCCTGCTCAATACCATCTGGGCGCTTGTTCTCCCGGGGGCGGTTCCGGTGTTCAGCATCGTCCTGCTGCTTAATTTCTTCCGAGAGGTGCCTAAGGAGCTGGAAGAGTCGGCGGTCATCGACGGCGCGGGTCAATGGACGACGCTATGGCGGATCTATGTGCCTATATCCAAGCCCGCGATTGCGACGCTAGCTTTATTCTCCATGGTCGATCATTGGAATAGCTGGTTTGATGGATTGATCCTCATGGGGGACCCTTCCAATTATCCGTTACAGAGCTATATTCAGACCATCGTGATTCAACAAAATTTCACGGCCGTGTCTCGCGAGGATATCCTGAGTCTGGCGCAAATCTCGGATCGAACGTTAAGATCGTCGCAAATCTTTCTCGCTTCGCTGCCTATCATTGCCGCCTACCCGTTCCTGCAAAAATATTTCGTTAAAGGAATTGTGCTCGGCAGCGTAAAAGGCTAGTCTATATTCACCAAGATGGAATTTATACGGCATGGGTATCGCCTTGCATGTTGCCGATGCCGTATAGGTTCGAGAATAAGGCCGGGGGATACCGCGATGTTCGCACGCCGAGAATTTTCGTTGCGCAATACGATTTTCCTGCGCTTAGTCGTTACTTTCGCGCTCATTCTGCTGCCGATCATTGCCGTCGGAATCTCCATCTATAAGTGGAGCGTCAATACGGCTAGCAACGATATATCGAAGACGGCCATCTCGCAAATCTCCTTCTACTTGAACGACTTCGAGAACGAGATCGAGAGAATGAGGCTGCTCCAATACGGCTTGCTTGACGATACGGACTTGAACAAGCTCGCCATTGCGTGGGAAACGATGAACGACATCGATCGTACGGACAGCACGACGTCCGTGCTGAATCGTGCCTTCTCTCTGCAGAACAGCAGCAATGTCATACGGGATGTAAGCGTTCACATCAAGCCGATCGCCAAAACGTTGTCGTCCTTGAACGGTGCAGGCGAATTCGAAGCCGATCGATATCAGGCGATCCGCCCCGAGCGAGGTGCCAGAGGCTCCAAGCTGATCGAATGGAGAGGCAACCTCTACTTAAGCGCAGCCAAGCCGAGCGGAGGGAAGAATAGGGAGCCGCTGTTCATCATTGAGATCGAGCTGA
>Ga0065721_10053033_pt1 | contig 10668 bp, 11 predicted proteins | sample Mesricmetagenome_FD_59108 | JGI IMG/M metagenome (GOLD analysis project Ga0065721, IMG submission 59108) | Mesophilic microbial community from rice straw/compost enrichment Sample: eDNA_1 v2 (version 2) | ecosystem: Engineered > Solid waste > Grass > Composting > Bioreactor | place: USA: Davis...
TCTTTGACAGCTTGCCGCTGCGCCTTATTCGCTTCCTCGATCTCCTTCACCCGCCCGAGGTCCTCTTTCGGTTTGACGACTTTTGCAACAGGGCCGGGTGGAGCAGGTGTCCATGATTTGTTCTGCATGAGAGCCTGAGCTTTCGCCTGGTCACCCCCAGCTTGGATCCAAGCAGCCCGGATGCGCGTCTCGGACTCGCCCATATAGATCAAACTAAACGCCTTAAACTTCTCTGGGGATGGAATCGGTGGGGAGTTCGACGACCCCGGCGACGCACTTGGCCTCTCCCTCGTGAATCGCGACTTTGGCTGCCCACCTGCAATCACAGATGGCTCTGGCAGCGAGTCATCTTCGGAGAGGGACATGTCGGTGCTGCCTGTGGTAAGACGCCGGCGGCGTCCACCTGCGCGTGTAATTTCTGGTGATGAAGGCACCTCGCTTGTATCATCAGCCTCCTGGGAGGGGCCTCGATTCTGGCGCTTCTTTGGTGGTCCGTCGTCTTGCGGAGTGGAGACATCGAAGGGGCGTTGTCTACGGAGATCTGGCGTCCCGTTAGGGTTGTTTGATGTGTAGTTAGTCGGAGCGCTCAGAGGGTCCGCGCCGAAGATGCCTCGGGTTTGTGCCCACTGCGGCGCGTATGGTTGACTGGAGGACTCGGCGAGGTTGAACAGACTTGGATGGCCGTAAACTTGGATAGGTGTATGTGCCTGTTCGGGTGCGAGAGGGCTTGAACTCGGGACGAGAACCCGACCAAGAGCGGGCGTTACGGGAAAGTACCGTGAGGAGACAGTTGCATCTCTGGCTTGGTCTGGTGGTGCTGGAAAATGATTCATGGGCTGCGAATTGCTCTTCACAGTGTTTGAGGAAGATTGTGTTGCTGATTTCGATGCAGCTTGTTGCTTTTTGAATCGGAGTTGCTCGAGGGCTTGCTTCTGCAGAAGTTGAGCAATGCGGTGGTCAGACGAAACCAAAATTTGACTATCGACAGCTTTAACTGACTTTATTCGCTTGGGCATCTGACCCAGACATCATCTTTGGTGACTGAGGATGTTCAGAATGGCGCTGAGGACGGGGAGCCTCGTTGTAGCAAGGTGATGATGGGCCAAGAGCAAGAACACTGGGCTGCTTCTGGTCGGAGAGTCAAATATTGTGGCATGGCGCGAACAGTGCCGCACGGCCCACCTGCCCTACAAACATACTTATACACGCGTAACCCTGCGACTAGCCCCACAGACAGACACACACTCGCAGAGAGTAAACAATATGGTCGAGTTGTAGTCACAACCAAGGGCTCGATATAATTACCATGACCTGCGCGAGACAATATAACATCCTCCCCCCTCAAGTGGATACACATGGAGCAAGGAATAGGGTAGAGGACTTGACCGAAGCCCTACCTGCTTGAACGCCTCAAACACCTACCTGGATTGTCCCGGAGTATCGGCAAGGTACTTCCCAGTCGACACGACCTGTACAACCATCACAACTTCGAATGCTATCAAATGATTTTATTTCATTGGCATAGGATGCATTGATATAAATGCTGACGACTCTGCACAACCCTGTGTCACAAGCAACCCTGCGAGACCTGCGACCAGGAGATATAACCTTGTCATGCTACGCAATGGAGAGGTAACGCCAAGCCCGACGACGAGCATAAGACATGCCGGATGTTGTCGAAGATCAAAGCCAATTGACAACGATGGCGAGGGTGGCGAGAGGTAATGACCAGACCAAGTGTTTGCCGAAACGCCCAAGCGTAGCACTGAAGGTTAACATCACCGCCAGCAGTGTTGGTAAGGATACCCAGAGCGTGATGACCAATGGTGTTCGTCGGACACAACAGAACGTTTGCGACAGTGCTGAAAAGTGGGTCGAGCGCACCTCGAGATGCTTGGTTTTGAGAGGGTTGATGAATGGGGTTATTGCTTCGGCAACTCAGTTTTACCAGATGGGCCACAGATAAGGAAAATATGCCAGGAAAGGTTGGAAGGACAAGGTGAATGCCTCCCATCATCCCGTAGCTCTTCCGATACGTCCCGATGCCGCCGTTCGAGGTGCACAGGGGGAAAGTCAAGGAAGGTTGGGGAGAAACACCTTTGACCCAAAGGTAAGGAAGATGATCGGTGGCGACGGCATATCGTGGGGCGGGAGGAGACCATCCATTCATCGAGGTGAAATGTTGCGAGCACCAGTGGAAGCGTGCTTGCTAGAGAAAGACGCTAGAAGACTCGTTGAAGTCTTGACCTACCTGAGTTCCCCTTTCCATGTTGGCTCTGAGGCCAACGGCCCCAAGCCAGTGAAAATAGTACGGAAATGGAGAGAAGAATCAATTGGCTGTAGTGGGGTTACGAAGCAGGAGATGGTAGTGGTTAGGGAACAAGAGAGGTTTTCAAATTGAAAGGCCGACCACTCAATCTGAACCCTGTTGACGGTTGTTGTGGAATCACGTGCACTGAGGTCAGCCCACACCGGGCCGGTGGCGACTGCGGAGACGGCAGAAACAGCGCTCACCAACAAGTGGCTGCGCGCACCGATTCGCCATCTCTTCTTTACTGCCAACCACCATCATGGCTGCCTTTGGCATATTTGACATAATCCTTCTGTTCGTCTCATTGGCAATATCCTTGGCCATCGTAATCCCCTTCACTGGGGTTCTGGTTCGATTCCGTGCCAACTTCAATCCAAAAGGACTTCGACTCGATGAAGAGGGAAGCACGGCACCTCCAACAGGGCCTGTGGTCAGATCGTACTTTGCCATGTTCAAGCGTGTGTACAGAATCGAGGTATGCTTTGGCTGGATTGCTGCTCCACTTTTCTCAGATCTCATGTTTCTGCAGGGCTGGCCAGGATTGTACAAGGGCATCAGTCAGGCAAACGTCTTATCCGTCATCCCTTCTTCTGACAAAACTTAATAGTGCCTACGGCTGTTAGCACTTTCTTCATCACCATCTTCGTCCTCGCTGTTTTCGACCCCACAAAACCCAAGCGCCACTCAAAGTATGCCGCCCCTGACACAGGCATCTTTGTGAGTCTACCGAAACCACATGGTCGGCTACAACTAATGTTTGTTAGGGAACACTATTCTACAGTGTCTTGATGCTTCTCTTGTCCCTCCCCACGACCATTATCACATACCGGTCTGCGTTTACCCTGCGTTTTGCAGCTCTTACGTCACTAACATGAACGATTAGGGCCATAACCACACCAGTGAAGTTGGGTTACTTCAATCCGATGCGTGCTCTGCGTATCCTCCTCACCCCAACGGAACGCAGTCGCCCGTGGATCCTTTACCTCACCCCCGGTCTCATGGCCGCGGAAATTGCACACATTCTTGTTATCGTGATCTTCCTGACGCCCATCAGGAGGTTACTGCTTCCTTCCATCCGAGATCCTGCGACTGGCTACCAGGATATCTCTGGAGTGAAATTGGCGATCTACACTGTCGTCGCCGTTGCCACGACTGCTATTTTGACACCATTGGAGGTAATCACAACGCGCTTGGTCATTCAGCGAAACCATGCGTCTGCCGAGTACAACTCTGTCCATCAGGAGGTTGATGGAGATGCGGAACAAGTCGAGGAGTATGGAACTGATGAGGAAGTCATTGGGTAAGTCGGATAGATCTTTCAATAGCTCAGAACACTTATACCACCTTGTAGGTTAAGAGAGGAAGGTGATCCATACCTCGGACTTGTGGATTGTGCCAAGCGCATCGTTGATGAGGAAGGGGTCATGACTCTGTACCGGGCTTGGTGGCTCACTCTTTTCGGCATCTGGGCCAATGCCTTCGTGTAGATATAGGCTAGTAGTTACGGACTATCTCGTTGAGCGAAGAGCTTTGTATCTAATTGATATTGACCACAATTTACCCTTTCAAATGGAATTCTTCATCATGCACCTCGGATGCATTTGCCTCCACAAGCGCGGGATGATGGGATTGCCAAAACCGCGACATCGCGTCTCTCTCCCGAACCCTCACAGGGACCTCTCCCTTCTCCCCCAGACACTTCCCATGACTGAAATTGCATAGAGGGCCACACACTCCGGACACACCAGAATTCGCGGGTGAAGTCAAGCTCAGACGCCACATATATCCTTCAGCAAGACCATAAACCACCATGTTCTCCCGCCTCCTTCTCGTCGCATGCATATGCATCGTCGTCGCCCTCATCATCTACTTTTTCTATTGGAATAGGTTTATCGCATTCATCATTGGCCAAATTATAAGAGTGCTGTACTGGAATCAGGACGGGTCGAGCATATGGGTCGAAATCGGTGTGTCACATTGCTCTCTCAAACATCGGAATGCTTTCCTGACATCGAATAGGCTCAATACACTTTTCCCTGCTCGCTGGACGCATCATATTCAAGGACTTTGCCTATCATTCTGCCAATCAAAGTATTCGAGTCGTCAAGGGACAGCTGCTGTGGCGGTACTGGATTCGTCTCCCAGCGAACGAGGATGACATCAACTCGGTTCGAGGAGAAGAAGGTATGCAGGACGAACCATCTTGAGGAGGCCCTTTCTCTAAGAAGTCATTCAGGTAGAGTTCACGAAACATGGATGGCATGCCGCATCCTTCTCTCGCTGGAAGGCTTTGAGTGGTACCTCTACAACCGCACAGCATCATTCGACCACATTCTGTCACAAATGGAGCCCCTGAAACGCGCAACCTCTCGCATGAGTGAGCAACCATCCAGGCAGCGGTCGAAGACTGTGAACAGGCAAGGTGCGTCCTTGCCATGCACTCATTGAAAGCAAAACCGACTTCTTTGAAGAAGGCACAACTCCAACTTATCCGCCTTCCGCTGGCTACCGCTCTTCACGTGTGATTGCGAAGGCTAGAGATGCCTATAGGTGGTTAATGCAGCAATTGCCCAATCTCGACCCAAAGGACCTTCTCCCAGTTGGCATCACTGTGGTCACTGGTGCCCTTGTCCTTGGAAACCCTTCGACGCCTTCGATCCTCGTCGCTGAGTTCCAGAGTGCGAACGGGACCTTCGGAGTCGTCGCCGTAAGCGTCCTGTTCATTGAGCTATGGCAAGGAATTGACGGCGTCTCTGCTTATAGTCTAGGTCGAAATTTGATTTGTACAAGCAGCTTCTGAACCTCAAGTTTCAGAATGCCTTGGTTAGACTTGTGGACAATGAGGACTACGCCGACCCTATGTCTGTTACTGGCCAACTCTTACACGACAGGATCCAGAGGTATGCTTGGTCATGACCTTGCTTTACGAGCAGCGCACTGACGCCAGTTGCCTCACATTCAGTTTGAAGACCGCCAAGGCCCCTCTCTCATACACTCCATATAAAGCCTTCGCGCGCCTGTGGAAGCAAATGCCCCTGTTTGCTCTTTTGACTGACTACTTCGCCAAGCGAAGCGAGCAACGTGCCTTGCGACGCAACTTTTACACACCCAAGCTCAAAGGAAAGCGGAAGAAGACGGAAGAGGAAGAAACCCCCATTGGAATTGATTTCTCCACCTATGACTATGCCATTGAGCGCAGGATCATCGAGGCACCGACGCTGGAACTCACGTACTACGTGGACGTTGTGGGTCAGGTACCTCCTCTCCCCCACGCCGACCCATTCTCGAGAGGCGACGTGATTGATATAGGCAACGGGGATACGGCACCTGAGTGGGGTTTTGATCTCATCATCAGTGGAGGGACGCTTAAGTATGGTCCCTGGGCCGATCGCCAGAGGGTGGAACTGCAGAGGGTGTTTTTCCCACCTACCTATCAAAATATCGAGGTGACGGAGAGGCTGAAGCCAGGAGAAAGTCGCCTCTGGTCTGCTCTGAATGTGTTCATTGAGCTAAGGGACGAGACCACCGTTCAGATACCCTTCCGTGAGGCGTCGAAGGTGTGTGCCTTTCTTGAACGATTTCTATGTAGTTTCTGAGGTTATTCATCAGGATTGGGAATGGGATGGTGAGACCGACATCCCACGGAGGCCCAAACGACGGGAGGCTGCGTCTCTTACGATGCTTGTGGGTGACAGGTCGTCCATCAACTATATCATGCCAATGGCGGTGGGCCCAAATGGCTACGAATCAACGCTGGAAGTCCATCTTGACGCCCTGTCTGCTACAACCAGTCTGAACGACATCCGCGTTGTCAACACTGAGTCTTGTCGAGTGAGTGAACAATATGTGTCTCTTCGTTTCATATCACCAACCGTTCATCGAAGGTTCGTTGCGAGATGCCTTCCCCATTGAGCTGGAACGGCGAGCGGACATGGACGTTCAGCATCACTATGCGGCAACCTATTCTCTACCTCCTCCGAGACCATATCAACATGTTCACGGATCTGGCCAAAGATTGGGCCTCAGGACCACCGAGTGACTGGCAGAGATGGGTCCCCATGATCTATCAGGCGAAGCTGGAACTACACCATTACGAGCTCAATCTCTACCTCAATGATCACAACATTATTGACAAGCCTTTACTTCGTGAAGAGAACAGTAAGTCAACGCTTGGATGCGATGGTCACTCTTCTAACACAATAAACAGCTTTGCTCACTGCTACTGGGGCAAACCTCAAGACGGATGTGACGATCCCAGCCAATAAATTTCGGGCAATGATGACCTCCGTACCTTTTGTTGTCGAAGCCCCGGGATTCTCGGCCACTATGTCCGTCCCTCACTGGAACACGAACGCTCTCCACGCACCCAAGGACGGGCACAGCATTGTCACGACCGAGAACTTGCTCTTGGATGGGTCATATCTTTACTATGCGGATGTCAAGGAAGATCACGTCGACCAGCTCAAAATGGACCTAAATGTATGATCTTCCTTTCCTCTCCTTTAGAAACGATTCGACTCACTGCCACACCGCGGTAGCTCTCGCGTACGGCATTGAAGGCGCTGGGTTGGGCGATACGATATTTCATGGTCTTAAAGGACAACTACATTGGTTCCTTTACCCATTTCTCGACCCTCAACGAGTATCTCAATAGCAAGCGGAAGAACGGACCCATTGGTGATCCCATCCAGCTCAAGTATCGCGAAGGGAAGCACAACATGCTTCAGGTCGAGATGTACCTCAATGTGAGCCAGGCGTTGATCACGCTGCCTGCTGGACTACTTGGTTACCACACATCGGACCCAACCTCCACAATTGTGAACGAAGACGACGATTCTGGGGCGAACTTGATGCTCTGGGTCCCTGAAATTACAATGCATCTTCGCCTCCACGACTTCTTCATGGGTATGATATGCCGTCTCCTAGATTGCTTTAGGACTGACTTTGCACAGAAATGTCCCTCAATATTGATCCTGCGCAAGGTCATATCAACTACCACTTCCCAGAACGCATTTCCTACCTTGACTTTCCGAAGCGGAAACCGCTCTTGTTCATCGACGGGATCGACATTGTCGCGAATCGCCTCTTTGGTCCGTTGCCAAGCACGTCCACATACCTTTGTGTATGGGAGATCCGAACTGGAGCTGTTCATGCCTCATTGTCTGCCGCCGAGGCAAGCTGTTTGGCCTCTATCGGAAACGCCTTCAAGCATCACTTCGTTGATGACGCCAATGCCCCCGCAGACGAGTTTATGCCACCATTGGATCCTGACAGTACGTTTACACGTACTACTGTTTCCGCAGGAAGGTTGACCATTCCCAACATCCAGTCACCTTTTACAAAGTCTCCGTTCAATCAGTGGACGTTACATGGAAGGCTGGAAATGCAGCCTTGGTAGCCTCATTCCCAGAGGGCATCAAGATTAGCACAAATGACCTCGCGGCTGAGAGCTACAGGAAGATCATTAGCCTAGCTATTCCTCGCTTGAGCACTCGACTTCTCGTTACATCTCAAGTAGAGGGTTCTGTCTGGTTGGAGGCCGCTGAGCTTGTGGCGGACGCTTATGTGGACATCTATTCCGCACCGAAGGACTACACGGCCCTCAACGCGGCACAAATTGCATATGTGGCAGAACAAGATGCACCGACAGGCCGTGTCACGAAGATGGTGGAGGGGCTTCGAAAGGAGCAAGCTAATTTGACCGGTATGCCATTCAAACTGGACACCTCTTTTCCCACCTCATTATCCCCAATGGTAGACCACGTTCATCACCAAAACGGCATGTTTCTGCCCCAACCTACCCTTCCAGGTGTGGGACACAAGGGACACCGACCCACTCCCAAGCCTGCAAAGCGCCGCACGGAACACGATCACCGCTTCGTTCGACGCTTGACTCCTTTGCCCGATTTCTCAGATTCGGATGGGGAAGACGGGATGTCTGAAATAGACCGCGATGCAATTGTGGCGAGATCACGCTATTCGAAAGGCAGGCCGATCTTCAAGGAGGAGGAGCAAATGTCGAGTGGGGATGAATCCGATAATGCCGACCTGACGGATGGAGACTCAATCAATAGCGACTGGTCCGATCTCTTGGGTTTGTTTCTCTTCTACTTGCTGTTTCGATAGTCCTTCTCAATCGCGTCTTAGACTCCCCAACGAAGTATCCGGACGCACCTCTTCTTTCTTTCTATGCACCCCTTACGCGCCATTTCGCCGTTGAACCAAGTGCCGACATTGAACCGCTGGGCTCCGCTTTCACCCTTGTTCGAGTAAGTGGCTTTCAGATCCCTTAGGTCCCATCATTAAGCTCGTTTTTCAGGACCGCACGCCTTTCAAGCTCAAGCATGGAAATTCCTTGAGGGAGACTTTGTCGTCTGACCAAGTTTCTTCCATCGCCGTGTCGGAAGATACGAAGCGAGATCGCAACACCACTATCATCCGTGTACGAAACGCGAAGGGCGTGTCGTTGACGGCGAATCCATTGATCTTGCTAGCCGCTCCCTATCTCGAGGAGGATATCCGGTCCATTGTGCGTATCAGTAGCCCAGCCTATGGCCCTGTCTCACCTTTTCTTTCGCAGCCTTTGTGTCAAGAGCTCTGTGTCGACTCGCTGCTGGAGACGTATCTGTCAGAAATTCTCTCTGAAGACGATTCTCTGTCCTGCGTCCTCTTGGATATCAAGCTTCTGGCGTTCAAGGCCACCTTACTGCAACATATCCCCCTCCCAGATGGACCTCGTGCAAGAGAGGACAAGATTCAAGCCACCGCACCATCTAAACTGGACAGCACGGCCATCGTCGACATCACATTAGATGCCTTGACCCTCACAGGATGCGTTCTTGACAAGGTCCCAAATGTCGAATTGGGCCTCACAGGCCTATCAATCAGTGTCAATGTATCGATTGACAAGCGCACACTCTTGTCGACGAGTCCATCTCATGCAATTTTGGACGCTTCAATATCGAAACTCTCGCTCTGCACCTCGAAAAACACGCTCAGCGCCCGTCTTGATCAAATCGCCTTTGTTATTGGACATCGCGGACCCGAAGTTTTGGCCTTGATAGGTCTCTGTGCCGTTGAGGGGATCGGCCCACTCATTTCCAGTACAAAGGCTATGATCAAGCAACGCCACCAACTCATACAAAATGCGATAGGGGGGGTTTTGCGGACCACGCAACACAGGCCAATAGTCGACACACTCTCAACCATCCAGCCGTCATACTTCGTACAAAGTGGCGTACCGTGGCAGCTTCGCAGTGACCCCATTTTCAGGCTTCTATTCCACCTTCGACATTGCATGGCGTTCGCCGACACCAAGAAGCCCACCACGGACTTGTGCCTTATCGATGAATTCACCCAGCTGCTGAACTCGAGACTATCCATCCTGGAGCAAGACACAGTGATATGTGCACAACTCCCAACTCTGCATTCCCTTTTCCCAACTCTTCCCCACGAGAAGGAGGCCAAGGCGTCCCACCCACTGCGCGCTGCCCACCTCAAGCTGGACCAGCTCAAGGTATCCATCCTTGATCCTCTCGGCCACGCAACAAGTGAGTTCGTCTTGCGAGACCTCATGGTCCAAGGGCGCAAAGAGTACTTGGACCTCGTCGCTTTCCCTACAGGAATGGCAACAAGCATGTCACAAACATCTTTCCGAGACCAAACGCCTCGACCCGTGAGGAGATGGAGCCTTAGCGTTGACCTCGGGGACACAGACCTCTCTGTCTATCCGCATCTTCTCCCTTTCGTACAGCTCGTCCTCCGCGTGAAGCACCGGTACTTCGCCCACACGAAGCGCCCGACACATCCTGAGCAACACGTATCAGTGACCGCAAGTGCTGTCAAGACCACAAGCATCAACGCTGTGTGTGCCATCCGTCGAATCCGACTTCGGGCCGCTGCCGAAAACCTCGTCTGTGAATTCGGTGTTGTTGGCTGGCAATCATCGTCGACCCTTCTGCACACCCAAGATGCAGTTGATCCATCCGCCAACCACGCCATCCTGTTTGACAAGGTCTATGTGCAGGCTCGATCTCCTTCAAATCCGTCAGTTGATAATCCCCAGGACATCCTGGCCGCGGTTACTTGCGATGGAGGAAGATTTAGTCTACTCTCGAAGGATGAATATCCGAGTTCCGTTGTCAGTTACCGCCTCGTGTTTTTCTCCAACGCACTCCGACTGGATGTCCCACGCAGTGTCCTTCGCCTCTATCATTTCGCGGAGCAATGGCGGGCAGACTATCTCCCTGGGATTCAAGAGACGGTCAAGTCAATGCTCTCCGAAGTTGGTACCAAGGGTCTGCGGCCGCCGTCCCTCAAGAGGAAGAAGACCATTGTCTACAACGTCACGGGCTCCC
>Ga0065721_10002897_pt1 | contig 10666 bp, 13 predicted proteins | sample Mesricmetagenome_FD_59108 | JGI IMG/M metagenome (GOLD analysis project Ga0065721, IMG submission 59108) | Mesophilic microbial community from rice straw/compost enrichment Sample: eDNA_1 v2 (version 2) | ecosystem: Engineered > Solid waste > Grass > Composting > Bioreactor | place: USA: Davis...
CGAAAACCGACGCAGCCCCGTCAAACCCGCATCGGCATCAGCACGTAGAGCGCCGGGCTTTTCTCGCTCTCGCGGATCAGCGTCGGCGCGTTGGCATCGGCGAGATGCAGCTCGACACTGTCACCGTCGACCTGACCCAGAATGTCGGACAGGTAGCGGGCGTTGAAGCCGATCTCCATCGCATCGCTGTCATAGCCCGCTGCCAGTTCCTCGGCCGCTGTGCCGTTCTCGGGGCTGGTGACGCTGAGCGTGATGCGATCCTTGTCGAGCCCGACCTTTACCGCGCGCGTCTTCTCACTCGCGATCGTCGAGACACGATCGACGCCCTGGAAGAGACTCTTGGGATCCACCTTCAGCAGCTTGTCGTTCGCGGTCGGGATCACGCGGCTATAATCAGGAAAGGTGCCATCGATCAGCTTGGAGGTCAGCACCGCGTTGCCGAGCTGGAAGCGGATCTTCGACGCCGACAGGCTGATCTCGACATTGCCCTCGGCCTCATCGAGCAGCTTGCGGATTTCGCCCACACATTTGCGCGGCACAATCACGTCGGGCATGCCTGTCGCCCCTTCGGGACGCGTAACCGTATAGCGCGCAAGGCGATGGCCATCGGTCGCGGCCGCCTTCAGCACCGGCCCCGTTGCATCCTCCGCGACGTGCAGGAAAATCCCGTTCAGATANTAGCGCGTTTCCTCGGTCGAGATGGCGAAGCGCGTTTTGTCGATAATCTGGATAAGCTCCGCCACCGGCAGCTCGAAACTCGTCGGCAGGTCGCCCTCGGCGATCACGGGAAAATCGTCGCGCGGGAGCGTCGGCANGTTGAAATTCGAACGGCCTGCCTTGACCTGCATCTTGCCCTCGNCCGCCGACAGGCTGACCTCGGCGCCCTCGGGGAGCTTGCGGGCAATCTCGAACAGCGTGTGCGCCGACACAGTGGTAGTACCCGGCGTCTCGACCTTCGCTGCGACAGTCTCCACGACCTGCAGATCAAGGTCGGTCGCCATCAGCTTCAGNTGGCCCGAGGCATCGGCCTCGATCAGCACGTTCGACAGAATGGGAATGGTATTGCGCCGTTCCACCACCGACTGGACGTGGCCGAGGCTTTTCAGGAGCACTGCGCGTTCGATCGTCGCTTTCATTCTAATTCGTCATCCCTGCCTGTTCGGGAGAAGTCCCTGGAGGGGCGGCGGCTCGCGGGCGATTCGGCGTCGCGATTCCCTGCCCCTGAAAATGCCAACCTTCCTTAACGCACGCATCGCGCCGCGCAAGCCATGCTTGCAAAGCATTCCCAATCGCGCAAACGAGGGCGCGATGCGCCGCGCCCTTCCTCTTCTTCCGATGCTGCTCCTTCCCGTCGCTGCGGTCGCCGCACCCGCAGCTCTTGGCGTCTTTGACGGCTGGGGCGCCTTCCGCGACCCGGCCACTCCGCGCTGCTATGCCATCGCCGCGCCCGCAGCGACGATTGGCGCGCCCGAAGTCAAAGCCTATGCGAGCGTCGGCTATTGGCCCAAATCGGGCATACGGGGCCAATTCTACGTGCGCCTGTCGAAGGCGCGCCGCGACGGCGCCGAACTGAGGCTGACGATCGGCAGCCGCCGCTTCATCCTCGCGGGCAATGGCGTGCACGGCTGGGCGAGCGACGCGCGGATGGACGCGGGGATTGTCGCAGCGATGCGCTCAGCGCCGAGCATGAGCATTGAAAGCGTCTCGGCGCGCGGAGGAGCCATCGCGGACACCTACCGCCTGCGCGGCGCCGCAACTGCGATCGATGCTGCGGCGCTCGGCTGCGCGCGCGTGGGATAATCTAGCTCCGTGCCAGTCTCGTCAGCGCGCTCGCCAGAAAATCGAGCACCGTGCGCACGCGCGGCACATGGCGCAGCCGCTCGTGGGTGAGCAACCACAAGCCCGTCGTATCTTCCGCCTTCGGCGGCAGACAGCGGATGAGGTCCGGTTCGCGATCGGCGAGGAAGGCGGGCAGGATGGTGAGCCCCATGCCGGCGCGCACCCCTGCGAGCAGGCCCGAGGCCGAATCATATTGCATGACCACCGATTCCTCGAGCCGATATTGCCGCAGCCACGCCTGATAGGGCTCCCATACCGAGCCTCCACCGCCGATGAAGGGATGCGTTACCAGTTCATCGCGGCTCCGCGGGATTCCGTGAAGGTCGGCATAATCGCGGCTGCAATAGACCGTCCAGCTGTTGTCGGCGATCCGTCGCCCCACAAGACCCGCACCCGCTGGCTGCTTGCTGCTGCGGATCGCGATGTCCGCCGCGCCAGCGCCGAGATCGCGTGGCTCATCCGCGGTATCAAGGTGGATATGGATTTCGGGGTGCGCTGCGCGCAGATCGCGCAGGATCGGCGGAAGGATGGTGATTGCGAAGATTTCCATCACCGTGACGCTGACCGTCCCGCCAGCGTCGCGCGAGCGGGCCCCTGCAGCTTCGCTGAAGCGAGCCGCCGCATCGCGGACCGCCGATGCGCTCGGCATCATCGCCTCACCCACCGGAGTCAGTGCGTAACCCGCCTGTCGGCGCTCGAAGAGATTGAGCCCCGTCGCCGCCTCGAGCGCTGCGATGCGACGCGCAACCGTCGTCTGGCTGACGCGCAGCGCCTGGGCTGCGGCAAGCGTACTGCCCGTTTCCGCGACCGCGAGAAAGGATTTAAGATCGTCCCAATCGAACATGGCGTCTTTTGCCCAATAGCCACCGCGATGGCATTCTGCAATTTTGCAGAATACTCGCGCAACATCGTTGCTCCTCTGTCTCTGCCTGGCCCTCTACCTTGGGTTCACCGGCTTCCTCCCCTCCCTCACAGCCGGACGATGGAGACAAAAGATGTCCAAGCTTCTGATCCTCGCCGCTCTCGCCGCCGTCTCGTTCGCGCAGCCCGCGACAGCGCAGGCGGTCACCCAACCTCGAACCGCGGTCGTCACCCACAGCGATCTCGACCTTGCGACCGAAAAGGGCGCCAAGGCTCTCGACCGCCGCATCTGGCGCGCCGTCGTCAGCGTGTGCGGGACGGCCTCCGACTATGACCTTGAGGGCAGGAACGAAGTGCGTGAATGCCGCCGCGAAACCCGCGCAATCGCCTTAAACGAGGCCAAACGGGTGGTGGCAGACGCGGCGCGAGCCCGGCCGCTTCAGGTGACGACCCGCCGCAAGTAAAAGGGGTGGGCGCGTCAGTCGCGCCCGTCGAACGCGGCCCGCGCGGCCTCGACCTCGCCCAGGTGCGCCTCGGCCCAGTGCCAGACGCCGCAAAAAGCCTCGCCCAGACTACGACCGAGGTCGGTCAGCCGATATTCGACCTTCGGCGGAATCACAGGGTGGACGGTGCGCGTGAANCAGGCCGTCGCGCTCCATCGCACGCAGTGTCTGTGTCAGCATCTTCTGGCTAATGCCGGGGACGAGCTTCGCGAGGCGGGTAAAGCGGCAGGTCCCATGCTCTTCCAGCTCCTCGAGCACGAGAAGCGTCCACTTGTCCGCGACTCGCCCGATCAGCTCGTTGACGAGCGTCTCGACGCGCGGATCGACCGGCGCGTCAGGGCCGGGGGACTTTTTTTCAGGCTGTAGCATGTTGAAAAACCCATTTCTCTCTCATGAGTAACTATAGCACTTTCGGGTGCCTACTTTCCTTTGGAGAGTATAGGCATAAATAGGCGTCCTCACCACCTGAGTTGAGGAGTTCGCGCGATGAAGACCACCGGCAACACTATCCTACTGACTGGCGGCGGCTCGGGCATAGGCCTCGCGCTGGCGCAGCGCTGGCANGACGCCGGCAATCATGTGATTGTCACTGGCCGCAACCCTGCGAAGCTAAAGGCCGCCGCTGCCGGCCGGGCAAACCTCCATGCGGTGCCACTCGACGTCGCCGACCCCGACGCCATCGCCGACTTCGCGAAGGAGGTGACCGACCGCTTCCCGGCCATCAATGTCCTCGTCAACAACGCGGGCGTGATGATGTACGAGACGATCGACGCCAGGCGCGANCTCGCCGACGCGGAAGCGACGGTGATCACCAACCTGCTTGGTCCGATCCGGCTGATTGACGCACTGATCGATCATCTGGTCACCGCGCCCGACAGCGCGATCGTCAACATTACCTCGGGCCTCGCCTTCGTTCCGCTGCCCAAGGCACCGACCTATTCGGCGACGAAGGCGGCGCTGCATAGTTACACGCAGGCATTGCGCGTCCAGCTCGAAGGCAAGGTCGAGGTGATCGAGCTCGCGCCGCCCGCGGTGCGTACCGAGCTCACTCCGGGCCAATCGACGCGCGAGAATTATATGCCGCTCGGCGACTTCGCCGACGAGGTGATGTCGCTTTTCGCGCTCGAGCCGACCCCATCGGAGATCCTCGTGCGCAACGTTCTGCCGCTGCGGAATGCCGAGGCCGAGGGCGCCGTCGCCGAGCGGCTGGCATTACTCAAGGCGCTCTGACCCCCACCTCCTGCCCGCGGTGTGGCTGCGGGGAGGAGCTCGCGGATTGCGCAAACTGCCCTTCCGCCCTATATGCGCGCGCATCATGCAGATCCCAGGCCATATCGACCCGGTTACCACGGGCACCGTTCCGCTGCGCGGCGGCAATCGCGTCGATCTCGTCGGCCTGACACGCGAAGGGATTCGCGCCGCGCTCGAGGACGCCGGGCTCGACGCCAAGGCTGCAAAGCTGCGCAGCAAGCAGATCTGGCACTGGATCTATCATCGGGGCGTCACCGAATTCGGCGCGATGACCGATATTGCAAAGTCGATGCGCCCCTGGCTGACCGAGCGCTTCATCATCGGCCGGCCCACGGTCGTGACCGCGCAGGTATCAAACGACGGCACGCGCAAATGGCTGCTCGCCGCTGCCGACGGCCAGGAATATGAGATGGTGTTCATCCCGGACGCCGACTCGCGGAACGCTCTGCGTGTCGAGCCAGGTGGGCTGCACCCTGAACTGCCGNTTCTGCCACACCGGCACCATGCGCCTCGTGCGCAACCTGACCGCCGGCGAGATCGTGGGGCAGGTGCTTCTCGCGCGCGATGCGCTCGGCGAATGGCCAAAGGGGACGATGGCGGGGGGCGCCGACGACGAGGATGATGACGCGGGGCACTACACCGCCGACGGCCGGATGCTCACCAACATCGTCATGATGGGCATGGGCGAGCCTCTCTACAATTTCGACGAGGTCAAGGGCGCGCTGAAGATCGTCATGGACGGCGATGGCCTCGCGCTGTCGAAGCGGCGCATCACCCTTTCGACCAGCGGCGTTGTCCCGATGATGGCGCGCGCCGGCGAAGAGATCGGCGTCAATCTCGCCGTCTCGCTCCACGCGGTGACCAAGGAAATCCGTGACGAGATCGTGCCTCTCAACCGCAAATATGGCATCGAGGAACTTCTCGCGGCCTGTGCCGCCTATCCGGGCGCGAACAACGCGCGCCGCATCACATTTGAATATGTGATGCTGAAGGACAAGAATGACGGCGACGAGGATGCCCGCGAGGCTTGTGCGCCTCATCAAGCAGTACAGGCTGGCCCGCCAAGGTCAATCTCATTCCCTTCAACCCGTGGCCCGGTGCACCCTATGAATGCTCCTCGCCCGAACGGGTGCGCGCGTTCAGTAACCTGATTTTCGAGGCCGGCATCTCTGCCCCCATCCGCACGCCGCGCGGGCGAGACATCATGGCAGCCTGCGGGCAGCTGAAAAGCGCGGCGACCAAGCCGACGCGCGCCGAACTCGACCGCATCGCCGAGGAAAAGCAGGCCGCGCTGGGATAAGGCATTCGCGCGCCGTTCCTTTCGGCGAGCCCCGCAGCTGCGGGATAAATCCTTGAAATCCGGATCAAACCGGCACGTTTCCAAGGGTCCGCGTGCGGACTCTGACCAGCGGCGCCTTTCTGTACCGTGTTGTAAAAATAACACAGGTAAGAAAATTGTCTAATTCTGAACGGACCGTTCATTGACGCGACAGGTCCGAACGCCATCTAGGGGCGCGGGCCCCGACCCAAAGGGCGCGGTCCCTCTCAGAGAAAAAGGAAGAGAAAATGAAGAAGTTCGCAGTTGCAGCCGCTCTCCTCTCGGCCGTTGTTGCCGTCCCCGCCATGGCCGCCGAAGGCGGCGAAGCCCGCGTCGAAGTGCGCGGCGGCTACGTCACCGGCAGTGGTCTCGACGACGCCACCCTGGGCGCTGCGGCCGGCTATGACTTCGACCTCGGCTCGACGACTTTCGTCGGCGCCGAAGTGGCCGGCGACAAGGTGCTGATCGACGGTGCCGACGTTCAGTTCTCGGCCGGCGGCCGCGTCGGCGCGAAGATCGGCGAGAAGGGCAAGCTCTACGCCGCGGGCGGTTACACGTTCAGCGACATCGACGATCCTTATGCGGGCGTCGGCTACGAGCACAAGCTTGGCACGAACCTCTACGGCAAGGTCGAATATCGTCACCAGTTCATTGGCAACTTCAGCGATTTCGACACCTTCGCCGTTGGCGTCGGCTTTGCCTTCTGATCCGTTCCGACAGGATTAAGCGAGAGGGGCGGTCCTGCGGGGCCGCCCCTTTTCCTTGTATCGGGCACGCCGCGGACCCTTGCATCTCTCGGCAATGCAAGCCGATCGATTGAAGACCGTCGCGGCCCGTGCGATTTTCAGCCCAGCCCCCTGTCATCGAAGCGGCGGGCGGACACTATGACCTCGCTCTCCTCAAAAGAGCTGCTGCAAAAGGTGCCGCGATTTGGCCCGCGGGGATACGGACGAAACCGCTTCTTTCGTGAGCTCGAGGCGCTTTGCGGCCGTGAGGCAGAAGNAGCGCTGCAATCCTCCTTTGGACCGCACGTCATCGACCCGGTACGGGTCACGAATATGCTCCCATCNGACGGGGACGCAATGCCGTGCTTGATCGCGGCCGCGTCGGTTCCGGGCTGGGACTTGGCGTTTAGNGGAAACGAGGCATCNCCCGATCGAGACGATCCCGCCGCCCTTCCCATACCCCCTTCCCTTTCGGGCATCGCCGGGCCACGGTGAGGCATGACCGCTTTCGCTTATATCGGGGCCGCACTCGCCGAGATTGCCGGATGCTTTGCCTTCTGGGCGTGGCTGCGGATGGGCAAGTCTGCCGTCTGGCTCCTGCCCGGCATGGCCTCGCTGGCGCTCTTTGCCTGGCTTCTGACACTCGTCGATGCCAATCATGCGGGGCGCGCCTATGCCGCCTACGGCGGCGTNTATATCNTGGCGGCACTTCTGTGGTTGTGGGCAGTCGAAGGTGCTCGGCCTGATCGCTGGGACCTTCTTGGNGGGCTTTTCTGCCTCGGCGGAGCCGCGATCATCCTCTTCGGCCCGCGCGGCAGTCCTGCATGAGTATCACCATCGACACGGTCCTGACCGGAAAAGCACGGCGCTTCGGCGACAANGGCGAAGCGAGCGCAATTGCCAAAANCCCCGTTACGGGGCCGAGGCGCGTCGGNTTCCTCGGCATCGAGGGCGATGAGCAGGCTGANCNTTCGGTCCACGGCGGCCCGGACAAGGCAATCCATCACTATCCGCGCGATCATTATCCCTTCTGGCGCGAAAAGCTCGCCGACCATGCACTTCTCGCCGCGCCGGGCGCGTTTGGGGAGAATATCTCGACGAGCGGCCTCACCGAAGAAATTGTCTGCATCGGTGACCGGTTCCGACTCGGCAGCGCGCTGGTCGAGATCAGCCAGGGACGCCAGCCCTGCTGGAAGCTCGGCCACCGTTTCGGCGTCGCCAGTGTTCCCGCGACGGTGGTGAGCAGTGGGCGCAGCGGCTGGTATTACCGCGTGATCGAAGAAGGCACGGTCGCCGAGGGCGATGCGCTCGAGCGTGTCGAGAGCTCACTGCCCGACTGGACCGTCGCGCGCGTGTTTGCCCTGCTGATCGGAGGCGCTGGAAAACGCGAGCCCGACGCCCTGCGCAGGCTCGCCGAGACGGAGGCGCTCGCGGCCAGCTGGCGGGCGCGAGCGGAGAAACTTCTCGCCTAGATCGATCGCTTGCAAGCCGAAGGCCGCGAGACAAATTCTCGGTGGCTGCCGCGCCGGAAATTGGCGGCAGATCACTTCGTCGCCGGCGGCACGTCCGAAGCGTTGCGGACTATTGGGGCTCCGGCAGCGCCGCTTCGACCAGCGGTGCGAGCCCCTGCACGATCGCCTTCACCCCCTTGGCATTGGGATGAACATGGTCGTCGAGCATCAGCGACGGGTCGGTGACCACATCCTCGAGGATGAAGGGATAGAGGCTCGCCCCATATTTCGTCGCGAGCTCGGGGAAGATCGGGTTGAACGCCTTGGCGTAGTCGGCCCCTAGGTTGGGCGCCGCAACCATTCCGGTCAACAGCACCGGAATGCCGCGCCGTTTAAGCTCGGCGAGCATGGCGTCGAGATTGGCGCGCGTCTGGTCGGGACCGATACCGCGCAGCATGTCGTTGCCGCCGAGCCCCAGCACCACGAGCGCAGGTTTGGATTTCGCATTGTCGAGGACGAAGGAGAGGCGCTGTCGTCCTGCCGCGGTGGTGTCGCCCGAAACGCCGGCGTTCTGGACACGCACGCGAATTCCGTCGGCGAGAAGCTGCGCCTGAAGCTGCGGCGCAAGGCCTTCCCTGGGCCCTAGCCGGTAGCCGGCATAGAGACTGTCGCCAAAGGCTATGACAAGCGGCGCGTCGGAGGGGAGCGCTGCGGGTGCGTCGGCTTTCGCCTCTTCGCGCGGCGCCGGCGGCGCATCGGCGCTGCCGCACGCGGCGAGTGGTTGGCAAAGCGCGATTGCGCAACCATATATCCCGACAGAACGCCATCCGGCCGTTTTCATTCCAAAGGGTTCCTTCCTTGCCCGACGCTCCCCGACTCCAGACCTCTCTGGCGCCAGAGCTGGCGATCGCCGCCCATAATGTGACGCTGACGCTCGGGAGCGACAAGGCCCCCGTCGAAATATTGCGCGGCGTGGATTTCGAGGTCGAGGCCGGCACGTCGGTCGCGCTGCTCGGGCCATCGGGGTCCGGCAAAAGCTCGCTGATGGCGGTTCTTGCCGGGCTCGAACGCGCAAACGGTGGCAGCATCCGCGTTGCAGGCCTCGATTTCACGGCGATGGACGAGGATGAGCTTGCTCGGGCGAGGCGCGGACGGATCGGTATCGTGCTCCAGGCCTTTCACCTGCTGCCGACGATGACGGCTCTGGAAAATGTTGCAGTACCGCTCGAACTTGCGGGCGTGGCCGACCCCTTTCGCCGCGCACGGGCCGAACTGGAGGCCGTGGGTCTTGGGCATCGGCTGACCCATTATCCCGCGCAGCTATCAGGAGGTGAGCAGCAGCGCGTGGCCATTGCGCGCGCTATGGCGAGCGAACCTGAGATTATTTTTGCCGACGAACCGACTGGGAATCTCGACACCGCGACTGGCCACTCCATCATCGAATTGATCTTTTCCCGCCGCGCCGCCCTGGGCGCGACGCTCCTCATCATCACCCACGACCCCGAGCTTGCCGAACACTGCGACCGTGTAATCACGATGCATGACGGGCGGATCGAGGAGCGCGCGGCTTGAGCCCCTTGTCTGTTTTGAGGCTGGGATCTTGAGCATCCCCCTCGCGGTCCTCTGGCGGATCGCCCGCCGCGACCTTGCCGCGCGCATCCGCGGGCTCCGGCTGCTCGCGGTCTGTCTCTTCCTCGGCGTCGCAACGCTTGCCGCAATCGGCAGCCTGACCCGCGGCATCACGTCCGAGCTTGAAGCGCGCGGGCAGACGATTCTCGGCGGTGATATCGAATTNGGCCTGCCNCAGCGCGAAGCGACCGCGGACGAAATGGCCGCCTTTCGCCGCGAAGGCCGCGTCTCGGCCACNGTGCGGCTGCGCGCNATGGCGAACAATGCGGACGGCGAGGCGCTCTTGTCCGAGCTCAAAGCCGTCGACGACGCCTATCCGCTCTACGGCACGNTGNGGCTCGAGGAGGGCGCGCGCCATGGCGCGCCGCCCCCCGGGCGCATCTGGATCGGCCAGGATCTCGCCTCCCGGCTCGGCCTCGAACGCGAGTCCAGTGTGAAATTCGGCGAAAAAACATTTGTTGTGGAGGGCATCATCGCCGATGAGCCTGACCGGCTGGGCGAGGGCTTCACGCTCGGACCGGTCGCGATTATCGGGCTGGGGGACCTCCCCGCGACGCAACTGATCCAACCCGGGAGCCTTTACGAAAGCAAGTACCGCATCCGTCTGCCGACAGGTGCCGACGTCAAGGCGGCAGGCAAACGGCTCGCCGCCGCTTTTCCCGATGCCGGCTGGGACATTACCGACCGCAACAACGGCGCACCAGGCACGCGGCGCTTTATCGAGCGCATGGGCCAGTTCCTGTCACTGGTCGGGCTTGCCGCGCTCGTCATCGCGGGCATTGGGGTCGGTAACGGGGTTGCAAGTTATCTCGCGGGCAAGCGTCCGGCGCTCGCGACGCTGAAAGTCCTCGGCGCCGACAGCGCCGCTGTGATGCGCATCTATGCGCTCCAAATCCTCGTGGTTGCAGCTGGCGCCATTGTCCTTGGCCTTGCAGTGGGGGCGCTTGCGCCGACGATTATCACGGCTATTGCGGGCGATGTGTTGCCGGTGAAGCCAGGACTGGCCATCTATCCGCTGCCGCTTGTCGTCAGCGCCGCTTATGGCCTGCTGATCGCTGTCGCTTTCGCCCTTCCTCCCCTCGCAGCGGC
>Ga0065721_10053027_pt1 | contig 10665 bp, 8 predicted proteins | sample Mesricmetagenome_FD_59108 | JGI IMG/M metagenome (GOLD analysis project Ga0065721, IMG submission 59108) | Mesophilic microbial community from rice straw/compost enrichment Sample: eDNA_1 v2 (version 2) | ecosystem: Engineered > Solid waste > Grass > Composting > Bioreactor | place: USA: Davis...
CCTGCATATCGAGTCGGTCGATGATGTCGTCCTCGGCGTGAACCGTCGAAGGGTCGACAATCAGGTCACCGAATTCGGTATCGACGCTGCCATCATTTTTGACCAGGTTATTCATGGATGCATCGGTGATGTAACCGCGCTGGCGGAGCGCCTGGGTCACCACTACGGCCTTGACCCCGTAATGCTTGGCAATCCGATCAATCGTCGAGGACGAAATCAGTTCCAGGTCAATGCCCCATTCACGGATCAGTGCCGGCAGTCCATGAAATACCGCCGAAACCGACTTGTTGCTGGCCGAGCCGTTCACGTTGGATCGGAAATGGACCTGGAGGGAGGTTCGCATCCAGAAGAACGCAACCGTGCCAAGCCTGGCATTGCGGCCAAACTCGAAATGCTGGATGGCCTGCAGGAATCCTTCGGTGCAGGCCTGATAGATGTCCGAGACGTCGACGCAGCCGCCGCCCTTGCCGGCAGACGGGCGTGCGCGTCTCGATACATTGGCGGCGTGTTTTCCGGCAAAGCGGTAAACGAGCGGGCGATAGGCCAGCTCCAGGCGGTTGATCGCCCTCTGACGCTCGGCTTCGGTGACACCGTCCCTCCCCTGGGCCTTCCTGATGAGCTGCATCTCCTCCTCAAGCTCGAGGAACTGGTTCGGGCGGCCTGTATTCGGGACCATGGTCGTACTCCTGTTGTCAGATTGGCAGGCGGCAGCCGGCCGAAAGGCTTTTCTTGAGCCCTTCATCGGCATTTGCGATGGAAAAGAGATTTCCGGCGACCTTACAGCGATACCAGCGCCGCCGGTCAGGTTTGCCGCCGTGCCAGAAGCCGACGGCCTTCATCCAGCTGCCATGCCGCTCCTTGAAGGCGGAGAGCATGTTCATGGAATAGGTGATGTTCGAAAGAGGCTGTAGCGCTTCCTCGATGCTCGCGAAGGCATCAGGGTGCCAGCGAAGGTGAACCTGAGTGCATCCGACGTCGACGCGCGGCGCTGGGCTGGAGTCGTGCTTTTGGACCAGATGCACGGCGTCGGTCAGGCTGTCTGGATAGAAATCCTTCCCGCGGATATTGAGTGCCCAGGGCCAACCCGAGGATTCGGTCATAACCACTGCCTGGAGCAATCCGCGGGGGATGTGGTCATTGTCTCGTTCGATTCGGTCAGCGACCGACAGGCAGTCGTCCGGCTCGATGTTTTCGTTGTCCAGGGCCAGCTCGGTCGCACCGTCCAAATCCAAACCTTCGGTCTTCAACTCCATCGTCTGAGCCACGGACTCGGAATCCGGTTCATTGCCAGGAGAAACGGCTTCTTCAGTCACGAGGCCGGCATGGAAGCTGGCCAGGATGATGGCGGAGGCAAGGAGTGGGGTGCGTGAGTGTTTCGTCATGTGCGTATTGAATTATACTACACAGGGCACAACACAGTGTCAACCCGTTTCGAGCCTCAGGCGCGCAGAGGCATGGAGATCGACGAATGATCCTGGAAAACTGACGAAAAGGCGGGATTTATTGCGGTCAGGGCTCCGATCAGATCGTTCTCGTAGCTGTCATCCTTGCGATTAAACACATCATCGCCACGGACCCCGAGATGCGTCAGGTCGATGTAGCTTCGGCTGTCATTGGCAAAATCGGCTCCGTCAGCATGGATTCGCAGCAGAGAAAAGCTGCCAGGACCGAAATGCTCGACGATGCGCCTGATCTCCGGTTCAAAACCGCTATCGGTGATGATGTAAATTTCTGCCGGGTTTTGCAGAAGATTCGCAAGCAGCCGCCGGCCGTAATAATCGATGCCATGCAGCGGCTTCATGATCCGTTCGGACCAGTTGATGTAGGCCTGGCGCGGGCTCAAGCCGCCCAGCTCCGGCCGTGGCTGGTTTTTACAATGCTCGAATAGCGCGGGATCTTCCGGCAGGCCAAAAGCCCGATGTACCTCGCGCTTCACCTCGTTGGAGAATTTCTCGATAACCACGGAATAGCCAAGCGAAAGCATTCTCCTTGCCAGGAGATCGCCGCCCCAGTCCTTGCCCGCCAATGGCGGTCCGTTGAAAAGCACGAATTCAGGCATTCAGACCCTCGTCAGATCAGTATAGGAACCGACCTGTAAGGTCTGAAATCAGGGCCTGGGCCTTGCGGAGGACTCGGCGTCCAATTGCTCGACCTCGTCCTGCCGTCTGGCGATTTCCTCTCCTGCCGTCGGGGGCAAGCCGACTGCCTGACGGATCTCCGCCCAGATTCCGGCGAGGTAATCGGTCAGATCGGCGCCGTTGACCGCAGAGTTGGGATCATTCGGGGTGTTGAATTCAGGGAAGGCCTCAACCAACCCCTTCAGGATTTCGTGTGATGAACGGGACATGGAACCCTCCTTAGCCGCACTTGCTTTCGCCGCAATTGTCGCATTTCAGGCAGCCTTCCTCGCGGCGCGTATTGGTCGATCCGCAGGCATGACACCGCTTCCCGGCCTTGGTAGCCGGGGCGGCCAATTCCTGAATTTCCTCGCCTTTGATATGAGCCTCGATCTGGGCGCGGTTCAGGATTCCCGCATCGATCTGGGCAATTCGTTCCAGAAGTCTTGTCGCGATCAGCGAGATCACGGACGGGAAGAACCTGGCTCCAATGAAATTGCCGCCATCGGCCGACTGGATCTTCTGCAGATCGCCCAAGGCATCGATCAGGTGATCCTTGCTTACGGTCCCGAGCTTGGACATCAGGATCGTCACGGCGGAGGTCATTTCCGCCGCTTCGAGGTTCTTCGTGTTGATGAAGATCTCGCTCAGCGAAACACGGCCGCTCTGATCCTCCGAATGGCCAACCGTCATATACATGGCGTTGCCCCATTGCGGCCAGAATTCCTTTATGATCACGCTGTCGATCACCGGTGGGCGCTTGGGCTTGCCGACCAGTGTCGGGGCTGCGGGTGCAGCAGCCGGAGCCTGCTCCGTCTTCTCGACGGAAAGGACAGAGCCCCGAACATCGGACGGGCGATAGGTCGTGCAGCCCTTCAGGCCCATGTCATAGGCCCGCATGTAGATCTTCTGGAAATCCTCGAAGTCATAATCCTCCGGGACATTGATCGTCTTCGAGATCGAGGCGTCCACCCAGTTCTGACAGGCGGCCTGGATCGCCAGGTGGTCGTCCACTGACAGGTCCTGGGCGGTTGCCATGTAATCGGGCAGGGTGCTCAGGTCGACCTGGAGGGGATCCAGCCCATTCACACGGCAATAGGCAACGAAACTCGCGTCCAAGGTCGGGACGTCGATCGTTGTATCGTCCTTCTGACGAATCTTGCGGATGTAGCGGCTGGCAAATACCGGCTCGAGGCCGCCGGACAGTGAATCGCTGCCTTTGGCCCAGTCCGAGAACAGGGTGGCATAGATCGCGGTCGTTCCGGTTGGTGCTACGGTGAGCAGGACGCCATTGCGCATGCCGTATTTGCGGATCTTCGCCTTCAATTCAGGAGGCAGGCGCGAGGGGAGGTCGCCCTGCAGGAATTTCTCGGCATCAAACAGCGGGAATGCGCCGCGCTCTCGGGCGAGTTCGACCGAACCTTCGAAGGCGCCGATCGCAATCGTCTCCATCATCTTCTCGGTCGCTTCAACGGACGCCGTCGAGCCATACCGGAGCTTCAGCATCTGCAAAGCATTGCCGAGACCCATGATACCGAGACCGACACGACGCTTGCGCATGGCTTCGGCCCGCTGCTCAGGCAAGGGGTAATTCGTCACATCCAGGACGTTGTCCTGGAAACGGATGGCGAGATTGGCCGTTTCGCGGAGACGGGTCAGGTTGATGGTCGGGTTCGGACCGAACGGATCCTCGACGAAGCTGCCGAGATTGATCGCACCGAGGTTGCAGATCGAGTACGGCGGCAGCGGCTGCTCACCACAGGGGTTCGTGCAGCTGATTTCCTCGGCGTACCAGAGATTATTACGGACATTGATCCGGTCGATAAAGATCACGCCTGGCTCTGCGTATTCGTAGGTCGAACGCAGGATCGTTTCCCAAAGCTCCTTGGCACGGACGACCTTCCAGACATACCAGGGCTTGCCGTCCCGGGTAGTCACCCGGACGATACGGCTTTCATCCGCAGGCCGTTTGGGATGGCCCAGTTCCCAGTCGCCATCCATCTTGACCGCCTCCATGAATGGATCGGTCACCAGAATGGACATGTTGAACTGGGTCAGCACACCAGGCCGGTGTTTTGCCGCAATGAAAGCTTCCACATCGGGATGGTCGCAGCGGAGCGTGCCCATCATGGCGCCACGACGCTCGCCGGCCGACATGATGGTGCGGCACATCGAATCCCACATCTCCATGAACGAGAGCGGTCCCGATGCGTCGGCTCCAACGCTCTCAACATAGGCGCCACGGGGGCGGATATTCGAGAAATCATGCCCGATGCCACCGCCCTGCTGCATGGTGAGTCCGGAATGCTTCACGGCCTCGAAAATGCCGATCGGGCGAGGCAGGGGGCCGTAATCATCATGTTCAATGACCGTCGGGCCGCCTTTTTCCCACTCGGAACGGAGCGAATCCTCGATCAAGCCGCTCACGAAGCAGTTGATCAGGGTGACGAGCCGGCCTGTGCCGGCGCCTGAGACTATGCGGCCGCCCGGCATGTAGAGGCCGGACAGGATAACTTCCGCCATCTTCAACGCGAATTCGGCAGCTTTTTTATCCTTCTCGAAGACGCCATTTACAAACCGGACAACGGTCTCTTCGGGAAGCAGTTCGATGAGCTTCACGCCGTCTCTAAGTGCGTACTTCGTTTTCCAGATGCTGAAAGGCATCCGCGCTTCATCATGTTTGCGCAGGAACTTCCGAACATCGCTAACGGTAAGAATCGATTTCGGCTTGTCCGCATTTTTGGCGGCTTTTTTCTGGGTTTTCACTTTCGCCAAGGTTGCGGCAGTCGCAGTCGTCATTGTCTTGTCCCTCGCTCATGGGATCTACGATATGAGGCAAACCTGCAAGAACCGAAGGGCGTCTTACAGAAATTCCGGCCTTGACCGGAATGGCCATGATCCTTATCTTGCTCGGTGTGTAGTGTATTTCAATACGCACCAAAGAAGAACGCCCGATACAGGGTGGAGGTCAAATGAGCGGTTCGAAGAAGCCTTCCTACTGGCGTGATGAAAATCGCGTTCGTCGCGCCATCGATCTACGGAACCAGGGCGTTCTGCCGGCAGAGATCCGCGAGATTCTGGTCAGGGAATTCAAGGAAGAGGTCACGGTTGCCAATGTATCGGCAAAGCTTTGCCGGCTGGGCATCACCCGGCGCGACCATGCCAAGGTCCCTGATGTAGACGAAGACGACGAGCGGGATTTCGTCGATTCCATCCCGGGTGTGCCGCCTTTGAAATACGAGGATGACCTGCTTCCACCGCCGCCGGTTGCCAAAGACCGGAAATGCCTTGTCTGTCGCAACAAATTCTTTTCCCCGCATGCCGGCATACGAAAATGTCCGCCATGCAAGGCCCGTTTCCAGGCCGCTGAAAGCCTCGGAGATTACGCGGTCGCCGATTTCACTTCGCTACGCTGACCGTCATGAATGCCATGGCGAAGACATCAAATTCCGCTCCTGCGACCACCAGCCTGGTGAACGCGGCAACGCGTTACGCATCAGCCGGGTACGCTGTTTTCCCGCTCATTCCCGGGCAGAAAAAGCCCATGGTCGCCAATGGTTTCGGGGCCGCCACCACTGACATCATCCAGATCCAGCGCTGGTGGAAGGAGACCCCGAATGCGAATATCGGGATCTCCACCGGCCGCCGTTCCGGCTTCTTCGTCCTGGACGTTGATATCGATCCGGAAAACGGAATCAACGGCCTCGCTTCACTTGAAAAGCTCGAGAACCAGTTCGGTCCATTGCCTTCGACCTGGCGCCAGCGATCCCCGCGCGGCGGCCTGCATATTTTCTTCCAGCATCCGCCAAGCGGCATCGAGATCCGCAATTCGGCCAGCAAGATCGGTATGGGCCTCGATATCCGCGGCGAGGGTGGCTACATCACGATGGCTCCGTCCGAGACCCCGGCCGGCGCCTATGCCTGGGAAGAACAGTTCTCCCCGACCGACACAGAGCTGGCCGCCGCCCCAGACTGGCTGATCAGCCTTCTTCGGCCGCGCCGGCGTCTCGAAGCCATCCAGCAGGACGAAATCGATGAACAGGCCATTGCGATCGCGACCGATGAACGCATCCGTGGCTGGGCCGTCAACTTCGCGCAGAAGCGCATCGATTATATCTGCGACAACATCCGCTCGGCCGCGATCGGGACGCGAAACACCACTCTCTTCACCGGCTCCATCCGGATCGGTGAGTTGATCCCATTCGGCCTGATCGACTTCCAGGATGCATTCGACCGGCTACTGACAGCCGCGCTGCAGGCCGGGGAAGAGGAGGGCAAGTCGCGGGATACGATCCAACGCGCCCTCAACATCGGCCGCGCCAATCCCCGTCGCCTGAAGGACCGGGAAGAGGCCCGTCGCGTCTCCAAGGCCACTGGTCAGGTCAAGCGGCTCGAGGCCGATGCAAACTCTGCAATTCCCGATCATGTCGCCGAGGTCTTCGCCGACGACGTTGAAGCCGCTACGCGGCTGGATGGTGGCTACCCTTTCGTCCATGACGTCATCGAGGATCTGAGCATCCTGAAGGCCAGGGCTCCACAATGGTGGGCGCGTCTGTTGTCCCGCCTTGAGGCACTTGGCGTTTCAAAGCGCGAGCTTACCCGTGCCATGGCCGAGGCCGAGAACAGCCTCAAGGCACGTCAGCTGGATGAACAATTCGCCACTGCCGCCGAAGAGCTGGACAACTTCAAGGTCCACTTCTTTGGCCGCTCTGAGGGCGTCTTCTATTATCGCTCCCAGAGATCCCGGGACATCATCGGCCTGTCTCCCAAGGATCATACCAGCTACAACCTGATGTCGCTCGCGCCGCTCGCGTGGTGGATGCGGAAATTCCCCAATCACCACCGCAACGGCGTCGATTGGCAGCGCGCAGCCGACTGGATGATCGAGCAGACCAGCAAGGCCGGAACATTTGCGCCGAGCAGGATCCGCGGTCGCGGTGCCTGGCTGGACGAGGGAAGGGTCGTCTTCAATGCAGGCGATCATCTTCTGGTCAACGGCGAGGTGATGCCGAACAGTGAAATCGACTCCGGCTTCATCTATGAGGAAGGTCCGCGGATCATCTCACTCAAAGATGCCCGCCCACTGAGCGCCCGGGAAGCGGAGACTGTCCTGAATGTCTCCCGCCGGCTGCGCTGGGCGGACCGAACCCACGGCACGCTGTTTGCAGGCTGGATGATGACATCCGTCATCGCCGGCTGCCTGCCCTGGCGGTCGCATATCTGGAAAGAAGCGCCGGCCGGTTCAGGCAAGTCCTGGATCATGACACACATCATGCGCCGACTGATCGGTCCGATTTCCCTGGCCGTGCAGGGCGAAACAACCGAGCCAGGCCTGCGCCGGGCGCTGGGGTCCGACGCGATCCCCGTCCTGTTCGATGAGATCGAGACGGACAAGGATCAGGACATCGCCCGTGTAGAGCGGGTAAAAACGCTCGCTCGATCGGCCTCATCCAGTAATGACGCCCCCGTTCTAAAGGGCAAATCCACCAATGCGAATGGCCGCAACACCATTCCGCAGGCGACATTCTGCTTTGCCTCCATCGGGGTCATGATCGACCGGCAGTCGGATGCGACACGGTTCACCGTGCTGTCCTTGCGTCCGCAGCCTGACAAGAGCGATCAGCAAGCATGGGAAGCAGACCGGCAGAATTTCCTCTGGCTGGAAAAGATCGTTAACGAGACCTTCACACCGACCTACTGCTCCGGCTTCATTGCACGCGCGGTCCAGAAAGCACCTCTCATCAGCCAGGCATATGGCGTATTCGTTCTCGCCCTGACCCAGATCATGGGAAGCCGCCGTCTGGCCGATCAGCTGGGCACCATGTTCGCGGGCAGCTGGTTCCTGGCCCATGACGAGATGCCGACGGAAGATCAGGCGCGGCAGTGGATCATCGACAGCGGCTTCATTGCCGAGCGGTTCTCGGATGAAGCCATGCCGGACCATGTAGCCTGCATGAACCGGATCCTGTCTCACATTCTCCGGATTGAGCTCCCAGGAGAGGCAAGCCGCCTGATGAATGTCTCGGAGGCGCTGCAGCATTGCCGCGGCACAGACGTAACTCTTGCGCAGGCATGCATACGAACCCTCGACCGGCATGGGATTGCCGTTGTCGAGACAGGTATCGAGGTCTCCAATACTCATGAGGAGATCGCAAAGATGCTCGCCGGCAGCTCCTGGGCAACCGGGAAGTGGGGAACCGTCCTGAAGCATTTCGCCGGCGCCGCGCCATTCAAGGCAAAGCGCATCGGCGGGATCGTTACCCGCGGCCACTTGATCCCTTGGTCAGCTATCGGCTTTCCAGAGCCGTCTGCAACCTGAAAGGAGCAATAATGAGCAGGGCAGAGCTTATTGAGATGCTGAAGCGTCGGCCGAAGTTTTCTGAGGTTCTGGTGGCCATCGGCTGCGTCGTTGCGTATTTCATCGCCCCATTTGCCTGCTTCGGATATCTCGCTGTCCGCCCGCTTGAAAAGGTGCGCTGGAATATTGTTCTTATCGCTATTACTGCTTGTTTACTCGTTGCTGCAATCTATCACCAGGAGATCTACGTCCATTTTAATGACGAGATACCTGGCGGTTCATTGGCCGCTGTCCTTCGCACAATCGTTCACGGCCTGATGGTGCAATGGATCGCCGGCATCATGATTGGCTTCGCAGTGTACGCATCCAGAAATCATCCGACCCTGAATAAAATCGGACTATCCGCCGGGTTCTTTATTCTTGGCATCGCCGTCTCGTGGCCGAGCTCTCTGCTTAGTTCCCTTTCAACCAAATCACAGGCAATAACAGTGATCGTTGAAGCGTTCACGCACAAGAACGGTGATCAACTCTGTGCCGCTGATAAACGTGTGTGTGAGATATTTGAGGGCATGATCACCGGCATTCGCGATCTCTAATCAGCTGTCCGGCCCGCTCATCGGCACAGCTTAACTCGGCCCCGGCGTCTCCTCGTCGGGACCACTTTTTCAAAAGGTATCGCAATGAGCAAACATTGGTTCACCTGCGGAGTCTGCTTTCATGATTTACTGGAAGGACGAGGCCTTTGCAGCAATCAGAGTTGCGGAACTCTTCTGATTGAAGAGGATCTTTCAGGATCACGCAATCGAACAATTTCGCTCTTCGTAAGTGTGTTCATCTTCATGGTCGTCAATGGAACTGCGCGCACAATCGCCGTCGGGATTGACGAGTTTACACTGATAACGTTTGCAAGCGCGTTGATGTTTCTCGCTGTAGCATGGATTTCTATTTTAAAACTTCCAAAGAAGCGTCTCTGGTGGGTGAAGGGATCTATGCAATTCCCGGCAAAAATCCCGCTGCAAGAATACGAGGCGGTGCTCAGGCGGGCAAAAGATCCATATTTCATTCGGCTCCGACAGCTCGAAGAGGACATGCGCCGCGAATGCGGCGGTGCGCAGAGCGCCGGCGGAGCAACAGCATCCTTTGACATGAAGCGCAAATCTTCGTAGTGTATCTGTTAAGCCATTGATTTCTTTCCATAATCTATCTTATCCGGCGTTCAGGACGTTTCGTGACTGTTGCGTTTTGAGCCCGTCCGTCGTTCCGCGGTAATCCAGCAGCATGCGCTCGGCCGCGCCCGCTATTCACGCTCCATCAGCACAGCTGGTCGAGTTCGGTTCTTACATTGAGGTCATTACATCTGATCTGGAATGCAAATCGCGAGGATCAGATGAGCCAGTCCGGAAAAGTCATTGAGCATGTGTCTCTCTTCTATCGCGAGGGCACCAGCGACAAGCAATACGACGTCCTGATCCGCGAGATTCCAAATGAGGGCTTCATCGTAGAGTACGGCAACGGTCGTCGCGGTTCGGCTTTGAAATATGGCCTGAAGACAAGTAGTCCGGTCAGTCAGATTGAGGCGAAGAAAGTCTTCGAGAAGACTGTTCGAGAAAAGACCGCCAAAGGGTATACGGCTGGTGAAACTGGAGTCCCTTTCGCGGGGACTGAAAAAGCCGGCAAGGTCTCCGGCATTTCCTGCCAGCTTCTGAACGAAGTCGACGACACCGATGTCGATCGGCTGATCGAGGATCCCGAGTGGATCATGCAGCTGAAGGCCGATGGCGATCGTCGTCTCCTCGAGGTGAAGGGCGACTTCGTGTCCGGCATCAACCGGAACGGATTGTATGTTCCTCTGCCCGAACCGGTCGTGACAGACCTCAAGCGGCTGGACAAGCACTACATCTTTGATGGCGAGATCGTCGGCAACAAGGTCTACGTCTTCGACATGCTGGTCTATCATGGCGACGACATCCGCAACCTGGGTTTTGACAAGCGGTACAGCGCCCTTCTCTGGACTATGACAACGCCGCTGTTCGGCAGCGATAACATCATTCTTCTGGACGCGGCGCTGAATGCCGCAGACAAGCGGAAGCTATACGAGGCCGCGCGCCAGTCGGGCGCCGAAGGTGTTGTCTTCAAGCAGCGGTTCCAGCCCTACACACCGGGACGGCCCAATTCGGGTGGCGGACAGCTGAAGTTCAAGTTCTGGAATACCGCGACCGTTCGTATCGCTGCCCAGAATGGCGACAGGCG
>Ga0065721_10053025_pt1 | contig 10664 bp, 10 predicted proteins | sample Mesricmetagenome_FD_59108 | JGI IMG/M metagenome (GOLD analysis project Ga0065721, IMG submission 59108) | Mesophilic microbial community from rice straw/compost enrichment Sample: eDNA_1 v2 (version 2) | ecosystem: Engineered > Solid waste > Grass > Composting > Bioreactor | place: USA: Davis...
CGCCGCGTCACCGGCTAGAATCCTCACCTCGGACGCTTCGGGATTGTGGCTCCACCCCATCCTCGGGCCTGACCCGAGGGCCACCTGCGGCAAGCACGACTGCAGCGGACCATCCACCGAGTCATTCCCCCGCCATCGGGAATGACTCCATGGTTGGCTTAAAACCAGGCCCGGGCTGGACTCGCCCTCTTGAATGGAGGGGAGCACGGCTCGATTCCTCCCCGCACCCCGCGACACCCGCTGCGCCATGCTAAGCTCGGCCCGCATTCCTCCGAGTCGGACCGATCCATGTCTTCTCCCCCGGCGCAGCGGCCCAATCCGCTGCATCTGTTGGCCGCCTTCGGCAGCGGCGGCCTGCTCACCCTCATGGTGTTCTTCAATGGCGAGGCGGGCCGCCATGGCGGCGCCCTGTTCTCCTCCTGGCTCGCCCACGGCACCGGCACCGTCGCCGCGCTGGTCCTGCTCGCCCTGCTCTGGCGCCGCCGCCCCGCCTCCGCCGCCCCCGGCTCCAGGGCGCCGCTCTGGGCCTATCTCGGGGGCGTCTCCGGCGCGGCCACGGTCATGCTCACCTCCACCGCCGTCAACACCCCGCTGGCCCTGGCCGGCACCCTGGCGCTCGGCCTTGCCGGGCAGGTCGTGTTCAGCCTCGCCGCCGACCGGTGGGGCCTGTTCGGCTTCCCGAGGCGCCGGCTCGATCTGCGCGATGCCGGCGCCGTGGCGCTGATCGTCGCCGGCAGCCTGCTCATCATCCTTTTCGGCATGGGGAGCGCGGCATGATCCTCTTCGTCTTCTACGCCGTCCTCGCCGGCGTGCTGGTCGGCCTCAGCCGCCAGCTCAACGGGCGCCTGGCGCTCTCCACCACCCCGCTCGTCGCCTCCTTCTGGAATCACCTCGTCGGCTTCGGCCTGCTGAGCGTCCTCGGCCTCGCGCTCGGCAACCTGCTGCTGCCCGGCGCCGGCGACACGCCCTGGTGGGCCTGGCTGGGCGGCCCCATCGGCGTCGTCTTCGTCGCCTCGGGCAGCTGGCTCATCGCCCGCATCGGCGCCGTCAACACCGCCCTGCTGGTCATCGGCGGGCAGATGGTCTCGGGCGTCGCGCTCGATCTGCTGCGCGGCGCACCCGTGATTCTGTGGGCCAGCGCCCTCGGCGTGGTGCTGATTCTGGCGGGCATGGCGCTGACCCAGCGCAAAGGTTGACAATGCGCTGGCGAATACGGGTCCATGTGTCCCGTATTCGCCAAAAATGTCACGAAAATCACCCCGCGGCGGTATAGGCCGTCTTCACAATGGTGAAGAATTCGGCCGCATATCTGCCCTGCTCGCGCGGGCCGTAGCTCGATCCCTTGCGCCCGCCGAACGGCACGTGGAAGTCCACCCCCGCGGTGGGCACGTTGACCATCACCATGCCCGCCTCGGCATTGCGCTTGAAATGGGTGGCATGCTTCAGGGAAGTGGTGACGATACCGGCACTTAGCCCGAATTCCGTATCGTTCGCCGTCGCCAGCGCCTCCTCGTAGTCCTTCACCTTGATGACCGCCGCCACCGGCCCGAAAATCTCCTCGCGCGCGATGCGCATCGAGTTGGTCGCCTCGGTGAACAGCGCCGGCTGCAGGAAATAGCCCTCCGTGTCCCGGCTCACCCGCGTGCCGCCCGCCACCAGCTTGGCGCCCTCCTGCTGGCCGATCTCGATATAGTCGGTGTCCTGCTTGAGCTGGCCCGGGTCGACCACGGGGCCGATTTCCGTATCCTTTTCAAGGGCATGGCCCACACGCAGCTTGCTGGTCCGCTCGGCCAGCGCCGCCACGAACCGGTCGTGGATACCCTCGGTGACGATCACCCGGCTCGAAGCCGTGCAGCGCTGCCCGGTCGAGAAGAACGCCGATTGCGCCACCGTCTCCACCGCCACCGTTAGGTCGGCATCATCCAAGACGATGGTGGGGTTCTTGCCCCCCATTTCGAGCTGGAACTTGCGGCCGTGCCTGATCGAGGCCTCGGCCACCCGCCGGCCGGTCCCCACCGAGCCGGTGAAGGTGATGGCGTTGACGTCGGGGCTGTCCAGCAGGGCCTGGCCCACCACCGAGCCCTTGCCCATTACCAGGTTCAGCACGCCCTTGGGCAGGCCGGCCCGCACCAATATGTCGACGATCGCCCAGGTCGAGCCGGGCACCAGGTCCGCCGGCTTGATGACGACGGTATTGCCATAGGCCAGGGCCGGCGCGATCTTCCAGGCCGGGATGGCGATGGGGAAGTTCCACGGCGTGATGATGCCCACCACCCCCACCGGCTCGCGGGTGATCTCCACTCCCACCCCCGGCCGCACCGAGGGCAGCACCTCGCCGGAAAGCCGCAGCACCTCGCCGGCGAAGAAGTCGAAGATCTGCCCGGCCCGGGTCACCTCGCCGATGCCTTCGGGCAGCGTCTTGCCCTCCTCGCGGCTCAACAGCTCGCCCAGCTCCTGCTTGCGCGCCAGGATTTCGTCGGCGGTCTTGCGCAGGATGGCGTGCCGCTCCAGGATTCCGGAGCGCGACCAGGCCGGAAACGCCGCCTTGGCCGCCGCGATGGCCCGCTGGGCTTCCTCGGCGCTGGCCCGCGCATAGACGCCCACCACGTCCTTCAGGTTGGACGGGTTGATGTTCTCCACCCCGTCCGTACCGATCCATTCGCCGTCGATCAGGTTCTTGTGCAAGTCGGTCATGGGGTAAATGCCTTTCGGAAAATCAGGAGGTTGTGGGCGAAAAAGCCGGTGGGGATCGGAGTGGACGGCCTCAGAGCAGATCGGCCCTGGCCAGGTCGCGCAGCAGGTGGCTGGCGCCATAGGTCCAGGGCGGGCAGCGGGTGGACAGGTTTACCCGGTTGGTAAGCCTGCCGAGCGAGGGAGTCGATATGGAGACGATGTCGCCGATCTTGTGGGTAAAGCCCTTGCCGGCCCCGTCGCGGTCCTGCACCGGCGCGAACATGGTGCCGAGATAGAGCACCAGCCCGTCCGGATATTGGTGATGCGGGCCGATGGTGGCGGCCACCAGCGATTCCGGCGTGCGCGAGATCTGGCTCATGCTGGAATGGCCGTCGAGCACGAAGCCGTCCTCGCCCTCCACCCGCAGGGCGATCTCCGCCTGCTTGACCGTATCGAGGGTGAACCCCTCGTCGAACAGCCGCACGAAGGGCCCGAGCGCGGCCGAGGCATTGTTGTCCTTGGCCTTGCCGAGCAGCAGCGCCGAGCGCCCCTCGACGTCGCGCAGATTGACGTCGTTGCCCAGCGTCGCCCCGATGATCGCGCCCGCGCTGGTGACCAGCAGCGCCACTTCCGGCTCGGGATTGTTCCAGCTCGAAATCGGATGCAGGCCCACCTCGGCGCCATAGCCCACCGCGCTCATCGGCTGGCCCTTGGTGAAGATCTCCGCGTCCGCACCGATGCCGACCTCCAGATACTGGCTCCACACGCCCCGCTCGATCAACGCCGCCTTCACCTTCGCCGCCGCTTCTGAGCCCGGCACCAGCTGGCTGAGATCGGTGCCGATGAGCTCCAGGATTTCCCCGCGCAGCGCGTCGGCGCGCGACTTGTCCCCGCGGGCCTGTTCCTCGATCACCCGCTCCAGCAGCGACACCACGAAGGTGACGCCGGAGGCCTTGACGGCCTGCAGGTCGACGGGCGCGAGCAGCACGGGAAGATCGGCGCGGGTCTCACCGGCGCGGGAATTGGCGAGCACCGCCGCAGCGTCTCCCAGCGCCCGCCCCGGGGCATTGCGGACATGGTTCGCCGCATCGCCGCTCTCGGCGATGTCGCGCACCGTGGCCAGCCCCGGCGCGGTGATGTCGAAAAGCGTGCCGTCGCGCACCGTCACGATGCAGGGATGCGCGATGCCGGGCACACGGGCGCGTCCGATCAGGGTGCCTTCGGGAATATCGTTCGCGCTCATCTTCGCCCCGCTGCAATGTCAGGGAGTGACTAGCCCAGCGCATGCCGCATAGGCAAGACGGCAAGGGCATAAGTCATACTTTATGTTGAGGTCGCGGCCCGCGCCCGTTCAACTCCCGTTCATCTGCGCCCCAATACTGACGCATTGGGCGGGAACACCTCCCGCTCGGTCCCTTGATGGAGTTTTGCCCATGCGTCTTCTCGCTGCCGCCCTTCCCGCACTCGCACTTGCCGCCTTCGCGCTGCCCGCCTATGCCGGCTCCATCGCCATCGACGGGCGAGGCGAGGTCCGCGCCGCGCCGGACATGGCCATGATCAATTCCGGGGTCACCACCCAGGGCGCCACGGCCCGCGAGGCGCTCGACGCCAACACCGCCGCCATGAACGAGCTGCTGGCCGCGCTCAAGGAAGCCGGCATCGAGGCCCGCGATATCCAGACCTCGAACTTCTCGGTCAATCCGAACTACGTCTATTCCGACGCCCGCGACGCCAACGGCTATACGCTGCCGCCCAAGATCAACGGCTATCAGGTCTCCAACACCGTCACCGTGGTGGTGCGCGACCTCGAGGATCTCGGCACCATTCTCGACAAGTCGGTGACCGTGGGCGCCAACAGCGTCAACGGCGTCAGCTTCTCGGTGGCCGATCCTGCCGAGCTGTTCAACGAGGCGCGCAAGGCTGCCTTCGCCGATGCCCGCGCCAAGGCCGAACTCTATGCCGAGGCTGCCGGCGCCACCCTGGGCGAGCTCGAATCCATCACCGAGAGCCAGGGCTTCGACGGCCCCCAGCCCTACCCGATGTATGCCCGCGCCGAAGCGGCCGTCGCCCAGGCCGTTCCGGTGGAAGCCGGCGAGATGAGCTTCGTCATCACCGTGCGGGTGGAGTGGGAATTGGACAACACTCGCGACTAATCCACAACCGCGCCGCCCGCTGCCACTTTTCGGACAAACGAACAGGGACAAGCAGGCGGCGTGGACCCGGGCTTTCGTCCGGCGTCGCACGAATCTCCCGATTCCCCTCACCGAGGGGGCTTGGGCGGTGGGGACGGTTCCACCGTAGTCACCCGTCCCCACCAACCCCTCACGGGCCCTATCCGCGCATGGCGCGCCTCCGTCTCGTTCTCCTTCAGGAAGTCCAGCACCGCTCCGCTCTGGCCGGGCATGAAATGCCGCCCCTCCGGCAGGTACCGCATGGTCAGCCTCCGCACCTGTGCCTCGAGCCGCTTCCGCGTTCCCGGGGCGTCGATGAACACGTCCTTGCCGCCCAGCACCGCCATCACCGGCATGGACAGCCCGGCCAGCGCCGCGTCGTCCGGAACCGGCAGCGGTGCCGTCCGCGGCCGGAAATGCGCGAAGATCGCCTCGCTCATCCGGCCGATGGCGCTCTCGGTGAACGACGGCGCCGTCATCGCCGCGCCGCCGATCCGCTCCTGCATCTTCCGCCGCCCCCAGCGGCCGAGCAGCAGCAGCGGCAGCGCCCAGATCAGGAGGTTCCTGGCCCGCCCGATGCCGCCGGGGCTGATCAGCACCAGCTTGTCCACCCGTTCGGGCCGGCGGATGGCATAGTCGAGCGCCATCCACCCGCCCAGCGACAGCCCCACGAAGGCTGCCGACTGAAGGCCGAGGCCGGCCAGCACCTCGTCCAGCCATTCCGCATAGGCGTCCGAATCCAGCGGCGGCCGGGACGGCGCGCTCAGTCCCGGCTCGCCGACGATGTCGACCGCAAGGACCGTGAAATCCCGGCTCCATACCGGCATGTCCGCGATCCAGCTCGCCGAGTTCGCCGCCGAGCCGTGCAGCAGCACCAGCGCCGGCCCGTCCACGGGTCCGGCGGCGAGCACGAAGGTATCGCCCTGCCGCGTGGGCACGGTGAGGCGCCGGCTCGGCACCGGCCAGCCATCGAGCAGGGATTCGTAAAGCGCCTTCACCGCCTGCTCGCCGGCCTTGGTCTTGAAGATGGCGGTCATCCCTTCACCCCTCCAGGCACGCATCGACCAGCTTGAGGATCATGGCAAGATCGCCCGGAGAGCCGACCGCGATCACCTTGATGGAACGGCGGACCGGATCGTGAGCGAGGTCGATGGACATGGGTTCCGCCCCAGGATCGGCGCCCTGCCGCGCTCCGAGCAGGATTGCCGACAGGCGCTGCAGCATCGCCTGGTCCACGTCGCCGATATCGACGATCCCCGTGGCCCGCGCCCGTGGCGTCCCCGGGTGGACGGGATTTCCGGCGAAAGCATCGAGATCGGAGCGCAGGATGCGATATTGCTTGCCCACCTTGGTGGCCCGCAGCCTGCCCTCGCGGATGAAACGCAGCACGGTTTTCGCGTGCAACTGCAACGCCTCGGCTGCGGCATCGACGGTCAGAAGCTCTTCCGACATACCCATCGCTCCATTAAAATTCCATATTATTCTTTATAGAAGTAATATATGGAACAATAGGGAGTCAATGGGGCATTCCGCTACCCCGCCAGGACCTTCCAGAGCATGTTGAGGCCGACGGCGACCAGGAAGGCGGCGAAGACGTATTTCAGCGTCTGCTGGGCCAGCCGGTGAGCCAGCGCCGCCCCCAGCGGGGCGAAGACCGCCGCCAGGACCCCTACCAGCGCCAGCGCCAGCAGGTTGACATAGCCGATGCTGAACGGGGGCAGGTTCCCGACGCCCCAGCCCGAGATCAGGAAGCCCAGCGTTCCGGAGACGGCAATGGCCACCCCGATTGCCGCCGAGGTGCCCACCGCCTTGTGCATGGTCTCCCCGAAGGCCACCAGCGTCGGCACGGTGAGCGAGCCCCCGCCGATCCCCATCAGCGAGGAGATGTAGCCCACGATGAAGGCCGAGACGCGATGGGTCGGGGCCGAGCTCTTGAGGTGGCCCATCAGCCTGGTCTGGAAGGCGAAGACGATGTTGGCGGCGATCAGGAAGGCCATGACCGCGAAGACGATGCGCAGCACGTCGCCGGGATACCAGCCGGCCATCAGCCCGCCGATGAAGGTGCCGGCGACGATGAACGGCGCCCACAGCTTCAGCACCGCCATGTCCAGCGCCCCGCGCTTGTGGTGCGCCCGCGCGCTCATGATGCCGGTGGGGATGATGATGGCGAGCGAGGTGCCCACGGCGACGTGCTGGACCACGTCGGCGTCGTAGCCCATCAGCAGCAGCGCGTTGGACAGCGCCGGCACGATGACCGCGCCGCCCCCGATGCCGAGCAGCCCCGCCGCGACGCCCGATACCACGCCGGTGGCCAGCAGCCCGAGCACGAAGGGCCAGTAGCTCCAGAGCGTTCCCCAATCCATGGATCAATCCCCGATGACATGCAGCACCACCTCGCGCCGATGCGGCCGGCGGCGGTGCTCGAAAAGATAGATGCCCTGCCAGGTGCCCAGCGCCAGCCGGCCTGCGACCACTGGAATGCCGAGGGAGGTCTGGGTCAGCGCCGCCTTGATATGGGCTGGCATGTCGTCCGGCCCTTCGGCGGTGTGCACCAGCCAGTCCATTCCCTCCGGCACCAGCCGGCGGAAGAAGCCCTCGAGGTCGTCCCGCACGTCCGGATCGGCATTCTCCTGGATGAGCAGCGAACAGGAGGTGTGGCGTACGAACAGGGTGAGAAGGCCGGTGGACACCCCTGACTGCCCGACGCAGACACCCGCCTCGCGCGTGAATTCGTAGAGCCCCGGACCCCGGGTGTCGATGCCGATGCTGTGGGTGGCCTGTCGCATGGGTCTGCCCTAGCACGATTGCCGATGGGGCCGGGAGGGCAAGTTGTGCCGATCCGTCCATTCTGCCGCAATGCCGCCCCAATGGCAGGCTCGCCTCCTGCCGCGCCCATGCAGGGAACCCGACGCAAGTTCCCCACGTTCTGGGCATTGCGGGGGCTGTCGTGCGCATTCGGGCATTCAGGACCCGTTCAGACTGCGTTCAGAAACCACCGGCGATGCTCGACAGCACGTGTTTCAGACACAAAAGGACAAGAACAATGCGCCTCAAGAACTGGCTCCTCACCGGAACCAGCATTGGCCTGCTGGCCTTTGCCCCCCTTTCGGCCCAGGCCCAGGATGCGGAGCTGCAATCAGCATACCAGGCCTATCTGGCCGCCCAGGCCTCGGGCGATGCCGCCGCGCTGCAAGCCGCGCAGGGCACCTTGACCGAGCTGTGCATCGTGGCCGGCTATGCCAGCCTCGACGAATGCGTCGCCGCCCTGTCCGGCGGCCAGCCGGCGGCCCAGCCCGAGCCGCAGCCGGAACCTCAGCCGGAACCCGAACCCGAGCCGGAGCCCGTGGTGGAGGAGCCGGTCGTTCAGCCCGAGCCGGAACCCGAGCCCGAGCCGGTGGTCGAGGAACCCCCGCCCGCCGAACAGCCCGCTCCGGTCGAGGAGCCGGCGCCGGTGGAAGAACCCGCTCCCGAGCCCGAGCCTGCCCCTGAGCCCGCCCCCGAGCCGGCGGCGGAGCAGCCCGCCGAGGAGCCGGCTCCCGAGCAGCCGGTGGTCGAGGAGCAGCCTGCCGAGACGCCCGCCGTCGAGGCCGAGGCCGATATCGGCGCCGCCCTGGCCGCCCAGGTCGATGCCTACAACACCGCGATTGCCGATCTGCTGGCCGGCGGCGATCCCGCCGACGCCCAGGCTCGCCTCGATGCCGCCCGCGCCGAGATCGAGGCGATCTGCGCCGAGGCCGGCTTCGCCGATGCGACTGCCTGCCTTGCCCAGTACGGCCTGGAGCTGACGCCCGTGCCGACGCTGGAGCAGCCTGCCGCCCCGCCCGCGGAGCAGCCGGCCGTGGAGGAACCCGTCCCGGGTGAAGAACAGCCCGCGCCCGTCGAGGAGACCACGCCGGACGGCCAGCCTGCCGAGCTGGTGGAAGAGCTGCCCGAAGGCGTGACCCTGGAGCAGATCGCCCCCGTGCTGGACAGCGCCAAGGACGAGGAAATCGTCGTCGAAGGTGAGGTGGGCGTCGAAGCCCAGCCGGAGCCTGTGGTCGAGGAGCCGGCCGGCCCGCCGCCGGCCAGCGACCAGGAGGCCCAGGCGGCCCTCGAGGTGCCGCAGGATGCGGTCGCCCTCTCCGCCGTTGCCGAGGAAGGCCAGGCCATCGAGCCTGCCGCGCTGCAGCAGGCCGTGCCGCAGAACGTGACGATCGTCAACCAGACCAACATCGTCAACAACACGGTGGTGAACAACGTCACCAACAACACGGTCACCAACGTCGACAACTCGGTGACCAATATCGGCCAGCAGAACAATGTTCAGCAGAACATCGTCCAGCCGTTCACCCCGGGCGAGGCGATCACCCAGGTGATCCTGCAGGTGGGCACCCAGCTCATCGTCAATTCCGTCGGCCAGGACACCGATCGCTTCTACAACCCGCAGCAGGACGAGATCTACTACGAGAACCTGAGCAACGGCCGGGTCCGCGAAGTGATCACCCGTCCCGACGGCACCCAGATCGTCACCGTCCGCAACCGCAACGGCGACATCCTGCGCCGCTCGCGCATCACCCCGGACGGCCGCGAATACGTGCTCGCCTATTTCGACGACCGTTACTATGACGATCTGGCCGAATGGCGCGATCCGGCCGCGAACCTGCCGCCGCTGCGGCTGAACATCCCGGTGCGCGAATATGTGCTGGATGCCCAGTATGCGGACGAACGCGAGCTGGAACGCTTCTTCAGCCAGCCGCCGGTGGAACAGGTCGCCCGCCTCTACTCCATCGACGAGGTCAAGCGCTCCGCCCGTATCCGGGACAGCGTCCGGCGCCTGGAGGTCGGCAACCTGACCTTCGATACCGGCGCGGCCACCATCGGCCGCGACCAGGTGGGCGCCCTCTCGGCCGTGGCCAACGCCATGCTGGCGCTGCTGGAGCGCAATCCGAACGAGACCTTCCTGATCGAAGGCCACACCGATGCGGTGGGTTCGGACATCTCCAACCTCAGGCTGTCGGACCTGCGTGCCGCCACCGTCGCCCGCATCCTCACGGACTTCTACGGCGTGCCGCCGGAGAACCTGGCGACCCAGGGCTATGGCGAGCGCTACCTGAAGATCCGCACCGAGGCGGCCGAACGCGAGAACCGCCGCGTCACCATCCGCCGCATCACCCCGCTGATCACCGTGGCGAGCAACTAGGTCTCCCACGCCCCGATCAGCAGAGGGCCGGGCATCCGCCCGGCCCTCTCTTTTTCGCCTGGATCCCCTGGCTGTCGCCCGCTCAGGCCGGGCGCCAAAGCCCGACAAAGGCGGATTCCGCGTCCGCTCGCCCGCAGAATCCTCAAAAAAGCCACAAAAGACTTGCGGGCCCGAAGCCGCTGCCGGGTAACTAAATTGCTGACAACAAATAGAAAAATCGTCGAAATCGCGTGCCGGCAACCGCTATCACGAACCCGGGAACAAACTCGTTTGGGCGACGTTTCTTAGCTAGCGTTGAAACAAAGGAGCAAACTGATGGCTACCCCCGAACGCGATACCGTGTACACCCAGGACGGCAACCGGACCGTCTACACCCGCGAAAGCAACGGCACTGGCTGGTTCGTGGGTATCATCGTGGCCCTGGCCCTGCTGGCCATCGGCTACCTGGTCTTCTCGGCCAATTCGGGTCCGTCGACCACCGTCGACGTCGAAACCGCTCCGGGCCTCGAGACCCCCATGACCGATCCGGCGATCACCCCGGCCCCGATGACCGAAGCCCCCGCGGCCCCGGCCACTGACGCGGCTCCCATGACCGAAGCCCCGGCTCCGGCCACCGACGCCGCCCCCGCGACCGAGGCTCC
>Ga0065721_10052994_pt1 | contig 10662 bp, 14 predicted proteins | sample Mesricmetagenome_FD_59108 | JGI IMG/M metagenome (GOLD analysis project Ga0065721, IMG submission 59108) | Mesophilic microbial community from rice straw/compost enrichment Sample: eDNA_1 v2 (version 2) | ecosystem: Engineered > Solid waste > Grass > Composting > Bioreactor | place: USA: Davis...
GAATGACGAATTACGAATGACGAATGACGAATGACGAATGACGAATTACGAATTACGAATGACGAATGACGAATGTGGAAGGCATCAGAATGTCTGGAAAATTGGATTGATTAATGAGATGCGCGTCATTAGATTGGCTACTCAATTGCCAGTCTATGAGCATCGAAGGCCTGAAGGACAGATTTCAAAACTTTGCAACCCAGGTTGCAAGATTGACAAAGAGATTACCGGAAAACTCGATAAACTATGCGTATTGTAATCAGCTGGTTCGGAGTTCTAGTTCGTCAGCAGCCAACTATCGCGCCGCCTGCAGGGCTAAATCGACGCCGGATTTTATTAACAAACTTAAAATCACAGAAGAGGAACTGGACGAATCAATATACTTTCTCGAAATGCTACGAGACTTTAACAAAGGCCTTGACGAAGAACTTGCGGTTGCTGCGAGCGAAGCAAACCAACTACTTTCAATTGTGGTTGCATCTATCAAAACCGCAAGACGGAACTTCGAAGCTAACAAGAAACGATAATCTAGCCATCGAACTCTACCCTAAGCATTCGTAATTCGTAATTCGTAATTCGTCATTTTCGTCACTCTACATTAATTCGACACTCAAACATTCGCCATTCAATTCCACATTCATCATTACATTCGTAAATCGTAACTCGTAACTCGAAATTCACCATGGTTTTAATCAAATACAACGCCGGTAACATCCAATCCATCTCCTTCGCTCTTGAGCGGCTAGGCGTTTCGTTTATCATCACCGATGATGTCGAGAAAATACAGTCTGCTTCAAAAGTCATTTTTCCAGGCGTGGGCGAAGCGAGCACGACCATGGCATATCTTAAGGCAAGGAAGCTTGACGAAGTGATCAGAAATCTCAAGCAACCGGTTCTCGGGATATGTCTGGGCATGCAGCTGATGTGCAAGCATTCCGAAGAGAACGATACGCAATGCCTGGGGATATTCGAAGAGGATGTCAAGAGATTTGTGCCGCAGCCCGACATGAAAGTACCGCACATGGGCTGGAATCAACTTCATCGAACTGAAGGGTGGTTGGATCCTCGCATTGAAGGACAAAACGCCTACTTCGTGCACAGTTATTACGTACCGGTGAATCAGTACACTTCAGCGATCACTGAATACTCAGTGCCATTCAGCGCCGCTATGCATCGCGACAACTTCTACGCGGTACAATTCCACCCTGAGAAATCAGCGGAGGCTGGAGAACTTGTTCTAAAGAGCTTTTTGAATTTATGAGAATCATTCCCGCTATCGATATTATAGACGGCAAGTGCGTACGTCTCACACAAGGAGACTATGCCAGCAAAAAGATCTACAATGAAGATCCACGCGAGGTCGCCCGCGGGTTTGAAGGTGCAGGACTGAAATTCCTGCATGTAGTTGACCTTGATGGTGCCAAAGCAGGTAAAGTCACCAACTGGAAAGCGGTGGCTGATATAAGTGGTGTCTCCGGATTGTCCGTAGACTTTGGCGGCGGAGTCAAGACAGACGACGAACTCAAGAGGTTGTTTGACCTGGGCGTCCGTCAAGTCAACCTTGGAAGCATAGCCGTTAAGGAGAAAGAAAAGGTCACTGCCTGGATCGAACAATGGGGATCTGACCGAATAATCCTGAGCGCGGATGTCAAGAATGAAAAAGTCGCCATCTCCGGTTGGATGGAGGACTCAAGCATCGAACTGACAGACTTCATCTCCGATTATTCCACGAGAGGAATTAAGTATGTGACCTGCACCGACATAAGCACTGATGGCATGTTGCAAGGTCCCAATATTTCACTCTACAGGAAGTTGCGCGACAAGTTCCCCTCGATACGGATCATCGCAAGCGGTGGCGTCAGCTCCCTTGCTGACCTTGACAATCTCAAGTCGGTAGACGTCGACGGAGTCATCATCGGCAAAGCCATCTACGAAGGCAAAATAACATTACAAGACCTAAGCACCTGGCAACCATGACTCATCTATCACATTACACATTAACACATTCGCACACTAACACATTAGCACATTAACACATTAACACATTAGCACACTAACACACTAACACATTAGCACACTAAACACATTGCCATGTTGACCAAACGCATCATCCCCTGTCTCGACATCAAAGACGGACGCACCGTAAAAGGTGTGAACTTCGTAAATATTCGCGATGCAGGTGATCCTGTCGAACTCGCTGCCACTTATGCGCAACAGGGCGCGGACGAGCTTGTGTTTCTCGACATCTCAGCAACGAACGAAGAACGTAAAACGTTTGCATCGTTGGTTCGGGACATTGCGCGTCACATCAACATCCCTTTTACGGTTGGCGGCGGGATAAGCAGTGTGGAAGACGTCGCTCCGCTGCTCGAAGCTGGTGCCGATAAGGTGAGCGTGAACTCAGCTGCGGTACGACGTCCCGAATTGATTGATGAGCTATCGAAGGCGTTTGGCGCGCAATGTATCGTTCTTGCGATCGACGCACGACGAGTACAAAATCACTGGGTCGTTCACACACATGGCGGCAAGAAACCTACAGACAAGAAACTCTTCTCATGGGCGAAGGAAGGACAAAACCGAGGTGCCGGAGAGATCCTTTTCACAAGCATGGATCACGACGGAACAAAACAGGGTTTTGCCGTGGACGCATTGCATAAACTTCACGAGTTGTTGACCATACCGGTCATCGCCTCAGGTGGCGCCGGAGAACCCGGTCACTTTATGGACGCATTTATCCTTGGCAAAGCGGATGCAGCCCTTGCCGCAAGCATTTTCCACTTCGGAGAAATCAGGATTCCCGAGTTGAAATCGTATCTTAAACAAATGAATATCAACGTAAGGTTGTAGCAAACGATACTAGCATCATGATCGAACCAACTCAAATAGACTTCTCAAAACTCGATGGACTTGTTCCATGTGTAGTTCAGGACGCGGATACACAAGTCGTGCTCATGGTAGGATTCATGAATGAGGAAGCCGTGAAGAAAACAATCGCGGAAAAGAGAGTTACTTTCTACAGTAGAAGTAAAAAACGCCTCTGGACGAAGGGAGAGACGTCGGGAAATTTCCTCGAGCTGAAAGACATTATTCTCGACTGTGACAATGACACTCTCCTTGTAAAAGCCCATCCCATAGGACCGACGTGTCACACGGGAGCGGATACGTGTTTTGGTGAAAGTAACCCCGCGTGGAGTATCAATGCGTTGGAGAAAACAATCGAGGATCGCAAATCGAATCCAAAAAAAGGATCGTATACAACATCACTATTCGAATCGGGGATAAACAAGGTCGCACAGAAAGTCGGTGAAGAGGCCGTTGAACTTGTTATCGAAGCGAAGGACAACAGTGAAGAACTTTTCCTCAATGAGGCTGCAGACCTGATGTACCACTACCTCGTCTTGCTTCAAGCCAAAGGTTATTCCCTTCGCGATGTAGAAAGGGTCCTGGCAAGCCGACACAAGTAATATTGAGGTGGCGTTTGGACAAGCAGATACAATTTAGTCTCCGTTGCGTCGTTTACGATCTAACACCATTGTACCGACTACAATGAGCACAAGGAAGCTTCTCCACCCCCTTTTCCTTTTCTGCTTATTCTTACTCTTATTGAACGATTGGTATCTCAAGCCAATTTTTCACAACGAAATAACTGGCAAGCTGTCTGATTTTGCGGGACTGTTCGTGCTCCCATACTTAGCCAGTGCCATGGCTCCGCGATATGTCAATATCATACATGTCTCGACAGGTCTTTTGTTTGTCTTCTGGAAGTGCCCGCTATCGCAACCGGTCATCGAGTATTTTAACGCTTTGGGAATCCCCTTTTATCGCACGATCGATCTTTCAGATTGTGTAGCGTTGATTATGATATGTGTCTCCCGTTGGGTATTCGATCGTTCGCCACTATATGAATTTCAACCTGTAGGCCGGCGAGTGGTTCTCATTATATCATTCTTCGCGGTGATTGCGACGCAGATGCCTCCTCGGCCGCAACGAACATACAAGGTAATTAACAAGACCTACACATTTGATATATCCAAACTGAGATTGGTGTCCTGTTTAAATGCGATTCAACTGAAGGAAATTAGTATGTTGAGTAGAGTTAGTGGTGGAGACGTCATCTTCAGGAGCGAGTCGCAAACATTTCATTACAAGACTCCGACTCCAAACATGGATACTCTGGCCATGATTATCGACTACACAAAAGTAGCAGACACAGATACAATCCGGTACAAAAGCTCGTTTGCTAATATTGTCATTACCGGAAATGACAGCACCTCTGCCCTAAAATTGATCAGCATTTACGCCGGTCCCTCCGACGAGCAACGATGGTATCGGGAAGAGCACGTGGTGAAGTCCTTTGAAAAGAGAGTGGTCAAAAGGATCAAAGGGTGCGCGAAAAACGATTTATGATCGATAAATCATGCAACGTTACCGATATTCATATACCGTCGCATCCTCTTTTCTTCCTGGATAGATCTTCAGATAAGACAAACGATAGGTGATTGTCTTGCCTTTTTTCATAAGGGAGTATTCAGCTTCAAGCAATCCTTCAGACTCCAACATTGAAAACGTATAGCGTTCGCCGTCTGGCTCGATATGAGTATACACATACCCAGCTCCACTCGCCATCATATCAAGCTCACCGATGATGGGGAATGTATTGGGCTTCTCGTAGCTAAGAGATACTTCGATGAAGTCGCGGTTTGAATTCGGTCTATCCTTGATAATGGCTACTTTCGCGTAGTTGTCCTTCCTGGCAACAACGCGAATTCGTTCAGCACCCGATAGAAGTGCTTTGTTCCTCCTGGTGACCACGCATGAGACAGAATATATTCCCTCGATTGGATACCCAAAAGCCTTATCGAAATAACGCTTCATGATATCCTCGAAATCGACTTCCTCGTAGGTAATCTTATTCTTTTTCGATCGAATACCGATTTGAGCGCAGCTGTCCTGTCCAGCCAACACAACCACAACGAGCACCAAGACAATCCGCATCATATCATTCCAGGTTAAAAGTATATGTCTTCGTACATTCCCGCTTTATTGGTCCTGCACGACAACTTTCCTTTGAGGGCATCGGGTTTAAAGAGCGATTTGCCCAAAAGCATCCTGACACACTCCTGGATGCCTTCCGTAATCGATGGGTGCGGGTGCACACACTCGGCCAACTCTTCTATTCCTTTGTCCATCGAGATCAGAAGCGCCACCGCCTGCATGGCACTGGAGGCATGGTGACCAATGATCTTCAACCCTAGTATCTTCATTTGGGGGTCATTGGTAACCAGTAGTTTGATAAATCCCTGCGTATTTCTTTGCGCAATAGCCCGGGGAATGCAACTATAATCCAGCGTCACAACCCGGTAGTCAATGCCCTTTTCCCGGGCGCTAACCTCATTTAACCCCACGCCAGCCACCTCCGGATTGAGAAACATGATTGTACTGATGTTTTCGTACACCAGTTTTCGTGCCGGATTTCCAAAAATCTTCTCAACAGCATACCTTCCCTCCAACTCTCCCACGTTAACAAGAGAAATGTCGGCCGTAATGTCCCCCACCGCGTAGATGTTCTCAATATTTGTTTGGGTTTCGTTGTCTTTGATACCCCTTTTTGTAAAATCAATTCCCATGCTTTCATCCCAAAGCGCTTCGAAATTGGGTGTTCTACCAACCGCTACCAAAGCTTTCTCAACATTAAACCTGGCGCGCTTCCCATCGTTGTATTCGAGTTCGTATTCCACCCCACCATTCTTGATCTCCATGCTCACGAGATGGGAATTTCGGTGAATGAGAATGCCATTATTCTCCATGTTCCGCTCTATCACCTTCACTACATCCTCGTCCTCGAATGGAAGAATCCGGTCTCCCTTGTCGATCAGGTTCACTCGTGTTTTTCCGAAGGCGGAGAAAATCGTTGCAAATTCACAACCGATCACACCAGCCCCGACGATCACCATACTCTCCGGGAACTCCGACATATTTTCGATGCCATCGCTGGTCATCACTATTTTTTCATCGATGGGCAACTCCGGGAGATAACGTGGACGGCTACCGGTAGCGAGAATAATGTAATCAGCCCACACTACCTCAACACCACTCTCCGATGTAATTCGAACCTCATTCGGACTCAACAAGAACGCGACTCCTTTCTTGTATGTAAGAAGGCTGCCATACCTTGAAGTCTGAATCTGCCGAAGGTGATCTTCAAGCATGACCTTCCGTTCCAGGACCGCATTTCTTACTTCCTGCTGAATCTCCCGATAGTTGACATCGGGAACACTGATATTGAATCTTCTAAGATTCTTGCGGAATGACGCCACATCTCTTGACAGTTCCCACCATGTCTTTGATGACAGCGCACCGTTAGTAACGCCGGCACCGCCAACAGTGTCCTTCTCAATCAACAGCACTTTCTTTTTGAAATCAAGCGCCCGCATCGCTGCGGCATAGCCGGACGGTCCTGCGCCAATCACGACCAGATCATATTTCTCCATAAATCGCTAAAACAGGGGTTTGTAGACCAATCTCCAAACAACTTCTGAAGCTGTCCTGACTATTTTTACCACGTCGAGTACGAGGAAGATTGGATAGACACAACGTAGTAGAATGGCCAAAGACGCAAGGAAACTTCCTAAAGATATTTCGAGACGGGTTCTAAATTACTAGTTACGACTTTTTCAGCCCTTATTCAACAACGAACGTGCATTATTTGTCGTGATAGGCAAGGGTGGATTATTAGCTTTGTAAATGAATTTCGATTCATATCGCACAGTAATTAAAAGAAAGGTTGATGGAATGGATTCTTACACTTGACCGCGAGTTGTTTCTCGAACTCAACGGTGGATTCAGAAGCCCACTACTGGATCAGATCATGGCCTTCCTGAGCACAACCTACGCCTGGATTCCACTCCATCTTTTTCTCCTTTACCTTCTCGGTGTAAACTTCAGACGACAGACTTGGGTATGGCTGGCGGCGATCGGGCTTACGATACTCCTTGCTGATCAGATTTCGAGCTCCGTGATGAAACCTCTTTTCGAAAGGCTGCGACCGTCGCACGACCCCGACCTGACCGACAAGGTCTTCCTCGTGAATGGTTACCGCGGAGGTCGTTACGGATTTGCATCCAGTCACGCAGCCAATACGTTCGGCGTTGCAACTCTACTTTGGTTTGTGCTGAAAAAATACAGACCCTGGATTGGACTGCTGTTCATATGGGCACTACTGGTGGGCTACACGCGTATCTACCTTGGTGTACACTATCCCGGAGATATCCTCGGAGGATTTGTAATCGGGTTCCTTTGCGCGTTAGTTACCTTCAAGTTCTTCCTGGTAATCATCGACCGTTTGAACCTTGGCGAGAAATTAACGTCTGAATGACATTAACCGCTGGACGTACTTTCCGATGATGTCAAACTCCAGGTTCACCTTATCTCCCCGCCTCAGTCGCGAAAAGTTTGTGTGTTCAAATGTGTAAGGGATGATTGCCACGCGAAAAGCACCTTCCCGTGAGTTGAAACAAGTGAGACTCACTCCATCCACCGCTATCGATCCTTTCTCAACCGTGATATTATTAAGGGACGGTTCATATTCAACGTCGAACAGCCAGCTCCCATTCGCGTCGCTGATCGAAGTTATCACTCCAGTCTGATCGACATGCCCCTGCACGATGTGACCATCAAACCTCCCATTATTCAACATGCATCGTTCGAGGTTGACAATCGACCCTTCTTTCAGATTTCCAAGTGACGATTTAGAAAGCGTTTCCTCAATCGCTGTTACCCAGTGACCTGATTCTTCAACTGCGGTAACCGTCAGACACACGCCGTTATGAGAAACACTCTGATCGACGCGAAGTTCGGGCGATATGCTGCTTCTGATCAGAAAATGTCTATTGGTTCCACTTTCTGTAATCTTGGCAACTTCGCCCACAGTCTCTATAATTCCAGTAAACATGGCCCAAAATACCCCCAATTGATCAGATTTTTAAATAATTTTGGTTTATATTATAAACTTGTTTATACTTGTATAGGTCAACACATAAGAACAACACTGTGAAATCTGAATCCGAAACTCTCACGGCCAAGGAAAGCCTTGACCTGATCGCTACTATGATCGAGACAGCCAAGGGCAATGTCCAACGAAACAACTTCTACTACATCTTATGGGGTTGGGTCACAGTCATCGCCAACCTCGGCATGTACGCATTACAACAAGCAGGATACCAACACTTCTACGCTATTTGGCTTATCACAATCCCTGCCTGGATTATCACTTTCTTCAGGATGAGAGCAGACAGCCGGGAGGAACGTGTGGTTACGCATTTTGATCGCATCATCGGCGCGTTGTGGATTAGCTATGGTGTAACAATCTTTTTGCTCGTGGCGTTCGGGTACAAAATGAACTTCCAAATCAATCCTGCAGTGTTGATCGTCAGCGCCGTTCCTACAATGGTGTCAGGCATCACGCTAAATTTTAGACCGCTGATTGCAGGAAGCGTTTCACTATGGCTCCTCGGAGCAACATGTTACCTTGTAGATTTCGATGTCCAGCCACTGATAGGAGCTGCGGCGATTACCTCGGGATTCTTGATTCCAGGTTACATGTTAAAGCGACACAAGGACTGATATGTTCAATGACCTCGATCCCCTTCTTCATTCCCAACTACGTCTCGCTGTTATGTCACTACTCATGAGTCTTGAATCCGCGGAATTCACCTTCATTAAGGAGAAGACAAACAGTACTGCGGGGAATCTCAGTGTGCAACTCGACAAGCTGTCGCAGGCAGGATATATCACGATTGAGAAAGCTTTCAAGGGCAAGAAGCCCGTGACCACGTGCAGGATAACGAAACAGGGGATAAAAGCATTCGAGCGCTATGTTGCTGCCTTAAAGCAATACATAGACACCAACTCCCACGGCAAGTCGAGCTCCTGAATTCACGATCAAAGCAACCCAAAACCCAAAGCATATGAAAAACGTAATCCTCATTCTGATGGTGTTCGCCGGGATGGCAACCGGGCAGTTACTTGCTCAGGGCAACCAGCAAGCCTTGCACAAAGAAAAGATGACTCCTTTAGCCAGTTGGGCAGGAACATGGAAAGGTGAAGCAACCATGCAAATGGGTCCAGGTCAAATGAGTAAGGCGATCATGGAAGAGCGCATTGAATCCAAACTCGACGGAACGATTATCGTTGTAGAGGGAGTTGGCAAGGTTCCCGGCTCATCAGCCAGTGAGGAAAGAATCGTTCACCACGCATTCGCCGTGTTGTCGTATGACAGCAACAGTGGCGAGTACAAATTTCGGTCGCATCTCTCAGACGGACGTTCCTCAGATGCCTGGTTTAAGATCGTCGGCGCAAACAGTTATCAATGGGGATTCGACACACCGCGCGGAAAAATACGCTACAACATCATGATCGATACCTCGAAGAAAACATGGAATGAAACTGGTGAATTTTCTCAGGATGGCAATACCTGGATGAAATTCCTCGACATGAACCTCACAAAGGTAGATTGATTTGCTGCATCGTTTTATCTTTGGTCATGGAGTTTGGAAAGATTACCTCGGAAGAGCTGGCATCCATTGACTTTTCATTGCCGCAAGACAATCCGGAAACACAACGAGTACTCTCGGCACAAAAAAACAATACTGGGTTTCAAGTCTATACCGGTTGTGCTAAGTGGGGACGGAAGGACTGGATCGGAACTATCTACCCCCCGGGAACAAAGGAGTCTGACTTCCTTCGTCTCTACGCGCAAAACTTCAACAGTATTGAACTGAATGCGACCTTCTACAAGATCCCTTCCTACAAACAGGCACAAGAATGGAAACGTCAGGTAGGAAGGGATTTTCTTTTCAGTCCAAAGATTTCCAATAGCATTTCCCACATCCGCCGGTTAAAGAATGTTCAGGAACAAATCGAATGGTTCCTCAAGGGGATCTCAGGGTTCGAAGAAAATCTTGGCCCAGTATTTTTGATGGCTCACCCTGGCATGAGTCCGAAGTCTATGGACACCATGGAAGAGTTCCTGCAAAAGATCCCGAAAGAAATCAAAGTGTTCGCCGAACTTCGCCACGAAGGGTGGTACACCCCAGAAAGTTTGACCAATGTCTGCAACATGCTGGAGCGAAACGGAGTGGGGCTTGTCATTACTGACGTAGCGGGACGGCGCGACTGTCTTCACATGAGACTTACCACAGGAGAAGCATTTGTGCGATTTGTGGGCAATGACCTCCATCCCACCGACTACACGCGTATTGATGAGTGGGTACAACGCATCAAGTCATGGATGAATGCAGGGTTGCAACGAGTGTACTTCTTCCTTCACGAGAACACGGAAGTCAACTCACCGATCATTGCGAAGTACACTATTGAGCAGTTCAACAGACACTGCGGCACAAATCTCAAGGTACCGGAGTTTCAATAGTATTAAGGCTGGAAACCAAAAATGCTGTTGATAACATGCTGGCCAACCTTTTTCCCCTGCGCTACGCCAACCTCACACGCGTCCCGGTAGTGGATTCCTCCATAGAGGCGTGAGATAGCGGCCTCGTTGGCAGCTTCGTAGAAGGATTTGAATTCGCGTTCTGGCAGACCGAAGTAGACTTCCGATGTATCGATGAAACCAAAGTTATCACCCAGCAAATGAGTCAGCACAACAGA
>Ga0065721_10053035_pt1 | contig 10662 bp, 11 predicted proteins | sample Mesricmetagenome_FD_59108 | JGI IMG/M metagenome (GOLD analysis project Ga0065721, IMG submission 59108) | Mesophilic microbial community from rice straw/compost enrichment Sample: eDNA_1 v2 (version 2) | ecosystem: Engineered > Solid waste > Grass > Composting > Bioreactor | place: USA: Davis...
CCGGCACCCGAGGCCATCATCTGGCCTGCGCCAGCAAGCGGAGCAGCACCGTCATCTGCCCAGGCAATAGCCCCAAGGCCGATCATGAACTAAGATTGAAACCGGACCACCCTATGGGGTCAGGCCAACCGGAACGGCCAACTTGGACAGCGGCTTTTTCATCGTCATTTCTGCCGGATGCGATCACCCCGGCCTGCGCCGGTGACCGTCTTGATGATGTAAGTGAAGTACGCGAACAGTCCCAAGTTCTGCAACATCCGCGCATCCGTTTCTGCAAGCAGCTTCGGGGTGGACATATCTATTCCGTTGATCTGAGCCAGGCCGGTGATGCCAGGGCGAGCGGCAAAAACACCACGCGCAGCGCGCTCTTCAATCAATTCCGTCTGGTTGAACAAGCAGGGCCGTGGCCCCACCAAGCTCATCTCGCCCTTGAGCACGTTCCACAGTTGCGGCAACTCGTCGAGCTTGGTACGGCGCAAAAATGCACCCAAGGGCGTCACCGCTGCCGGGTTGGCTAGGTGGGTGGCGACCGATTGGGTATCGGGCCGCATGGTGCGGAACTTCACCAAAGTGAATGGCTTTTGGTGCCGCCCCACGCGTGTCTGCCTGAACAGGGGTGCGCCAGTGTCAAACAGACCGATCAGAAACAGAACCGCCATCAAGGGCAAGGAAACCAAAAGCCCAAGGCCTGCGAGCGCCATATCCAGAACGCGAAGCATCACGCGACTTCCTTGGTTTTGCGGTACCACTGCGCCGTGGCTTCGAGCCCCGCCTGCATAGAGTACGGAGGCGTCCAATCCAGTTCTTCCCGCAGCGGTGAGATGTCCACGCACAGAGAGCCCAGCAGCCGATCAACAGCGGCCTGTTTACCAAGCACCCGCCCAGCCCACTGCATCCACGAGGCAGGAACCGGCAACAGGAACGGCCGACGCCCCAACGAAGCTGCAATCCGGCGAACCAACTCGGGGGTAGATACATCATCCCCATCACTGACCAGAAAGGCTTTACCGGCAGCTTTTGGGTGAGTGACACACCGGTGAATGGCATCAACCAAGTTGCCCAGATAGATCAAGCTGCGCTGGTTATGAATGGCGCCAAGCGGCAAAGGCCGCCGTTTATCAATGGCCTGCATCAGGCGCAGGAAATTGCCTTTGACGCCAGGGCCGTAAACAAGGGGAGGCCTGAGCATCACAACCTCCATACCCGTTTCTGCGGCAACTTGCCACAACGCTTGCTCAGCATCCCACTTCGAAATGGCGTACGCATCGGCTGGCACCGCCAAATCCGTATCTTGGTAGGGCTCGCTCTTGCCTTCACCCAGCACCTTGACCGTGCTGACAAAAATGAAGCGCTTGACCCCATGTTGGGCGCACTGCCGTGCCAGATTGGCCGTGCCCAATGTGTTGGCTTGGGTGTACCGGTCAGCTTGGTCCTCAGCGGCGGTGTCCGTCAAAGGCACTTGAGCGGCCAGGTGAACGACAACATCGGTGTCTTGGCCCAGGGCTTCGCTCCAATCGGTATTTTTATTCAAATCGCCAACCGGAACTTCCCAAGGCGTAGTTGATGTGCGAACAGCTCGGACGACTTGATGCTCAGTTTGATCAAGTACAGAGCACAAGGCTCTGCCAACCAGACCATTTGCACCGGTGACAAATATTCTCACCGTCGACCCATCCCATCGCTATTCGGCCACCACTCGGCTTTCAATGTGCCGGTAAAACTGCCGCCGGGTTGCAAGCGACACGGCCTGCTCACCCGCACCGGCTCAATGCATACAAAACGCTGCCAATCGGCAGCAGGCATATCGGTCAGTCTTTGGGCCTCATGAGCGCCCGGGTTCCATACCATCCATTGGTCAAACCCGGTCATGCTGAGCTTGACGGTGTGGCTGGGCAACTCCAAACACACAGGGCCTGGCGTGTCGTACAGCGACTCGTATGCCTGCCCAGAGCACTGAACAGCCTCCCGGGCTTCGAAGGTTCTTGAGGCGTTGTAGCGGTCGCTCACACTCACGCCCTGCAAACCAGTCAACCGGCATTCCAGCAGGTTACCCACTACCCAATAGGGGTGCAAACCACCCGTCCATTCAAATGCCGATGTGCCTGTGTTGTGCACATGGAGTTGCATCTCTAGGCCACTGGCTGTGGCCTGGGCACGCAAGCGCAGATGCGCCTGATGTGGCCAGGTTGGCTGGCCAGCACCACCACACGTCCATTCTCACTCCAACACATGCGAGTCTGCCCCTGAGGCATTGTGGGTCAGCACCCATTCCACATCTCGGGCCCAGCCATGTTTTTTGAGTGGCCCACGCTCGGCAAACTGCGGGAACAGCACGGGCACGCCCCCTCTGGCGGCCCGCTGGGCTTTTGTGTAGTACCAGGGCGAAAGATACAGCAGCTCCACCCCACCCGTGCGAGCCTGCAGCAGTTGCGCGCCCAAGGCTTGCCACGTCAATTGGCATGCAGTCATTGCACCTGACTCAATGCCCGTTGGCATAGGTCTTTTGCTTTGTCCAGGGTTGCCGACTCGGCATAGCAACGCAGCTCTGGCGCATTACCCGAGGCACGCAAATGCACGATATCGCCATCGGCAAAGGTCATGCGCACCCCATCGGTGGTATCGACAACTTTTGGTGGGTTGTGCTTACCAGCTATGTGCGACTGTAAGCCCTCCTCTACCGCCACCTGCGCCAACAGTTCACGCGAACGCTCGGTGGCAAATGCCTGCAAACGGTCGCTATGGGTAAAGCGTTGTGGCAATGCTGCCACCAGCGAAGACACTCGTGTTTGCTGCGTTACCGCCTCTGCCAGCAGCGAAACCATGGGCAACAACGCATCGCGGGTGGGCAGCGCAGCCAACCCGTGCACAGCAGAACCCAACAAAAAGCCGCCATTGGCCTCAAAACCTGCCACTGGCCCTTTGCCCTGGGCAGTCAGTTCGTTCATGGCCGCAATCACGTAGGGCGATCCTATCCGCGTGCGCACCACCTGCGTAAAGGCGCCGCATTGCTCAATGGCGGAATTACAGCTCACTGGTACAGCCAAATGGGTAATGCCCAAACGGCGCGCGCACAGCAAGCCCAGCAGGTCACCGCGCACAAACTCACCGTTTTCGTCAAACACCAAGGGCCGGTCACCATCCCCATCGGTGGACACCACAGCATCCAGCTGATGTGCTTTGCACCAGTTACGGGCTTGAGCCAGATCATCCTCGACAACGGCCTCGGTATCCACTGGTACAAAATCGTCGCTTCTGCCCAAAGAAACAACTTCGGCACCCAGTTGAACCAGGACGGACTTGGTCACATCCCGACCCACGGCGCTGTGCTCGTACAGCCCAACCCGCAGACCGGCCAGACATTGCGCCCCGAAGTGATCGACGTAGCGGCGGACATAGGCTTCCGTGGCCGTGACGTCCACGGGGGGCAGCAGCGGCACTGCGGGCAATTTTCCAAACGCATCAGATGGAATCGAACAAGACACGATCGCTTGTTCATCCGCCTTGAGAATCTCGCCCGCTGGGCTGTAAAACTTGATGCCGTTGCGGTCGAAAGGGATATGACTGCCCGTCACCATGATGCCGGGCATGCCACCAGTCAGGCACCGCAGTGCCAAGGCCGGCGTAGGCAATGCCCCCAAAAACTCTGCGCGGTACCCCAGTGCCCGCAACGCGCCACACACCGTGGCAGCGATGGCGGGGCTGCTCGGCCGCAAATCCATGCCCACGGTAACCGCAGCCCCATCGCGAACAGCGTGAACCACACGCATCTGCTGCATGAATGCGTACACATAGGCAAAAACAGCTTCTGAGTTCAAGTCCGCCACCAGGGCGCGCACACCGCTGGTACCAAAGGTCACTCTGGGGAAACGCTCACCTATAAGGAACGACTCGTTCATGGTCGATTTTTCAGTACGTCCTGGTAGAGCTGTGTGTATGCCTTGCCCAGTGCGGGGCCAGAAAACAACTCTTCGTACCGGCGCCTGGCGGCACGGCCAAATTTTTCTACAAGTACCCCGTCGTCCAATAGGGCATTCATGGCGTGAGCAAGGGCCCCTGGTGACTCTGGCGGCACCACGAAACCCGTTTCACCTTCCAGGTTCACAAACGACGTGCCGGTGCCAATCTCGCAGCTCACCATGGGCTTGCCATACATCGAGGCCTCGACCAGCACCATGCCATAGGCTTCCGAACGCAGATGAGAAGGCAGCACGAAGGCACGACAGCGCTTCAGCAGAGCCACCTTTTCGGCGTCCGATATCTGGCCAGCGAAAACCACGTTCTGCAGCCCGAAATTGCACACCTGTGCCTGCAAAGCCGCATGCTCCGGCCCCGTGCCAGCAATCACGACTTTCGCGTTCACGCTAGCAGCCGCCTGCACCAAGGTATGGAGCCCCTTGTAATACCGTAAAACGCCAATGAATAGGAAAAACGGTTCGCCTTGGTCCAACCCAAGACGTTGAAGCACACCATCATCGTCACGCTGAGGATAAGAGCCCTCATCAATGCCAAGTGGTATTACCCGCACACGGTCACGATGCGCTACATCTGCAAGCACCGGGCTCGTTTGGGCATAAGGAGGGGACGTGGCAACGATCGCACGCATGCCACTCAGCATGCCTTGCATCAGTGGTGCATAAACGCGCCCCAGCCAGCGCTGCCGAACAATATCCGAGTGATAAGTCATAACCGTTGGCGCCTTGGGGCGCACCACCAAGTGCAGCAGATCCGCGAACGGCCAGGGGAAATGGTAGTGAATCACATCCGCCCACTCGGCCGATTCAGCAAATCGTCGAAATGCGGCACCGCTCCCCAAGTCGCATGAAGCCGGGGATGCCCATGAGCGACAACGGATTACACGCGCCTCTTGGCGATCAATCTCAGTGGGATAGGGATCGGGCGAAAGGGTGAAAACACACGATTCAACACCAAAACCAGCACTTGATAGCGCAATTTGGCGCATCGCCTCCTGCAAGCCACCAGGCGGATCCGGATAGTATGTCCGGTAGACGTGTAAAGTCTTAATGTTAACCAACGTCTCAAGAGAATCTTTTGAGGAGAACATCGCAATGCTCTACTCGAGACAAGCCCTCAAACTCTTCGGGAACCAAGTTTGAATCATGCGTGATTCGATATGCCTTGAAGCCGTACCCTTGAAGAAGATCCCAGAAATCACGCGTAGACATTCCTGGTCTATTTAAAAATGCAGGCGCCCACTCCATCATAATTTTTATATTTGGGTTCTCCCTCAACAAACGAGAGGCACCTTTGAAAATATCTGGCTCTGCACCTTCTGCATCGACCTTTATGAAGTCAATTTTAGATCCGACTGGAAAATGGTCATCTAGTGAAGTTGCCTGTACTTTGATTTTTTTCAGACTATCCTGATAAACCTCAACAAGCTTTTCATCCAAAAATAAAGATGATGAACCCTGATGCTTCTCACATACATTAAACTCAAGTTCCGTGGTTCCCGAAAATACAGCCTTATTTACCACCTTGGTTCTAGGCAGAAAACCATTGATTTCTATATTTTGAAAAAGTATTTCACAAACATCAGGATTCGCTTCAAAACAGTGCAGGCGCCCACGCTCCCCAACAGAAGCAGCAGCCAAAAGTGAGTAATACCCTATATTCGCCCCGATATCACACACGTTCATGCCGGGCTGAACTTCCCTAATAAAAACTTTAGTAATCCAATTCTCCCAAAATCCATCTAGTAGAATGTGGGGCGCAAGACTAAGGTCCGTGGTTTTAACATACATCTTATGGCCGTAAATCGTCCTAGTAAGCGCACGCGAATCCCCCATGTAAGTACAGACACGCTGAGAGTTTGATATTGACTGCGCAACCGCATGACCAATAAAAAATTTAAGCCTCTGCTTAAGACTTGATAACATCGTTTAGATCCTTCTCGAAATTTGACAAAGAAAAATTCCCTCGTACGTGATTCATCGCGGCCTCGATATGAGTTCCACTTTGGCGCATCGCTTGCTCGATCCCATCGGAAATTGATTTCGGATCATGGTAATCCACAAATTGCGCATGACCGGCGAACAACTCCCTAAAGACTGGAATATCGGACAGTACACAAGGCACCCCTTTCCACATAGCCTCTAGGGCGGGCAAGCCAAAACCCTCAATTATCGAAGGGAATACAAAGGCGGATGCATTGTTAAGAACTAACTCAAGCTCCCGATCTGGTAGATATCCCAAATGCTGAACTCTTCCTTTTAGATCGGCCATCAATGCGCGCTCGCGATCACTTGACCATGCAAACTGCCCAACGACAACAAGCATTGGTAAACTCTTATTCTGCTGAACTGCCTTAAGCAAATTAAATAGGTTTTTCTTCGGTTCGATCGCCCCAACGAATAGAATGTAGGGCTGATTGGCCAGCCCAAGAGCTTCAAGCAATCCCTGATCGCACTCGCCATCATCTACCTCAGGTATTAAGGAATAACGACATGGTTGATAGACCACATGTAACTTCCTCTCGTCCACATGGAAGCGATTTACCAACTCTTTTTTTGTGGTCTCCGAGACGCAGATCACCTTGTCCGCAGTCTTAAGAGTGTACTCCAAGGTCTCTCCAACCACCTTTGCGATAGTGGACCATCTATCCATCAACCACGGGTGTGATAAAGGAATGACATCATGAACAGTCAATATATTCATTCGCCCCGGCAACCGAATCGGAATTGGGGAACTTAAAAACAGAACATCGTCATCACTGCAGCCCGATACATTACTAATACCCAACCCCAAACCAGCTCGAATGAACGATCGAAGGAATAGACCAGGGGCGACTCGGAGTCGATCGACATAAGACCATTCTTTACACTGATATCGACTCAACAATTGCCCACCTTCGCTTGTTTGAAGGTCTATATCCCCTTTAAAACTCCTACCAAACAGGCTCAGGTGCTGGATCAATCGATCACGGATTTTTTTTCGGCCATTTGCTTTAGAGGCATATTGCATAGTTGAAGCCAAATATGCGTCCAACGGAGAAACGCGACTGACCTTAAGCATGCTTTGCTGGGACAGAATATCAATCGCATACCCGCTTCCATGCAAAGCAGCCAGCACTGATCTGGTGTAGGTTTTTATCCCTGTGCCGCGTTGAAGCTCAAAATTCAATCCATCAATGAGTATTTTCATTTCGAACCCAGTGCATCAAGGCCAACTTCTCGTAAGGTGCCATGATCGAGAAAAAAGATGCGTTTGCAGTATTCTCGCAAAAGATCATGCGAATGAGATGCAAAGACAAATATTTTTGATGAACTTATCAATGATTTCATTCGAGCATGGGCTTTTTCTTGAAATCCTGCGTCACCTGTCCCAAACATTTCATCAATAAGAAGAATCTCTGGCTCTACTGACGTAGCCATGGCAAACATGAGCCTCATCGTCATTCCGGACGAGTAGGTCCGCACAGGAAGCTGCAGAAAATCTCCTAGCTCAGTGAACTCTTCGATGTCAGGAATGCGCCCCCTAGCCTGAGTTGGTGTCATGCCCATCATGAGGCCCATTCTGACAATATTGTCATACCCGCTGAGTTCGAGGTCCATGCCTGCCCCGATTTCGAAGACAGTCGCAAGACTGCCTTCACGTATCACCTTCCCTGATACCGGGGTGTAAACCCCTGCCATAGCGCGAAGCAAGGTCGTCTTACCAGATCCGTTATGCCCAATAAGCCCGATTGAGTCACCGTCCACAAGCTCGAAGTTGACGTCTCTGAGGGCTGTTACAAGATTAATGTGACCCGCCTCAGACTCGATTTTTCCTCCTGTACCCAATCTCAGTATTTGATTACGAAGAGACATCCCCCTGCTGTTATATATTGGGTACTGAATGGTTACATTTTCGAATGCAAGCTTAGCCATTATTAAACCCAATATGCAATTCTGTTACGTCGAGTGTTAAACAAGGCAATAGTTATACACCAGCCAGAAATCAGCATCCCGCAGACGGTCGCATATACATACCACGGAGGTGCCACTCCAAGTAACGGGTCTCGTACAACCTCAATTAAATGCGAAAGCGGGTTCAGCCAAATCAAATCCGAACTGAATGGCAAATAGTTGGGCCGGTAAAGAACTGGGCTAACAAAAAAGAGTAGCGGAACCAAGGTCGCCAGCAGATATTCAATATCCCGAAACCTTGCACCCAGCAATCCAATGAGCAATGCAATCCATGCCAAGTTCAGAAACAATAAAACAATGCCAGGAACGACTAGCAATGTACTCCACGTCACTGGAACCGAAAGAACTATTACGACAGCAATATACACAACGAGATTGTGGGAAAAATTAACTAGATGCCGGAAAACCAATTGGAGTGGGTGTAAAAAATATGGCAACTGCAGGTTGCGGATCACGCTTCCTTGCTTGACAAAAATGGAGGCGCTTTCTGTGATACAGCCAGCCAATACCTGCCAAATAATCAATCCGGCGGTGAGCGATGGTATGAAGGTCGCTCGGTCAATCTTCAGTAACTCACTCCAAAGCCATCCAAGTCCAACAACGCCAATCGCAGTCCCTAATGTCAGCCAAAGAGGACCCAAGACACTTCGGCGATAGCGAGCCCTCGTATCGCTCCATGCGAGGTATAGAGCGACACGACCACGCTTTAGACTTTGTATTACATCAGCCATCCCTGGGCCGGAAACGAAATCAATTACGGCCATATTTATCCTCAAAGCGCACTATATCGTCTTCCCCCAAATACTCGCCACTTTGGACTTCGATCATTACCAAGTCGAGTACGCCGGGGTTTTCCAACCGGTGCTTATGGCCCGCAGGGATGTAGGTAGATTCGTTGGTACCGACCATGACTTCACGCTCGCCATTGACGACTCTTGCCATACCGCTGACGACGATCCAGTGCTCGCTACGGTGGTGGTGCATTTGCAGGCTGAGGCTGGCCCCGGGCTTGACCTCAATGCGCTTGATCTTGAAGCGGGGGCCTTCTTCGAGCACGGTGTAAGTGCCCCAGGGGCGGGCCACGGTGCGGTGCAATTTATAAGCGTCGTGCCCCTTGGTTTTGAGCTGGGCGACGACCTTCTTGACGTCTTGCGCCTTGTCGGGGTGGGCCACCAGCAGGGCATCGGGCGTGTCGATGATCATGAGGTCGCTCACCCCCACGGTGGCCACCAACCGGTCTTCGCTCTGCACGAAGGTGTTGCGGCTGTCGACGAAAATGGCTTCGCCCACGGCGCGGTTTTGTGCTGCGTCTGGTTTGACCAATTCTTTGACGGCGTTCCACGAGCCAATGTCGCTCCAGCCAAAGTCGGACGGCACCACCGCCACATGGGCAGATCGCTCCATGACGGCGTAGTCGATAGAAATGTCGGGCACCTGAGCGAACGCCTGGGCCGGAATCTCAAGCATGTGGCCAGTGGTGTTGGGCTGGGCCTTGAGGGCTTGCCAGCAGGCGTGCACCGTGGTGGCCACATCGGGCGCGTGGTGGGCCACTTCTTCGAGCAGGCGGCCTGCTTGGAAGCAAAACATGCCCGAATTCCAGTAGAAGTTGCCGCTGGACAGGTAGGCCTGCGCTTTTTCGAGCGAGGGCTTTTCGACAAACCGGACGGCCTTGCGCCCTTGGGACAGGGCTTCACCGGCCTCTATGTAACCAAACCCGGTTTCTGGCCCGGTGGGGACAATGCCGAAGGTGACCAGGTGGCCTTGCTGGGCCAGGGCGGCCGCGTCCGCCACAGCGGCGGTGAAGCGGGCTGGGTCTTGTATGAGGTGGTCAGCCGCAAGGACCAGCATCAAGGCATCTGGGCCAAATTGCTCGACCACTTGGTGGGCCGCCAGGGCCACCGCAGGCGCGGTGTTGCGGCCCTCGGGTTCCAGCAAGAAAGCGCCAGGAAGCGGCTCACCAGGCTTGAGTGCCGCAAGCTCGTCCTTGCTCATGAAATAGTAGTCGCGGTTGGTGACGGTGAGCAATTCACCTTTGCCGCCCCCCAAGGATTCCATCACCGCCAATGCGCGGCGATAGGTTTTGAGCAGCAGGCTCTCACCATCGGCGAGTTTCATGAAGGGCTTGGGGTGGCCCTCGCGCGAGACAGGCCAGAGGCGAGTGCCAGCACCACCGGAGAGTATGACTGGGATGATCATTGGTTTGGTCTAGGGGCTGTAGTAGATAAGCACTAAATATCAGCCCACTCCTTTAGTGTTTTCAGTTGTTGTTTCGGTGTTCCGTAATTGAATCTGAACTCGCATTCCTTGAGGAATAGCGGGAACGATTCTTTCGGAATCCCATTGTATTTTCTTAGCACACGCTTGGCCTGATTCCAGAAGTTCTCAATGCCATTGATGTGGTTCTTGCCCCTGGCAAACAATGCCGAGTGATTGATCCTTTCATGATAGAAATTACTCACATCCAGCGCATTGTAGCTGCCATAACAATCCGTATACACAATGCTGTCTGGCGCTATCTTTCGGGCGATCAGCGGCATCAGTGTTTCCGTTTTGGTGTCATGCACGACCTTCGTGTACACCTTGTCGCCACGTTTCAATATACCAAAGACTGGCCTGACCCCATAGGGTGGTCCGGTTTCAATCTTAGTTCATGATCGGCCTTGGGGCTATTGCCTGGGCAGATGACGGTGCTGCTCCGCTTGCTGGCGCAGGCCAGATGATGGCCTCGGGTGCCGGT
>Ga0065721_10006059_pt1 | contig 10658 bp, 9 predicted proteins | sample Mesricmetagenome_FD_59108 | JGI IMG/M metagenome (GOLD analysis project Ga0065721, IMG submission 59108) | Mesophilic microbial community from rice straw/compost enrichment Sample: eDNA_1 v2 (version 2) | ecosystem: Engineered > Solid waste > Grass > Composting > Bioreactor | place: USA: Davis...
GCCAAGAAATACACCAACCGCGGCCTGCAGTTCCTCGACCTGATCCAGGAAGGCAATATCGGCCTGATGAAGGCGGTGGACAAGTTCGAGTACCGGCGCGGCTACAAGTTCTCCACCTACGCGACGTGGTGGATCAGGCAGGCGATCACCCGCTCCATCGCCGACCAGGCNCGCACCATCCGCATCCCGGTGCACATGATCGAGACGATCAACAAGATCGTNCGCACCTCGCGCCAGATGCTGCACGAGATCGGCCGCGAGCCGACNCCGGAGGANCTNGCCGAGAAGCTGGCGATGCCGCTGGAGAAGGTCCGCAAGGTCCTGAAGATCGCCAAGGAGCCGATCAGCCTCGAAACGCCGATCGGCGACGAGGAGGATTCTCACCTCGGCGACTTCATCGAGGACAAGAACGCGATCCTGCCGATCGACGCGGCGATCCAGTCGAACCTGCGCGAGACGACGACCCGCGTCCTCGCCTCGCTGACCCCGCGCGAGGAGCGCGTCCTGCGCATGCGCTTCGGCATCGGCATGAACACCGACCACACGCTGGAAGAGGTCGGCCAGCAGTTCTCGGTGACCCGCGAGCGCATCCGCCAGATCGAGGCCAAGGCGCTGAGGAAGCTCAAGCACCCGAGCCGCAGCCGCAAGCTGCGCAGTTTCCTCGACAGCTGATCGGAAGGGGCGCCGATCGCCCCTCGACCCGACGACACCCGGAGGCGGACCGCAGCGATGCGGTCCGCCTTTTTTCATCGAGGGCGCCTCGTTCACCTCGCCCGGCCGGCACCGGGCGCCCACGCAGGCCCGCGGCCTCATTCACCGCCGTCGCGGGACGTCACGCCTGCCCCCCCGAACCGGCCGACCTCAGGACAGCGCCCTCAAATCCCCCCGCAGTCGGTCGGCCGCGTCCTCGCCGCCGAGGATGCGGGCGCTGTCGTCCTCCGCCGCGATCCAGGCCGGATAGGCGGCGGCGAGCAGGGTCCGGCCGGCCGGCGTGATCGCGAGGCGCCGGCCGCGGCGGTCGGCAGGATCGACCGCCACCGCGACGAGGCCGCGCCGCTCCAGCGGCTTCAGGTTGGCGGTCAGGGTGGTGCGGTCCATGGCGAGCAGGTCGGCGACGTCGCGCATCAGCGGCGGCGACGGCCGGTTGAGCGACATCAGCAGCGAGAACTGGCCCTGGGTCAGGCCGTGCGGCCGCAGCGCCTCGTCGAACCGCCGCGCCACCACCCGGGCCGCACGCTGCAGGTGGAGGCACAGGCAGGTGTCGCGCACGTGCGGCGTCACCGGAAAGGGCAGTTCGAGCGAATCGCAGGGCGGGTGTTTTGACATGATCCATTTATGTTGATATCAACATAAGATACAAGATCCGCACGAAACCGGAGGCTCGGGCCAAACGCCCGGCCGAGGCAAACGGCAAGGCCGCAGCGGACACGGCGGGGAGGGAAAGCGATGGCCGGACCGAAGGTCCTGATACTCATCGGCACCAACAAGGGCGCCTTCATCCTCGAAAGCGACGCGGGCCGCGAGGACTGGTCGATCCGCGGCCCCTATTGCGACCACTGGCCGATCCACCACGTCGTCGGCGATCCGGCGACCGGCGCGATATACGCCGGCGGCGGCAACCGCTGGACCGGCGCGGCGGTGTGGAAATCGTCCGACCTCGGCGGGACGTGGGACCACTCCGGCGACGGCATCGCCTACGGCGAGGGCGAGGAGCCGGTGAAATCGGTCTGGAGCCTCGCCCCGGCCCATGGCCGGCTCTGGGCCGGCGTCGAGCCGGCCGGCCTCTTCGTCAGCGACGACGGGGGAGCGAGCTTCTCGCACGTCACCGGCCTCACCGAGCACCCGAGCCGCCCGACCTGGCAGAGCGGCGGCGGCGGCATGATCCTGCATTCGCTGCTGGCCGACCCCGCCGATCCCGAGAAGCTCTGGGTTGGCATCTCGGTCGCCGGCGTCTTCGCCAGCGAGGACGGCGGGCGAAGCTGGTCGCCGCGCAACCGTGGCACCCGCTGCGAATTCGGCCCCGGCGAGGCGAGCTATCCCGAGCACGGCCAGTGCGTCCACTCCCTCGTGCGCGGCTCCGGCCCGGACGCCCGTCTGTTCCAGCAGAACCACTGCGGCATGTACGTCAGCGACGACGGCGGGCGGGACTGGACGAGCGTCGAGGACGGCCTGCCGTCGAGCTTCGGCTTCCCGGCCGCCGCCCATCCGCACGATCCGGACACCTTCTACCTCGTGCCGCTCAACGGCGACGTCGACGGCCGCTACATGCCGGACGCCGCCGCCGCCGTCTGGCGCACCCGCGACGCGGGCCGCAGCTGGCAGGACCTGCGCACCGGCCTGCCGCAGCAGAACGCCTATCTCTGCGTGCTGCGCCAGGCCCTCGCCGTCGACACCCTCCCCGTCCCCGGCGTCTACTTCGGCACCAACTCCGGCACCCTCTTCGCCAGCCGCGACGAGGGCGAGACCTGGACCGAAATTGCCCGGCACCTGCCGATGATCCTCTCGGTCGAGACGATGGTCGTCGGAGACTGACGCCGGCGCCCCCGGCCCCCCTCAGTAGGACCAGCGCTGCGCCTTGCCGACGAGGAAGTCGCGGAAGGCGTGGACGCGGGCGGAGTTCCGAAGCTCGTCCGGGTAGACGAAATAGGTGTCGTAGGACGGCAGGTCGACCTCCGGGATCAGCTGGGTCAGGCCGGATTCCGAATCGATCAGATAGTCCGGCAGCAGTGCGATGCCGATGCCGCGCTGCACCGCGCGCTTGATGGCGACGACGTTGTTGACCCGAAGCACCGGCACCCGCGGGTTCTCGTAGGGCCGTCCGGCCGTCTCCAGCCAGTTCATGTCGCGCAGGTAGGTCGGCGCCGCGACGCCGAAGGTGACGATGCGGTGGCCGTCGAGGTCGTCGATCGTCTTCGGCGAGCCGAACCGCTTGATGTAGGCCGGCGAGGCGAACAGGTGGAAATGCACCGTGAACAGCTTGCGCTGGACGAGGTCGGGCTGCACCGGCTGGCGCAGGCGGATGGCGACATCCGCCTGGCGCATGGCGAGGTCGAGTTCGTCGTCGTCGAGGATCAGCTGCAGCTGGACCTCCGGAAAGAGATCGATGAACTCGTGGACCCGCGCCGTCAGCCAGGTCGAGCCGAGGCCGACCGTCGTCGTCACCCGGAGCGATCCGGACGGCCGCTCGCGGGAATCGGTCAGGCGCGCCTGCACTTCCTCGAGCTTCATCATCACGTCGTGGGTGGTGCGGAACAGCAGCTCGCCCTGCTCGGTGAGGATCAGGCCGCGGGCGTGGCGGTGGAACAGCGGCACCGCGAGGTCCTGCTCCAGCGCACTGACCTGACGGCTGACTGCGGACTGGCTCATGTTGAGCACGTCGCCGGCGTGGGTGAAACTCCCGGCCCGCGCCGCCGCGTGGAAGATCCGCAGCTTGTCCCAGTCCATCATGCCCCCTCCCCTTTCGCCGGTCGTTCGCGCGCCCCGTCCCCCGTCGGGACGCGGCGCGCGGGCCTGAACCCACCCGAGCCGACAATCATGGGCTCATCATGGCAATCGAGGGAAAGTTCACATGGCTTCCGGACCCCATTTCTGAGGCGTTCGCGCCGTCGTTTCAAGATGCCGCGCACATCCGCGCGCACCAACCCACGACGAAGACGGCGGTGACCGCGGGAAATCCCCGGCCGCCGCCGTCGCCGTCTCATCCTGACGTGCGTATGACCCGACCTTTCTCCGCCCTCACCCTCGGGTGCGAGCGAAGCGAGCCTCGAAGGGCGGGGGCAGCCTCGTCCTTCGAGACGGCCGCTTGCGTGGCTTCCCGAGGATGAGGCCGGTCGAGCCGTTTCATCGGCGCGACGGTATCACTCCGCCGCCGCCTCGAAGCTCGCCGCGGCGAGATAGCGTTCGGCCTCCAGCGCCGCCATGCAGCCCATGCCCGCCGCCGTCACCGCCTGGCGGAAGACGTCGTCGGTGACGTCGCCGGCCGCGAAGACGCCCTCGACGTCGGTGCGGGTCGAATCGGCCTCGGTCCAGATGTAGCCGCCGGCCTTGAGCTTCAGCTGGTCCTTGAACAGCGAACTCGCCGGGGCGTGGCCGATGGCGACGAAGATGCCGTCGATCGTCGTCTCGCGCGTCTCGCCGGTGACGACGTTGCGGATGCGCGCCCCGGTGACCGACGGCGGGAAGCCCTCGGTGCCGAGCACCTCGTCGATCACGCTGTTCCAGACCACCTCGATCTTGGGATGCCTGAACAGCCGCTCCTGCAGGATGCGCTCGGCGCGGAAGCCGTCGCGCCGGTGCACCACCGTCACCTTGTCGGCGTGGTGGGTCAGGTAGAGCGCCTCCTCGACCGCGGTGTTGCCGCCGCCGACGACGATGACGTGCTTGTTCTTGTAGAAGAAGCCGTCGCAGGTGGCGCAGGCCGAAACGCCGAAGCCCTGGAACTTCTGCTCCGAGGGCAGGCCGAGCCAGCGGGCCTGGGCGCCGGTGGCGATGATCAGCGCATCGCAGGTGTAGACGTGGCCGCCGTCGCCGACGAGGCGGAACGGCCGGCGCGACAGGTCGGCCTCGACGATGGTGTCGGAGATCATCTTCGTGCCGACGTGCTCGGCCTGCGCCCGCATCTGCTCCATCAGCCAGGGGCCCTGGATCACGTCGGCGAAGCCCGGGTAGTTCTCGACGTCGGTGGTGATGGTCAGCTGGCCACCCGGCTGCAGGCCGGCGACCAGCACCGGCTCCATCATCGCCCGCGCCGCGTAGATCGCGGCGGTGTAGCCGGCCGGGCCGGAACCGAGGATGAGAACCTTCGCGTGGGTGTGGGACATGGGTCGGACCCTGGACTTTCTGGATGGGCGGTCGGAGCCACCATATGGCCTTTTCCGCGCCGGAACGGAAGATGCCCGACCGCAACCGCTCGCCGAAGGACCATCACTTGCCGCCAGTCCTCGGAATTTCGACTCGGGCGGTGTCCACAAACTCCGGCGCCGGGCCATGAAGGCGCAGGCCGCGTCGCTCGGAAAGACGTCTGACGTCGAACGCAAAGCGGCTGCGAAGCCCCTCCCGCTCCTCCGCTGTCAGCGGATCGAACGGAGTGCCGCCGCGAAACCTCTCGACGATCTCGTCGGGGGACGCGCCTCTCACCTGCCGCGCCAACCGGCCCCTCTCCACCGCCTCGGCCGTCGGCGCCGCGTTGACGATCTCCAGTTCCTCGACGGCGAAGCCCTCGGAAAGCTCGTCTCCGAGGAGCAAGGACAGTTGCGCGGCGAGCGGCAGGGTCGGCCCGATCCAGACCTCCAGCCGAGCGTTCCCGAAGACCTCGGCGATATCGCCGACAAGTTCTGGCCAGCCACGGCGAAAGGCGACCAGTGCCGGCTTCAGCTCGGAAAATCGCCGCAGTGGCGGATCTAGCGGACGGTAGACCGCGGTCATGGCATAAGAGGATACGAGAAAATCGTCATATGGCCGGATCGCCAGACATACGGTCTCCACGTGTCCCGGCAGGGCGGAGACTAGCGCGCCGAGCATGCCGCGCGCCTCGTCGTAGAATCCGCTCCCGTCCACCGAGAAAATGTCTCCGAGGAAATTCTCCTCTGAGATCACCACCTGTCGCGCGTCATCCGGCAGCAAGCGGGCAAGCGTGCGCGTGAGCTTGTGCCGCTCCAGAAGACGTTTGGGCAGGAAGCCGCTCGCTGCCACCCGTGCCGCCCGACGGGCGGCTGCCCGGATCGTCTCGCCGCCGCGCTTTCCTGGCCGCGGCGGCGTGAGTACTGCGGCGCCCCGGCGGGCGAGCAGATCGGCGTGGGCGTCAAGAGCGGCCTGCAGCCGGGTCGAGCCGGTTCTATGCGCGCCGAGATGCAGCCTGAAAGAGAGAGGGCGATCAGTCATGGCGTGTTCCGGCAGAGACCGGCGACGAGGACGTCCGGCTTGAAAAGGGATCGTCACGATGGCGCGAACCCGACTCCGTCGCCACGACGAGGTTTATTTTACCCGCGTGATCTGTTTCAACCACTCTTCGTCGCCGCCCTTCCGGATCGGCGGACGCCCGGCGGAACAGGACGGCATGGGCAACAGGATCACCGCATATCCGAGCGCGGATCTTTCCCGCTTCCTCGCCGCGCCGACGCTGATCGAGCGCCTCGCCCTCTGGCGCCGCTCGCGCCGCGCCATCCGCCGGCGCGACCGCTACGATCCCGCCATCCGCCTCGACCTCCACGGCGGCGGCGCCCCGCGACCGCTCGCGGCCGACGACGTGCCCCTCGTCTGCCTCGCCCACGACGACCGCCGCTTCGTTCCCGCCCTCCTCGCCCACTATCGCCGCCTCGGCGTCACCCGCTTCGCCGTCGTCGACGACGGCTCCACCGACGGCACCGCCGAGATGCTCGCCGCCGAGCCCGACGTCGACCTCTACCGCTCCAACGTCCGCTACCGCGACGCCGCCCGCGGCCGGGCCTGGCGCGAGGCATTGCTCGCCCGCTACGGCGCCGGCCGCTGGTGCCTCAACATCGATTCCGACGAGTTCCTGGTCTTCGCCGGCATGGAGGGCGAGCGGCCGCTGCCGCGCCTCCTCGCCCGCATGGACGCCCTCGGCATCCGCCGCGTCGCCGCCCCGATGATCGACCTCTACCACCCGGGCGAGGCCGCCGCCGCCGACTTCGACGGCGCCGACGGCCGCATGCCGTGGCAGGTCGCCACCCACCTCGACGCCGACGGCTATCGGCTGGAGCGCGGCGGCTCGGCACTGTCGCTGACCGGCGGCATGCGCGGTCGCTGCTTCGGCTCCGAGGTCGAGCTGATGAAATACCCGCTGCTGCGCTGGCAGGCGGGCGACTGCTTCGCCCGCACCATCCACCGCCCGGCGCCCTACGGCCCGAACTTCGCCCCGATCTTCGCCGTGCTGCTGCATTTCAAGTTCTTCAGCGACCTCGAGGAGCGGCTGAGGGCCGCGGTCGCCGACGGCCAGTATTTCGACGGCGCCCGCGAATACCGCAAGCTGCTCGACAAGGTCGACGCCGGCCCGCTCGCCTTCGGCTGCGAGCGGTCGGTGCCCTATCTCGGCCCGGACGACCTCGTCGCCCGCGGCTTCATGCTCTCCGCCTTCGCCGGCGCCTGACCCGCGGCCACCCGACCGCCCCTCCGACACGCCGCCGCCCGACAGGACACTCCGATGACGACGCCGCCCGTCTCCGCCTTTCTGATCTGCCAGGACGAGGAGGCCTGCATCGAGCCGGCGATCCGCAGCCTCGCCGGCTTCGACGAGATCGTGGTCGTCGATTCCGGCTCCACCGACGGCACCCGCGCCATCCTCGACCGGCTGGCCGCCGAGGGCTTTCCGATCCGCTTCGTCCACAATCCCTGGCCCGGCTACGCCCGCCAGAAGCAGGTCGCGCTGGAGCTCTGCCGCAACGACTGGTGCTTCAGCCTCGACGCCGACGAGCGGCTCGACGAGGCCTTCCGGGCCGTGCTGCCCGCTCTCCTCGCCGACCCCGGGACCATGGGCTGGAAGCTGCCGCGCGTCGAAAGCCTCTACGGCTACGGCTACGTGCCGAAGGGCGTGCGCTCCAAGCCGATCCTCAGGCTCTGCCGCAAGAGCCGCTCGCGCTTCGATCTTTCCGCCCTCGTCCACGAGGGGCTCGTCGTCGACGGGCCGGTGAAGACGGTGCCCTCGGGCGCCATGCTCCACGCCCGCCCGCTGCCGATCGCCGAACAGCTGGTCAAGGAAGCGAAATACGGCAGCCTGAAAGCCCGCCAGCGCCGGCGCGACGGCAAGCGGGCGAGCCTTTTCAAGCTGGTCTTCAATCCGCTGTTCTATTTCCTCAGGATCTATTTTCGCGACCGCCATTTCCTCTGCGGGCGCGCCGGCTTCATCCACGCCATGACCGGCCTCGTCTACAGCTTCGCCGCCGAGGCCTCCCACGCCGAGGCCGAGATGCACGAGCGCCGCGGCGCCGGGGCCGAGTGACGCTATGAGCGACGATCGCCCCGCCCCGCCGCACCCGCTCGAAACCCCGCCGTCCGGCGCCTCCGCCGTCGACACCACCGTGATCGTCTCGACCTACAACAATCCGGACTATCTGGAAAAAGTCCTCCACGGCTACGCCGCGCAGACCGATCCGGCCTTCGAGATCGTCCTCGCCGACGACGGCTCGAACGCGGCCGCCCGCGAGCGCACCGACGCCCTCCTCGCCCGGCTGCCGCTGCGGGTGCGCCGGGTCTGGCAGGAGGACGAGGGCTTCCGCAAGACGAAGATCCTCAATGCCGCGATCGCCGAGGCGAGAGGCGACTATCTGGTCTTCACCGACGGCGACTGCATCCCCTTCCCCGACTTCGTCGCCCTGCACCGCTCGCTGCGCCGGCCCGGCCGCTTCGTCTCCGCCGGCGCCCTGCGCCTGCCCGAGGGGCCGACCGCGGCGATCCTCGAAGGAAGACTCCGCGCGCCGGAGATGTTCACCTATCCCGCCCTCCGCGCCGCCGGCCTGCCCGACCGGCTGAAGTACCGACGCCTGTTCGCCGGCGAGGCGGTGCGCCGCGCCCTCGACGTCGCCCTGCCGATCAAGCGCACCTTCAACGGCCTCAACGCCGCCTGCTGGAAGGCCGACGCGCTTGCCGCCGGCGGCTTCAACGAGGCGATGGGCTACGGCTCGGAGGACGTCGAGTTCGGCGTCCGGCTCGCCGGCCTCGGCCTCCGCCCGCTGATGGCCCGCCACCGCCTGCGGGCCTTGCATCTCGACCATTCGCGGCCTTATGTGGCCGAGGGCGACCGGGCGGCCAACCGGGCGATCCTTCTGGAAACGAGGGCCCGCCTCAAGTCCGCGCCCTGACGGTGGCGGCCTGGAGGCGGACGCCGCATCCGGACGGCCCGCCCCCGCGCCACCCGACGACCGATCGACGAGACGCCCCCACCCGATGCCCGATCCAGAGCGCGAAACACAGACCGGACCCGAGATCGAGCCCCCGGACTCGGCGGCGCCGCCGCCTCGGGTGATCCACTTCCATTTCGGCAGCGACGGCGGCGCCGAACGCTTCTTCGTCAAGCTCGCCAACGGCCTCGCCGAACGCGGCGTCCCGCAGCATGCCTTCCTGCGGCCGGGCCGGCCGTGGCGCGCGGCGGTGGAGCCGGCGGTCACGGTCCACGAGGGCGTCTACCGCCGCTACACCATCGCCCGCTTCCTGATGCGCCGGCGCCTCGCCCGCCTCACCGCCGAGTTCCGGCCCGACGTCATGATCGCCTGGATGACCCGCGCCGCCCGGATGATGCCGGACGTTCCCGGCGTGCTGCGCATCGCCCGGCTCGGCGACTATCCGAGCCACCTCGGCTATTTCAGGAACATCGACGTCATCGTCTGCCTGACGCCCGACATGGCCCGCCACGTCCGCGGCCTCGGCTGGACCCGCGGCATCGAGGTGATCGGCAATTTCGCCGACCCGCTCGGCCCGGGCCGCGCCTCGCGCGCCGCCAACGACACCCCGGACGACGCCTTCGTCGTCGCCGCTGGCGGCCGCTTCGTCCGCCGCAAGGGCTTCCACATCCTCATCGACGCGGTCGCCCGCGTCGAAGGCGTCCATCTCTGGCTCTACGGCGACGGCGACGAGGCCGAGGCGCTCAGGGCGCAGGCCGCGGCCTCCGGCGTCGGCGAACGCATCCGCTTCCTCGGCTGGCAGGCCGACCCCGGCCCGGTGCTGCGCGCCGCCGACGTACTGGCGATGCCGTCCGATCACGAACCGCTCGGCAACACCGTCCTCGAAGGCTGGGCGACCGGAGCGACCGTGATCGCGGCGAAGTCGGAGGGGCCGCTGTGGCAGATCACCGACGACGAGGACGGCCTGCTCTTCGACATCGACGACGTCGCCGGCCTCGCCCGGATCCTCGAACGGCTGCGCGACGAGCCGCAGACCCGGGCCCGCCTCGCCGCCGCCGGCACCGCGACGCTGGAGCGCCGCTTCTCCAAGCGCGCGATCCTCGACGAATACGTCGCCCTCTTCCGCAAGAGCCGGGCGGAGGCGATCGTTCCGGACCGGACTTCATCGGGCGGGTCCTGAGGGAAAACACCGGGGCGAAGGGTGCGCGCCCCGGGCGGGATTGCCATCGACGGCACGGGAGCCGAAACGAAGGTCGACGAAGAAGGGATATCGGGCGCCGATGAGGATCGTGCATTTTCACTTCGGGACGGACGGCGGCTCCGAACGCTTTCTCGTGCGCCTCGCCAACGCGCTGTTCGAGCGCGGCATCGAGCAGGAGGCGTTCCTGCGGCCGAAGCAACGCTGGCATCGCCTGCTGCCCCCGGCCCTCCGCATCCACGAGGGCGTCCACCGCCGCTTCCCGATCACCCACCTCGTCATGACCTGGCGCCTGAAGCGCGTCGCCGACCGCTTCCGCCCCGACGTGCTGATGGCCTGGATGACCCGCGCCGCCCGGATGATGCCGAACCGGCCGGACGTGCTGCGCGTCCTGCGCCTCGGCGACTATCCGACCGGACTGAAGGACTTCCGCAACATCGACCTCATCGTCTGCAACACGCCCGACATCGCCCGCCACGTCCGCGACCTCGGCTGGACCCGCGGGCTCGAGGTCGTCAGCAACTTCTCCGATCCGCCGTCCGGCGAATGCGCCGCCCGCGCCGCCTACGACACGCCGGCGGGCGCCTTCCTCGTCGTCGCCGCCGGCC